>Ga0182737_1000024_pt1 | contig 375984 bp, 346 predicted proteins | sample eDN5th30CBELigOP_FD_128878 | JGI IMG/M metagenome (GOLD analysis project Ga0182737, IMG submission 128878) | Enriched Organic Plus compost microbial communities from Emeryville, California, USA - eDNA 5th pass 30_C BE-Lig OP (version 2) (version 2) ... | reverse complement strand
TCGGTGGCCATACCCAGCGAATATGGCGGACGGGGAAGCATAGTGAAAGAATGTCTTGCCTTGCTTTCGGCGGCTTCGTACGAGTCGCTGCCGCTCTCGCTCACCTTTGGTATCAACATCGCATTGTTTCTCGAACCGGTAGCCAAATATGCCAACGAAGAGGTAAAAGCCCCGATATTCGACCGGTTTCTGACACAGCAGTGCATGGGGGGACTGATGATTACCGAGCCTGACTATGGAAGTGATGCCCTTAATATGCGTACCTCATACCGTACGGTGGGTGAAGATTACCACATTACGGGTACCAAACACTGGCAGGGGCTTACGGGACAAGCCGATTTCTGGCTGGTAACGGCGCGTGGGCAGCTTCCCAACGGTGAGCTGGCCCGGGATATTGATTTTTTCATCACTGACAATGCCGTCCCGGCCCAGCAGATCAAAGTAGAGCGACTGTATAACAACCTGGGCCTTTATATGATCCCTTACGGCTTGAATACGATTGATATCCAGGTACCGGCGCAGCAGCGGCTGGTTGCCGAAAGTACAGGGATAAAGATGATGCTCGATATCCTGCATCGTAGCCGGATGCAGTTTCCCGGTATGGGCATGGGGTTTATCAAGCGGATGCTTGACGAAGCGATAAGCCACTGCAGCCAGCGTATGGTTGGCAGCAGTAACCTCCTGGCACTGGATTCGGTACAGTTCCAGCTTTCGCGCATACAGGCGGCATATACCATCTGCTCGGCCATGTGCCATCGCAGCAGCCACATCAGCGGGATAGACCACAACCTGGCCATGGAAGGTATAGAGGCCAATGCAATGAAAGCGTTGGTGACCGATCTGATGCAGGAGTCTGCACAGCTCTGCCTGCAGGTATCGGGTGCGAATGGTTACAAGATCAGCCACATTGCGGGGCGGGGTATTGTAGATAGCAGGCCGTTCCAAATCTTTGAAGGATCGAATGAGATGCTTTATACGCAGATTGCCGAGATGATATTGAAGAAGATGCGGAAAAGCAAGGAACCCAACCTTGTTGCGTTTTTAGCCGCATACGACCTGACCCGTGAGGTTGCTGAATTTTTTAAAGACACATTAGACTTTGCACCAGGCGAAGGACTTATGCAGCGGAAACTGGTGGACCTCGGTAAGATCATCAGTAGGGCAATTGCAGCGAGCTATGTATTAGCCCTTGCTAACGAGGGCTTCCGGGATGATTTGGTAACCGGCAGCATGGAACATATACGTAGGGATATTGCGCATCTGGTATCTAATCTATACCTGGATAACCGTGTGAAAGTCATCGACCACTATGTAGCCGGAAGCGACTGGCTTTCGTTTACCTAGGCCAGCCGCGCCTGAATTTCCTTGATGAAGCTTGGTTCCCTTAATCCTAAACCGCGGCACGGTAACGTTGTTGCGGTCGCCTGCGCTTGTTGTTGTTCCGCTTCTTATTTGAATTGGCTGCTGCCTGTACCTGCTTCGGTTTCTCCTCGTATTCAGCGAGGTTTTCCGGTACGTACGGATGATTGGTTACCATCGGTAGCTGTTGCTTAATCAGCTTACAGATGTCCCAAAGGTATTCGCGTTCTTCGATATCGCAGAAGGAGAGCGCCGTGCCGAGCTCACCGGCCCGGCCGGTACGGCCGATACGGTGTACATACGTTTCCGGCTCGTTTGGCAGGTCGTAATTGATAACCAACTGCAACTTGTCGATATCGATGCCCCGCGCAGCGATATCGGTGGCGACCAATACGGTGATAGTGCCGGCTTTAAATGCCTTTAACGCCTTCTGACGGGCCTGCTGCGATTTGTTGCCATGGATGGCCTCACCGCTGATGCCGGCCTTCCGCAGTTTACGGACAATTTTGTCGGCTCCGTGCTTCGTACGGGAAAAGACCAATACGTTGCCATCGCCTTCTTCGCGCACCAGGTGGGCGAGGAGATCGATCTTATCGGGTTTGGCTACCGGATAAACGGCCTGCTTGATGGTGTCTACTGTGGAGGACACGGGCGCAACAGCAATATGCTTCGGATTGCGGAGGATGTCGCTGGCCAGTTTTTCGATCTCTTTGGGCATCGTTGCGGAGAACAGCAACGTTTGGCGATTGGCCGGAATCATCGCAATGACGCGCTGTATATCCTTGATGAAGCCCATGTCGAGCATGCGGTCAGCCTCATCCAACACGAGGAACCGGACTTCCTGCAGCGACAATACCCGTTGGTTGATAAGGTCGAGAAGCCTACCCGGAGTGGCCACCAGTATCTCGGGGCGCCTGCGCAGTTCCTTGATCTGGTTGACCGCGGACACGCCACCGAATACGACAGTATGCCGCAGGTGCGTCTTGCTGACATACACCGCGATATTTTCACCGATCTGTATGGCAAGTTCGCGCGTGGGAGCAAGGATGAGTGCTTTGGGCCCACGGTAAGCTCCTTCGTGTTTCTTCACCAGCAACTGCTCGATAATGGGGAGGGAAAAGGCAGCTGTTTTGCCGGTGCCTGTTTGCGCGCACGCCAATACATCGTGGTGCTGTAAGATGGTGGGAATTGCTTGTTCTTGTATGGGGGTGGGGGTTTCATAACCCGCGGATTCCAAGGCCTGCATAATGGGCTTGGAGAGATTCAATGATGTAAATAGCAAAATGTAAATATTAAAGATGTTGAATACATAACAACATCGCTATCCGATCTAATACGGATATTTTGAGCGGATTGCTGCAAAGGTAGGCATAATTATCGGGAAAGGTGTTTTGTAGAAAGCAATCACCCCCGAGTGGCGTCCTACGCCCACCGCCCGGGGAATGATTGCAGGTTGAATTGACCGGTTTCGGATGCTATGTATCGTCATCGGTTTCATCAGGTGCCGGATTTTCACTTGCAAGAATGTCTTGCGCCAACGGTTCGTCTCCGACTTCGGGGTCTTCTTTTTCAAGGTACTTTTCCAAAAAGAATTCTTTTACATAATGTTTAAAAATATGTTCTTTAGCCTTGATTTCATAGATGAGAAATGTTGCCTCTATAAGTTTTTCTAAATTTTTGAAAATTTTATGGTCTTCAGTTTCGTAGGCAAAGTATTCAGATAAACGTGACTCGCTAAACAATGTGGAGTGCAAATCGTCCATCAGCTTATACCATTTCCTAAGTGATTTGAACTGAAAGAACTTGGTAAGAAAAACATCCATATTCAAAATCTCTTCTTTTTTTAACCGTTTGAAATATAGTGTGGTTCCATTGAATAGGGTATCGTCTTCGATCCACGCGTTAGACCTACCAAACTCGATTGAAAAATGTGAGGAATTAGGATCGATTCCCCATTCATTGAACCGTTGTTTCACAACGAAAAGCAATTCGATATTACGCATAATTTGCCTGCAATAAAAAGTCAGGTTACTTGCTTTTATTGTTTTTATCCATTTAGGGGAGCAGGTAGTGGAAGCTCTTATCAATTTGGTGATAACTCTCCAATATTCGTAGAGACTGATTTCTTGTCGGCAAATTTTTGCTATCGCATACAACGGATCCTTAAATTCCTTCTTCGTTAAATAACGGAATTCCTTGTGGTTTAGCTTTTTTGTTTTTCCCATGGTTCTGGTCTTTTTAGTGGTTTAGAAGAAATAAATTTGTTCTCACAAAGATAGTATCTTTTGATATATAATGCAAATATTTTTAGTTTTTTATTGAACAAGAATAACTGGCTTCGGGAGACGACAAATTTTGGCGCACCCCAGGCAACGTAGGAGACTTGGGCAGTTGGAAAATGAACGGATTCAAGATCGGGAAGTGACCGGCTCGGTGACCATCCGCCGGTCGCGGAAAAACAGTAGGAAGAGGATGGCCAATACAAGGGCGTAACCGGCAAAGGTAAACCAGATGCTTGACCAGTCGCGGATGCCATCGGAGCCCGTGAAATGATCGACTACCCATCCGCTTCCATAGCCGCCGATAATGGCACCGAAACCGTTGGTCATGATGATGAACAACCCCTGGGCACTGGATCGGATTTTCGGATCGGCCACTTTCTCCACATACAACGAGCCCGAAATATTGAAGAAATCGAACGCCATGCCGTAGATAATCATGGACAGTATCAACAGGTACAGTTTGTCCGCCGGGTTTCCCAATCCGAACAACCCGAATCGGAACACCCAGGCGATGATGCTGAATAAGATGACCTTACGGATACCGAAACGGGTGAGAAAAAACGGAATCAATAGAATAAAAAACGTTTCCGATAGCTGCGAAATAGACAGCAATAGGTTGGGGTGCTGTACACCAAACGAATCGGGATAAATAGTTTCGAAATCATTCAGGAACGGTCCGCCAAATGCATTGGTGATCTGCAATGCTGCACCCAGCAGTAGTGAAAAAATGAAAAAGAGTGCCGTATTTCTCTTTTTGAGCAATACAAAAGCATCTAATCCGAGGGAAGATACCAGTGTTTTTCTTCGGGTTTCATCAAGGAAGGGTGGTGAGGGTGGAACGGTGAGGGCGTAACCAGCCAGAAACAGCCCAGCCCCGGCTGCAACGTATAGCTGGTTGGTGCTCTGGGTCCACCCCATGAGGTCAACTGCCCACATGGCCACGATGAAACCAACCGTACCCCACACGCGGATAGGAGGGAATGCCTTCACCACATCGAACTGCCGCCGCGAAAGCACATTGTAACATACGGAATTGGATAGCCCCAGACTAGGCATATAAAACAGCGAGTTGAGCAGCATCAGGCTGTAAAATGTGCTGAAGTCGGTTACATTTGCTGCTGCAATCAGTGCACAGGCACCAATGAAGTGTGCCGTTGCATATACCCGTTCAGCATTGACCCAGCGGTCGGCTATAATACCAAGTAAACCGGGCATGAAGACGGAGGCAATGCCCATCGTGGAGTAAACCGAACCGATTTGCAGTCCTGAAAACCCCAGCTGTCCTCCCATGTAGCTGCCAAGTGATATAAGCCATGAGCCCCACACAAAAAACTGGAGGAAGTTCATCACAATCAATCGTGTTTTTATGGGCATGGAAACGGGTAGTTAGGGTCGGTGACTCATAAAAAGTCGACTGGTTAACGGTCGGTTCATCTATGAAGATTTTCGGCGCGTGATTTCATCCCTTATCCGGGCCGCTTTTTCGTAAAGTTCATCCGCAAGTGCCTTGGATAGGGTGTCCTGAAGCTGTTCATCGCTCATGGATGCAAAAGACGATTTGACATCTTGCGGTACCATGGTTTCGGGAGTGTCTGTGCCGGAGGGTTCGATATTTTCAAGAAAAACAAAATCATTGCCTTCGATGACGATGCCCGCAGCCGCTAAAATAAACTCATAGGTATAAACGGGCGCCTTAAAACGAACAGCCAACGCAATGGCATCCGATGTCCGCGCATCGATTTCGGTTTGCTTATGGCCATCGTTGAAGAGAATTTTTGCATAGAAGATACCGTCTACCAGGTTGTAGATAATCACCTCGTCGATGCGGATGTGATACGTCTCGGCGAAGGCTTTGAACAGGTCGTGCGTAAGTGGCCGGCTGGGTTTCATTTTTTCGATTTCGATGGCTATTGCCTGCGCTTCAAACCCCCCGATGATAATCGGCAATCGACGGCGCCCGGTCACTTCGCCAAGCACAAGCGCATAGGCGCCCGATTGGGTTTGGCTGTAAGACAGACCGACGATATCTAGTTTAATCTTCTTCATACCTGATTGGATACAGGATTACAAAGATGCGAATTGTTATCGAAAAATCAACCGCTTAGTTCCCTTTATACGCTTTTATGGCTGCCGTAAGTTTGGGTACAACCTCAAAAGCATCGCCCACGATGCCGTAATCGGCCACTTTGAAAAATGGCGCTTCAGGGTCTTTGTTGATGACCACAATGGTTTTTGATGCACTGACACCCGCCAGGTGCTGGATGGCACCCGAGATGCCGATGGCGATGTATAGGTTGGGGCTGACGGCAATGCCGGTTTGGCCAACGTGCTCCGAATGGGGTCGCCATCCGGCATCGGATACCGGTTTCGAACATGCGGTGGCTGCACCGAGCACCTCGGCCAGCTCTTCAACCATTGCCCAGTTCTCGGGCCCCTTAAGGCCCCGGCCGGCAGACACCACGATTTCTGCGTCGGGTAAGGTCACCTTGTCCGTAGTACGGGCAATATCCTGGATGACCGCCCGGAAGTCGTCGGCTGGAATGTCGGGACCGAAGGCTTCCACGGCTGCACTGCCACCCGTTTCACGTACTTCAAACGCATTGGGGTTGAGGGCAACCACTTTTTTAGGTGCGGTGAGTTCGGTGAGTGCGAAGGCTTTGCCGGAAAACGCCGTTTTCTTTACCTTCAACTTGTCGCCGTCGATCTCGGGCAATTCCACGGCGCCGTCGGCCAATGCGGCCCCCAGCTTGGCGGCTACGCGAGGCGCCAGTCCTTTGCCGCTGAATGTATTGGAAATGACCACGACACCGGCGTTAATGTGCTCCGCAGCTGCTGCGATGACCGAAGCATATGCCTGGTTGACGAATTGTGTAAGCTGATCTGACGATACATGGAGTACGGCGGATGCACCGTAATTGCCCAGACCAGCCAAATCGGCCGAATCCACGTTGCCGATGGATACGGCGGTGACCGTGGTGCCCATCAGGTCGGCGATGGCCCTGGCGTAGGAAACCACCTCATATGCTGATTTCTTAAACTTCCCTTCGGTATGTTCGGTATATACTAGAACTGACATGTGATGCTGTTTTTGTGCTGTTTTAACCTAATTATTGCTTGTTGCATTAAATCACCCGTGCTTTGTTGTGTAGTAGATCAACCAGTTTTTCCACTTCACTGGCATCGACAAGTGTAACATTGCCCCGGGGCTCGGGCGACTCGTAGCTTACGATATGGGAAAGTTCCGGCACGGACACTGGCTGGATGACCTCCAGCGGTTTGGTACGGGCACTCATGATGCCGCGCATATTCGGGATGCGGGGCTCGGCAACACCCTCGGCCGCACCGATAACCAGTGGCAACGGCACAGAGAGTACTTCTTTGCCACCCTCAATTTCCCGTTCCACCGTAGCTTTGTCGCCGTCGATGTCCACCCGTTTGGCGGTGGATACAGAAGGGATGCCGAGAAGTTCGCCAACGTAAGCCGCTACCTGGGTGCCGTTGTAGTCGATAGACTCACGGCCGGTCAGGATGAGATCAAACGCATGGTTTTTGGCATAATCGGCTATCTGGTGCGCCACGAACCACGCATCACGGGGTGCTGCGTCGACGCGGACGGCTTCATGGGCACCGATGGCCAGGGCCTTGCGGATGGTGGCTTCAGTAGCAGCTTCGCCAACGTTGATGACAGTTACCTTGCCGGCATTGCCGTCGGTCAGGTCGATTGCCTTTGATAACGCAATCTCGTCGTATGGATTGATGATGTACTGGATGCCCGCCGTGTTGAGTGCCGTTTGGTCGGCCGTAAACGTTATTTTGGAAGTGGTATCCGGAACATTACTGATGCAAACTAATATCTTCATGACAACTGGTTTTCTACAAAAATCGACAAAGTTTTTTTATTATGCAAGCATAGTATTTTATTGCCGTGGCTTGCCTACGTCGTTCGTATCCCGTATATTTACCGCAATCGCAAATTAAGCCACGATGAATGAAAATACCTTTTCCGCCGGTATGCGCTGGCGTTTAGCCATGCAGGCCGAGCGGCCCCTGCAAATCGTTGGTGCCATCAATGCCAATCACGCTTTGCTTGCTTCACAGGCGGGTTTTAAGGCCATTTACCTGTCGGGCGGTGGTGTGGCTGCCGGATCGCTCGGGGTGCCCGATTTGGGCATTACGCAATTGCCCGATATACTGATAGACGTGGAGCGCATCACCAACGTGTGCGATACGCCGCTGCTGGTGGATGTGGACACGGGGTTCGGTCCGTCGGCATTCAACGTGGCGCGTACCGTGAAAAGCCTGGTTAAGGCGGGGGCGGCGGCCATACACATGGAAGACCAGGTAGGGGCAAAACGCTGCGGCCACCGCCCAAATAAGGAGCTGGTAAGCAAAGCGGAGATGGCCGATCGGCTGAAAGCTGCCGTGGATGCGCGTACTGACGAATCATTTGCTATCGGCGCCCGTACAGATGCACTGGCGAACGAGGGGTTGGAAGCGACGCTCGAAAGGGTAGTGGCATATACGGAAGCCGGTTCAGATTTTATTTTCGCTGAAGCAGTGACGGAACTATCCCAATACCGTGCCTTTGTGGAAGCCACAGGGCTTCCGGTGCTGGCCAACATCACCGAATTTGGGATGACACCGTTGTGGAGTGTGGCCGAATTGGAATCGGCTGGTGTGACGTTGGTGTTATACCCACTGTCTGCATTCCGCGCAGCCAACAAGGCTGCAATGAACGTCTACAGCCATATCCGGAAGGACGGCACACAGCAAGCGGTGCTTGATACCATGCAGACCCGTGCCGAATTGTATGAAAGTATTGGGTATTACGATTATGAGCGGAAGCTGGACGAGTTGTATGGGCAGTAGCCGTAAGTCGTAAGTCTGATTGGAGAAACATTATAAAACAAAAACAGGTAACGTAATGAGTGATAGCAACCAACAAACGGGGTTCCGGCCCAAGAAATCAGTGGCCTTGTCCGGCGTAGCAGCGGGCAATACCGCCTTATGTACCGTGGGCCGGAGCGGCAACGACCTGCACTACCGGGGCTATGATATCCTCGATTTGGCCGAAGGGGCTTCTTTTGAAGAGGTAGCGCACCTGCTTATCCATGAGCGGCTGCCGACGGCAACGCAATTGCGGGCATATCAACGTAAACTGCAAGGGCTCCGTGGATTGCCACAGCTAGCAAAAAACGTCTTGGAACAGATTCCGGCGGCTGCGCATCCCATGGATGTGCTGCGCACGTACACCTCCGTGCTGGGCACCATATATCCCGAACGCGATGATCATAACACGGTGGGGGCCCGCGATATTGCCGACAAGCTGCTTGCATCGTATGCTTCTGCGCTGCTATACTGGTACCACTACGCTCACCACGGCAGGCGTATCGAGGTGGAAACAGCCGATGAATCGATCGGCGCGCACTTTTTGCACCTGTTGCATGGCAAAGCGCCATCAGCATCGTGGACGGAAGCCATGGCGGTTTCGCTGAACCTCTATGCCGAACACGAATTCAACGCATCTACATTTACCGGCCGCGTGATTGCGGGTACAGGATCAGACATCTACTCGTGCATTACGGGAAGCATCGGCGCGCTCAGGGGGCCCAAGCATGGCGGCGCCAACGAAGTGGCCTATGAAATCCAGAGCCGGTATGCCAACGCTGACGAAGCCGCAGACGACATCAGGGAGCGACTGGCGCGCAAGGAGGTAATCATTGGGTTTGGCCACCCGGTGTATACGGTTTCCGATCCGCGGAATGCCGTCATCAAGAAGGTAGCCCGGCGGCTTTCGGACGAAACGGGCGATATGAGATTGTTTTCGGTTGCAGCGCGCCTGGAGACGCTGCTTTGGGAAGAGAAAAAGATGTTTCCGAACCTCGATTGGTTCTCTGCGGTATCGTATCACCTGATGGGAATACCTACATCGTTTTTTACGCCACTGTTTGTCATTGCCCGGGTAACTGGCTGGAGCGCCCACGTAATCGAGCAACGTGAAGACGGTAAGATCATCCGGCCCAGTGCAAATTATACCGGCCCGGAACCGGTGTCATTTGTTCCGCTCCCGGACAGGAAATAATTAGTTCACCGACATATTCGATTTAAAACAGCTAAGGAAGAAAATATCTCATGTCATTACACCATTCAAACGAACAGCCGGAAACAGACAAAGCCATCGTTGATATCGTTGACTACGTACTGGATTATAAAATTAATAGCGATCTGGCGTTTCGGACCGCCCATTACTGCCTGCTGGATACGTTGGGCTGCGGGTTTGAGGCGCTGACGTATCCTGCATGCACCAAATTACTGGGGCCTGTGGTTCCGGGAACTATCGTACCCAATGGCGCTAAAGTGCCGGGTACGGCGTATCAGTTGGACCCCGTGCATGCCGCTTTCAATATCGGTGCGATGATCCGGTGGCTCGACTTCAACGACACGTGGCTGGCCGCGGAGTGGGGGCATCCATCCGATAACCTGGGGGGCATACTGGCGACAGCCGACTGGCTGTCTCGAACGGCGGTAGCCAGCGGAAAGGCTCCACTTACCATGCACGATGTGCTGGATGCTATGATCCGTGCGCACGAGATACAGGGCGTAATGGCGCTCGAAAATTCGTTCAACAAGGTTGGGCTTGATCATGTACTCCTCGTCAAACTGGCTTCCACGGCTGTAGTGGGTAGACTTTTGGGGTTGAATCGCGACGAGCTGATCAACGCGGTGTCGCTTGCCTTTGTTGATGGGCACTCGTTACGCACTTACCGGCATGCTCCGAACACGGGGAGCCGTAAGTCGTGGGCCGCCGGCGATGCGACCTCACGGGCGGTCCGGCTGGCGCTGATAGCGAAGACGGGGGAGATGGGTTACCCTTCGGTGCTTACCGCAAAAACATGGGGATTCTATGATGTGTTGTTCAAAGGCAATGCATTCAGCTTCCAACGGCCGTACGGTTCGTACGTCATGGAAAACGTACTCTTCAAAATATCATTTCCCGCCGAATTCCACGCGCAGACTGCCGTAGAAGCGGCCATGACCCTGCATCATAAACTGAAGGAATTGGGAAAGACAGCCGCTGACATCCGGCACATCCGCATCCGTACGCATGAGGCGGCTATCCGCATTATAGACAAGAAAGGGCCGTTGCATAATCCAGCTGATCGCGACCACTGCATCCAATACATGATTGCCGTGCCGCTGATATTCGGCAGGCTTACCGCAGCCGATTATGAGGATAGTGTAGCAACAGACCCCCGTATCGATGTCTTGCGTGACAAAATGGAAGCCGAGGAGGATACCTCCTTTACCCTGGATTACCACGATCCGGAAAAGCGATCAATCGCCAACGCGCTCACCGTGACATTAACCGACGGCACCGTGTTGGATGAATTGACGGTGGAATATCCTATCGGCCATAAGCGGCGGCGTGAGGAAGGGATGCCTGTGTTGGTGGAAAAGTATAAAACCAACCTGGCGCGCATATTTCCGATCAGACAGCAGCGGCTGGTTACGGAGTTGTCGCTGGATTTCGATGCGCTTTCCTCGACACCCGTGCATGAGTTCGTAGATTTGATGGTGACCCCTTAAATCATTAACTTTGCCGCGTAACGTGAAGATACTGGAATATGCCTATTGCCGATAAGGACGTCATCTACGAAGATAATCATATACTTGCCGTGAACAAGCGCGCGGGATACCTTGTACAGGCCGATCCGGGCGGTGATGAGCCGCTGGAAGATATGGTAAATAAGTACCTCACCAAAAAATACGATAAGCCGAACGGTGCTTTCGTTGGGGTCGTGCATCGGCTCGATCGGCCCGTTAGCGGGCTGATTTTGTTTGCCAAGACGAGCAAGGGCCTTGAGCGTATGCAACGGCTTTTTAAGGACCGGGAAATCCAGAAGACCTATTGGGCTGTGGTGCGCAAACCGCCTGAGGAGCCGAGCGGAAAGCTGGTCCATTGGCTCTCGCGCGACCGCACCCAGAATATTACGAAGGTACATGACGAATCTGCGCCCGGCCGGGTCTATGCCGAATTGGATTACCGGTTGCTCGGCGAGCTTGGCGGCTATTACCTTATCGAAGTATATCCGCTAACCGGACGTACACATCAAATACGTGCTCAATTGGCTTCAATGGGATGCCCTATTGTGGGCGACCATAAATACGGTTACCCCAGGGGAAGCTTGCGGCGAACGATATGTTTGCATGCCAAGAAACTCTCTTTTGTTCATCCCGTAAAAAATGAACCCATTGAATTGGTCGCGAAATTACCCCGGGATGGTTTTTGGGACCGGTTTGAGGTATTTGAAGATGAGGAGTGACCTGAAGTGCCCGATATCACTTGCATATCCATGCAACTTTAGCTAAGTTTGCATTATGAATATCATGAAGCGTTTTTTTGGAACGATGATGCTGGCAGCCACGCTGACAGCGGTAACCCCCGATCGAGCCGACGCGCAATGTGCCATGTGCACGCTCACCGCCGAAAACGCTACCCAAAATGGTAACAATCAAGGCAAAGGGCTCAATAAAGGAATTCTGTTTTTGCTGGCCATCCCTTACCTCGCTGCAGTAGGTGTGGGGGTGCTTTGGTATAAGAAATACCGCAGCAAGAAGACGGTAACGATGGACGATGAGCCCATTGTGCTGAACTAACTTTAGCATGCCAGCACATACCTCGAAGATCAAAGCGATCATGGCGTCCAAATGCCCTAAGTGCCGGGTTGGGCGTATGTTTGTAGGTAACGCGTATGGGATAAGGCGACAGCGGATGAACGATGTGTGCCCACATTGCGGGTTTCGTTTTGAGATTGAACCGGGGTATTTTTATGCAGCCATGTACGTGAGTTACGGGCTTTCGATGGCACAGCTGATCATTGTTGGGCTCCTGACTTACGAACTGACCAAAAGTGAGTCGCCCTGGGTGTATTTGGCGGTATTGGTTGCTGCGATAGTTGTTTTCGCGCCGTTCAATTATCGTTATTCACGTCTTATCCTGCTCCATTACCTTACCCCGAAGGTAAAGTACAACCCTAAATACGAAGACGAACTGGGCTAAGCCCAGAATATCCATTAGCACTTCTATTGCGTGCTGAAATTACTTCACATTCAGTCGCTTCGCTGATGTTTTCGGCCTCACATAGCGCTGCTATGCCTCGGCCTCCCAACATCCTGACTTTATTGCAGTTACAGCCCTCATCACGAAAGCTAATGAATAATCTGGGCTAAAACGGACTTGTAATTTCTTTTAGCAGCGGCAATTGCCTATCCTTTTCCGAAACAATCAGTTCAGCGCCCTCCATAGGCCAGTCGATACCGAGGTCGGGGTCGTCCCACCGCACGCCCACTTCGCCTTCCTTATCATAGAACCCGGTTACTTTGTAAGCAAACACGGTATGGTCTTCTAGCGCCAGGAAGCCATGGAGGAACCCAGGTGGTATCCACAGTGCGTTAGCTTGAACGGTGTCCAGGGTGACAGCGAAGGATTGCCCGTAGGTTTCAGACTGCTTGCGGATATCGACCACGACATCCAACACGCGGCCACGTAATACCCGAACTAGTTTGCCCTGTGCCTGTGGTCCTGCCTGTGCGTGCATACCGCGCAGTACACCCCGATGGGAGTAGGAAAGATTATCTTGTACGAAGGTTTCGCGGATACCATTTGCATGAAACACTTTTTCGTTATAGGTTTCGATAAAGTAACCCCGATCGTCAGGCCAGACTTGTGGCTCGATAAGCATAAGATCGGGTATGGGTGTGGATCTAAAGTTCATGCCATTTATTCGTTGAGGTATTTCATGGTGCTGGCAAAAAACACAACTTTCCCCGCGTACAATTCGTTGAGTCCCGCCTGGAGTGTGGTTAAACGGTTTGCCTGGAATGCTGTAATGTCAATACGGTTATGACAACGCAGCTGGACGCAATATGTGGCTCCTTCATGCGGAGAATCCAACAGCTCCAGCAGCGCCAATGACAGATCCGGATTTGGTTCCCGGAACAATTCAGTATGGAGATACTGCTTTACTGCGCCGCTGACGTCATTTTCAGCGATGATAGTGACATTGTACAGATACATGGCGCGAAGATACATAATATGTCGAAAAGTAACCGACCATATCGATGTGAAGGCACAAAGTAACGTATGTAGCCGGTAAGCGTGTAAAATTAAGGTTGCATAGCCTCCTTTTACCGCAAAATTTTCCACCTTTGGTTGATCAGTGGAGGGAATATTTTAATTTATGCTGCGCACTGTTGTTTTATTGGCTGTCGTTATAGCTGCATCGTGTTTCTTGAAAGGCTGTGATGGCCAGAAAGGGCGTTCGATTCCGGTGGAGGACTTTTTTTCCGCACCGGCAAAAACCGATTTCCAGATATCGCCGAACGGCGAGTACATCGCCTATTTGGGATCGTATAACGACGAGAAGAATATTTTTGTTTTGCGGGCTGGCGAAGAAGGCGAGGCACAACGCCTTACCACGGAAACAGAAAGGGGTATCCAGTCTTATTTTTGGGCCAGCGATGATGAACTGGTTTTTACCAAAGACAAGCGGCATGATAGCCTTCAGGTATTTGCAGTGCACCGCACTACGTCAGCCGTTCGCCATTTGATGCCGCCTTCTGCGGTGAAACTGCGTTGGATATCGCCAACCAAAGTTATCGATAATAGTTTCCTTATTTCGCTCAATGAACGGGATTCATCCGTTTTTGATGTCTATAGGCTTCGCACCGACGCCTGCAAGAAGGAGCTTGTTGCCAAAAATCCGGGTAATATCATCAAATGGTATGCTGATTTGAATGGTGAATTGCGGTTGGCGCTGGCCAGCGACAGTGTAAAGGAAACGATGTTATACCGCGATAGTGAAAGCGAGGCGTTCAGGCCGGTGATGAGTAACAGTTTCAGAAACTCGATTATGCCGCTGGGTTTTTCCATCCGGAAACGGAGCCATGTTTTTGCATTGTCCAATTTCAATCGGGACAAGCTGGCCCTGGTTGAGATTGACATGAAGACGGGTGCCGAAGTGGCGATGCTTTACAGTCACCCAGATGTCGATATCGATCACGGCGGTTATTCCAGCGACCGCGGGGAGATGGCTTATGCAACCTACGCCACCTGGAAGCAGCAACGCCATTTCTTCGACCGGAAAACCGAGCAGGTATATGGTGCTATTGGTAATAAACTGGCCGGTTACGAAATCGATATATTGGATCGCGACACAGCCCGTAACCGATTTATTGTGCGGACGTTTACCGACAAAGACCCGGGAGCCATCTATTATTACGATATGGCGAGCGACACATTGGTGAAACTGACTGACAACAACCCTGCGTTGCGGGACTGTCTGCTTGCCGAGATGAAGCCCATTACTTATCCATCGCGCGATGGACGCCGGATACAAGGCTACCTGACCCTGCCGCCCCACTCGAAGGGCAAAAAGGTTCCGGTCATCGTGTACCCGCATGGCGGTCCGAGCGCCCGTAGTAAATGGGGGTTCGATCCGGTCGTTCAGTTTTTTGCGAATCGTGGTTTTGCAGTATTTGAGGTAAATTATCGCGGGTCTACGGGGTACGGGAAAGAATTCTGGTCGTCTGGATTTAAAGAATGGGGTGGAGAAGTACAGGAAGACATTACCGATGGGGTACAATGGCTGATTGATGAGGGAATCGGTGATCCTGCACGAATAGGTATTTATGGCGCGGGTTTCGGTGGGTATTCCGCCCTGCACGGTGCCTGCTTTAATTCCGATCTGTATGCTTGTGCAGCATCCTACTCAGGCTTTACCAACCTGTTTACCTACCTTAAGGAAATTCCGCCGCACCTTACGCCTTATTTGCAGATGTACTACGAGATTATTGGTAACCCCGAAACGGAACCCGGGCTGATTAAAGCGATGTCGCCGGTTTTCCATTCGGAAAACATCAATATACCCGTGTTCATCGCGCAGGGCGGGAAGGATAGTTGGAGTGCGGTTAACGAGACCAATCAATTCGTGCAGAAGCTCAGGAAACGGAATATTCCCATCACGTACATGCTGCGTGAAGAAGAGGGACGTTATTTTCGCAACGAAGAAAACCGGATACAGTTTTACCGCGAATTAGGTGCCTTTTTCGAAAAGTATTTAAAATGACGCACCAACGGAATACGTATCGCGTAAACTATCTATTGGTTAGCGCCTTTATTGTCGTTGTGGTGGCGTCGTTTGTGCTCGCTACTTTTCTTGCCCGCGATCTCACGGTGACGTACGTTGAAAACGAGTTTTCATCGCGGAAAGTGGAAGTGCTTGAGTACAATATCGGGCCTTTCAATGATTTCTTCCACAACCGTATACCTGAAATATCGTTCTATCAGGGCTACCTGGACTCATCAGGAGTAGCCACATACGCCGATAGTGTTTTGCAAACCTACCCTTTTGTAGAACGGATTGTGTTTTACGATGTGTCGCTGAGTAACAAGGAAGATATCGATTATGGTTTTTCGGCCAATAATCTGGTGGTATATCCCAAAGGGGTGTATCAGTACAGCACGGACAGTAAGCTAGATAGCTTGTCGACCATCGTAGATCATGATAAACAATTGCCCTTGTCGCTGTCGGACGATTTTAATAACATGGCCGTGAAATTCGCCGCCTTTATTGAACGGGTGGATACCGCCAAAGCACTGCATGATGACGATATTTTCAAGGTGTTCTATTCCGTAACGCCAGGAAAAATATCGTATATGAATATTCCCCGGCGCGACGACCTCAAAACCTATAAAGAATTGATGTATGGGCAGCATGTGTCCGGTGCGGTATATGAGCAGGACATCCTCACGTATTTTATCGACCCGAATAAGCTTTCACTCACCAATACGGTCCCTGAGTTATATCAGGAGATACAAATTCAACCGCTGGTTTACGAATCAATTGATACCGACCCAAATTTGCTCACCACGGAAACGCCATTACCTGGTGCACTGGCCGACTATAAGATTTATTTCAGCTCCAGCAGGCCGTTTTTACGTTCTGAAATCAACCGGCGTTTTTTACCCGTAATGGCGGGCGTGGTAGGGATCTACCTGCTATTGGCAATTGTAGCGTATTTGATTTACCGTAACCTGTATGTGAACAGACGCATGTTTAAACTGCAATATGATTTCATCAACAACCTGACGCATGAGTTTAAGACGCCGGTAAGTGTGATTAAGATTGCGGGCAATAATATTTACAGTGCAAGGCAGCTATCGGATAATGAACGGCGGCATTACGGAAAGATATTGGATGAGGAGGCAGACAAACTGAATAACCTGATGAATACGCTATTGTCTTTTACGCAAATCGAAAATAAATCGATTAAGATGGAGCGGGAAGAGGTCGATTTGCACGAATTTTGTGACAAAATGCTGGCTGCGATGCGGATTAAGTACAATGATTTAACAATCCGATGCAAGGTGGATGTGAAAAGGAAACTGTATGTAGATCCTGTGCTGCTGGGAAGCATATTTCAGAATTTGATTGACAACGCTTATAAATATTCCAAGCCGGATAGCAAACTGTTGGATATCCGTGTGAGACAAGTGAAAAAACAGGTGCATATCGCGTTTTCGGACACGGGTATCGGCATTGCCAAAAAAGAATTGGTCCATATATTCAAAAAGTTTTACCGCGTGCAGAATCAATATAATCAAAAGGGTAGCGTGGGTTTAGGGCTTGCATTTTGCAAGGAATTGGTTAACTTCATGGGCGGAAATATCGCTGTGGAGAGTGAACTGGGCCGTGGTACGACTTTCAGTATTGTATTTCCATTAGATTGATTACCTTAGGAGAGGATCTCGCAGGGGATCAGCAATAAGAAAAAATTAAATAGGTGAAATTGCATAAGAGATATGTCTAAGAATATCAAAATAGCTATTGTCGAGGACGACGAGAATTTGCGTTTTCTGGTAGCCCACCGCCTGGAGTCTGAGAACTATACCGTTATACAGACCGGTAATGGCGATGAGGCCGAGCAGTTGATTCTGGAAGAGAAACCGGATATCGTACTGCTTGACTGGATGCTTCCCGGAAAACAAGGCGCCGAAGTATGTGCCAATCTGCGGGAAGTGGGGTTTTCCAATCTTATCATTATGATGACGGCCAAATCGCAGGACATAGACAAAATTGATGCCTATAGTTTTGGAGTGTCAGATTACATCACTAAACCATTCAGCATGGATGTACTGGTGGCGATGATCGAGAACAAAGTCAAGTATTTCGTTAATAACCAGGGTGCAGATCTTTATACCTTTGGCGGAACCGAGCACCATCCCAATATCCATTCGCTGGTGCGTGATGGCAGGAAGATTGAACTCACTATCCTGGAAAATCGAATTTTGCTGTATTTTCTCCAAAATATCGGTCGGGTTATCAGTCGCGATGAACTGATGCAGGTGGTATGGGGATATAGCTCCAATGTGAATACCCGTACACTTGATATGCACATCGTGCGCCTGCGCAAAAAAATAGAGCTCAATGCAGACAAACCCGCCTACTTACAGACCGTAAGGGGCATGGGTTATAAGTTTGTGGATAACCCCGATTGACGCGCAGGGTATTCCTCGCTTTTTTTTGTTTATTAAAAAGTATTCCTTATCTTCGTAACAATCGAGCAAGGCCATACCGCACCGACGGTATGGTCTTGCTTCTTTTTTTGACTTTATTTTTAATTCATAATTATGGCAGAAGTAACATATTACAGTAAAGAGGGGCTCGAAAAACTCAAAGAAGAGTTACAGTACCTCAAAACGGAAGGCCGGGCGAAAATAGCCAAAGCCATTGCGGAAGCGCGCGACAAAGGAGATTTGTCTGAGAACGCCGAATATGATGCCGCAAAAGACGCTCAGGGACTGCATGAGGCAAAGATTGCAAAGCTGGAGGAGAGCCTTGCCAATGCCCGCGTGATCGATGAATCTACATTGGATACATCGAAGGTGTTGGCATTGTCAATTGTTAAGCTTAAGAATGTGAAGAACGGAAGTGTGATGACTTACCAATTGGTATCAGAGACCGAGGCCGATTTGAAAGCAGGAAAAATATCAGTCAAATCGCCCATTGCGCAGGGTTTGCTTGGTAAATCCATTGGTGACAAGGCGCAGATACAAGTACCGGCAGGTCAGGTGGAACTGGAAATCCTGGATATTTCCAGGTAAGCGATGTAACGGTTATGTGCGGGTTTGCCATAACCGCACATACCGAAGCGATTACGCCGATAAATATCACTGGCGGCTGTTTGCAAAAACAGCCGCTTTTTATTTTTTCAAGATAAAAATGCATGTGATGATAGCAGGTAATCTGATGAAATTTAGTTAAGTTTGTGACAACGACGATTTGTTTATTTTCATTCATTAAACATGCCCACCATATTCTCAAAAATCATCGACGGCGAAATACCCGCATTTAAAGTTGCCGAAAGTAATGATTACCTCGCCTTCCTGGATATCAATCCGCTAACCGAAGGGCATGTATTGGTTATTCCTAAGCAGGAAACCGATTACCTGTTTGATATCGGCGACGATGAATACATGGGACTCTGGATTTTTGCGAAGATAGTTGCCCAGGGCATTAAGCGCGTATACCCTTGTGAACGGATTGGGGTGGCGGTAGTAGGCCTGGAAGTGGCCCATGCGCACATCCACTTGATCCCCATTGACCACGTGGGGGATATTGATTTCAACCGACCTAAGCTTAAATTGAGCCAGGAGGCATTTGCAAAAAGTGCCGAGGCGATAAAACAAGCAATTCTTGAAATAACCCAAGGCTGATCCGTCATCGGTTGCCACAGGCTTTTATTGTATGTTTACAACGCGGAGATGCAATTGCAGGAGCCATAAAGTGTTTTGGTGGTAAACGCAATTTGTGTAAGTTTGTAACTGATAGCTATGCAAGAGTTCTGGGATTCTTTTTTACAATTGCTTGATGCAGAAGCATTGCTAATGTCTGGGGGCTTCTATCTCGTTATATTTGTCGTTTTTGCAGAAACCGGCCTTTTCTTTGGTTTTTTTCTTCCTGGAGACTACCTGTTGTTTTTGGCTGGCCTATTTTGTGCGTCGGGCATGCTGAATGTAGACATCGTCACGCTGTGTCTGGGGCTCTTTGCGGCAGGTGTACTGGGCAATTTTACAGGCTACTGGTTCGGCTGGCGAACAGGACCCATGCTTTTTAAACGAAAGGATACGTGGCTCTTTAAACGACGTTATGTGGTGATGGCGGAGGAGTTTTATCACAAGTATGGCGGCGCGGCGTTGATCATGGGTCGTTTCGTGCCGATAATACGTACATTTGCCCCCATATTGGCAGGCATTGTACAACTTAATTTCCGTAAATTTGTACTGTACAATCTTTCGGGGTGCGCGGTTTGGGTGTCGACACTAACGCTGTCGGGTTTTTTTTTGGGGCGTGAGTTTCCCCAAATCATCCATTACATAGAATATATTATTGTTGGATTTATCGTCATTTCATTTACGCCTATATTGATTGCGTTGATTAGAAGGAAGTTGAGAAACAACAAGCAGCACGTTGAAACAAAGAAATAGTAACGTTAATTGGTATCCAGAATGAGCATAGCGCACCCATGGCATGAAGTATCTCCCGGCGATGACGTTCCGTCGTCCGTTAACGCCATTATCGAAATTCCGAAAGGATCGAAAGCGAAATACGAAATCGATAAAGCGAGCGGGTTGATCAAATTGGACCGTGTGTTGTTTTCGTCGGTCATGTATCCGGCCAATTATGGTTTTATCCCCAAAACCTATTGTGATGATAAGGATCCGTTGGATATCCTGGTCCTTTGCTCGGTTGATGTATACCCAATGAGTATCATCGAAGCAAAGGTAATAGGCGTGATGCACATGATTGATAATGGCGAGCAGGATGACAAAATCATTGCGGTAGCCAAAAATGATATGTCTGTCAATTACATCAACGACCTGTCCGAATTGCCGCCCCACACGATGAAAGAGATTGTCCGTTTCTTTCAGGACTACAAGGCGCTGGAGCGGAAGAATGTAACTATTGAACGTCTTTTTGGCCGTTCGTATGCATACCAGGTTATACAGGAAAGTATTGATTTGTACCAAAAAGAGCTTGCTAACCTAACGATGACCTAATGGGCTGGGAAATTTTTTGGACGTTTTTTCTGGTTTTCGCCAATGGCTTTTTTGTGGCCGCTGAATTTGCGATCGTCAAGGTCCGGGCTTCTCAAATCGAGATCAAAATAAAAACGGGCAGCCAGGTTGCCCACGTAGCCAAACATATTACCACCCATCTTGATGGCTATCTTGCGGCAACCCAATTGGGTATTACCATATCCTCACTGGCATTGGGCTGGGTGGGTGAAGCCGTCATGTCTGATATCGTCGCTACGGTCTTTGGCTGGTTTAATGTCGAACTGACAGGGGCGGTGGCCAAGAATCTCGGCCATGTGCTGGCGTTCAGTATCATTACGGTATTGCATATCGTCTTCGGCGAATTAGCGCCCAAATCCATCGCTATCCAACGGCCTGTGGGTACCACCTTGGGTATCGCACTGCCCTTGCGGTTTTTCTACGTGGTATTCAGGCCCATTATCTGGGTATTGAATGGTTTTGCCAATATGCTGCTCAGGCTAATGGGATTTCAGGTAAATATTGGAGAGGCACACCACTCTTCGGAGGAGTTGCAGTACCTGCTCGATCAGGGGCGTGAAAGCGGTGCTTTGGATATGGTTGAGCACGAATTGATCAAGAATGTGTTTGACTTCAACGAACGCATTGTGAAAAACATCATGGTGCCCCGTACCAAGATTTCGGCCATAGAGATGAATTGTTCAGGTAAGGAAGTCATCGAGCGCATTACCAAGGAAGGTTATTCCCGTATTCCGATTTATGATGACAACATAGACCAAATCATCGGTATCGTCCATACCAAGGATATTTTACCTATCTTGGCCAATGGCAAGGAACTGATGTTGCGAAGCATTATCCGTAAGCCGTATTTTATTCCCGAAACCAAGAAAATCAACGACCTGATGGCCGAGTTCCAGCAGCGGCGTATACAGATTGCCATCGTGCTCGATGAGTTTGGCGGTACGGCGGGGATGGTGACGCTGGAAGACATCGTAGAAGAGCTGGTGGGAGAGATTCAGGATGAATACGATGAAGAAACTCCCATTGTCGAAAAGATATCCGAAACGGAATATATGGTGGATGCGAGTGCCAATGTTCACGATGTCAATGAATTCTTACCGAAGGAGTTGCCAGAAAGTAACGACTACGATACCATCTCAGGCTTAGTAAGCGATTTGTTTGATAAAATACCCGACGTAGGGGAACACACCGAATTTCACGGATATAATTTCATCATCATGAAAAAGACGCAACAGAATATCGAGTTCGTGAAACTTGAATTGATTGCCGTCGCCAGCGATGAAGATGAAGAATAACGTTCAATGATTTGCATCTCTTTTATACGCCAGACATACAACCGGAACATACAGCTTTTATCCTGAACGAGGCGGAAAGCAAACACGCTATTCGCGTATTGCGCCTCTCGGCAGGCCAGCAAGTACAGCTGGTTGATGGCAACGGCGGGTATTACACGGCAGTAATTACAGATGCCCACCCGAAACGCACAGTGCTGGAGATTTCGGGGGTGAGCATGGCGCACGGCAAGCGCCCATATTACCTCCATATAGCAATCGCACCCACTAAAAACATCGACCGGGTGGAGTGGTTTCTTGAGAAAGCCACGGAAGTGGGGGTGGACGAAGTAACGCCGATTATCTGCGACCATTCGGAACGCACTGCGGTTAAACCCGAGCGTTTGCGCAAAGTGGTTGTAGCTGCCATGAAGCAGTCACAACGGGCTTACCTGCCCAAAGTCAATCCGGCTACCTCATTTGCTGATTTTGTAAAGGCTGAAGTATCGGGAAAGCGATTTATAGCACACTGTGCGGACGGCGAAAAGCGGAGCCTTAGCCATTTACTGCAACCGGGGGAGCCTGCCGTCGTATTAATTGGGCCTGAAGGTGACTTTAGTCCGGCTGAAATCGATATTGCAATACGTAAAGACTTTGTGCCCATTACCTTTGGGCGTGCGCGCCTTCGTACGGAGACCGCGGCTTTAATGGCCTGCGTGGAGATGCATTTGCTCCATGTTGATCGTGAAATCTGATACCTCCTCAGATGAGCTCGGCATCGAGGATTTGGATTTCGGAATTCCCCTCCTGGGTATCTGGATTGAGCCGGACAGTACCCCTTATTTTGATGGGTTCTTCGGTGAATCGAACTTTTTTACCCTTTTTCATGAAAATCTCTACCATTGGCGGCACATCGCCCTGCCCGCAAAACATGCATTGCATAATGGGCAGTACCGAAAGCATAAACGTTTCGTGGTCGCGGCCACCGTTCATGGGTACGAGATAGCCCGGTAGCGTAACGGTTTTTTTATCAATGGCTTTCAACTTGTCGGGAAAATGCGGAGTATAGATAGTCTGGTTGTCTTTGTGGGTTACTTTGTACATCAATGTGTTGATGGTTTCCCACGTGTCATTCATCATGGGGGTATGGTCCGGAATTTCTCCGAAAAATTCATCTTGTTGAGCATTCGCGGCTTGAATGCCAACTGCCATAAGTGCAATGATAATTAATTTTTTCATGGTGTATTAGTTTCCAGCCAATGTGTGTGATATCGATGTCCGGTATGCCTTTATCGCCGGCAATATTGCCGCCACAAAGCCGATTGCAACACCAATGGCTACCAGCACTGCTTCTTGAGGCAGCAGGGTAAACGCTTCCACGAATGTGGCCGTTCCGCCCGTGCTCACACCAATCGCGTAAAGTACTGCGTGGCCAATTACGATACCAACGATTGCTCCCACAAAGGTAAGCAATATTCCCTCGGCAATCACTATGCCGAATAGTTTTGCCTGCGAAGCACCCAGCGTTCGCATAATGGCAAGATCGTATTTTCTGCTTTTTAGGGCATTGTACAGGCTGATGAATACACTAAGCGCCGCCATGAACATAATCACGTAAGCCAGTACCTGGAGCGAGTCGATGCCAATGCCCAATAGGGAAAACAAGCGGGCACTCTCCAGTGCCGGTGATGCCGCTTGCATCGACGATTGCTGGTTAACCAGGCGGGGGAACATGCCGATGGCGGCCGGGTTTCGATATTGGATGAGCATGCTGGTGATTTCCCGCTCGCCCGAGCCGACATCTCCCATCATGCTTTTCACGAGTTTCGGTTCGTCGGCTTGCCTGTCGCCTGACGGTTGGTCCTGTTCAGTGTGGTCATGATCATGGTGTTCGCCATGGTGATGTTCATGCTCGTCGACGCCCGCTACGTCATGCTTATGTTCATCTTCCTCCGCGTGCTCAGCTGCTGGTGAATGATCATGGTTTTCATCATCGCCATGCATACGCCATACGCTCGCCAGATTCGAAATAATCAGCCGATCAACGACATGGTGACCGGGCTTTAAAATACCGGTGATGGTGTAAGGATGCTCGTCGTGCGTATGGGCCTCACTGCTTAGCCCATGTGCCCCGTATATGGCATCCCCGATTTTGAGGCCATGTTTCCGGGCAACTTCGGCGCCGATGACTGCTTCAAAGTCGGCCTGCCACAGCCGTCCATCGTCCAACTCCACGTTATAGAGTTGCAGGAAGGTACTGTCCGTTCCAACAATGCGGTGGCCCTTGTAGTTATCGCCCAATGAAAGCGGGACGGCTAGTTTAACCATGGGGCTGGCCGCCAGCTTCCGGGCTTCTGCAAGACTGATGTTGCCAGTGGGATTATCCATGTGATAAATACTGCTCAGTATCAATTGGATAGGACTTCCTTTGGCGCCTACCACGAGGTCAATGCCACGGCTGTTGCTATCAAGTTGTTCTTCAATCTGGTGGGAAGTGAGTAGCAACACACAGAGTATACCCGTTCCGAATGCCGTGAGCAAGATTCCTAAAATTGATGTAGCCGGGTTTTGCCGAATATTTTTCCAGGCAATCTGTGGGACATTCATGCTGTACCTCCCACCTGATAAGTATGTTCAAAACGTGTTTTTACCCGCTTATCATGGGTCGCGATAATCAAAGTTGCACCATGTTGTGTGGCCTGGGCGAGCAATAAGTCCAATACGCGTTCGGTATTGGCATCGTCGAGCGACGCGGTGGGTTCATCAGCTACTAAAATGGCTGGGTGATTGACCACCGCCCGGGCGATGGCCGCCCGTTGCATCTGCCCGCGACTCAATTTACCCGGATAATTATGGGCTTTATGGTCGAGTTCGAGCTGGCCCAGTACTTGCCGGATACGGCTGTTGTCTACGGGCGCGCCTGCGAAGCTTTGTGCGATTTGCAGGTTTTCCTTTATGGTAAGGCTTTTCACCAGGTGCGCCTCCTGAAAAATCAGTCCGATGCGTTGCCCCCGGTAGGTATCCAGTTTGCGGGAAGAGAGGTCGTAAAGTTCCTGCCCGTCGATTTGCACCGATCCTGCGTCCGGTTTGAGTAGTCCACTGAGGATATGTAGCAAAGTGGTTTTACCACTACCCGAGTTTCCCAGTATAAGGGTGTGTTGCCCGGCGGGAATGTCCAAGTCTGCGAATTGCAGTGTCTCTCCGCCTGGATAACGGTGTGCGATGCCGCTTAAGGAGGCGACCGCTATTGATTGATCCTGTTGCGTCATATTAAATAAGGGTTTTCTGCCCAACGCAAACCTAAGTTATTCCGTTCATATCCACGGTATGTTAATGCAACTTTATTGTGATATAGGTAACCCTCGCGTAATCGCCTCAACTGGTGATTGAAATTGAAGTGATGTGTGTAAATACCTTGTAGTCAGTGTTATAACATTAAATTAACATAAAGCTAAATATACATTCATATTCAATTAACAAACAGGTAATACTAAGTTAGGATTATTGCAACAGAATTTTAGTCAAACCATGCAAGATAAAATGAATAAAAAGTTTTTACTGCTTATCAGTCTTTTTTTGACTGTTTTTAGCGCAAGTGCCCAGGTTCCCAAAGGAATTGTCAAAGGGTCGGTTACGGATGCGGTTACCGGTGATCGCGTTGTTGGTGCGTCCGTGAGCATCGTAGGAACCACGCATGGCACTATTTCGGATCAACAAGGTGTTTTTCTCCTCACCGATGTCCCATCCGGTCAACATGTGCTACAAGTGAGTTATGTAGGCTATTCCACCGTTCGTATTGACGATGTCATCGTCAAAGACGGTGCTGAAACAACGCTGGACATCACACTGGAAGAAGCGGGTGAAATGATGGATGAAGTGGTGGTGACCACTACGCGGCGCAGGGGAAGCGATATCGCGCTCTTGGCCGAGCAGAAGAATGCCAGTTTGGTCATTCAGCGCATAGGTGCGCAAGAATTATCACGTGTGGGCGTCAGTGATGCTGCTGCGGCCGTATCAAAAATGTCCGGGATTTCTAAAGAGGAGGGAAGCACGCAGGTGTATATCCGCGGGCTGGGCGATAGGTATGTTACCACTTCGTTCAATGGGTTGCCGTTGCCATCCAACGATCCTGAACTCAAGAATATTGCGCTTGACCTGTTTTCTACAGACATTATCGAGTTTGTTGCTGTCGACAAGCTTTATAATAGTAAAATGTTTGGTGATTTTGGCGGAGGCAATATTGATGTCTATTCAAAGAACTACTCGGGACGGGGCATGCTGGAAGTTTCGGTATCGTCTACGTTGAATACCAATGCGGTCTCCCGTGCGGGCAATTTTATGTTGCTTCCCGGTGGGAGCAAGTGGGGTTTTGATCAATACACCATTCCACAGAATCCGCTGAACGGATTTAATTTTACCAACAGTGCAAATCCCGTTTCGCGCAATCCATACCCTGCCGATATAAGGCTACTGGGTGGAAAGTCATTCAACGTTGGTGCTGAGGGGCGGCTGAACTTTTTTGCTACGGCAAGCTTCGGTAACGGATTCGAATACCGCGAAGGCATCAATCGCGATGTCAGTGCTCAGGGCGCACGTATTCGGTGGGCCGATCAAAGGCGGTTTGGTTACAAAACCAACACCACTGGTTTGTTCAACGCAGGTTACCTGATTAATCCCAAACATAAATTATCATACAATTTTTTGTTTGTCAACAGCAGCGATCAGTGGAACGATAACTACGATGGGTATTTCCGGGATGTTACGGAAGGCGGCACCGGTTTAAGACGATTTGGATCATACGCACAGAACAGGTTGTTTGTCAACCAACTGTTGGGTACGCACCAGTTGAGCGACCGGATTGATGTGGATTGGGGAGTTTCAGCAAATACCGTTGGCTATGCCATGCCCGACCGGGTGCAGAATACGTTACGGATGATTGACGGACAGGGGTACGTTAACACCAATAATGCCGATACTGATAATAACCGGTTCAATCAACGACTGGATGAACATGAGTACGCGGTTAACCTAAATGGGAGTTATAAAATTGGCCAGGTGGGCGCGCCGAAGGGCATACTACGTGTAGGATATCAGGGGCGGCTCAAAAAGCGTGATTTCGAATCGATTCAGTTCAATTTCAATATAAATGATCGGACATCAATCGTCGATCCGAACAATTTAGACGCCTTTTACAACCAGGATGGCTTTGAGAGCGGCCGTTTTGATATTGTTTCGTTCTTCGGCGAATCGCCGCAAACCTATCATGGCGACCAGCAGATCCATGCAGGCTATGTGAGTTTGGAATATGACTTGACCGATCGGCTGACATCCGTTATCGGTGTTCGCTACGAGCATATCGAACAGTACGTGGAATGGGTTACCCAATTGGATCCCGGAAATAGCAATAAGCTGACCCGTAATCCGTTGCTGCCCAATTTAAACCTTAAATACGAATTGAGTGAGCGCCAGAACCTGCGTTTGGGTGCAAGTAAAACCTATACTTTGCCGCAATTCAAAGAACGCGCGCCATTTGTGTATGACGACGGCACGGTGCCGCGGCAAGGCAATCCTTACGTATATCCTTCGGATAACTACAACCTCGACCTGAAATGGGAACTGTTTCCTTCCTCGTCAGAACTGGTATCATTGGCAGCGTTTGGTAAATATATTCAGAACCCGATTAATGAGATAAACGTAGCGGCAACAGCTAATGATATTTCTTACGTGAATATCGGCGATGCCGGTACGGTGGTTGGTGTCGAACTGGAATTGAAGAAGGATGTTATTCGCTGGAATCGTGACCGCAATCTGCTTTCGGCCGGTTTAAATGTTGCCTACATGAATACCGACCAGAAAATTGATATAGAAAAGGTAAGGAGTGAAACCGCATTCGACATTCGCCCAACCCATACCCGTTCGAGTTTTACCGGAGCTTCTGATTTGCTGCTGAATGCAGATCTGACGTACACGAAGCATTGGGAAAACCAGACTAACTTGATGGCAACGGTAGCCTATTCACGCTTTTCGGATAAAATTTACGCCCTCGGTAACGAACAAAAAGGAAACCTGGTAGACCGCGGCGTTGGAACACTCGATCTCATTGTGCGCAGCAAAATCAGCCGGCATATCGGCGTCGACTTGCTGGTACGGAATATCCTGGACCCCGAGTATCGTCGCGTTCAGGAAAATGCAAGTGGCCATGTACCTGTTTTTACTTATAAAAAAGGTCGGTTCTTCACTTTGGGGCTAAACTATGAATTCTGATTTACGCTCAGGTTGATTAACAATTTCATCATATACACTTAACAGGTAGGTTACTCGTAACACACAACTTTGTATTAAAATTCAGAAGATCAAAAAAAGAATGAACATGGAAATGAAAAAGACGTTTAGATGGATGATGGGGGCCGCCGCGCTGGTAGGCGCAGTGGTTGTTGCCTCTTGTAGCAAAGATGAGCCGGGTCCGGGCACGGAACCGGGTAACGGCTTCGTCGTTGATCGCGAGGACCTGAAAGGTGAAATCGCATCAGGAGAGGTTGTGCTGGAATCGGGCACGTATAAGCTGACGGGTGCGCTGGTCGTTAAAGAGGGCGCGAAACTGGTCATCAAACCAGGCGTGACGGTCGAAGCAACCGAGGTTGCGGCAGAGCAACATTCGCAGGTTCGTTATATCGGGATTTCAAGGGGTGCTCAGATCGACGTGCAGGGTACCGCCAGTAGTCCCGTTGTATTCACTTCAGCAAAACAAACGCCAGGTGCGTGGGGTGGTTTGGTGCTTTGCGGTGCAGCTCCCATCAACAAGGGCGAAACAGCAAAGTCTGAGGTAGGCGATCTGGACTACGGCGGCTCAGATGCTAATGATAATTCTGGATCCGTCAAATACCTGCGGATCGAGTATTCCGGCTTCGCTTATAACAGTGATAAGGAATTTAACGGGCTCTCGCTTTTCGGTGTCGGTAAAGGTACAGTTATTGAAAACGTTCAGGTTCACGAAGGTTCAGACGATGGTTTTGAATGGTTTGGCGGAACGGTAGATGCGAAGAACCTGATCGTTACAAACTACGCTTCCGAAGTAGGCGATGATTTGTTCGATTGGACAGAAGGCTGGAATGGTAATGGCGAAAACTGGTATGGCATCCGTACCAATAACGGTAACCGCGGTATTGAGGCAGATAATAACAGCAACGACCATTTGGCTTCACCGGTTTCTAACCCTACCATCAAAAACCTGACGTTGATCGGTAATGGCGATGCCGGCAGCCCTGAGCCTCAAGCATTGAAATTGCGGGTGGGCACAAAAGGCAGCTTTGAAAACGTGGTATTGGCCAACTGGGCTACCGGTTTTGATGTGGAGCATGATGAAGGTGTCTCATTCGTGGGCGACGGCTCGTTGAAAGCCATCGGTGTACGGTTTGTTAATGTAGGTACGAAAGCAAAAGGTAAAAACACCGCGGGCGAATCAGCTAATGTCGATGCGATCTTTACCGAAGATTCGAGCGCTACAGGCGCCGGCGCTGGCATTGATGTGCCTGAATGGGCAAAAGGCTGGACTGTCGGATTGGAATAATCCACATCAGTAGATATATCAGCCACACCGTATGTGGCAACAAAAAATGCGTGCCGTTCGGGCACGCATTTTTTGTTTTAATGAAAACTTGCCGGCGACTAGACATTACAATTCCTTGATCCGGATATTGCGGTACGCCACCACGTCGCCATGATCCTGTAGTGCAATCTTGCCTTTTGGATATTTAGCAAAATGTTCCCAGTCTTTGAATTTGCTGGCTTCCAGCACTTGTTCCCATTCGGCGGAGCCAATCGTTACATCGGCTGTTTCCACGCCGTTGAGCCATAGCGTAATCTGGCCGTTATTTTTGCGGATACGCGCCTGATTCCATTCGCCCACCGGTTTGGGTTGCGACACTTCTTTGCTGCCAATCATGTCATACAGCGAACCGGCGAGGTGGTTTTCGATCTTGTTGTCGCCGGCATCGATGTTATCGAGCACCTGCATCTCCAAACCTGTCTGATAAGTGGCGCTGAATTCGGGATCTTCATGGATGCCGAAAATGACGCCACTGTTGCCGCCGGACGCGATCTGCCACTCCAGTTCCAATTCGTAGTTCTCGTATTCCCCGTCCGTTACAATATCGCCGCGCTCCTCGCGGGGCACGTCGGGGTTGAAGCGCAATTCGCCATTTTGCACTTCCCAAGCCGCCGACACGCTATCGCGCAGGTAGGTGTGCCAGCCGTTGGTGGTTTGTCCATCGAATAGTGATACCCAGCCGTCGTTTTCAGCGACCGGTTCTGTAGCAGTGGAATCTTGCGCATCGTTGTTTTGCTGCCCGGACCCACAAGAAGCCAGAAATACGACCGCAAAAGCAACAGTTAACCAGTTTTTTGGATTTTTCATGTCTAATTTTAAAGTAATTTGATGTTTTTAATAGTTTGTTTTGAACTTCCAATACTACAAACTTATTTTTGAAACCGCGGTAGGTTTCGCAAGAATAATTTGCCTTTTATCAGATTATAATGGTATTTCAACGCAAAAAACCCTCTCTATATCGATAGAAAGGGTTTTGATTTGGAGCGAAAGACGAGGTTCGAACTCGCGACCTCAACCTTGGCAAGGTTGCGCTCTACCAACTGAGCTACTTTCGCTTGCTGTTTGTGGATGCAAATATAGTGGAGTTTTCGGCTTCTGTCAAATAATTTTTGAAAAAATCACAAGTCATTGTCATTCAATAACTCGAAGATAAGGTCGCTTTCAAACCCCTTGCCTAATGCATAGCGCACCAGCTTGTTTTTTCGTTTGTAGGGATGGCTTTCGGTTTCCGATCGGGCCTTGCCCTGGAGTAAACTAAAAAGCTTGTCGCGGTATTCCTGCTCATCCAGACTGCGCAATGCGGCCCGGATAATAGGAGGGGAGACCGCCTTTTGGGTAAGTCCCTGCTTTATTTTATACTTGCCCCATCCGTTCATGCGGAATTTTCCGGACACATAAGCCATAGCAAACCGCTCCTCATTTAGAAATCCGTCTGTAATGAGCGTTGCGATGACCTCCTCCACGTCTTCACGGTGCAGTCCCCAACGGTAAAGCTTGTCGCGCACTTCCTGTTGGGAGCGTTCCTGGTACGCACAATATGCTTCGGCCTTACTTCTGGCCTGGCGGGGTGTCAGTTTTTGACGGGGTTGGCCTGATACATCATCCATACCACCAAATTGGCAAAAAATTCCCGCAGTACCCAAAAAATGTTGAAATTCGTGGCATGGCTACAAATACCCAATCTTATACTATCCGTGAAATCTCCGCGATGATGCAAACAACGGGTGTTTCCCTGGTAGATGAAATAGCCACCATCGGTCCACTGTTATTTGATAGCCGACGGATAACAGATGCGGCTCATGGACTTTTTTTCGCGCTGACCGGTAGGCGCAATGGTCATCGGTTTATCGGCGATGCCTATGCCGCCGGTGTCCGTAATTTTGTGATTTCGGAGAAATTGGCCGATGCGGAACTATTTGCCGGCGCTAATTTTATCTTCGTAACGGACACGCTGAAGGCCCTACAGCAGCTGGCGGCGGCCCATAGGGCGCGGTTTGCCTACCCGGTAATTGGTATTACGGGCAGCAATGGCAAAACCATCGTAAAAGAATGGTTAACGCAGTTGCTGGCGTCCGATTATAAGATTGCCCGCAGCCCGAAGAGTTACAACTCCCAAATCGGCGTTGCCCTTTCGCTGTGGCAGATGGACGCTACCCATGAACTGGCCATCATAGAAGCGGGGGTAAGCATGTCGGGCGAAATGGAAACACTGCACCACATGATTCGGCCGGATATTACCGTGCTGACTGCCATCGGACCGGCGCACGACGATGGTTTCCCATCGCGCGAAGCGAAAATCAGGGAGAAACTTCAGCTATTCCGTGGTGCGGGTCAAGCCGTGTATTCGCCAGACGATACCGCCGGCCTACAAATGCCGGGGAGTGGAGTGCATGTTACATGGGGTGGGGAAGGTACGATACTCACCGTATTGGGGCATGTCATCACCGCCGAAAACCGTTGTATTATCCGGGCGCAGTACAAAGGAACCGACGTGGCTATCGATATCCCTTTTACAGATGCCGCAGCCCGAACCAACGCGATTTGCTGCTGGGCGGTACTGCTGGCGATGGGTTACGATCAGGGGGTGATAAAAGAGCGGATGGCAACGTTGCAACCGGTGGAGATGCGGCTCGAAATGAAAAAGGGAATTAATAACTGCACCATTATCGACGATAGTTACAGCAATGATCTCGCCTCACTGGCCATCGCACTTGATTTCCTGAAACAGCAACAGCGCCATCCGACGCAAACGCTTATCTTATCGGACCTTCCCGGCGTGACGGGAGATGAAGACCAGGTTTATAATAATCTATTTAAGTTACTGCAAGATAGCAGTATTAACCGTTTGGTTACGGTGGGGCCTGTATTGGGCAACCGTAGCGGCGCCATTGCTGGGATAACGCACGAGTCGTTTCCAGATACAGGTGCATTGCTAGCAGCAATGCCTGCACTGGACTTCCGTGATGAAACCATCTTGCTGAAAGGAGCCCGGCGCTATGCTTTTGAACGGGTCAGCGCGGCATTGACGGCGAAGGTACACGACACGGTGCTGGCCATAAACCTGAGCGCCGTAGCCCATAACCTGAACCAATACCGGTCTTTGCTCCCCAAGGACGTTAAACTGATGGCCATGGTGAAAGCATTTTCTTACGGCAGCGGCGATTTCGAAATTGCGAGTTTGCTGCAGTTTAACGGAGTGGATTACCTCGCCGTGGCGTACGCTGACGAAGGGGTCGAACTCCGTAAGGCGGGTATCTTGATGCCAATCATGGTCATGAATCCCAGGCCGGCTTCCTTTGACGCCCTTCTCGCGCATCAGCTGGAACCTGAAATATACAGTTTTTCCATCCTGGAAGAGCTGATAAGCGTACTGGCATCACGGAACATCAGCGGTCACCCCATCCATATTAAAGTAGATACCGGGATGCATCGGCTGGGTTTTTCGACGAGTGATGTAGCACCATTGGCTCGAAGGCTCGAAAGTGCCGGTGAGGTGAAGGTGCAATCCGTGTTTTCACACCTGGCAGCGGCCGGAGACGCCCGGCACGACGTATTCAGTGCGGGTCAGTTGGCGGCGCTGGACACATTTGCCGACAAATTGATCGCCGCATTGGGGTATCCCGTACTTCGCCACATCGCCAACTCGGCAGCTATCCCGCGTTGGCCGCAGGCCCACCTGGACATGGTACGGTTGGGTATCGGCCTTTATGGCGTAGGTAATACAGGCGAAAGCCACCTGCAATTGCAGCAAACAGGTACGTTGAAAACCGTTATCACGCAGCTGCGGCAGGTGCCGGCCGGCGATAGCGTCGGTTATGGTAGACATGGCCTTATCAAGGAAGACAGCGTTATCGCAACGGTCAATATCGGCTATGCCGACGGTTATGACCGTCGGTTCGGCAATGGGGTGGGATATATGCTGGTGAATGGCAGGCGCGCACGGACGGTCGGCGATATCTGCATGGACATGACCATGCTCGACCTGGGCGGCATAAATGCAACAGTGGGCGATGAAGTGGTGGTATTCGATGATATTGAAGCGCAAGCAACCGCTATCGGCACCATCCCTTACGAATTACTTACCGGCATCTCCCAGCGTGTAAAACGGGTTTATTATTATGAGACTTGAGACATGGGATGGGTTTCGGATTTTAAAATAGCAAACAGCAAAAAACATGAAAAATAAAACGATACGTCTGTTTTTTAATTACCTGATCAAAGGGGCGCTGGTGGTATTGCCGCTGGCGGGTGCACTTTTTCTGATGGTATGGATTGTGGCCAGCATCGATTCGGCACTCAACCTGAGCAGCTGGTTTTGGGAAGACGAATCGGGAAGCCCGCTCTACGTTCCGGGGCTGGGGATATTGACCGTTATTATCGGATTGGTTATCGTAGGGATGATATTTACCAATGTGGTTACTGCGCCGATATACAACTGGTTCAATGATCTGATCAATCGTATTCCGTTATTCAATACCTTATATTCCTCCATCAAGGATTTCACGGAAGCGTTTGTGGGCGATGCAAAAAAATTCAACGAGCCTGTATTGGTCGAGGTGAATGAGACCGGGCTTAAGAAAGTAGGTTTTCTTACCCAGCGCGACCTGAGCAAAATCGGATTGGAAGGTGAAGTTGTTGTTTATTTTCCCTATTCTTATTCGTTTGCCGGCCAAGTGGTTATTGTGAAAACGGAGCGGGTGAAAAGGCTTAACATGAGTGCAACAGACGCTATGAAACTGGTCGTATCGGGCGGCGTGAGCGGGCTGGAGTAATGCGCAGACGTTTTTAATACGTATAAAATCCTTGCCCCGATTTACGCCCCAGTTTACCGGCGGTCACCATATTGACCAACAGCGGGCATGGTGCATATTTTGGATGCCCGAATCCGTCATGAAGCACACGGAGAATGGCCAGGCACACGTCCAGCCCGATGAAGTCGGCCAATTGCAGCGGTCCCATGGGGTGGGCCATGCCCAGTTTCATCACCGTGTCAATGGCTTCCACATCGGCAACACCCTCGTAAAATGTATAAATGGCTTCATTGATCATGGGCATCAGGATACGGTTGGCTACAAAACCGGGGTAGTCGTTAACTTCCACGGGTACTTTATCCAGCCGGCTGGCGAGGTCGGTAACCTGGTTTGTTGTATCGGCCGATGTCGAGTAACCTTTGATGACTTCCACCAGTTTCATCACCGGCACGGGGTTCATGAAATGCATGCCAATCACTTGTTCGGGGCGCTGGGTGGCTGCAGCTATTTTGGTGATGGAAATGGACGATGTGTTGCTTGCCAGGATGGTATGTTCGGGGCACTGCTTATCAAGTTGTTCGAAGAGCGAAAGTTTCACTTTTTCATTTTCCGTGGCCGCCTCCACTACGAAATCGGCCGTACGCACGCCCTCCACCAGATCGGTATGGGAAGTGATGCGCCTGAGGATTTGTTGTTTATCTGCTTCCGTAATAATTTCCTTCTTGATTTGACGGTCCAGGTTGTCAGCTATCGTTGCCTGCGCTTTGGTCAATGCCGCTGCGTTGATATCAATCAGCGCGACTTCAAATCCGTGTTGCGCAAAGGTGTGGGCAATCCCGTTGCCCATGGTGCCCGACCCGATAACGCTTATCCGTTGCATAGCTTCCCAATTGGTTCGGCACAAACATAGTAAAAAAAACGCCCATCCGCCAAAAGGCGGAGTGGGCGCTCATCATCAAACTTAACCAAAAATATGAACTACTATTTCGTCTCTTCGGGGGCCGTCGCCGTTACACTGCTGCTGTCTGCTTTTTTGTGAAATTTGTGGAAACCACGCTTGCCCTTCCGGGAACGATCGCCCTTAAATTTACCGTCCTTCCGTGCCTCCCGCATCGATTTCATCTTTTCAGCCCGCTCCGTTTGTTGTTGTTTGAGTACTTCGCGCTGTTCTTCCGTAAGGATTTCGTTCAATCGCTCCTGCGAAGCTTTCATTTCGGCGCGTCGTTCGTTCATCTTAGCGTTACGCGCTTCCCTCATTTCGGCCGAACGTGCAGCACGTTCCTTGTGGGCTGCCTGCATTTTTTCTGCATTTTCCAAACTCAACGCATATACGGCCTGTTGTTGATCCTTACTCAAGGATAGTTGCTCCGTCAGCCGGTCGGTGCGCATCTGCGCCACTTCTTCCGCTGTCTTGGATGCCCGTTGCCCGCGTTCCTGTGCTACGGCCGAAAAAGCCATTCCTGAAATCAAAAGTGTAATTAAAGCAGCATTTTTCATCATGTCCTCCGTTTTTAATATTTTTTCCTTCCGCCCATCGCTTGCCGTGCTGGTTGCGTTTCTGCCTGCTGCAAATGGGCGCTGTTATTGGTGAGAGTGTTTTCTGACACGGAGGTTTAATCGACCGAAGTGTTAAAAAATGTTAACCGGGTTGCCATCATATATGTTGAAATATTTCGTATTATTGTCGTAACCCAATTATAACGAGCACGCTATGGCACACATCACGACCCTCAAGCGCATTGGATGGTACGTTGTATTATTTGCGCTACAATTGTTTTTTTTACCGGTTTTTGCCCAAACAACGATCTCCGGAACTGTTTCAGACCCGCTGGGCAGACCGTTGGTTGGCGTAAGCATCCAGGTCAAAGGCAAGGTTATCGGCACAACCACCAATGATGCCGGACAATTTACGCTGCGGATAAATGACCAGTTGCCACTCATATTGCAGGTTTCGTCCGTTGGTTACGCGTCGCAGGAAATTACGGTCAGCGAATCATCGTCTGCATTGACCATTAGCCTGCAGGAACAGACCATCATGGCCTCGGAAGTCGTGGTATCGGCTTCACGTATCGAGGAGAACGTGATGCGGTCGCCGGTCTCCATTGAGAAACTGAATGTATTGGGCATCCGGGAGAGCCCCCAACCCAGTTTTTACGATGCGTTGCAAAGCCTGAAGGGCGTTGAGATGAGCACCCAGTCGCTCACGTTCCGATCAGTCAACACGCGTGGTTTTGGCGCAAACGGCAACACGCGACTGGTGCAGCTTATGGACGGCATGGACAACCAGGCACCGGGGCTGAACTTTGCCGTGGGGAATGTGGTAGGGATGTCTGAACTGGATGTGGAAAGCGTGGAGCTTCTACCGGGGGCCGCATCGGCACTGTATGGCCCCAATGCCATCAACGGCCTGCTGTTGATGAATAGCAAATCACCGTTTACCTACCAGGGGTTGAGTGCCTACGTAAAGACAGGGTTGATGAGCGCTGCTAACCGTACCCAAACAAACACCGCTTTTTACGACGTGGCCGTGCGCTTTGCAAAAGCATTCAATGATAAGTTTGCTTTCAAGGCCAATATCGCCTATCTCAAGGCCGAAGATTGGCAGGCGACAGATTACCGTGACCAAAGCTTCACCAACGACACCAATCTGGAAAACAATATCGGCAATACGCAGGGCAACCCCATGTACGACGGAGTGAACTGGTACGGCGATGTAGGCGCGAATCTTTACGATGTGCTGTATGCCAATGGCACACCGGGGGATGGTTCCGACGGATCGTCCGCCGCGCTCGGTGCTATATACACCACGCCCATTCCCCAAATCGGTAACCAAACGCTGCCGCAATTCATCGCTGGCGAAAACCCATTGGAACAAATGGGCGCGGCGCGCGATATCTTCCAAAATATGGTGCCGCAATATTATCAGGCCGTACCGGGATATGCGGAGCCGCAGTTGACAGACTATCCAACCAAGAGCCTTAAGCTCAACGCCTCGCTGCACTATCGCGTTAACGATCAGGTAGAGGCCATCTTGCAGGCCAATTGGGGCAAGGGCTCCACGGTATACACTGCTGCCGACCGATATAACATCCAGAACTTTACGATGGGGCAGTATAAGGCCGAGCTAAGGGGCGATAATTTCTTCGTGCGTGGGTATACCACACGGGAGAATTCGGGCGACGCCCATGCATTGGGCGTATTGGGCAGTTTGATGAGCCAGCGGTACCTGCAAACCGCCATCGGTGCGGGCGCCCCTTCATTTGTGCAAAATGCCTATACCCAATATGCGGGTGCCTTTTTGATGGCCTACCAACAGGCCATGCAGGGCGGTGCAGACCACAGCAATGCGGTAGCGGCAGCCCAAAATGCAGCGAATAACTATGCCGGCGCCAATCGCGAAGGGTGGATGGCCGATGCCATGGCGCCCGCATTGGAAACGGCGAATGGGCTGTTTTCGCCCGGAGGCGCCGAATTCGATGCAACCATGGCCGACATCAAAACGCGGGCAATCCCAGCCGGTGCCAATTTCCTCGATCGCTCCAACATGTACCACGCCGAGGGCATGTTTAATTTTAAGCAGCAGATTGATCCGGCCATCGTCGAACTGATCGCCGGGGCAAACTATCGGGTCTACGACCTGAATTCGGAAGGGACATTGTTTGCGCGCGACGATAACGACAATGAATTCAACATCCGCGAGTGGGGTGCGTATGTGCAGGCCGGTCACAACTTCCACGATATTTTCAAGCTGACGGCATCGCTGCGTTACGATAAAAACGAGAATTTCAAAGGGCAGTTCAGTCCCCGGATATCGGGGGTACTTACCGTTGCGGACGACCATAACTTCCGGGCTTCATTCCAGCGGGGCTTTCGCATACCCACCACCCAGAATCAATATATCGATTTGTTGACACCGCAGGCGCGGCTTGTCGGCGGCCTGCCGCTATTCCGCGAACGGTACGACATGATTAACAACCCGGTGTACGCGCTTTCAGACATCCAGAGCGGTAACATCACACCCTACCAATTCAAGGAGTGGGAGCCTGAAAAGGTAGAAACCTACGAGGTGGGTTATAAGAGCGTCATCGACAATCGTTTATTTGTAGACCTGTTTTATTATTACAACCGTTTCCTCACCTTCGAGGGGGTCGCCGTATTGGTGCAGTTGAAAGACCCAAACGGATCGCTGGCCGACTTGGCCGACCCCACGCGGCGTAACGTGTACAGCATGCCGGTGAATGCCCCCCAAGTGCTTAAAAATTCGGGGTGGGGCATCGGCCTGGACTATGTGATCGGCCGTGGTTATACGCTCACGGGTAATGTGACGCAGAACGTATTGCTTAACGATGACGAGTTACAGGAAAAAGACCCCGCCTTTATCACGTTTTTCAACTCGCCGAAGTATCGTTTCAATGTCGGGTTCTCCAATCGGGATATCAATCGCTCCGGCTGGGGATTCGGTGTGTCTTTCAGGCATCAAACGGAGTTCCTATGGAACGGCTCAATCGGCACACCGGCGGTCAATATCAACAGGCAGTCGATGATTCCTGCCTACTCCACGTTCGATGCACAGGTAAGCAAAAAGATTCCGGCCATTAAATCCATCGTGAAACTGGGCGGCACCAATATCGGCAATAAGCTATACACCACCAGTTGGGGTAACCCATCAGTGGGTGGCCTGTACTATGTGTCCCTGCTTTTTGACGAATTGTTGAATTGAAAGGTAAAACAAATGGGCAAGGGGGTGAAACAAAACGGGGTGTAACAATACTGGTATAAGTGCGTCCAATGGGCAAAACCACAAAACACACTATGCTGGAAATTAAAAATATTGTAAAGCAATATGCTAATCACCGCGCGCTGGACGATGTGTCCACACATGTGGAAACAGGGAGTATATTCGGCCTTTTAGGTCCCAATGGCGCAGGCAAAACTTCTCTCATCCGTATCATCAACCAGATTACAGCACCCGATGGGGGCGAAATTTACTTCGATGGCGAGCGATTAAACCCCAATCACATCGGTCGTATCGGCTACTTGCCCGAAGAGCGGGGCTTGTACAAAAAGATGGAGATAGGCGAGCAGATGCTATACCTTGCCCAGTTGAAAGGCCTTTCAAAAAATGACGCAACGGCCCGCATAAAACATTGGTTCGAAAAAATGGAGATGCAGAGCTGGTGGCACAAAAAAGTGGAAGACCTTAGTAAAGGGATGCAGCAAAAGGTACAGTTCGTCGCCACGGTGGTGCATCAGCCCGATCTGATTATCCTTGATGAACCGTTTACAGGGTTCGATCCGGTCAATGTGAACATCATCAAAGAGGAAATCCTTGCGCTGAACCGCAATGGGGCGACGATTATTTTTTCCACCCACCGCATGGAATCGGTCGAGGAACTATGCGATAGCATCGTACTCATTAACAAGTCGAAAAAAATTCTGGATGGCAAGGTAAGGGAAATCAGGAATACTTATCGTACCAACACCTACCGTGTGGAATACCTCCATCAGGAGAAACAACTCACCAGCGTAGCTGGCCTGTTTGATATTACAAACCAGGAAGAGACAGGAGACAACACCACGGTTACCCTCCGGATAGCCGAGGGCAAAACCATCAATGATGTACTGGCCTATTTGATACCGTTGGTGCACATCCATGAGCTTAAGGAAGTCATCCCGAGTATCCACGATATTTTTGTCCAGCAAGTAACCGCCAGAACCGAAGCACCCATAAACGAAGCCCTATAATGAACAAGATATTACTGATTATCAAACGCGAATACCTGAGCCGGGTTAAGAAAAAGTCTTTTCTGTTAGTGACTTTTCTCGTGCCGTTGTTCCTTATCGGTATTTATGCGCTCACCATTTACCTCACCGCCAAAAGTTTTGAGAGCAACCACGCTACCGTTTATATGATAGACCAAAGCGGCCTCTTTGCGGGCAATATTGAAAGCACGAAAGACATCACGTTCGTGGAGGAATCCGGTGATGTTGCAGTGGCAAAAACAAGGATGCTGGAAGAAGACGGCAAGGCGTTCCTCCTGGTGGTTCCGGCCGACGTCGCCACGTCATCGCGCGTGGAACTTTTTTCGAAAGAAACGGCCAGTTTTGGTGTGCAGGGAAATGTAACCGATCAACTGGAGGATGCGCTCCGCGACAGGGCCTTTGCCGATGCCGGTATTGACCGGGCCACGGTGGAAAGCATCAGTCCGCGCGTAAAACTTGCCGCCAAGGAAATTACGGAAGAAGGTGAAAAAGACAGCAGTGCAGGTGCCGCTATGGGCATCGCCATGACGCTGTCTATGCTGGTTTATATTTGTCTTTTTCTCTATGGTTCACAGGTGATGCGGGGCATCATCGAAGAGAAAAACAGCCGCATTGTGGAGGTCATCATTTCATCGGTAAAACCTTTCCAGCTGATGATGGGCAAAATCATTGGCATCGGCTTGGTCGGGCTTACGCAATTTATCCTGTGGATAGTGCTTTCATCGGCATTGATGGGCGTTGCGGGCACCGGAATGATGGATGGGGCCGGTATTCGGGCGCAGGTCGAAAATCAACAACTGGCAGATGGCAGCAGTGCCGCAGCGGTGGCAAGTTCAGAAACGAGCATGGTCGGCAAAGTCACCCAGGAATTGGGTAAGGTTGATTTCCAGGCCATCATCACCACGTTTTTACTCTATTTTTTCGGGGGCTACCTGCTGTATAGTGCCTTGTTTGCTGCGGTGGGGTCGGCTGTCGACAGTGAAACGGAAACACAGCAATTTATGCTTCCGATTACGATACCGTTACTATTTACGTACATCCTGTCATTCGGGGTATTGGTCAATGATCCGCATGGCCCACTGGCTTTCTGGCTGAGCATGATACCACTTACATCGCCCATCGCGATGCTGGTTCGTGTGCCGTTTGGTGTGCCGATATGGGAGATTGCCTTGTCGTTTGCCCTGTTGGTAGGTGGCTTTATCCTCACGACCTGGATAGCAGGACGCATCTACCGGGTCGGTATCCTGATGTATGGCAAAAAAGCCAGTTATAAGGAACTCATTAAATGGTTCCGTTATAAAGGATAATTTTTTTGATTTAATGTGTTAATATGATTGAAAGTCCATCTCGTTTTAAACGGGATGGCTTTTTTTATAGGATACCATGCAGTGGTCCGCCCTGTACGGCTAAGGCATCCACCCGTTTTTCGATGGCGGCATCTTTGACGAGTTCGGGGGCATGGTGCGGCTTTTTACGCGCATCGATAATCAGCGGACCGCGGCAACCCCAATGTTTGTGGCGGATAAAGCTTCCTACGCCGTGAATATCGTGCGAGGGATTACTCCGCGTAAACGTAACCCAAACGAAATTATCGGCATTTGCCGCCGTGAAAGCGGCATCATCACAAAGCACCAGCAGTTGGATGCCTCCGAAATCGATATCCCGGACTTCCTGGCACCAGCTATCAATTCGGCTGCTTTCGGCCGCTTCGTCGGTATAGGCGGGAGCCTCAACAGCTATCACGCCTGGCAAGGCCAGTTTACAAACAGCAAACGGCTGCGGCAAGGCAAAGCCACCGGGCAATTCGGTTGCCAGCTCGCGCTTCTTACCGCCCACTGCCGCAAAAACGACCTTGGAACCCGCATTCAGGCCGTCGCCGGTGTAATCCAGTGTATCAATGGTGGTTTGTGTGTGGAAGTGGAGGTCGCGCTCCAAATCAATCCGCTCGAATAGATGCTTTAGGAACGCGGTCACATCGTGGATGTCTAGTTGTGGGTTATCCTGGTGTGCTGAAATGAACAGGTACTTGGCCAGGCTCAGCTGGTTTTTGCCCAGTATCTGGTTGGCGATGGTGAGGATTTCCTGCGGCCGTTGCGTTTCCATATAGGGTGTGTAGCGCTCACTGCCGATGGCAAACAGCAGGGGGTGTACGCCCGCCGCATCGACCGCGTGCACGGCATGGAGGCCGTTGATTTCCTGCGGGATAGCCGATCCGGTGATTTCATGAATCAGCGCACCGAAACTTGTATCTTCCTGCGGTGGCCGCCCTACCACGGTAAATGACCAGATGGGTTTTTTGCGGTGGTACACGTTATGTACACGCATCAATGGAAAGGGGTGCACCAGGCTGTAATAGCCGAGGTGGTCGCCGAAGGGGCCTTCCGGTTTGTTCTCCTGCGGGTACACCGTCCCGGTAATCACGAAGTCGGCGTCAGCCGAGATACAAAAACCCTCAGCATCATAAAAATAACGGAATCGCCTGTTGCCCAGCGCTCCTGCAAAGGTTAATTCAGATAGCCCTTCAGGTAAAGGCATGACGGCCGCCAGGGCGTGGGCCGGTGGTCCACCAACGAAGATGCTTACTTTCAGTGGTTGGCCCAGTTCATTGGCTTTCGTCTGGTGGATGCCGATACCGCGGTGCAATTGATAATGAAGACCTACCTCCGTATCGGGCACATAATCGTTTCCGCCCAACTGGATGCGGTACATGCCGAGGTTGGCATTCATCGCATCCGGTTTGGTTATGTCTTCGGTATAAACCTGTGGCATCGTTATGAACGGGCCGCCATCCATCGGCCAATTGACGATCTGGGGCAGCTGACTGATGCGGGTGGTGCCGTGTAAAATGGGCGCGTTCCGCTTTGTTTTCCAGGGCAGGGCGGAAAGCGCTGCCGTAGCTACGTTCGCATAGCGGAAAGGCTTTTTCAGCGCCTGCATGGGGTCCGACTTCACGTCGACCAGCACCTTGATTTTATCGAGCGTATCCTTGAACATGAACCGGGAGCGTTCGAGCGTGCCAAACAGGTTGGATACGGCCGGGAAGGGACTTCCCTTTACATTTTCAAACAACAGTGCCGGTCCTTGTGCATCATACACGCGCATGTGGATCGCCGCCATTTCCAGGTAAGGGTCTACCTCCTGTTTGATACGGACGAGGTGTCCGTGGCGCTCCAAATCATCAATGCATTCAGCGAGGCTGCGATATCCCATGGTGTTTGTGTTGTCCGATGGTGTAAAGATAGGCTAATTCTCCCGAACTACCTCGTTCAGGATGCGGTACGACTTCAATCGCGCACCCTGGTCATAGATGTTGCCCGTGGTCATCAGCTCGTCAACATCGGTCTCTTCGATGAAGGTGTTAAGCTGCTGTGCCAGGCTTTCCGGTCCGCCGATAAAGGTACAGGCGGTCATCTGTTTAACGGCTTGCTCGATTTCAGGCGTCCAATACGGATCCATGGAGGGCACCGGCGGTTGCAGCGGCCGGCGTGTATTGGTAACGATGCCCAGGAACATGCGGTACATGCTGGTTGCCAACACCTGTGCTTCTTCGTCCGTAGCTGCGGCGATGACGTTTACACAGGCCAGCACATAAGGCTTATCCAGCTGTGCCGACGGTTTGAAGTGCTGCCGGTAAATGGCAATGGCGCGGTGGAACTGGGCGGGTGCAAAATGCGAGGCAAACGCGTAGGGCAGTCCAAGTTCGGCGGCCAGATAGGCGCTATCCGTACTCGACCCGAGTATCCAGATGGGGATATCGAGCCCCTCGCCGGGAAACGCCCGTACGCGGCCAGCGGTGTTGTCATCGCTGAAGTACAATTGAAGTTCGCGGATATCGGAAGGAAAATGGTAGGCCGTGCCGAGGTTGTTGCGGCGCAGTGCCGCGGCGGTCAGCTGGTCGGTGCCGGGTGCGCGACCCAGCCCCAGATCGATACGGCCGGGGTAGATGGATTCGAGCGTTCCGAACTGCTCGGCAATGGCCAGGGGCGCGTGGTTGGGCAGCATGATGCCGCCGGAGCCGACACGGATGCGGTCGGTCTTGCCGGCCACGTGGCCAATCAGCACCGAAGTTGCCGAACTGGCAATGTTTTCCATGTTGTGGTGCTCGGCAAGCCAGATGCGGGCGTACCCCAGTTGCTCAGTATATCGGGCCGCTTCAACCGTACGTGCGATGGCTGAGGCCGCGTCTCCACCTTCGATGATAACCGAAAGATCGAGTGCAGAAAGCTTGAGTTGTTTGTGCATAACCGCAAAGTACAGTAATAACGGCCTCAGGCACAAGCGGCGGTCAGCATTTTGATGTAAAGATGACCAATAGCTCGTCGTTGGGACCGGTACAGAAGAATAACTGGCGGCTACCGTCTTCACTGATGCGGTGGCGCTTGCGGAGGGTTTCCGCTTTGAGCGGAAAATTCCGTGTGCTCACGTTTCCCTGCCAGCTGGCCTTCGATTTCTTGAAGTCGCCATAACCCATCACGTCAGTTATCCGGAAAATTTTCCCCATGAAATCATCGTCTGGTTCGTTTGCAGTATACAGGTGGGTATGGCGGTGGAGCTTGTCCAATCCGTAGCGTGTACTGATCAATTTGAAGGCGCCCGATTTGAGCAGTGCTGCATCGGGCTCATGGAGGTATCCTGTAGGTGCGCCAAATGTGGGGTTTGCCGTTTGCTCCTCGGAGGGCATGAAGGCGAACCATGCCACGGCATCCGCCGTCAACGCGGTGGCCACGAGCTGCGGTTCGCCGGTATGTCCGCGGTCCATGACAAACAGGAGTTCCTTGCATTCGTTGCCGGTACTGATGATGTGTACCGCGCTTACGTGCTCCAGGACCTGTAGGGCGGCCGTGATATCCAGCAAGGGCGCGGACTTAACAAGCAGTTGTGGTACTTTCCAGAGCAGTTCGTGCTGGTTGGCAACCACATCGGGTACACAATCTTCCAGCCGGAACACCTTACGTTGCGCCACACGGCGCGACGGATCGATGTAAGCCACATCAAACGTGCCCGCTGGCATGTTTTGCACGTGCCGGAGACCATCCGTGGCCATGAATGTGCCATTGGCCACACCCAGTACCGATGCGTTATGGCTGGCGATTTCGGAAAGGCCGGCATTGGTTTCGCAATGGGTAACTGCTGCTGCCCGTTGCGCGAAGAAAAGTGTATCGACGCCGAAGCCTCCGGTGAGGTCAATGATGCGCGAGCCTTTGGGTACGATGCCAGCTTTGTGGGTTGCCGTAACCTGCGAGGAAGCCTGCTCAATGGAGAGCTTTTCGGGATAGTAGATGCCCGGTGTGTCATACCATACCGGTAACTTTTTACGGCAACGCTGGCGGCTATCCAGTTGCTGCGCCAGTTCGGCTGGCGAAACCGTTGGAAACGGACTTTTACGCAATGCCATCGCTGCCGGGTCGATGTGCTCGTGCTCCCTTAAAAAGCGCTGTACCTCAGGTGTCAGGATGTGTCGGTTCACGCGGTGCTTGTTAAGAAAAAACCAATTGCTGAATAGTTGAAAACGAAGTCTGAGCGGCTTCTACCTGCCGGTTGCGCGAACGTTCCAGTGCCGCGCGGTCGGTGGCCAGCGCCCGGTTAACCCCTTCAAGTATTTCGTTTAACGGCACGGTGCGGTTTATACCGTCCACGCCCCAGGTGGTGAGGTAACTATGCAGCTTTGGTACCGCGATACCCACGTAAGGTACGGCATAGCTCATAGCGGTAATGGCTCCATGCAAGCTGGTGCCCGCGTAGACACCGGCACTGGCAATGAGGTACATGATGTCCCAGATGGTTACCTCATCAAATAAAGTATGGGGCTGTGCCAGCAAAGGGGCAATGCGTTGCAGGGCGAGGTGGTCGTCGTGATTCAGCGCTTTACCGATGGGGCAGAGGCACAGGTGCAGGCCTGTTTGGGCTGCAATGGCATCCAGTTGCCGGGCAATGCGCTGTTCGTTTGATTTCGCGTGGTTGTTCTTTATCTGGAAGAACAGGTATCGCTGCTGGTTTTGGGCGACATACTCGGCTACCTGCGGAGATACACGCTCGGCCAGCAGCGCCTTGGGGTAAAAGTTGGACATGAGGATGGCCGAATCGGGATAAAGGTGCGTCTGGACGCCCTGATTGGCCAGGTGCTGTTGTGTAGCCACATCGCGAACGGCAAAATAGTCGACATCACGCAACTTATCGCGGAGTCCGCCGAACCGATCGAACGTGGCCGTGTCGATTTCCGATCCGCCCAGCGAATTGAAAATTACCCGGTCTACGCCTCCGAAGTCTGATGCGGTGAAGACAAAAGGCAGTTCGGTTTCACCGTGCAGCCTCCGCTTGGCAAAGGCGTTAAGATCAATCACCTTATTGAGGTGATGATGGAAACGGTGGGTGCGTTTAAACATGCTGCTCAATGCCAGCAGCAACGAGCTCCAGGTAACGGCCACCGCCTCTCCGCCGGCCACGATAACACTGGTGTGTCCTGAGCTTTCCTGGCAGGCGCGATAGAACGCCCGAATATCGTCCGTAGGCTTTCCGCCCAGCGCACTGAGGTCGCTTTTAACGATGCCGAAGTACCGGGCATCAAACGATTGCCCATACGTGGCCAGTTGCGCTTCGATGACGAGCGGAAACAGGAGGTCGCCGTAGTTGAAGCGATCAAATGCACCGATGATTAAGATATGGTTTTCAGTAGTCAATACGTAAAAATTAAAAATAGCTTCAACAACATTCGTACCTAAATGCGGCCGTTATTCCACCAGTCCAGCTTCATGGAGTTGCCAGATGGGAGAGGAGGCGCGCAGTTGTTCGACGGCAGTGGCGAGTTGCCGGATGGCGGTGTTCACTTCCGCTTCGGTATTAAACCGGCCCAGGCTGAACCGCAACGAGGCATGGGCGTCGGGCGCTGAAAGTCCCATGGCCATCAATACATGCGACGGGTCGCGCGTGCCGCTCACGCAAGCCGAACCGGAGGCAAGGGCGATGTCCGGTACGTTCACCATGATCTGGTCGGCCCGGAGGTGCCTGAATGTGATGTTGGTGACATGTGGAAGCCGCGGTGCTCCCTGCCCGTTTATGGCGGTGGCCGGTAGGTTGGTCAGCGCGGTTTCCAACGTATCGCGTAGCGCCGTAAGGCGCGGTGCCTCTTCGGTAAGTTGGTGCCGGGCAATTTCGGCCGCTTTCCCCAATCCCACGATACCGGGCACATTCAACGTGCCGGCACGGAGCTTGTTTTCCTGTCCACCGCCGTGCAGTAATGCCCCAGTCTGTATACGTTTACTACGGCGGCGAACATACAGCGCGCCGGTACCCTTCGGACCGTAAAGTTTATGGGCGCTCAGGCAGAGTAGGTCGGGTCCGGTTTTACGGACATCGATTTCCACTTTTCCTGCGGCCTGGGTAGCATCGCAAAAAAAGAGGGTTTGGTGTTTGGTGGTAACCTCTGCAATACGCGCGATAGGGTGGAGCACGCCCGTTTCGTTATTGGCCCACATGAGGGCAACCAGAATCGTGTCGGGACGGATAGCCGCGTCCAGCTCATCCACATCAATACGGCCATCGGAGGTAACCGGCAGGTAGGTAACCTCAGCGCCTTTTTTTTCGAGGTAAGCGAGCGTATCCAACACCGCCTTGTGTTCGGTGCGGCAGCTGATGATGTGTTTGCCTTTGGTATGGTAGTGTTCAAATACACCTTTAATAGCCATGTTGACAGCCTCCGTAGCGCCGGATGTGAACGTGATTTCGTTAGGTGTTGCACCAATGAGCGCAGCCGTCTGTTCCCGGGCGGTATCAATCGCTCCTGCCGCGGCTCGGCCAGCACGATGCGTGAGGCTGGATGCGTTTGCAAATTGGGTAGTGAAATACGGCATCATCGCGTTCAGTACATCGGGGTCCAACGGTGTGGTTGCATTGTTGTCGAAATAGATCAACCTGTCCATCTTGCGAATTTATAAACAATTCATGGCATTGGGTGTTTTCTGAATAACTTTAACGTATAAACACGATAGCGATGAAATTTACCAGAAAGGCAAGTGCCCATTGGAAGGGTACCGGAAAAGACGGCAGTGGTACAGTCAGCACGCAAAGCACGGTGTTGGACAAAACCGCTTATTCCTACAAGACGCGTTTCGAAGATGGGGTAGGGACGAACCCTGAAGAGTTGATCGGAGCGGCGCATGCAGGTTGTTTTACCATGCAGCTCAGCTTCCTGCTCAGTGAAAAAGGGTATACGCCAGGCCACCTCCATACGGAGGCCAAAGTGACGTTTGAAGACGGAAGCATCACCTCCATACAGCTCGATTTGAAGGGTACGGTCGAGGGAATTTCCGAATCGGAATTCAGTGAGATCGCTGAAAAGGCCAAGGACATCTGCCCGATTTCAAAGTTGCTGGATACGACGATTGAATTGACGGCCATACTGATGTGAGAACCACCGAAAAACGCTTGTAAAAAAAAACAAGTTTATGTATGTTTGCACCGGCAAAATTTGCTGATGCCGACGTAGCTCAGCTGGTAGAGCAACGCATTCGTAATGCGTAGGTCGTAGGTTCGAATCCCATCGTCGGCTCGTTATATCATGATAAAAAGCGGCCATCTCGTATTTCGGGGTGGCCGCTTTTCTGATGGAGATCGGTAGGCATAATGCCCGTTACAAGATGTTCTTATCAATATGATCATTGATCCGTTCGGCCCTGCGATAAACCTTTTCCGACCGTTCGTGCAGCGTTGTGTACATGTCGAAAATAGTTTCACCGTAGTCAAAGTATTCATTCTGAAGTTCGGTCACTTCGCCCACGGCACCGAAAAACTCCTGTTGGTCGCGATCCAGTGAAATGATGTCTACCGAGACTTCTTCGTAGTGGCGGAAGACCTGATGGATCAGTTTGTCACCGGTATCATCCTCCTCGTCAAACCAGGTCTCGTTTTCATAGATGAGGTCTGCCCATGCATTGAACCACTCCTGTTCGGTAACAAGCATACCATGCAACTCCACCAGTTCACGATTGTGGTGGGCGACGCCTTTGTTGAAATCGCCCACATCAATGGTAAATTCCTCGTCAATAAAAGGAAGCTCGCTCTGGTCCGTAAGCTGGAAACCTGCTTCCAGGAAGTCGAGTTGTTGCTCGGTGGGCAGGAGGAGGTACTCCAGTTCGGTGATTTTTACTTCCAGCGCGAAGAGTGCGTCTTTGTGCTGAAGCAGCTGTTGTTTGGTTTCCCATGTCCTGTCGTGCTGCCGATAGTAAGCATTAAGTGCCTTGGTCTCGAAATCAAGTGCTGGCTTAGCCATATCAAACTCAAGGATGATGGGGCGCAGTGGGTGTTGTTTGACGATTTCTTTCATCATGGTATGGGTTCAAAGTTACAAATCATTTCATCTAAAAAACAATCCATCCCGGGTGGAAATGAAACCTTTGTTGATTAACAACGAGCCTATGTTATATAACAACGAACTTTTGTTGATTAACAACGAACCCATGTTGTATAACAACGAACCTTTGTCGATTAACAACGAACCCATGTTGTATAACAAAGAACCTTTGTTGATTAACAACGAGCTTATGTTGTATAACAAAGAACTTTTGTTGATCAACAACGAACCCATGTTGTATAACAAAGAACCTTTGTTGTATAACAACGAGCCTATGTTGTATAACAACGAACCTTTGTTGATCAACAACGAACCTATGTTGTATAACAAAGAATTTTTGTTGATTAACAACGAGCCTATGTTGTATAACAAAGAACTTTTGTTGATTAACAACGAGCCTATGTTGTATAACAAAGAACCTTTGTTGATTAACAACGAACTCATGTTGTATAGCAAATAAAACTCAACAGGGAGCAAGGCCAGTAAAAAGACATACCCTGTGTAGGTGCGGCAACACCCATGCGAGCAAGAATTGCGTCCCTGTCGGTGCTCATTCCAACCAGGGTTTGCGCAGATAACCACTTAACGCGTTGTATGTAAACCCAAATTTACCTATGTTTGAATTCCAAATCCGATTGCTGCATGTTGATTGAACCGTTATTTGCGCTCCTCCTTGCCGACTACCTTCGGCGAAAGGTTGACCCCCGACAAGTGGATTACGATATCCGCCAGTATGCGATTAGGGGGCGGTACATCGCCATCGGCTTGCTTATCCTGGATGTGGTCACCAATTCTTTGGCTATAGACATGGCCATACGGCTTTATGTGGTTGCCCTGATGTGGCTCGTTTACTCCCGTAAGGAACTCCATGTGGGCAGGAGCCTGATGTTTTCCATGATTCCCTACCTGGTGGCTTCATTCGTGGGGGATGTTGTCGAGGCCATTGACGCCAACTTTTATGACACGTACGAGTACGTGTTTGAAAGTGCCAACTTGTTCGGGGTGTTATGGTTTGGCGCCATGTGGTTCGTTAACCGCAGTCAACGGAAGGCATTGGAACGCGAGCGCATCAGGCGTGAAGCCGAAGAAACGCGCGTACGTGTCATGGCAGAGATGAAGGTCAATCTGGAAGCGGAAGTTGCCCAGCGCACCGCCGAATTGCAACAGCAGAAAGAAGAACTGGAAGAAGCCCTGGAGGAACTGAAACATACGCAGGCACAGCTTATCCATTCGGAAAAAATGGCGTCGCTGGGTGAGCTGACCGCAGGCATTGCCCATGAAATCCAGAACCCATTGAACTTTGTGAACAACTTCTCGGAAGTAAGTGTGGAGTTGCTCGACGAATTGAAGGCCGGCCCGCTGGCACAACTTCCTGAAACAGCCACCGAAGAAGCCGAAGAACTCATCGGCGACCTTACCCAGAACCTGGAGAAGATTAGCCTGCATGGCAAACGCGCCGATGGCATCGTGAAGAGCATGCTGCAGCATTCGCGTAGCAGTGCCGGCGAAAAGAGCGAGATAGACATCAATGCGCTGGCCGACGAATACATGCGCCTGAGTTATCACGGTTTGCGTGCGAAAGACAAGTCGTTCAATGCGACGATGGAAACGGACTTTGCCGGGGATCTGCATCGGATAGCCGTGGTGCCGCAGGATTTGGGCCGTGTACTGCTCAACCTGTTTAACAATGCCTTTTACTCCGTCAGTGAGAAGAAGAAAAGCGGCGCACCCGATGGCTATGAGCCCCAGGTTTCGGTGACCACGCGAAACATCCGGCTGACCGATGGGCGCGATGCGGTGCAGATCGCCATCCGCGATAATGGTACCGGTATACCGAAGGCTATACTTGATAAGGTCTATCAGCCCTTTTTCACCACGAAACCTACCGGACAGGGTACCGGCCTGGGGCTTTCGATGAGTTACGACATTATCCATAAAGTACATGGCGGTGAAATGAAGATAGACACGGAAGAAGGCAAATATGCGGCGTTTATCATTACCATACCAGCATAAGATGACGATGAATATATTAGTTGTAGACGACGAGGCCGATATCCAACCCTTATTCAAACAGCGGTTCCGCAAGGAAATAAAAAGCGGAGAAATGAAACTCCATTTTGCCCTTTCGGGCGAAGAAGCGGTTACTTACCTGGCATCGGGGGCATCGGAAGTGGTACTTATTCTATCGGATGTGAACATGCCGGGCATGAGCGGACTGGAGTTGTTGCAGCACATCCGCAAATCGCGCAGCACGGCGCCTCCCTTTGTGATGATGATAACGGCTTACGGTGATGAAACCAACTACCGCCGGTCGATGGAGCTCGGCGCGGATGACTTTCTTACCAAGCCGCTGGATTTCAATTTATTGAAAGATAAGTTAAAAGACCTTGATGCACATGGCTAAGTTATTGGTAGTAGACGATGAAGCGGATCTTGAAGTACTTATCCGCCAGAAATTCCGTAAGAAAATCCGCGAAAATACCTATTCATTTCTATTTGCGCGCGACGGGAATGAGGCGTTGACCCTGTTGAAGGAACATGCCGACATTGATGTGATCCTTACCGACATCAATATGCCCGGTATGGACGGCTTGACGCTGCTTACCAAGCTGCCGGAGGCCAACCCGGTTATCAAAGCCGTGATGGTATCTGCCTATGGCGACATGGACAACATCCGTACAGCAATGAATAGGGGTGCATTTGACTTCGTTTTCAAGCCTGTCAATTTTGACGATTTGGATAAGACCATCGAAAAGACCCTGCAGCACGTAACCCAACTGAAAAGCACCTTACAGGCCATCAAGGAAAACAACATTCTGAAAATGTATGTCGACGAGAACGTACTCAATTTCATGACGCATCAGGAATTTGAAAAGAGTCTGTTGGACAACGAAACGGTGGAGGCAAGTGTGCTGTTCATCGATATCTGCGGATTTACGGCGATAACCGAAAATGTAGGCGCAGATAGTGTGGTAAAGATGCTTAACAACCTTTTTGATGTCATTGTAAAAGAAATCATCAACCATCAGGGTCATATTGATAAGTTTATGGGCGATGCGGTCATGGCGGTATTCAGGGGCGATTACCACATGGATAGGGCGATTGAAGCGGCATTGGCAGTGAGGGATCGCATTGCGGAAATGGAAACGGTTGAGCTAGGGGACGCTGCATTCAAGCCGGAGGTTTCCATCGGCATCAATTCCGGCGAGATGATTTCAGGAAATATCGGATCGGCTTCCCTGCGGCGGTTGGATTATACGGTGATTGGGGATACCGTTAACGTTGCGCAACGACTGCAGGGCGTTGCCAAGGCCGGTCAGATCCTTGTCGCAGCCCATGTTTATGAGCAGGCAAGGCAATCATTTAGTTTACAGGGAATTGGCGATGTTCAGCTAAAGAATAAGGCGAAGCCCGTTGCGGTGTACGAAGTACTGGCCTAGCTATCTCGTTTGTGCTCAGGCCATGGTTTAGTGTTCGCGGGCGCGTCTTTTCAGCACGCCGCCAGCCACTTCCTTGATGGTATGCGTGTACACGAACGCCTGCGGATCGATGGCCCTGACCATCGCTTTGAGCCGTCTTACTTCAAACCGTGTAACCACCGTAAACACGATGTCGACCGGGTGGCTTACGTCGAAGCTTCCCTTAAGGAATCCGCGTTCGCCCTTATACAGGGTAATGCCTTTGCCCATTTCGTTGACCAGCTGCTCTTTAATGAGATCACTTTTGGATGAGATGATGTTTACGGCAGTATACTCTTCCAGTCCTTCGATGACGAAGCTGATGGTTCGCGAGGCGGTGTAATAGGTTAAGATAGAGTACAGCGCGGTGGGCAGGCCCAATTGAATCGCCGCAATAAGGAAGATAACGATATTAATGCCCAGGATGATCTCGCTGATGGTAAAGCTGCTTCGCCGCAGCGTATAGAGCGCCAGCACTTCAATCCCGTCGAGCGCGCAGCCGCCCCGCATGGCGAGGCCGACGCCCAAGCCCATCAATACACCACCGAATATCGAAACCAGCAATTTATCGGAAGTAATGGGCGGGTAAGGTACATACAGCAAGCAGATACCCAGTAAGATTACGCATCCCAGGGTTTTCAATGCAAACGACTTGTTTACCTGGTATGCGCCCATGATGATCAACGGTAAGTTGGCCAAAACGATGACATAAGCGATGTTGAAGCCGTATATCTCGTGAATAAGCAGCGCGATACCGGTTACCCCACCATCAAAGAAATGGTTGGGTATCAAAAAGCCTTTCAAGGCAAAGCCGCAGCATAGGATGCCGCAGACAACGTAGATGATATCTCGGGCAATGGCCCGCCATGGAGTATTCGATATGGTCATTTTTAGTTGATTAAGCAATCAGCTTTTGGTAATTCTCTTCTTTCTTTTTGTTCCTGAGCCTGTTGGATGTCGCTGTGAAATAGTGGTGGCTTTCAAAAAAAGCGCGTTGTAACTCATCGTACGCTGTCCGGGACGCGATGGTGCCCAATTTGCGCATTTCTTCATAAAGCAATTGGCTACGGGCCGGAAAATCGTCTCGACCAAGGTAATCGAGGTCAGCGTCGCACAGGATCTCGTCGAGGTGGTGCTTGGGTTGCTGGGGTATTTCGGTCGCCAGAATAAGGTCGCAAATGCTTGCGATATCGTCTTCAGAGTAACCGAATGACGGCAGCGCGCGCTGGGCGATGGAACAGGAGTGGACCTCGTGGTTTTTGGCATGGATTAGAAAGCCCGCATCGTGGAACAGCGCTGCGGTAAGCAGCAGTTGCAGGGCCTGATCGCTCACGCCCTCCTGCGCTGCTATTTGTTGCGTTGCCAGGTATACGTCCCGTGTATGGGCGCTGTTATGATAAGTTAAGTCGGGCGAAAGTTCTTCCGTCAACCGCTTCATAATGTACCGTTCAGCCAAATCGAGTTGCATATTGGGTGTTTCCGGTCGCTAATATATCAATTTATTGTTTCATGAAGTCAAACGCACCTTCGCGGAGTCGGATACCGTGATCCAGCCAGGCTTTCATGCAGGCCAGAAAGTTAGCCCAGCCTTCGGTTTGTCCGATCACCCAAGCTATGCCTTTCTCGGTATTCTCGGCGGCATGCTCCATTACCTTTACCACGGTGGAGCCGTCCGCCTGCGCTTCCAGGAATATCTCCACCAGCATGCCTTCGGCGCCGCCGCTCCAGTCGAACGAAATGTACGTGTGGGGGGTGACGGTCTTTGCCGTGACGGGGAACTTCTCCGGGAATTCCGGAAAATTCCATTCCACTGTTTTACCTTCCTCCAACCTCCCCGTGGAGGAGGCGATGAAATAATTTTTCATGATTTCCCCATCCGTGATTGCCCCGAAAACATTTGCTGCGGGTTGCTGAATTTGGAGGGTTGCTTTTGCTGTAAGTTTTTTCTGTGCCATGATTGTGAATATCGTTTATCTATGTTTGCTAAACCCTTATACCATAATAAAGTTAATTAAAATAATATCAATTCGGCCACCGCCCGGTAAACAGGTGAACAGTTGCCTATAATTTTGTCGCATTTGCCACTAGCTAATTAATGGATTAGACCTTATTTTTGTGCAGTGCCGTTATCTTAGCGGCAGAGGTTTCTCAGGAAGAGAAGAAAATTTAACAGCAAAAACGCTAACCATGAAAAGAAAAATTCTAAACGTCCTGTCCGTATTGTTCGGACTTTTATTGATGAACGCAGGCTTGAGTAAGTTCTTTAACTACATGCCTGTTCCCGAAAACCTGCCCGAAGCCGTTGTAAAAGACAATGCCGCTTTCGCGGAAATTTCGTGGCTGATGCCCTTAATTGCCTCGGCTGAACTGTTGGGCGGCCTGCTCATCCTGTTTCCCAAAACCAGGGCACTAGGCGTATTGGTCGTTTTTCCCGTAATGGTGGGCGTATTGCTAACGCACACTTTTGTAGCACCCGAAGGACTTCCTATCGCATTAGTAATATGGGCGATACTACTTTGGATCATCTTCGATAACAGGCAAAAATACCTGGCGTTAGTTGGCTATAGATAGCGCTTTGCGCTCGCCAATCTGTTGCCTCCACATGGCGTAATACAGGCCTTTCCTGTCGACCAGTTCCGCATGACTGCCGGTTTCTGCAATTTTCCCTTTCTCCAATACAAAAACGTGATCAGCATGCATAACGGTCGATAGGCGGTGGGCTATCATGATGGTAATATGCTGGCGCTGGGCCGTAATGTGGCGGATCGTATTCGATATTTCCTCTTCGGTAATCGAATCAAGCGCAGAGGTAGCTTCATCAAAGATCATAAGGTGTGGCTGCCGCAGCAAGGCCCGTGCAATGGATAGCCGTTGCCTTTCGCCGCCAGACAACTTCAGCCCGCCTTCGCCGATTACCGTGTCCAACCCGTTGTCGGCCCTGGCCAGGATGTTTTGTCCGGCGGCCTTATGCATCACATCGATGATTTGGTCGTCGGTAGCCTCGGGGTTTACAAAGCGCAGGTTTTCCCTGATCGTGCCTGAAAACAGTTGGGTATCCTGCGTTACAAAGCCGATTTGGTGGCGGAACTCGTCGAAGTCAATACGGTCGCCCCTGAAGTCGTTGTAGTGAATATGCCCCTCACTGGGATGGTAAAGGCCCACCAATAGTTTCACCAATGTGGTTTTGCCCGCGCCGGAAGGCCCCACAAAGGCAATCGTTTCTCCACGCCTTACCTGAAAAGAGATTCCTTCGAGTGCTGGCCGGGAGGCCGACTGATGCTGAAAACGAACCTGGTCAAAGCGCAGGCTGGTAATGGCATTGATTTTTTCAGGGTTGGTCGGCTGAAACTCCGGTTTCTTGCTAAAGAGTCCCTGCAGATTGTTTAACGATGCTTCCGCTTCGCGGTAGGAGAGGATGACGTTCCCCAGCTCCTGCAATGGGCCGAAAATGAAAAACGAATAAAATTGCATCATCATCAACTGTCCCACGGTTATATCGTCACGGTATACAAAGAACAGCAAGGTAAACATGATGCATTGCTGCAGGAAGTTAACAAACGTGCCCTGCACAAAGCTTACCGCACGGACGCTTTTTACTTTGCGTAGTTCCAGGTTCAGGATTTTCATGGTGGTGGTATTCAGCCGTTCAATTTCCTGCTGCGTGAGCCCCAGGCTCTTCACCAGTTCGATGTTGCGCAGCGACTCGGTGGTGGCACCCGCCAACGCATTCGTTTCGGTAAGGATGTTTTTCTGGATAAATTTGATTTTCCGGCTCAGATAACTGGTCAAAAAGGCCAGCGTTACCGCGCCGACAAGATAGATCAACGGTAGCGAAGGACTTAACTGAAACGATACAATCACCACGAACACAATGCCGACCAAGGTGGCAAACAATACATTGACGAAGTTCGTGATGAACTTTTCACAATCTGCCCGCGCTTTCTGCAGCACGGACAGCGTTTCGCCGCTGCGTTGGTCTTCAAAATCCTGGTAGGGCAGCCGTAGCGCATGCCGCAGGCCGTCCGTATACAAGCGGGCGCCAAACTTCTGGATCACAACATTGACCACGTAATCCTGGAACGCCTTGGCGATGCGCGATACCATGGCCACGCCGATGATGAGCAGCAGTCCAATCGTGATCCCCCGGAAGAATGCCGCATCGGCACCCTGCGCACGGAAGCCTGCAGCCCTGTTGGCATAGGGGTCGATGATGAGGTTACCCAGGATATAAGGATTCAACAGGGAGAAGATCTGGTTAACCGCTGCCAACAACAATGCGAGTAGAATCAAACCCTTGTGCCTGCTCAGGTAAGAAAGTAATAGTTTCATGAAGTTGGGATTGACAATTATGTAGCCAGTTTAATCGGCGCGGCTTAATTTGTACAGATGGCAGACGATAAGCGGTAGTTTTGTCATGGGGAATTAAAGGCATGACCATGCTAGCGGCTGGTATTTTCCAATCGTCGTCGCTACTTAGCCAAATCATTTATTGGAATTTTTCACCTTTTGCCAGCATTTCGATGATTTCTTTCATGCGCTTTTCCCTCGTCTCTTGTTTTTTCGCCGTCTGGAGGCGAAACCCGATGGAGAAAAGATTGGTCTTATTGAGGCCCCTAAAAAACGCTTCCGCTTTTTTGTTTTTGCTCAGTTCTTTCAGGAAATCTTCCGGTATAACCATTTTGCTCGGGGAATCGTATGCGTTTTCCCAACGACCGTCCGCTTTCGCTTCTTCGATGGCCTTTAACCCCGAAGGCCGCATTCTCCCTGTATTGATTAATCGCTCGACATGCCCGATATTTGTTTTGGACCAAATACTTTTTGCTCTCCGTGGCGTAAATTTTTGCAGCCAGGCCTGTTCGTCGTATGCCTTCCTTTGACCATCAATCCAACCGTAGCAAAGCGCTACATCAAGTGCTTCCGCATAGCTGACGGATTTTTTCCCGGAATCCTTCTTGAATATTTTAAGCCAAAGCCCATTTGGGTCATGGTGATGTTTTGCGAGCCATGTTTCAAATGCGTCGGCTGTTTGAAATTCCACAATCGGAATAATATTTGATTCAGTCATATCACGGTGCTTTCCGCGCCGTATGCTCACAGCGTTTCCCCAAATATAACACAATATCCTATACGGAGGACCTTAAATCGTCCAACGTTTATATTCCCATAAACGTGAATGGTTTTGTAGCGATAAATTTCTTGGAGGTTTCCCCTGAATGGATTTCGTCTTTGCTTACACTTAATTTTTTAACCGGGGCATTTTCCTTAAAATCCACCGCCTTCAGATCGACCCAGAACGTGTTGGGTGTCTTTACGGTTTCAAAATAATAGACCAGGTTCTTATGGTCGGCAACCGACCGCCATCTCGTTGAAGAAATATTAGGCTCCGTCTCGGAAGAAATTCCGAAGGGAACGGAGCAGTTCCTAATAACACTGAAGACACTTGCTATGGAAATCTGAACGTCGTCGGTCTGCGGTATCGCATTGATATAATAGGAAGCTCTTACATACCTGTCGGCAGCCCGGTTGGTTCCAGGCAGCATGACGGTGCCCGGAATGTCCTGCTAGTATTTATTGATAGCCAGTTGCCATCGTTATCTGCCGAGAAACGAAAATTTGCCATCGGCGGAGGCAGAGGAATTGACCGTGTCGCTCCAAGCCCCTGAGCAAACTCACAAAAGCCTGAAAACGAAAAAACCCCTCGTTTAAAACGAGGGGCTTTAATTGGGCTGGCGGAGAGTGAGGGATTCGAACCCCCGGACCTTTGACAGTCAACGGTTTTCAAGACCGCCGCATTCGACCACTCTGCCAACTCTCCGGCGCAAAAGTACGAACTCTCGCACATTTTGCAAATTCAAATATGCTTTTTTTAGCAATCGCTACATTATCAGCGGAATATAACTTATTTGCCATGTCGGCTCGTTTTCCTATTTTCGAGGCATCAAAAATCAAATGGTTTGCGCAGCATCTATATAAAGGAAATTGCAACTTTTTTCAATTCGTTGACCGGCTATCTAGCCATAGGGCTGTTCTTATTGGCTACCGGCCTGTTGCTGTGGGTATTTCCGGATACGAGTATTTTAGCTTACGGTTATGCATCGCTCGAAGGTTTCTTCCGGTTGAGCCCTTATCTTTTTATGTTTTTTATCCCGGCCATTACCATGCGGACCATCGCCGGGGAAAAAAATGACGGAACCTGGCAATTGCTGCTTACCCGGCCGATACGGACATTGGATATCCTTTTGGGTAAGTTCTTTGCCAGCCTTACAATTGTGCTATTAGCGTTGGTTCCTACCATCGTATATTACATTACCGTCTATCAGCTGGCCATGCCCGTGGGTAATGTAGATACAGGAGCAATAATCGGATCTTATATCGGCCTGTTTCTATTGGGTGCCGCTTTCTGTGCCGTGGGTATGTTTGCGTCAGCACTCACCCGAAATGTAATCGTCGCCTTTCTTGTTGCCTTATTCGGCTGCTTCACGCTTTTCTATGTTTTTGAATCGGTCAGTGGATTAGCTGTGTTTTCGTCGGCTGCCTACCGGGTGGCATCGCTGGGTATTCAGTTCCACTACGATGCCATTAGCCGGGGTGTGTTGGATAGCCGCGACCTTGTTTATTTTATGAGCGTGGTGTTCGTCTTTCTGGCGATTACATATACCTGGTTGGTGCGTGGTCGGTGGCCGGCCAAGGCGGCAATCTTGCGCATGTCTGGTATGGTGGCGTGCGTCATCGCGATTAATCTGCTCGCTTCATGGTTTTTCGGCCGGATAGATTTCACGGCAGATAAGCGGTTTACGCTTTCGCCCCTTGCCATCGAAACCGTGAAAACACTCGATGAACCGCTACACGTTACCGTGCTCCTGGATGGCGATCTGCCTGCTGGATTTGAACGCCTTAAACGGGCGACCACAGATATGTTACGCGACCTCTCCACATACTCATCGGGTATGTTGAGTTTCTCGGTCGTTGATCCGCTGGATGGCAATGCGCAGCAGCAGCGCGACAACACTGAGGCACTCGCCACCCACGGCATCATGCCTACGAATTTAAATGTGCGCACAGATGCGGGGTCCTCGCAGCAGTTGGTTTACCCGGCCGCACTGGTTACGTGCGGCGACAACGATATTCCGGTCAATTTGCTGCAAAGCCGCACGGCGTACTCGCACGAAATGGCCCTGAATAATTCGATACAGAACCTCGAATATGCATTGGTTTCGGCAATGCGCAAAGCCACTGCTGGCGGCAGGCCGCTTATTGGCTTTACCGAAGGCCATGGAGAGCCGGATAACCTGAAACTATACGATGCGGTACAGAGTTTAATGAGTAGCTACGAAGTGGGGTTTGTCAATCTGGACAGCATCACGCTGGATGGGCTTAGCAAGCTGAAGGTACTGATTATCGCCAAGCCGACCGCACCGTTTTCCGAAACGGAAAAATATAAGATCAACCATTACGTGATGGGAGGGGGAAGTGTACTCTGGGCTATCGATCAGTTGGATGCGCACTTAGATAGCTTGCGGGCCGATGGACAGCAAACCGCCGTAGCCCGCCAACTGAACATCGACGACCTGCTGTTTACCTACGGCATGCGTTTCAACTACGACCTGATTGCCGATTTGAATTGTGCGAGAATACCACTCACCATCGGCGGCGGAGCCCGCGAGACGACTATTGAATTGGAACCATGGCCATTCTATCCCATTTTCGTTCCCAACAATGACCAACCGATTGTTAAAAACCTGGATGGCATACGAAGTGAGTTTGCAGGAACGTTGGATACCATAGCCGCAGCGGGCATAACAAAAACCATTTTACTTACCTCATCGCCTTTTTCGCGTGTATTGTCCGTACCTGCTCACTTATCCCTGCAGATGGTTGCCGGCCAATCCGACCCTGAATCATTTAGAAACCAGCCAAAGGCAGTGGCAGCGCTGTTCGAAGGTAGTTTTTCCTCCGTTTTTGCCGATCGCCCGGTACCCGTGGGGATTCCGGCCGGCGTAACCACCCCTAGGCAAGGGAAGCATGCCAGGATGATTGCCATTGCCGATGGCGATGTGTTCAGTGGGCAAATCAACCCCACCGACGGTTCACCCTATCCCCTGGGATGGGATCGCTATACCGAACAGCAATACGGCAATAAGGCCTTTCTCTTGAATGCGATTGACTACCTTACCGATGATGGTGCCATCATCGACCTGCGGGCGAAAGAGCTGAAATTACGCGTATTGAATGGTGTGAAGGTACAGGAAACAACCGTGTTCTGGCAGTTGCTCAACGTGCTTTTACCAGGTGTGCTGTTATTGGCCGTGGCGGTGTGCCAGTATCATGTGCGTAAGCGGAAGTACAATCGGGTGCATTGACATATAGTTTATTATTTCTAACATTTTTAACTAAATTTGCACCGGAAAAGGATGCGCCAATAGCTCAGCTGGATAGAGCAACGGTTTTCTAAACCGTCGGTCTCAGGTTCGAATCCTGATTGGCGTACGCGAGCCTCTTGATGTCGAATTGAGGGGCTTTTTTGTTAACGGTGGAAGATCGCAGTGTTCGCTGCGACCGGCTAAAAAGAAGTTATGGTAGCTAATAAACAAGCGGTTGGTGTAATAGGGAGTGGAAGTTGGGCAACAGCGATGGTGAAGATGCTTGGCGACAACGAGACGGACAAGGCAATACACTGGTGGGTGCGAAACCGGCAGACTGCGGACTATATCCGCACGTATAAGCATAATCCTAACTACTTAAGTGCGGTGACTGTCAGGATTCCAAAGCGCCATATTCACGTCGATGTGCGTGCTGTTGTGGAACACGCCGATATTCTCATTCTGAACACCCCGGCGGCGTTTTTGAAAGAGGCGCTGCGCGGCATCACTCCACAAATGCTTAAAAACAAGATTGTTGTATCGGCTATCAAAGGAATCGTACCCGATGAAAACCAGATTGTAGGCGATTATCTCCAGGATCACCTTAAAATACCGATTGACAATATAGCGGTGATTGGCGGACCTTGCCATGCCGAGGAGGTATCGCTCGAAAAACTTTCGTACCTTACCGTGGCTTCGCAAAACCTGGATGTGGCAGCTACGGTGGCAGCACGTATTGGTACGCGTTATATTAAGACCAATGTTTCGGACGACATTTACGGCACAGAATATGCCGCAGTGCTTAAAAACATTTATGCGGTAGCCGGTGGCATGTGCCGCGGCGTCGGGTTTGGCGATAACTTCCAGGCCGTGCTCGTCTCCAACGCCATCAGGGAAATGGCACACTTCGTTAATACCGTCCATCCCATAGCGCGCGATATCAAAGAATCGGTTTATTTAGGCGATTTATTGGTAACCGCGTATTCCCAATTCAGCCGGAATCGTACTTTTGGAAATATGATTGGCAAAGGTTATTCCGTCAAATCGGCCCAACTGGAAATGAATATGGTTGCAGAGGGGTATTATGCGTCCAATTGCATCGAACAGATTTGCCGTAAGCACGCCATTGAATTGCCCATTTGTAACGCCGTATACCGGGTGTTGTATGAACAACAGCCGCCCATAGCTGAAATGAAAATACTGGCCGATAAGTTAAACTGATAAACCATGAGGTACACACAACGTAAAGGCATCGGCTGGGCGCACAGCCTGATTATGGCTTTCATTGGTGCTGCAGTGATATCCTGCGACACAACAAGTGAGGGGAGCGGATCGTCATCCTACGAACATGCTGCGGTGGTGACTGCACATCCGGAGGCATCGGCAGTGGGCTTGCAGGTGCTTAAAGATGGTGGCAATGCCGTGGATGCGGCGGTGGCTGTGCAATTTGCACTGGCGGTGGTTTATCCCAACGCGGGCAATATCGGTGGCGGAGGCTTTATGGTATACCGTAACTCCGATGGTGAATTTGCGGCACTGGATTTCCGCGAGGCAGCACCGGAAGCGGCCACCACGGATATGTACCTGGATGATGAGGGAAATCCGATTGTGGAGCTGAGTTTGCGTGGTCAGTTGGCTTCCGGCGTGCCGGGGTCGGTAGACGGGATGGTGAAGGCCCATGATCGGTATGGACGGTTGGACTGGGCTACCTTGCTACAGCCGGCTATTCGACTGGCACAGGAAGGGTTTGCCATCACGGATATGCAGGCGGGCGAACTCAATCGCAGGAAAAAGGAGTTCAAAAAATATAATCCTGAAGGAACAGCTTTCGTGAAAGCCACGGAATGGGCAGCGGGCGATACGCTGATACAGCCGGAACTGGCGCATACGTTGACGTTGATTAGCCAACAGGGTCGTGCCGGCTTCTATGAAGGCGAAACCGCAGACCGCATTGTCGAAGAAATGGCTAACGGAAATGGCATCATCAGTTACGACGATCTGAGGAACTATGAAGCAAAATGGCGGGAACCCGTGGTTTCGACCTACCGAGGGTATCGGGTGGTATCGATGCCACCGCCATCCAGCGGTGGTATTGCGCTGATAGCCATGCTCAAATCAGTAGAGGCTTTTCCATTAGCAGCGTGGGGTTTCCAACGCGATTCGACGATGCGTGTGATGATCGAGGCCGAACGACGGGTATATGCCGATCGCGCCACGCACCTGGGCGACCCCGATTACTACGACGTACCGCGCGAAATGCTCCTTGATTCGGTGTACAGCGCCGACCGCATGCGCAATATGAATTTCCGTCACGCGTCATTCAGCAGCGATATTTATGCGGGGGAAGTCCCGCAGATGGAGCGTGAAGAAACGACCCATTTTTCCATCGTGGACGAAGCGGGCAACGCAGTTGCTATTACAACAACGATTAATGGCTCCTATGGCTCGCAGGTGGTGGTTGCCGGTGCGGGATTCCTGCTGAACAATGAAATGGATGATTTCTCGGTAAAGCCCGGTGCCCCGAATATGTTTGGATTAACCGGTGGCGATGCCAATGCCATCGAGCCGGGCAAACGGATGCTGAGTTCGATGACGCCAACGATCCTTGAAAAGGACGGCCGATTGTTTATGGTAGTGGGTACGCCGGGCGGATCTACCATCATGACCTCCGTGTTTCAGACGATTCTGAATGTGGTGGATTTTGGGATGGATATGCAAGCGGCGGTGTCAGCACCAAGGTTCCATCACCAATGGCTGCCCGATGAAGTGGCAACAGAAAAAAATGCCATAAGTAAGCCGGTGCGGCATGCGCTGACAACAACGGGCTATAAATTGGTCAACCGACAGGCAATAGGCCGGGTGGATGCCATCATGGTATTGCCTGATGGCACGTTGCAGGGGGGCGCAGATCCCCGAGGCGACGACGTGGCCGTAGGATATTAAATGGATGACAGCAGCTATGGATAAACAGCAGATAGCCACACGGTACCAGACCATACAGGACAACATATGCCGCGGGTTGGAAGCACTGGATGGCAGCGCCGTCTTTGCTGAAGAATTATGGGAGCGCGACGGCGGCGGCGGTGGCCGTACCCGCATTATACAGGGGGGAGATGCCATTGAGCGGGGAGGGGTAAACTTCTCGGCGGTACATGGTATATTGCCCGAGCCGGTGAAGAAAGCCTTCAACGTGGACGATGAGCAATTTTTTGCCACGGGTGTCTCCATCGTTATCCATCCGAACAACCCGCTCGTACCCATTATACACATGAACATCCGGTACTTCGAATTGAATGACGAAGTCCGGTGGTTTGGCGGAGGGATAGACCTGACGCCCCATTACGTGCAAATGGAAGATGCATCTTATTTCCATCAGTCGCTGAAAACGGTTTGTGATCGGTATAGTCCAACCTTCTATCCAGACTTCAAGGCGCATGCAGACCGCTATTTCTACATCAGGCACCGCCAGGAAACCCGCGGCATAGGGGGGATATTTTACGATCGGCTCACCCCCGAGAAAACAGGGGTATCCTGGACGGATATTTTTGAGTTTTCGTGTGCCCTGGGCGACGCCTTCGTACCCATTTACTCGGAATTGGTGAATAGGAACCGACATAAAGCCTATACCGAGCAGCAAAAGCAATGGCAATACCTGAGACGGGGCCGGTATGTGGAGTTTAATCTGGTATATGACGCGGGAACGAAGTTCGGGCTGGAGACAAACGGCCGTATCGAGTCCATCCTGATGAGCCTGCCGCCGCAGGCACAATGGGTGTACGATTTTAAACCGGTCCCGGGGAGTGCGGAGGCCTTTACCCTCTCCATGCTCAAACAGGGCGTGGACTGGACGGCACACTGATGATGTTTCATATTAAAATAACGCATGGTTTCTTTTGATCGATTTACGCTGGCCAATGGTTTGCGCGTATTAGTACATCAGGACAATACGACGCCCATGGCGGTGGTCAATCTACTGTATGATGTAGGCGCCAGGGATGAAAACCCCGGACAGACCGGATTTGCGCACCTGTTTGAACACCTGATGTTCGGCGGCTCCGCCAACATTCCTAATTTCGACGGACCATCGCAGGCGGCAGGCGCGCAGAACAATGCCTTTACAAGTAACGATATCACGAATTATTACATCACCCTGCCGGCAACCAACCTGGAGACGGCTTTTTGGCTGGAAAGCGACCGGATGCTCTCGCTCGCTTTCAGCGAAAAGAGCCTCGACGTGCAGCGCAATGTGGTATGTGAAGAATTTAAACAGCGTTACCTCAACCAGCCGTACGGCGATGTGTGGCTGCGTTTGCGGCCGTTGGCCTATCAGGTGCATCCGTACCGGTGGGCTACCATCGGTCAGGAGCTTGCCCACATCGAAGAGGCAAAGATGGACGATGTAAAGGAGTTCTTTGCCACGTATTATACGCCGGCAAATGCCTGCCTGGTTGTGGCCGGTAATGTCGAAACAGCCAGGGTGAAGGAGCTGGCGGAGAAATGGTTTGGCGCGATACCCGCTGGCCGGAAGCCCCCGCGACACCTTCCCACCGAACCTGAACAGTTGGAGGCACGCCGGGAAGTGGTACACGCTGATGTGCCACAGCATGCCATTTACATCGCTTTCCATGGCCCGGCGCGTTATGATGAGCACTACCATGCGGTCGACCTGATTACAGATTTGCTTTCGCAGGGATCGTCATCGCGGTTGTACCGCAGGTTGGTGAAGGAAAATGAATTATTTAGCGAAATCAATGCCTACCAAACGGGAAGCATAGACCCCGGCTTAGTGGTGGTGGAAGGAAAACCGCTTCCTAATGTTCCTATAGAAACGGCCGAAAAGGCAATTTGGGAACAGCTGGAGCAGCTTTGCAAGGAGTTGATTGCTCCTTACGAATTGGAGAAGGTGAAAAATAAAATCGAATCGACCATGGTATTTGCCGAGATGGCTATTTTGGAGAAGGCCATGAACCTGGCTTATTTTGAGTTACTGGGTGATGCGGACGGTTTTAACCATGAAACGGACCGTTACCTCGCCGTTACCGAGGCGGACATCCAACAGCAATCCCAGCGATTATTTAGAAGAGCGAACTCGTCAACCCTGATTTATTTAGCTAATGCCCATGCTCAATAGAACGATAGCACCCGCCCACGCTGCGACAACGCGGTTTGAGTTGATCAAACCCAAACACTTAACTTTCCCTAACGGCTTGCAGGTTTTCGTCTTTGATTCGGGCGACCAGGAGCTGGTGCGGATTGAATGGATTGCAGGCAATGTTTTTGTCGCTGAAGATCGCGCCTTACTCAACACCTGCGTATGTGATATGCTGTTGGAGGGCACAGGAACCCATAACAGCGCGCAGCTTGCGGAGCAAGTGGATTTCCATGGCGCTTTCCTGGTGCCCTCGTTTGGGTATGACCAATCTTCATTGACGTTGTTTTCGTTAACCAAGCATTTGCCTTCACTGCTGCCACTGGTGAAGGAGGTGCTTACGGATTCGGTTTTTCCGGATAAAGAATTAGCTACTTACATCCGCAACAGTATCCAAAAGTTGCAGGTGTCTCTTCAAAAGAACAGCTTTGTGGCACGACGGCAATTCAATCGTGCTGTATTTGGTGAGAATCGCTATGGGTATACGCCAGAGTCGTTTGATTATGAGCGTATTGATCGCAGTGAATTGTTGTCGTTGTTTAATACGCAGTACCAGCCGAAGAACGGTACGTTGATCGTGGCCGGAAAAGTGACCGATGAGGTAATCCGTTTGCTGGAGCGGCTCTTCGGCCGGGAATGGCAAAACGAACTTGCTGCTGAGCAGCGCGATAAGCCACCGGTGCTCGCCCCGGTTTCGGTAATGGAGCCCATGGTGGTGGAACGGAAGGATGCCCTCCAATCCGCGATTAGGCTGGGCTGCCCGGGCATCCAGCGGTCGCACCGTGATTTTCCGGGATTGCAAGTGGTCAATACCATACTCGGCGGCTATTTCGGTTCGCGATTGATGGCCAATATACGCGAGGATAAGGGCTATACGTATAACATCGGTTCGGGTTTAGCGTCGCTCAAACACGGTGCGTTCTTTACCATTGCCTCGGAAGTCGGCGTGGACGTAACAAAAGCGACCTTGACGGAAATTCAAAAAGAAATTCAGCGGTTGCGTGAGGAGCCGGTGCCGGAAGAAGAGTTGGCACTCGTACGCAATTACATGATGGGTTCCATGCTCGGTAGCCTGGAGAACGTATTTTCGCATGCGGATAAGTTTAAGAACGCGTATTTCTCAGGTTTGGATCTTGATTATTACGATTATTATACCGACGTCGTGAATACGATTACGCAAGAAGAGGTGCAACGATTGGCCAATACTTACCTGGATTACGACAAGATGGTGAAGGTGATTGTTGGAAAGCTTGCGTGATCACATTGAAATCACTGACTTTTGAGTACTTCAAACAAGGCCTTTCCCTTCAAGAGACACTCGTTGTATTCCTTTTCGGGGTCCGCATTATCGGTGATGGCGCCACCGGTATGGAATGAGAGGTATCCACTTTCGGCATTGTACAAAAGCGTGCGGATAACCACACTGAAATCGTAATTACCCTGCGGACTGAAATAGCCCAACGCTCCCGAATACACTCCCCGTCGACTGTTTTCATATTGGTCGATCAACTTCATCGCGCTGATTTTGGGCGCACCGGTCATCGAGCCCGGCGGGAATGTATTTTGAAGGGTCTCTACCGTGCTGACATCCTCGCGTATCTCACAGGTCACCGTCGAAATCAACTGATGAACTTGTTTGAAACTATGAATTTGTAGCAATTCACTTGCTTTTACCGTGCCCGGCGAAGCACTCCGTGTAAGGTCATTGCGTACCAAATCGACAATCATGATGTTTTCACTGATTTCCTTGGGATTGGTCGCTAATGTAGTTTTTATCTGTTCGTCTTCAATGGCATCTTTGCCCCGCGGTGCGGTGCCTTTGATGGGCTGGGAGAGGAGCGTATTGCCGTTTTTTGACAAAAACCGCTCCGGTGAAGCGGATAGGATGTAAAAATGCCCGGATTTAAAAAAACAGGAAAAAGGGGTGGGCGACACTTCGTTGAGCCGGCGATACGCCGCAAGCGGGTTGAGGGTTGCCTTTTCGGCATAAAACTCCTGGCAGAGATTTATTTCGTACGCATCGCCCTGGCGGATGTGGCGTTGCAACGCTGCAAATGCATCAAAATAGGCTGATTTATTCATGCGGTATTTCAACCGGCCATCAAATCCCGGCGATTCCTCGACCGGTTGGGTGGCGTGAATCTGGTCGACAATGCGTTGGGGGTCGCGGCCTTTGATTTCGGCATTGAACTGCCCGATGAGCAAGGTATATTCCGGCACGAAAAAGCAGGCGTCGGGAAACTCCGTACGGTTTGGATGCTGCGACTGGAGGTCCTCAAGTTCGTTCTTTAAATCGTAGCCAAGGTAACCGGGAACCCATGTGTTGGGATAACCATCGAGAAACTGCTGCAGGGCTGCAAATGTGTTTTTGCCGTCTGACACGAACGACGCATGGGCACCTACGGCGAGAAACACGTTGATGTTTCCGTGGTTATCGCGATAACCGTTGGAATCGAGGTAGCATACGTGCTCAAACTGCGCTGCCCATTGCAGCGCTTTTTGGATGAATGTTTCACTATCGTCCAAATGGCACGCTAAAGATACCATGGCAATTTTAGCTCAATACCAGCGTCTGCTTGCGGTCGGGGCCTACCGAGAGGTATCGGATAGGTACGCCGAGGTGACGCTCTAAATACGCGATATAATCTTGCAGCGTTTGCGGTATCTGACCGGGGTCAGTAATATGGCACAGGTCTTCGTTCCATCCCGGCAACGCTTCGTATACCGGCTCCGGTGGTACGCTGATGATGTCGTAGGGCATGTAATCGATTTTCTCGCCATTTTGGATGTAATGGGTACAAACGTGTATGGTATCGAATCCACTCAGTACATCGGCTTTGGTCATGACCAGCTCGGTAACGCCGTTGAGCATGATGGCGTATTTAAGTGCAGGAAGGTCAACCCACCCCGTGCGGCGCGCCCGCCCGGTGGTCGCACCGAATTCGTGCCCCAACTGCCGGAGTTTTTCGCCGGTTTCGTTTTCAAGTTCGGTGGGAAATGGCCCCCCGCCAACCCGTGTGCAATAGGCTTTGAAAATACCGATGACCCCGCCGATTCTGGCAGGTGAAATACCCAGTCCGGTGCAGGCACCGGCTGTTGTTGTATTGGAGGAGGTGACAAAAGGGTAGGAGCCGAAGTCAATATCAAGCAAGGTGCCTTGTGCGCCCTCGGCGAGTATACTTTTCCCCTCGCTAAGATACTGGTTTACCAAATGCTCGCTATCTACATGCGGAATGGTTTTAAGAAATTCAACCGCATCCAGAAACGCTTGCTCACGTTCGCTGAAGTCGGGAATATCGCCGTAATGGGACAGGATGGATTTGTGCTTTTCAACCAATCGCTGATAGCGTTCCATGAAATCAGGGAGGGTGGTATCGCCTACACGTAGCCCGTTCCGTCCCGTTTTGTCCATGTATGTCGGTCCGATACCCTTCAGGGTGGAGCCAATTTTGCCGGCACCCATTTTACTTTCTGACGCCGCATCGAGCAATTGATGGGTGGGTAGGATAAGGTGCGCCTTACGGGCGATCACCAACTTGCCAGCCGATACCGGATCAAAACCATTCTTTTTAAGGGCATCAAGCTCCCGCTTCAGGATAATCGGATCGATAACGACACCATTGCCGATGAGGTTGAGTGTGTCTTTATTGAAAATACCCGAAGGAATGGTGTTCAGTACGTATTTTTGATTGTCAAATTCAAGGGTGTGTCCGGCGTTCGGACCGCCCTGGAAGCGGGCTATCATGTCGTATTTCGGACAAAGTACATCCACAATCTTACCTTTGCCCTCATCGCCCCATTGCAGGCCTAGAAGCACATCAACTTGCATAATCTATCAGCGTTGAAAAATTAAAAACATTAACGAATGAAATGACAAACATTCCGTATACCATGATGCGGACGTAATGCATATCAAACTTGAGGCAAAGCTAACATTATTTTGAAATTCTAGCCCTTTTAAATCGAAAAGGCAAACGAAACGCATTTAGTTGCTTTCCACCAATTCGTTTTTGCTTGCGGCAGACACCGGGGATTCCCTGTCTTTTTTTTCCGAACAGTCGCTGCAAACACCATATAAATTCAGTGAATGGTGCTTGATCTCGAATTTCAGGAGTTCGCCCACCATACTTTGGATTTGGTGGATGCGTGGGTCGCAGAACTCGACAACCTTACCACACTCGATACAGATAATGTGATCGTGTTGTTTGTAGCCGTAAGATTTCTCAAACTGTGCCATGTTTTTTCCAAACTGGTGTTTAGTCACCAGATCACAGGAAACCAATAATTCCAGCGTGTTGTAGACCGTAGCCCGGCTTACGCGGTATTTTTTGTTTTTCATGTGGATGTAAAGCGATTCCACATCAAAATGGTCGTTCCTGGAGTAAATCTCTTCAAGAATGGCATAGCGCTCCGGCGTCTTGCGCAGACTTTTATTTTCCAGGTACGCTTCGAAAATTTTTTTTACCGTTTGGTAGTTTTCCGTTTGAGTCATCATCCGAAAGTTAATTGTACAAACTTAGCTAAAGTTGCCTTTATATGCAAGTTTACATAGACGGCATATAAAGGCAACTTTAGCGATCTCTCATCTGCCGCTGACGAAAAAGTTATTACAGATGAAACTTACGCAATATCAGCCTGATATACAAACGCAGCAAATAGGCATCAGTTGTTCGAGTCAAAGCGGGTAATGCCCGTAATTCCCTTGATTTGCGCCAGGTGTTTAATGAGGTTTTCCAGATGCGCGGTATCATTGACGAAAATCATGATGGATCCTTCAAAAATGCCTTCGTTACTGGAGATGGTGATGGACCGTATGTTTACCTTGAAGTCATCTGAAATTACTTTGGTAATTTTATTGACCAGCCCGACGTCATCTATGCCTACAATACGCAACCCGGTGAGGAAAGCAAGTTCCTTTTGCGAAGTCCACTTGGCTTTAACAATACGGTAGCCGTAATTGGCCATCAATTTAGCTGCGTTGGGACAGTTGGTGCGGTGTATCTTGATGCCGTCATTGACGGTAATGAAGCCAAACACATCATCGCCCGGTATGGGATTGCAACACGGAGACAACGTATAATCGATCTTTTGCAGATCGTCTCCGATCAAAAGCGTTTCGTAATCTTTTTTATTAATCTTCTCAACTAACCCACTGATGTGCGCATCGAATTGGTGACCGTTCTGCTGGTCGGCCGACTTTTCGCCCAGGGCAAACGCCTTGAGGTTTTTGATGTCGATTTCGCCCTTTGCAACATTGTAAAACAAATCCTGCGATGAGGGCAATTTGAAAAACATGGTTAATTTGTTAATGTTTTCCGTATTGTACGTGATTTTCAGCGACTTCAGTTTGCGTTCGAGAATTTCCTTGCCGTCTTCGGCTACCCGTCTTTTCTCCTCTTTGAGGGCAGATTTTATTTTAGACTTTGCCTTGGCAGTTACGACAAAATTCAGCCAGTCTTCCTTGGGCGTTTGTTTGCTTGAGGTAATAATCTCCACCTGGTCCCCATTTTGCAGGTGGTGGCTCAAGGGTACCAGCTTATGGTTTACCTTAGCGCCGATACAACTGGCGCCCAGATCGGAATGGATTTCAAACGCGAAATCGAGCGCAGTAGCGTTATATGGGAGTTGAATAAGCGCACCCTTCGGCGTGAAGATAAATATCTCATCCGAGAAGAGGTTCATCTTGAAATCGTCGAGGAAATCCATTGCATTCGGCTCCGGATTACTCAGGACCTCCCGTACCTTTTGTATCCATTGATCCAGTCCACTGTCTGAATTGGACTCCTTGTACTTCCAGTGCGCAGCGAATCCCTTTTCGGCAATCTCGTTCATACGGATGGTACGTATCTGAACCTCTACCCACTGACCTTTCGGTCCCATCACCGTGGTATGCAACGATTCATAACCGTTGGCTTTGGGCGAAGACACCCAATCACGCAGCCGATCGGGGTTGGGCCGATAAAGGTCCGTTACGATGGAGTAAGCTTTCCAGCAATCCGCTTTTTCGTTGTCCTGCTCGGAATCAATGATAATCCGGATGGCAAAGAGATCATACACCTCCTCGAAAGGGATGGATTTTTTGCGCATTTTATTCCATATCGAGAAAATGGACTTCGGTCTGCCAAACACGGCTGCATTCACCCCCTGTTCATGGAGTATTTCCTTGATAGGTTCTACGAAGTTATGGATAAAACGTTCCCGTTCCGCCCTTTTTTCATTCAGCTTTTTAGCGATGAATTTATAGGTGTCCGGGTCGGTGTACTTCATGGACAGATCTTCCAGCTCGGATTTGATGGCGTACAGACCCAGGCGGTGGGCGAGGGGTGCATATAAGTACGAGGTTTCCGATGCGATTTTCAGCTGCTTGTCACGCGGCATGAAGTCCATCGTACGCATGTTATGCAACCGATCGGCCAGCTTGATAAGGATTACACGGACATCATCTGCCAATGTAAGCAGCATCTTGCGGAAATTCTCGGCTTGTATGGAGCTATTGGGATCAAATATTCCCGATATTTTGGTCAGGCCATCGATAATACGGGCAACTTTTTTGCCAAACTCACGCTCGACATCTTCGAGCGTGATATAGGTATCTTCTACGACGTCGTGCAGTAGCGCACACACGATGGACGTCGTGCCCAGGCCAATCTCTTCGGCAGCAATCTGTGCAACGGCGATGGGATGGTAGATATAAGGCTCGCCCGATTTGCGGCGCATATCCTTATGGCTTTCCAGCGCCATGTCAAATGCCCTGCGTATCATTTGCTTGTCACCACGCTGCAACGTCGGTTTGCACGCACGCAACAATGCACGGTACCGTTTGCGTATTTCTTTGCTTTCCGCTTCTAAATCAATCACTAATTCTTTCATACATCGCCTTGTCCTTGTGATAATGATTGCTATTTCTTATTTATCTCACTCAATTATAATTGCATATCAAAGCAACTTTAACTAAGTTTGTATAGCTGTATAAGGAAAAACGGATGCCGTGATCGGCTTCCCGTTCCACCTTATAAAAGTACGGATAATTATTGAATATTACATCATATGGCTTTCCTCCGATTGATGCTTTTTATGGGTTTGGTTTTGCCGGCAAGCGGGATTTATGCGCAAGACACGTTGTCGCATCAGCCGGATAGCCAGCGTTCCCAACGGCGCATGGTGGCAACCACATTGGTAGCAGGTGAGCGGTTGCCATGGATGTTGATTCCTGAAGTAACCGTGACACGTCAACGGGTATTCAGAAGCCCGGAAGACAAGGCGCGTTACCTGCGTTTGCGGTACAATGTTATCAAGGTGCTGCCGTATGCCAAGTATGCACAAGACAAGTATCAGCAACTCTATCGCGACCTGGCCGTAACCGGTAACCGGCGTGAGCAAAAGCGATTGGTCAAAGCGTGTGAAAAGGAAATCAAGGATATGTTCAACCGGGAGGTGAAGAATTTAACCATTTCACAGGGCGAAATATTAATTAAGCTTATTGATCGCCAAACGGGGAATTCAAGTTATGAAGTAGTAAAGGATTTACGTGGCGGATTCACGGCTTTTTTTTACCAATCGATTGCGCGTGTTTTCGGGCATAACCTCAAAAATACGTACAGTGCGGAAGAGGATTTCGAAATAGAAAACATCATTCGCAGCCTGGAACGCCGCCCAACCTATGGGTATTTTTAATATATGAATAGAAACGAACTGGACCTATTGGTCATCGCCGTGCACCCCGATGATGCTGAGCTAGGCTGTGGAGGCACCATTATTAAACATGTGCAAATGGGAAGGAAGGTAGGAGTTGTCGACCTTACCCGCGGGGAGTTGGGCACCCGCGGCACGGCCGAGTCGCGTGATGCGGAGGCCGCCCGGGCCGCCGGAATACTGGGGTTGACTGCCCGCGAGAACCTTGGCTTACGTGATGGGTTTTTCCGTAACGACGAACCCCATCAATTGGCCGTTATACGGGCCATCCGCAAATACCGCCCTGACATTATCATTTCCAATGCATTGGTTGATCGGCATCCCGATCACGGCAGGGCAGGAGACCTGGTCAACGATTCGGTTTTTCTTGCCGGCCTGCGTAAAATTGAAACCCTTGCGGACGATGGTGCGACTCAATTGCCTCATCGCCCGCGATTGCTGCTGCAGCTGATTCAGGATTACTACATCAAGCCCGACATTGCCGTGGACGTGACTGATTATTGGTCGGATAAAATCAAGGCCATTCAAGCGTACCGCTCGCAATTCCACAGCGATGCGTACGCATCGGATGAGCCGGAAACCTATATTTCAAAACCCGATTTCATGGAATACATTGAAGGGCGGGCAAGGGAATACGGTAAGTACATCGGAGCAAAATATGCCGAAGGATTTACCTGTCGCCGGTTACTGGGTGTAGATGATTTGTTTGTGTTGAAATAACGAACGGTCGGCTAGACAGCGAAACTCTCTCCGCAGGCACAGGTACGCGATGCGTTGGGATTATGAAACTCAAAACCCTTGCCATTGAGGCCATCCGAATAATCCAATTCGGTGCCGGCCAGGTACAGGTATGATTTAATATCGAGGCATATTTTGATGCCTTTGTCTTCAAACACCTGGTCGCCCTTTTTTTCTTCGTTATCAAAGTCCAGCCGATAGCTCAGGCCGGAACAGCCACCGCTTTCTACCGCTACCCGTATAAAATAGCTGTCATCGTAGTTTTCCTTGGCCACGATGTCAAGGATACGTTGTTTTGCTTTTTCTGTTATCGTTACCATAGCTGTTATGCATTAAGCAGTACGTCAATTTACCGAATACGCAAATATCGGAATATTTAACGGAATGTCGCGACGGGTAAGGTATGATCCATGTCATTTTTCATTGTCGCGTACTCGACATTAACCAAAAAAGTAAAAAATTTCTTCGATTACTTTGCGTACTTTTGCGCCATGACCACCGAGCACCCTAAAAAGCGTCGAAAAGATTTGAAGCAATGGTTGAATTTTCTGATCGGTGACCAAACATTAATCTTAGAAACTAGGTTGTTAAATTCGGTTTGCCTGGTTACCTTGTTTATTATGGTTTTCAATATCCCGTTTAATTATTTTTCGGGGTTAAAGGTTACGGCATTTATATTCATTGTCTTTGCCGCTTTGATTGGCGTTGCATATTATTTAGGGCGTTCTCGGCAACGCCTGGTGCCAGCGGTGATTATCGCCTCGGGTGCCGGTATTCTCTTTTTTTCAATCAATTATTTTTTCAGCGCAGGCGTACAGGGAGCGTCGTTGTTATCATTTATACTATCGTTCATTCTCATCATCATCATGTCGCCCAAAAAGCTGTATGGATGGTGGTTGACACTCTTTCTGTTGGCGGTTATCGGATTGCTGGCGGTGGAATACCAATATCCCCAAACGATAATGATTGCCTATGCAAGTAGCAAGGCGCACTTTGTCGATATGGCCTTTGCCTATGCGACCGGCATTTTTATCTGTTTTTTTAGTTTGGCTTATCTTAAGGAGGCCTATAATCGTGAAAAGCGATCCGCGGAACTGAAATCGGTTGAACTGGCAAAGATGAATGACGAAAAACTGAAATTGTTCTCGATCATCTCCCATGATATGCAGGCGCCGTTATCGTCACTGCACAGCTATGTGCGGTTGGTGGCCAGTGACCGCCTTACGCCCGACGAGCGCAAGCAGGTGGAGAGCGGACTGGCGAATGCACTCCACGGTTCTCAAGAGATGCTCTCCAATATGTTGGTGTGGTCGCAAAGTCAGTTGAGTGGATTTCGCCTGGCGTTGGTTCGCAATAACATTCAACAGGTACTGAAGCCTGTTATTGACGTGCAAAGGATTTATGCAAATCAAAAATCCATCACACTCGAAGCGGATATCGATAACTCGCTGCACGCCATGGTAGATCGTGATATGTTACAGCTGATTATTCGTAATCTCTTAGCCAACGCCATTAAGTTTACCCTACCGGGGGGGAACATCCGCGTAACGGCCTCGGATTTGGGTGCGGAATGCGAACTCGCGGTTGAAGACAACGGAATAGGTATTGAAAAGGAACAACAGGCAGAACTCTTTTCATTAAGAACCCGTTCTACGTACGGTACCAGTAACGAACGGGGTATTGGCCTCGGGTTATTTCTATGCAATGAATACGCACAGGCGTTTAAAGGGACGTTGACATTTGACAGTGAAAAGGGTAGAGGAACCACGTTTCGCCTCAGGTTGCCGACTGTAAATTGATTACATACAAACAGATAAAGATGCCAGAAAATAAAGTGAATCAGCATTATCCGGATACGGTATGGTTAAACGGAAGATGGTTGCCCGGTGCCCAGGCTTCAGTTTCGGTGTTTGACCGCGGTTTTCTGTTTGGTGATGGTATCTACGAAGTCATTCCCTTTTATAACCACAGGTTATTTACGTTTGAAGAACATATCCATCGCCTTCAGCAGGGGCTTAATGAGGTGGGTATACCCTTTACTGCTGCTACGTTGAACGAACACGTATTGGAAGCCGTTGATCGTGCCGGCTCCGCCGATGGGATTGTGTATATCCAGGTAACACGGGGCCGGGCGCCGCGAGCGCATCGCTTTCCGGCAACGGTTGACCCCACAGTGCTGCTCTATGCAACGTCTTTTGATTTTAGTGGCTGTGATAAAAAGGCAGTGACCGTACTACTTGCTGCAGATTTCCGTTGGCAGCGCTGCAATATCAAATCGACTTCACTGATGGCCAATGTACTTGCCAACAACAGTGCACACGAGGGCGATATGGCGGAGTATGTTTTTGAGCGGAACGGTACCATCACAGAAGGGTCGCATTCATCTGTTTTCTTTGTACGCGATGGCTGTTTGTTCACGCACCCCAACGGTCCGCACATCCTGCCGGGCATAACACGTGAGGTAGTGATTTCGGTGGCCGCACGGCTTGGCGTTGGTGTTAGGGAAGTGGGTATTACGGTTGATGGTTTATCGGATGTGTCAGAAGCATTCCTTACGGGTACAACTACGCAGTTAACGGCCATACGTTCGTTTTCGTTGCACGGCCACGAGCAGGTGGTCGGAACCGGAGCTATCGGGCCGGTAACCCGGCGTTTGCAACAGGCCTTTAACGAACTGACGAGGCCATCATAGCGGCATCCCAGCCGCGCAAGTTCCGTTATGGTGTCAGCAAAGGAAGTAATTTTTCGACGGGAAGAGCATAGACTGTCCGGCCGTTTTTTCCCGTAGTGGTCTGGGCAGTAAAAAGTGAATTGATGATTGCCTCCTCAGATGCCTCGATGGCCGCCATGAAAAGCGGGGTCATCAGGTCATTAGGCACCAGATCAACCCGCTCGCGCGATGCTGTGGAAAATGCGATGACGTAATCGCCACTTCCATTGGAAGCGATACCTCCTGTTTTTGCCAATCCCATAAATGCCCGTTTCGCCACCCGCCCCAGGTTCCGGCTGTCGATCGGTGCATCGGTAGCCACGACTATCATGCACGACCCGTCTGCGTTGTTGAGCAACTCATCACTAAACGCAAATTTACCCAGCTGTTTGCCCACCGGAACACCATTGATCTGCAACACACCCCCGAAATTAGTCTGTACCAGCACGCCCACCCGGTAGCCACCCATGGCGGCCGGCAGTTGGCGGGAGGATGTGCCTATGCCGCCCTTGAACCCGAAACATACCGTGCCTGTCCCGGCACCCACGCATCCTTCCGCAGGCCTCAGGGTATCCGCTGTTTGGATGGCAGCAAGTACATCCTCCTTTCGGACGTGTCGCCCGCGTATATCATTGAGGTATCCGTCGTTGGTTTCGCCTACCACAGCGTTGACGGATTGCACCGCCTCGTTGCCGGGTTGGGCTAGCACGTAGTCAATCACGGCGTCCATAGCCGTGGGCACACTTAGCGTATTGGTGAGGATAACCGGTGTTTCCAGCGTGCCCAGTTCGGCTATTTGCGTGCTGCCGGCAAGTTTACCGAACCCGTTGCCCACAAAGACGGCAGCGGGAACTTTCTGCTGAAAAATATTGCCGCCGTGGGGCAGGATGGCGGTGACACCGGTGCGAACCGAGTCGCCGTTTTGTATCGTGGTGTGCCCAACACGGACGCCAGCGACATCGGTGATGGCATTTGATTCGCCTACAGGCAGTACGCCTATCGTGATCCCATAGTCCCGAAGGCGCTTATGTTGTCCCTCGACAAATAGAACAGCAAGGCAACAACCTACTGTCCATGATATCCGAAGTATTTTTTTCATAGCTTTATTACCCGATAAAGTTAGTAATTATAAATTTAGCTAAGTTTGCGCATGCTCGATCCGCACGACGCTCACATTTTCATTTTTAACGATACAACATTTGATCAACTGACCGAGGTAGCCATTGCTTCGGCCGGCGCGGACTTAGGGCTAATTGAGACACGGACGATACTTTCGGTGCAAGCCGAGGAAATGACAATCGATGCGGGCGTGTTTGCCTGCCGTGCTATAGGCGGGGATCGTACACGGGTAGCGGTGGTACAGGATGCCAACGGCCTGACAATTACGAGCGACGCTCCAGCCGACGGTAACGTACTTACGGACAATGAATCCGCAGTGCTGCTCGCCATTCTCCGACGTGATGAGTTGGGTGTTTTCTATCGCCCGGCGCTGCGCGACCAACAGCTTAGACAAGCAGCTGTTGCGTATGGGCTCGAACATGAGCCCGACCTCGAACGCTATTTTGTTCCGAAACTGGCTGAAGGGCGCCTGGTTGTGCAGCCCCGAATCCCTGGATTACTGCCCCTAAATTCGACGAAGCTGCGTGCGTTGGGAAGCGGAGCAACAGATTGTGCACTCCCACCAGCATCCGTAAGCCTACCTGAGGAGCGGGTAATCGTTTTCAGCAAACATAAGTATTACCGACATATCCGGGTAGATGTTATGCATGTGGGGCGTACAAAGGCCGGTAAGTTAAAACCGCCGTTCGTCCGTTTACAGCCACTCGATCTCATTGCCTCGTCAACACGTGTTGACGAGGCCAAGTTTTATGCGGCAATAGCGGCTATTCAGCAGGTTGCCGAAGGCGACCGTACGACATCGGATTTGACCGCATTGCAGACTATTGTAAAATATGGTGGTAACTATCCGTTCTATTGCCATGACGATGCCGTGAGCGAAACATTCTCTTCAAAAACGTTGATGCCCGTGAACGTCGCCATGGCGCCGGGCAGCGCCAGTTTGTCCATTCGTGCATCCGGCCCTTTTTATGCGGTTGCAGGTATGTTTACCGTTGGCGACCGCACCTACCCATTACACGAACTGCCGCGTTGCTTCGGATACTTTTTACGTCTTAAAGATACCTTATATCTGCTGGATAGCACCTCGTTGTCGGGTATCGTGGCGCTGTTGAAAGAACAGGGCGGACAACTGCTTATTCACTCCAGCAAATTCCGGGAGTTCCGCCGGGAGTTTTTAGACAAGGTATCGGCCACCATCCGTATCGAATATCCCGATGTAAAACGCGGTACGGCACGGCAACTCCGCGAAGCCGGATTTTCCCGTAAGCCGGAACGACTGCTTTATTTGTCGGATTTCGGTGAGCATGTTATGGTTATTCCGGTTGTTCGGTATGGGGAAGCCGAAGTTGCTATCCGTACGGAACAGCAATTAATGGCAGTCGATGGGAACGGTAGCGACTTCAATATACCAAGGGATGCCGGTTTCGAGCAAACGTTCATCACGTTACTGATTAAACAACACCCGCACCTGCCCGAGCAATTGGATAACCAGTTGTATTATTTCTACCTCCACAAAAAGTACTTTCTCGACGAAACGTGGTTGTTGCCTGCGTTTGATGTGTGGCGCGAAGAAGGTGTTGAAGTGTACGGTTTCAATGAGCTCCCTGGCAATGATTTGAACCCGAATCGCGTTTCGATAACGATGAAAGTTATCAGTGGGATAAACTGGTTCAACGCAACTTATGACGTGCGTTTTGGCAAAAAGAAAGCACCGCTGAAAAAAATCCAGGCGGCTTTGCGCAATAAGCGCAACTATGTGGTGCTTGATGACGGCACGAAGGGTATCCTTCCGCAGGAGTGGATCGGCAAGTTTGCGGATTATTTCCGGGCAGGTGAGGTGGCGAACGATGATACCATCCGGTTTGCCAAAACCAATTTCGAAACAGTGGCTGCGCTATTCGACCAATCGGTCCTGGATGCAGCAGCAACCACGGAAATCGGGGAATTGCGCAAACGGGTGGCCGATTTCGAAGCTTTACCCGACATGCCGGCGCCGCAGGGAATTGCCGTAACGCTCCGCCCGTACCAGCAACGGGGGCTGAATTGGCTCGGTTTCCTGGATACGCTCCGGTTCGGCGGCATACTGGCAGATGAGATGGGACTGGGTAAAACGGTGCAAATCATTGCGTTTATGCAGGCTCAACGCGAAAGTGGGAGAAGGGGTGCTGATCTCGTTGTTGTGCCGGCCACACTGATTTTTAACTGGGAGCGGGAGTTGGCCACCATTGCTCCGTCTTTGCGGGTGCTGACGCTTTACGGGCCGAACCGTGTGAAGACTACCGCCTCCTTTGGTTACCACGATGTGGTGCTGACGTCTTATGCCTCGTTGCTATACGACATCCGTTTCGTCAAAACGTTCTTGTTTAATTATGTCTATCTTGACGAATCGCAAAACATCAAGAACCCCGAATCGCAGCGATACAAGACGGTAAAGCTACTGCAAGCCCACAACCGAATCGCCATTAGCGGAACGCCTCTTGAAAACAGCTCTTTCGACCTGTATGGGCAGTTGTCATTCACCTGCCCCGGATTGCTGGGCGACAAGCGGTACTTCAGTGACGTGTATGGCAAGCCTATTGATCAGTTCAAGAACCAAAAACGCAGAAACGAACTGCGCCAGAAAATACAACCATTTATACTGCGGCGCACCAAGAATGAAGTTGCGGCCGAATTGCCCGAAAAGGTGTATCGGGTATTATATAGCGAGATGGGCGACAAGCAGCGCCAGGTATACGACGCTTACGAGAAAGAGTTTCGAGATTTTATCTGCGCGCTTTCGGGCGACAAGTTGGATAAAAGCCCGATGCATGTGCTCCGGGGGTTGACGCGCCTGCGCCAGATCTGCAATTCGCCGGCATTATTGCCGGATGGTATGCTGAATACCGCGGTATCGGCCAAGATCGAACTGTTAAAAGAACAGGTGAGCGACAAGGCACCCCATCATAAGATCGTTATCTTCTCGCAATTTGTATCGATGTTGCACCTGGTAGGCGCCATGCTGACCGAAATCGGCGTGCCTTACGTAAGCCTTACCGGCGGTACGCGCCAACGTGGGAGTGTAGTACGGGCGTTTCAGGAAGATCCCACTGTGCGGGTTTTCCTGATCAGTCTTAAGGCCGGAGGCGTTGGAATGAACCTTACTGCTGCCGAAGTGGTGTACCTGGTAGACCCCTGGTGGAATCCGGCTGCAGAAAATCAAGCCATTGATCGTGTGCACCGGATTGGCCAGCATAAAAAGGTGGTAGCCTATCGGCTGGTTACACCCAATACCGTCGAGGAGAAGGTGCTGGCATTACAGGCAGCCAAAAGTGCGTTGGCAGACGGCTTGCTGGATGATGGTGCTTCGTTTTTCCGGACGTTGGATCGTGAAAAATTATTGAGTTTGTTGTAATCCAAACTACCGGCTAAACGTCAATTCATTCTGGAAAACCTTGGCGTATTTGCGTTTATCGAGTTTATATAGTCGGGCAGCGCGGTAGGAAACGCCACGTTGAAATTCCGGCAGTTCCTTCAGGATGTCGTAATTAAGCATCTTTTTACGGAAATTACGCTTGTCTAGTTTACGCCCCCAGATGGCTTCGTAGAGCTGCTGCAATTGCGTGAGCGTAAATTTCTCTGGTAATAGTTCGAAGGCGATCGGGCTATAGCTTATTTTGCGGCGCACTTTCTGGATACTCTTATCGATAATGTGCCGGTGATCAAAACCGAGCTCCGGCAGGTTATTGAGTGGGTGCCATACCGCCTGGCGGGCGTAGTCCGTTATCGGCTCGGGTTGGGTTTTGAGGTCATCCAGCCGTAACAATGCATAATAAGCAACCGTAATAATACGTCCCTGAGGATGGCGTTTCAGATCACCAAAGGTATACAGCTGTTCCATATAAATCCCACGCAGGCCCGTGTGCTCGTGAAGAATCCGTTTTACGGCATCATCTATCGTTTCGTTGTGGTCCACAAAAAAACCCGGGAGCGCCCACCAACCTTTAAACGGATACTCGTTACGTTCAATAAGCAACACTTTTAACTCACCCTCATGGAAACCGAAGATGACACAGTCGGTGGTAAATGTCGATTGTAAATGTGGTAAATTTGATTGCAAAGCGCCTGTATTTTGTTTAGTTAATTGATTTTAATTTGCTATTTTTGCTCACTTTAAACCTTTCAAGTGGAAAAATAATTCTTGAAAAATTTAATAGTGTAACAAATACACACTATATTCGTGCTGCTAATTTACAAAAGATTATTAGAAAAGTGCAAAGCATAATGAAAGTCGGGGTTTTTACCTCTGGTGGTGACGCCCCGGGGATGAATGCCTGCATCCGGGCGGCGGTTCGGACCGCGTTGCACGCCGGTAAATCAGTGGTAGGTATCTACCAGGGTTACCAGGGCATGATAGAAGGTAACTTTGAGGAGATGAACAGCCGCTCGGTGAGTAACATTATCCAGCTTGGCGGCACGATTCTAAAAACGGCAAGGTGCGCAGCGTTTCGTACGCCCGAGGGCAGGCAGCAGGCCTACGACCAAATCAAGGCGGCAGGAATTGATGCCCTGATTGCTATTGGGGGTGACGGGACTTTTACAGGCGCGGAGGTCTTTTCCCGCGAGTTCGACATCCCGGTGATATGCATACCTGGTACCATCGACAATGATCTGTATGGATCTGATTTTACGCTGGGCTATGACACGGCGACCAATACGGTCATTGAAGCGATTGATAAGATACGCGATACGGCAGCATCGCACGATCGGTTATTTTTCGTCGAGGTAATGGGCCGCGATTCGGGCTGCATTGCACTGAATGCGGGCATTGCCGGCGGAGCGGAAGCCATTCTGTTGCCCGAGAAAGCGACAGGTATCCAGACCCTTTGCAATCAGCTGGAGGTTGCCGCTAAGGGCAATAAATCGTCAACCATCGTCATTGTTGCCGAAGGTGAGGAAAACGGTGGCGCATATAATGTAGCGAAGGAAGTGAAAGCGCGGTTCGATTTTTATGATACCAAAGTGACGATTTTGGGCCACCTTCAACGGGGTGGATCACCCAGTAGCTTTGATAGGGTGTTGGCGAGCCGATTGGGTTACGCTGCGGTACGGCATCTGCTTGCCGGCGAAACACGGGTAATGGTCGGATTGCGGGGCAACGAGATCAAGACAACCCCTCTCGAAGAGGTGTTGAACAAGAAGGCGTTCAAGCTAAACAAGGATATGTTGGACATGATGGAAGTGCTATCGATATGATCGCTGTTGTATTTAGCGGCTCCAGGTTTTCGGATTGGCGATTGGCCGAGCGGGGAAAGATTGTAACGGGATTCCGGATGATGGGTATTAACCCGTACCTGCACGACGAGCGCTTTATCCTTCAGCTGTTGAATAAAAACAACAACCTTATTAATTACGCCGAAAAAATTCGGCGGATTTATTTCTTTGGTGCGGGCTCTTCTTCCCCGGAGCGGAAGGATAAAATCGCATCGGTCTTCAAACAGTTCTTCAAAAATGCCAGGATAACGGTAGATCATGATGTCAAAGCATCCGCAATTTCAACGTTCGGTGATGGCAAAGGGCTTATCGGTATCCTGGGCAGCGGGTCGAATGTCGCTTATTTTAACGGTAAACGGACAACTGACAATAATTTCGGCCTTGGGTATATTCTTGCCGACGAAGGCTCGGCCAACTGGATAGGCCGTATGCTGCTGAAAAGTTTCCTGAATGAGGCGCTGCCTGAAGATTTGCTGGAAAAATTCGTCGCAAGGTATCCGATAGATCGCAAGATTATAATGGATAAGGTTTATAACCAGGCGAACCCGACACTGTTCCTCACGTCGTTTGCCGACTTTGTGATGGAGAACCATAAACATCGTTTCGTGAAGAAAACGGTTTATCATGGATTTAAATTGTACGTAGAAACATACCTCTTACCGCTTACCAAACAATACCCCGGCATGACCGTTAACTTTACCGGAAGTGTAGCATCGGGATATGAAGAATGGTTGCGGGATGTGGCGGGGAAGTACAATATCGAAATTGGTACAGTTATCAAGGAGCCCATACATAATTTATTGAAATACTATTTAAATAAAAACTAATACAGAAATGAAAATTGGAATCAATGGATTCGGCCGGATTGGCCGTTTAGCATTCAGGGCAGCAGTGAACCGCCCGGGTATCGAAATTGTTGGGATAAATGACCTCGTCGAACCGGATTACCTGGCTTATATGCTGAAATATGACTCTACTCACGGAAAGTTTGACGGTACCGTGGAAGTCAAAGACGGTCACCTTGTTGTAAACGGCAAGACCATCCGTGTTACTGCAGAAAGGGACCCCGCCAATCTCAAGTGGGGCGATGTGGGTGCAGATGTTGTCATCGAATCCACCGGCCTGTTCCTCACTAAAGAGGCTGCCCAGAAGCATATCGATGCGGGCGCGAAGAAAGTAGTTTTATCAGCTCCGGCGAAAGACGATACGCCTACATTTGTAATCGGCGTAAACCACACTGAGTTGAAGGCGGACCAAACCATCGTGTCCAATGCCTCTTGTACTACCAACTGCTTGGCACCGCTTGCTAAAGTGCTTCACGATAATTTTGGAATCGTTGAAGGGCTGATGAGCACTATCCACGCGGTTACTGCTACCCAAAAAACGGTAGACGGTCCATCGGTGAAGGATTGGCGTGGAGGACGCGGGGCGTACCAGAACATCATCCCGTCTTCTACAGGTGCTGCTAAAGCCGTTGGATTGGTATTGCCGGAACTGCAAGGAAAGCTCACCGGCATGTCTTTCCGTGTACCGGTGCCTGATGTATCGGTGGTCGATCTTACCGCGCGGTTGGAAAAACCAGCCACCTACGAACAAATCAAGCAAGCTTACAAAGCAGCTGCAGAGGGAGAACTTAAAGGTATCCTCGGTTATACCGAAGATGCAGTGGTTTCGGAAGATTTCCGGGGCGACACACGTACGTCTATCTTTGATGCGGGTGCAGGTATTTCACTCAACGATAACTTCGTGAAAGTGGTGTCATGGTATGACAACGAGTGGGGTTACTCCAACAAATTGGTCGACCTGGTTGAATTAGTCGGCAAGGCTTAAGTGTTGCATTAAACTTCAAATGGAAAGCCCATCTCGTTTAAAACAGGATGGGCCTTTCTATTTTACATCAGGAAGCCGCCACCAAGCAGGTCGTCGCCTTCATAGAAAACCGCCGATTGACCGGGTGCAATTCCCTTCACCGCGTGGTGGAAATCGACTTTCATGGTGCCGTTTTGCTCCACAATGGTGCTGGTCATGCCGGCATCTTTATACCGTATTTTGGTCACTGCTTCTATTGGCTGCTCAATGGCAGCGTATTTAACGAGGTTCACGTTTTTTACATAGGCTTCGTGCCTTTGTAGTTCGTGTTCTTCGCCTAACACAACGGTGTTGCTTTCGGGCAGTATTCCGGTCACGAATACCGGCCGCCCCAGCGCTATTCCCAATCCTTTGCGTTGGCCAACGGTATAGTAGGGGTAACCCTGGTGTTGACCCACCACGGTGCCATCGGTAAGGATAAAATTACCTGGACCGATACGGTCGTCGATATCTTCCACTCGGTGGCGTAAAAACGCGCGGTAATCGTTGTCCGGTACGAAGCAAATCTCATAGCTTTCAGATTTGCCGGCGAGTTCCAGTTGCCCCATTTCGGCGGCCAGTTGCCTGATTTCAGGTTTGGTGTAAGAACCCAATGGAAATTGGGTGCGGGCAAGATTTTCCTGTGAGACCCCCCAAAGTACGTACGATTGATCCTTGTGGGTATCCTTACCTTTCGAAATCACATATCGTCCATTCTCCTGGAGGCGGATATTGGCGTAGTGCCCCGTGGCGATAAATTCGCAGTCCAGTTTATTGGCACGCTTCAGCAATGCCTCCCATTTGATATGAGTATTACAAAGCACGCACGGGTTGGGCGTACGCCCGGCAAGGTACTCGTCTACGAAATTATCGATAACGGAGTCGCCAAACTCGCTCCTTATGTCCAATATATAATGGGGAAACCCGAAGGAAACCGCTAGCGCACGGGCGTCATTTATACTGTCCAGGCTACAGCAACCCGTTTCCTTGGTTGAGCTGCCCGAAGAGGCGTAATCCCAGGTTTTCATCGTGAGCCCAATGACCTCGTAGCCCTGTTCATGAAGCATCACCGCTGCTACCGAACTATCCACTCCGCCGCTCATGGCTACCAATACTCTTCCTCTTTTGCTCATTTGATCGCATTAAAAATGCAAAGGTACGGCTAATTTTTATTTCGGTATGTTTTCACGTTGTCATTTTATCGCCAACACTGTCAGTCGCTTGCCTTCAACCAGCGAACAATTTTCAAAAAAAGTTTTCTTAAATAAAAAAAGGCGCTACATTTGCAGTCCGCAAAACAACCATAAACGGTTGAACAGAGGCGGTACCATAGCTCAGTTGGTAGAGCAAAGGACTGAAAATCCTTGTGTCGCTGGTTCGAATCCAGCTGGTACCACTAAATTTGAGAGCTCTTTTATAAAAAAAGGGCTTTTTTTATGCACCTACACATAATCCGGCGATAAACCAACATTGCGCACCGACGTCCTATAAGTTTGGCTCAGCAGTAAAACTTCCGTACCTATTCCCGGTAATGATATATTTTTACAACGAATGGTTTTCTGTACCCCTACCCATTTTCGGGTATTTTGCAGATTGTGGATAACTATCGGTTGTCCCGGCTTATCTTTGTATAGTCAATGATGCCCCATGGAAGAGCCGATTTTAACCGATCAGAAACCCGCCTACGTTAGCCTGCCGCTGCGGATCACCTTCGCCGGTGCCGACCATGAATTGCGGCTACTACAGAAGGAAGTGGACCGACAGGCTAACAGTCTCCGTATCCAGCTCGATAATGAACCGCATATACTGGTCAATCGGGGCGATGGCTGGCGCTTCGAAAGGGAGGGGGGCAATGCCGCTTTCGCTCAAGCCATCTGGCACGCCGTCTCCCTGCGTTACAGGTTATAGTCCCAAGCCAGGGCACTATACCCTATGTGGCAAGAATACGATCGGAGGTTTTCCGTGCCGTAGCTACCGTAATATTTCAATAACACGTCCTTGAAGGTTGTAATTTTAGAAATAAAGATGCAACTTTGGTGCAAAATTATGGCTCAGCGCATAGGTGTTATCGGATTGTTTACTCAGGTGCTTGCCCTGTTTACCATGTTGTTGGTAATCAGTATGCCGATCGCCGATGTGACGCACAGCCATGCCGATACCCACAAGGAGGGAGCGGGCGCCAAAGATCACAACCACGAAGACGACGGCACCCGGGATAATGAGGGGCAGTGTAATTTCTGCGAATTCTTCGCGCACTTCGTGCCCAGGGAGGCCGGCGATGTGCTTTCCGTTTCCTTCGCTGCGGTAACCGTTTCACTTCCCCTACAGTTCGGACCCACCGTGTGCGAATCACCCTGTAACGGGCAATTGCAGGAGTTCACCAATAAAGGCCCGCCTACCGCTTTTCTTTCCATCTAGTACCCGGCGGCGGAGGCATTGCCCTGAAACCACCCGGTGTGTCCCCATCCATATGCATGGATTCGGACCGTCATATATGCATTCGTTAATCAATTCTTTAAGCATACGCAATTCATGAAAATGATTGCCTGCATCCTTACCGGATTGCTTCCATTTTTGGCCACCGGCTATTCGGGTGGCCAACAAATCCCACGCACGGCGAAGCCCCGAAAGGGCTCTACAGCGTGCGTTTGGTGGTGGATAGCAAGGGCAGGACGTCGCGGACCGAGGGGAGGTTCGCCAAGTGATATTCCGCTAATGATATTAATTTTTTACAAACAAGCAATAAAACAAAGGAGCGTAAACATGACAAACAAAATGAAGTTCATGGCCATGGGATTCCTGGCCTGTGCAGTGCTGGCATCGTGTCATAAGGACAACGATCCGGTGCCGGCCGCACCGACCATCGAAAATGTGGAAGTGGGCTCGGGCGATAACGGCATCGGTGTCGTGGGCCGGGATTTCCATTTCAACATGGATGTAGTGGCGGGCGACCGCATCGGAACCATACAGGTCAGGATTGTACAGCGCGCAGGGGAAACCTACGCAAAGGAATGGGAGCATGAAATCACGTGGGAGCAGTACAACGGTGCGAAGAATACCAATGTGCACAAGCACTTCGATATCCCGGAAGACGCGCCGGAGGGGGAGTATGATTTTGTGATTGCCGTGAACGACCAGAGCGGGGCCGTGCTGGAGGAAATCCGGACGGTGAATATATACTTTCCCGAGAACCTGCCGGTGGATCCCCGGTTGTCCATATTTAATATCCAGAAAAACGGGAACTTCTTTTACCTGGACGGCGAATTCACCGACGACGGTGATAGGTTTGCCAGTGGGGATATACTAAAGGCACAGGCAACGATAGAAGGTGTAAAGGGCGACGGCCAGATGTATATCCTGCTGATCAACAAAAAATTGGACTACCTTCCGGAAACCATCGAACAGGTCGATTTCAGTAAAGTGATCGTATACGATACGTATGAACACGAAGGCTGGACCGAGGGGGATTTTTTTTCAAACTTCGTTTACGACCTGGAAGCGTTCAAAACGGTCCGTGCCCTGCCCACGCTGACCATCGGTGCCGAACAGGATAACAACGCTCCGCAGGCCAATCCGATAGCGGGTGCAAACGGTTGGGAATCCGGAAACTATTATTTCGCGGTTCTGTATCGGAACACGACCTACAATATCAATTTTTTCCACCGCATTGAAATTCCCATCGAAATAAATTGAAACGATGACGAAAACGATAACGAAAGGAGTTGCCATGTTCTTGCTGATGACGGCATGCGGCAAGAACAACGAAAAGGTATTGCGCAAACTGGATGTATAGGGGGTCCGATCCGCTGCTTTTTTACCGAAGAGTGTCTTAAAATAGAACCATCGCACGGTGAGGCTTCCATCCGGGTCTACTTGCGGCGACGAAGTATTCGTTATCAAAATTTCCCTGCTTATATTGTCGTTAAATTGTGACCGTTAATTTCCTGTCATTCATCTATATATAATGGCCATTTTTAAGTGTGTAATAATGACACTAAGTAGACAAATGATCGCGTAATAAGCGCTATCTTTGCATGACAAAATAGGTACTATACATTAATTTAACTTTAACATGAGCACAATGGAAGAAATCTTAGACCAAGGGACACAGAAAAAGCAGTCTGCCATCTTAAAAACAATTTTGCCGAAGGCAAAGAAAACTGCTTTTACCCCATCCCGTTTTTCAGTAAGAGGGCTTAGAAAACATCCGGGGATTCAAACCAGCCGCAATCCCCATGTCATTGGTTAAAACATAACCGTATAGGAGCTGACGCAGTGGCCATCCAAAGTGACAGCTCCTATTACATTTATTATTCCAATCGAGGCCTTTATCTCCAGTCAAGGCTGACTTATGCAGCACCCAAATCCATATCAAAGGTCTCCGCTTCATGGAATGCCATCGCCAAGTAGCGCTGTCCGGTGACCGAGCAAACTCAATTGCAAAGTGTTAACTTTGCAGTGGTCGCTAATGAGAGAGACATGAAAAGACGTTATTCCAATAAAGCATTTCGCTTATTCGAGTTGTTCCGCAATCACCGGCTCAATAAGGAAGATCTGGCTACAGCCGAAAGTAAATCAGCATACTTAGATGAAAAAGTCGAAGAATTCCGGCTTTTGATATCAATGGCTAAAGACGTATTTGCCGGCCGCTATCACATGACCAAGTGGAACTTGTCTATTATCGCCGCGACGATCGCCTATGTGATTTCTCCGTTTGATGCGTTGCCTGATATGATTCCTTTGATGGGATGGGTGGATGATGTAACAATTGTTGCGTATGCTGTTTCCAAACTTACAGACGAAATTAAGAACTATAAATCTTATATTCAGGCTGGGCTAAAAACTTAAGCGCATAATCTTCCCCGCCGTTTTTTCGAATTTGGTAATCCCGTAGCGTTCCGGGAAGAACGAAACTAGAAAACAGGGTTTTCTTTAAAGCAGCACAGCAAATAGGTTAAAATCGCTTGAGAATGGCTTCCGCTGCCTGTACATAAGCATCATTGGCTTTTTCCTGGCCAATCATGCGCAATGCTTGCTCATTCATGCCGCCAGCAGTTGACGCCTCTTTAATTAATTCGGCAAAATCGATGGCATTGTTTTGACGGGCAACTGAGGTGAGCGAAGTGAAAAGTTCCATGAGGTAATTACTGGCTATCAACGGATCAGCGCCATGCGACTCCGCCCAGTTACTAAGCTTATTGCTGAGATCATAAAACGGAGCAATCAGGCCGGTTAATGACCAGAGTACCAGTAATTGGGATTCCTCCTTAATTTCGAAGGTTGTGCCGATGTTCTCCAATACGCCTACGACCAGCGGATGGGGCTTAAAAACAAGGATGGGGCATGCATGCCGTTCAACGGCCGGTAATGGCACGGCCCTACATATCTCCGACGCGGGACCCACTAATTGCTTTAATTTATCGCTGCTTAAAAACGATACAAAAGAAACAACGATGTGATTGGGCCTGAAATTCAATTGACTCAGGATTTGTTCGGCCTGACTGGGAGGCACCGCTATAAAAACCATGTCTGCAGAATCTACCACCTGTTGATTACCATCCATTCTGCTAACATTATCAAATTGCTTTTCCAGCGCAGCTGCCTTTTCGCTATTCCTCGGCGATAGGTAAATAACGGCATCCTTCAGGGCGGATGTACATAACCCTTTTATCACTGAACTTGCTATTTTCCCTATTCCGATGAATCCTAATTTCATAAGCTCATGCATTTTTTCAATTTGGTTAAATGGATGGATACCCGCCAAATGTATTGTTTTTTTGTCAACCGTCTCTGAAAAGATATTCCTTTCGAAAGGCATGCAGGGTTTAACGAACGGGTTGGTGAAGATCAATCGTTTTTATAGTAGAAGCCACGGATTTTGTACCTTTGTGAAAAACGAAATCGTATGCGCTACCTCATTTTCTTATTCATTGCGTTGCTGACGGTTCCCGGCAGCGTAAGTTACGCCCAGCAGCAAACCGAGCCCTGGAGCGACAAGCAACTGCTTGCAACGGAAACCCTCGCCTCCAGCATCGAACAAGGTAAAACCGAAGACCTGCTTATACTGACAATAGGGCCCGACGCCATCATCAAGGGGTCTGTGGATATCGGACCGGCGATGGAAAAGGAGAACGTCGAAAAGTTGCGAGCTTACCTGAATGACTTGCCAAAGGACAAGGAAGTAGTCATTTATTGCGGATGCTGCCCGTTTGATCGCTGCCCCAACATACGGCCGGCTTTTAAGCTATTGAACGAACTGGGCTTTAAAAATGCCAAGCTGCTCGATATCCCCCGGAATATTAAAGTCGATTGGCTGGACAAAGACTATCCGATAAACGATTGATAATGAAGTTTATAGTTTTCCTTATCGCCACAATGTTAATTTCAGGTGGCCCTAATGCCCAAGAAATTTTGGAAGTCGGCCAACCTGCTCCGGAAATTTCATTGCCTACACCAGTCGGCGACACGGTTAAGCTTTCATCATTAAAGGGGAAGTTGGTACTGGTCGATTTCTGGGCGACCTGGTGCGCCCCCTGCGTGAAAGAACAACCGGAACTGAAAGCCCTGTATGAGCAATACAATGATGGCGCAGCCACCGGCCGGTTTGAAATATTCGGTGTGTCGCTCGATAAAAGCCGCGATAATTGGATGAAAGCGATTGATCGCCTTGACATCAATTGGATACAGGTGAGCGACCTGATGTTCTGGAAAAGTCCGGTAGCTACGGATTATGCCATACAGGAATTGCCGTTTAACGTGCTGGTCGGTGAGCAGGGCGACATCGTGGCCATCGACCTGCATGGTGAAGAACTCAACGATTTTATAGCGGCCTATTTCGACAATAATTGATGGATACACTGACCATTAGCAACCGCGATTTTTACCTGGGTAGCGTGTTGTTCACGTTCGCGTTGGCGTCTGAAGCGGCAGAAGTATTCGAAGCGCATAACCCGCTGATATGCGGAATTGGTAAGGTAAGCGCCACCTACCAGCTTCAGAAAGCCATACAGCAAAAAAGACCTTCCCTTATCGTTAACCTCGGCTCTGCCGGGAGTAATTATTTCCAACGGGGTGAAGTGATCTGCTGTACGAAATTCATACAGCGCGACATGGACGTGATGGCGCTTGGTTACGAACGGTATGAAACGCCGTTATCCGGATTGCCTCCAGTTCTTGAATATGGCTTATCCATGGACGGCCTGCAGGAGGGTATTTGTGGAACAGGCGATAACTTTGAAATGGCGCACGCGGCTACGGAATATAATGTCGTGGATATGGAAGCCTACGCACTTGCACTGGTGGCCATGAAAGAAGATATCCCGTTCCTATGCCTCAAATACATCTCGGATGGAGCCGACGGCAATGCAGCCACGGACTGGACGGTGCAGGTGCATCGTGCTGCCGTTGCATTCGGTAAGGTGCTCGGATTGGGCAAAACCGTTAAAAATGCTTAAATTCGCCAATTGATGAGCAGGATGTGGCCAAATATGATAAAAGACCATGGGCAAAAAATTTTTGCCTGCGTAGCGCTGGTCTTCGTTCTGATCGGATCTTGCCCGGTCAAAGCCAGTATCAAAAACCTGATTGGTATTCCTGTTAACACGGAACAAAGCGCACCAAAATCCATGCATGCGTTCCAGGTAAACACTGCAGAAAAATGTGCTGCTGCAGAAACCACCGAGGTGAAAATCCTTCAAACCGATTCGTCAGGCACAAGCGCGTTGTTGCTGGCGGTTTTTTTTACATTAATATTCAGCTGCCTGCCTGGTTTCCCACTTACAAAGACGCAATTGCATCCCGGCAACCGGAAAATACCCAGTGCTTTGCCTGTGTTTCTCCGGTATCGGCGACTTCTCATTTAATGCCTTTTTCCATACCATTCTTTTTTTCTATTGGCGGCAGCGCAGCAGTAGGCAATACCCGGATATTTAGCTGATATTTTTATAGAAAAAACAACATATCATTATCATGATGACAACATTCAAAAATTCAACCATTTGTTCCGCCATAGCTGTGATGGCAGCAATGCTATTTGTTGCGTGCGGAAATGCAGATCAAAGTGAAAAAACGAGCCCAACAAATCAAACAACCGGACAGGAAACAGTGGAAGTAGCACCCATGGTAGATTCCGGTATTTCATTCAAAGATGAAAACGGAAAAATTGTGTCGTTAAGCTCACTAAAAGGCAAAGTCGTGTTCATTAATTTCTGGGCTACCTGGTGCCCGCCATGTATACACGAAATGCCATCCATCAATGACCTGAAAAAGTCTTTCGAGGGGAATGGCAACATTGCATTCCTGATGGTGGATGTTGACAACAAGATAGCACAGTCGACCGCTTTTATGAGTAAAAATAATTATGACCTGCCTGTCTATACGCCGGCAAGTGATATCCCGTCCGACTTTCTGGCAGGCGCTATCCCAACCACCGTCATCCTAGACAAAAGCGGGGAAATGGTAGGACGATTGGAGGGCGGCAGGGATTATACCGATCCGCAATTAATAAATGCGTTGAAAGCGCTGGTGGAAAGTGAATAAGGGCGGTTTATTTTGGCGATTTCTTCGGAAAAATGGCTTTTCACTGTTAATTGGAGTTTTTGTTGTCGCCATGGTGGTGAGTCCCGATGCCAAATCTTTGGTACTCCGGCAGCTGATGCGTACGGGGCTGTTTAATGCCAGTCTGGATAAGAAAAGGCCAGGCATTCCAGGCCAGTCGGCTGTTGATTTTGATTTTGCGGACAGCAACGGAAATGTTCAACATACATCATCGTTGCGGGGTAAGGTCGTATTTATCAATTTTTGGGCATCTTGGTGCCCACCATGCAGGGCTGAGTTTCCTTCTATCGAAAAACTTTATTCAGCATTTAAAGGCAATCCCGATATTTTCTTTTTGATGATCAACGAGGATAGTGATCTGTCTGCCGCATACAACTACTTGAAAAAGGAGAAATATTCCGCACCTTTTTACCGCGCCAACGGCAACATTCCTCCTGGAATCTATACGGGAGTCTTGCCTACTACGATTGTATTGGATAAAGAAGGAAGAATAAGACTCCGGCATGAGGGCTTTGCCGATTACGGAACAGAAAAATTCCGGCGTGAACTTGAAGCGTTGATGGAAGAATAGTTTTGGACCGATTCCTGGGGCTTTACATGTCAGTTACCTTACAATAATTAATTCGCCGTCTTCAGATGCTGGATTCTGCATGTAAAACAAGTCAAAAAACTGGACTTCATTTCTGCCTAAAGAAGCCACCGCCTGATAAGCAAACTTCGATTCCCCTTTAAATTTGCCCGAGGAAAATTCAAGACAGGCAATTTTGTCTTCACAATAGAAGGCAATTTTAAAATCTTCCAGTGGGAAAAACTTAACGCCATCTATGTTCTCGCTGGCTCGTCCATAAACATACGTTTTTCCCCTTCGCATATAGTTGCGCTGAAAATCACCAATTGTGGCGGTATCGAAATATTCAGCCTGGTACCATTCGGCGTCCGCATCTAAATAAGCGTTCCAAATATAGTCGATATCCTTTCGTTCGTAAGCTTCTATCATTTCCCGATACGCATTGTACAGCTTTTCCTTGATCGCTAAACTATCTGCCACATCGAATGGTTTTGCTTCTGTCCATCCGCGCAGGGTGTAGGGAACGTCGGCTTTAAACTGGTCTGTAAATGCAAATGTAGGTTTGCCCGCGTAGGCATCCTGATCCTGCAGGTTAAATTCATACACGCGTTCCGGCTCGGTGTGCTCACCATTTTCCTTTCCTGTCCGCACGATGCGTAAACTGAAACTATCTTGATCGGAAAGAAGTCGTGCTGTTCCATCTTCATGGTATGGCGGATAGACCTGAATTTCCAACCGTTGGTTCCCACTTTTTAAAATTGCATGATTAAGGACGACATCCAGGCTAGTCGTAATGTCGCCAAAGTTGTTTCCAACCGGAAAACCATTAATCATTACTTTATAGGCGTTCTTCGTGTCGATATGGAGCCGGTAAATTGGTTGCTGATCGTAATTCTCTATAATGTTGTCGAGGTATGCCACACGCGCTTCCATGTTCATATACAGTTGTTCTGGCGGGCGGTGCTGCGCACGCGAATAGGTGCCTGGTGTTAGAAATAACAATAAGATTGGTATGGCTCGCTTAATTACGGCACTATTTAGTTTTAACGTCAGTTTTGTGTCCATCACATCCAGATATGCCTACGAATATAGTAAATGTGTAGAAACCGACGACTATAGACCGGCCATATAAAACACATTGAACCGATGGCCATCCGGATCGGCGAAAAGAAAGCCATAATATCCTTCGCCAAACGCTTCAGCGCCGGAAATAATTTGACCTCCGGCGTTTTTAACCTCCTGTTCCCATGCATCCACTTCCGTTCTGCTTGCAGCGGAGAGCGTGAAAACCACTTCGGCCGCGCGCTGGGAGTCGGCAATCTCGATGTTTAAATTCGCCCCGAGTACATCTTTCAGAAAGAAGTGTATCACAAGGTTGCTTTCGCCGAAAAAAAAGCTTGTCAATTCGCTGGAGCCAGGTCCATTGGCCTTGAATCCCAGTTCGCTGTAAAACCGGGCTGTCCGGTCCAAATCACTTACGGCCAGATTGGCCCAAATCATTCTCGGATTCATAATTTTTGCATTTGAGTTATCTAAACAACCATCTAGGCAAAACTATTGTTTTGAGTAAACACCGTTGCCATGGAAAAGAGACGATTTAAAGGGGCATTTGAGACATTTAAATAATACATGAAGTTGCCGGCTTCAAACAAATAAGCCGGCAACATGTAAAAGGCCAACTATTTATTTATTATTCCCTCTTTGATTCTTCCGATGGCTTTAAAAGAACATGATCATTGGGCGAAACGTTCCCGAACACTTCCGTTAGCGTGTCTAGGCGTATGCCTTCCTGTATGGGGATACGTTTGATTTTATGGTTGTACAACGTCATGATATAGGCTCCGGATTGCGTGTTCAGGATGCTTTTGCCCGGAACCCAATGGGAAGGGTTTCTGCGCTGTAGCGTTAGTTTTACCTGTGCATAGTCGCCGCCTTGCAATTCACCCGATGTATTGTTTACATCAAACTCTAATGCAAGGGAACGGTCGTGTTGGTCGAGCAAACCGGAAGTACGGGAAAGTACGGCATCGAATGTTTTGCCCGGTTGCGAACTGACGGTGAAGGTTGCCCGGGTTCCAGCTTTTATGGAAGTGGCATGTTTTTCCGGTAGCGACAAAGTCAGCCGCAGCTTATTGTCTTGCGCCATCAGAAACAACGGAACGTTGGCCCCTGTACCGGCCAACGCACCGACCGAGACATTCCGTTGCGCCACTATGCCGTCAAACGGGGCAGTAATGCGCAGGTATTGCTGTAATTGCGACGAGTGGGCCGTTCCGGCTTTGGAAGCTTCGTAGGCCGACCTCGCACTTTCCATGGCAGTCCTCGCCCTATCCAGCTCGATAGCGGCGACGGCTCCGGTGGTAGCCGATGCTTCAACCAGCCGCTCATACGCCTGCTCGGCATATAGGTAGTCGTTAAAAACCTGTTGCTCGGTGGATTTATCCGAAAGGTATTGCTGCTCCATTTCGGGTGCTTCCAGTACCGCCAACAGTTGTCCTTTGCGGACGCGGTCGCCGCGGTCCACGAGCAATTGCTTCACAAATCCGGTAACTTTGGCATACACGGCTACCTGTTCATAGGGTTTCAATTCTGCCGGAACGGAGATTTCATATTCGGGATTGATGAGTTGTACCGGAACCGTAGGGTAGGTAATAGGTGGTACTTCTTGACCGTCTGCCTGTTCTTTTTCATGCCCCTGTGAGGAGCATGCGGCGAAGGTGGCTATAAAGGCGACGGCAAGCAACGCGTGCGATAAGCGGTGTTTAGAAACGTTGTAATACATGTTATTGTTGTTTAAGTGGTTATATCGTTTGTTGTTTTGGAAAATACCTGCTGGCTGCATCGTCCGGATCCAGCGATGGACTGACGATAGTCGAGCGGGACATCAGCGACGAAAAGAAATGCGGCACCAACAGGAGGATGGTTACCGTAGAGGCTATCAGTCCGCCGATAACGGCCCTGCCTAACGGTGCAACCTGTTCCGCACCGTCACCCAGGCCCATGGCCATCGGCAGCATACCCGCCATCATGGCCGCCGCGGTCATCAATACTGGCCGCAACCGGGAAGATGCCGCGAGCCTTGCCGCATTGGCGGGTTTCAGTGCCAATTGCCGCCGATAATATTCCGCCTGGTTAACCAGCAGTACGGCATTCGATACCGACACCCCGAGCGACATAATGATGCCCATGTATGATTGGAGGTTGAGTGTACTGCCTGTAAGGAAAAGCATAATGAGGCTTCCGGCCACGACTGCGGGCAAGACCGAAAGGATAACCAACGGGACTTTGAAGGACTGGTAATAGGCCGATAGCATGAGGAAGATAACGATGATGGCTACACCCAGTCCTGCCAACAGGCTGGCTAGTGTATCATCCAGTAGCTGGAAGGTTCCTTCTGTCCATACTGTCGTTCCGCGGGGCGGTTCTCCAGCCTCGTCAATGGCTTGTTTGACGGCCCGGGAGGCCGTACCTAGGTCCTTTCCATATACGTTGGCTACCACAGTAACATAGCGGTTGGGGCCTTTGCGGTTTACCTGTGCCGGGGTGTTAACCCGGCGGATGGTGGCCACGTCTTCCAGTACCGGCCGGAGGCTTCCTTTCTTCAATGGAATCGACCGCAACTTTGTTTCCGATGACATCACGCCCTCGGGTATCTGTACCTGCGTTTGGAAAACCAGTCCTGACCTCGGGTCAATCCACAGGTTCTTATCGGTAAACCGTGTGGATGAGGTGGCGGCTACCAAGCTCCGCGTCACATCTGCTATGGTAAGCCCGAACTGACCGGCCAGATCGCGGTCTACGTCAATCTCCAAAGTAGGGTAGGCCAGGGCTTCAGCGATGCGGACGTCCCGCAGATACGGTATTTCGCTGAGGTTAGCTTCAATTTTCGATGCATGCGCAAATGCAGCATGCACTTGGTTTGCGCCGACTTTTACTTCAATCGGCGTCATGGCACCTTGGCTCATGATTTTCTCGGTCAGTTCCATCGGTTCAAAATTGAACCGGACGTCGGGGTGGTTTTTAACGATGCTTTTCCTGACGTTTTCTTTCAGTTCTTCCATCGAACCATCATACACATCCTGGTTGACGGATACTTGCAAAACCGCCTCGTGGGAGGCGCTGCTGAAAAGGAAAATGGGATTGATGGGCGACCCGGCGGGGTGCATACCTACGAAAGCCGAAGTGATGTTTATGCCGTTCTCCGGAACCAACGCCCGGATGTCGCCCGTAATATCGTTCACGATTCGCTCGGTTTTTTCAATCCTGCTGCCTTGCGGGGCCTGTATGCGCAGCTGGAAATCACCGTTATTGGACACGGGCATCACATCCGTACCGACTATGGTTAGCAGCAGGGTGGCAATGCCTCCGGCAACGAGCACGTAAACGACAAAAAGCGGAAGCGACCGGGTAGACCATTTGCGCATCCGGTAGGAATAATTGACACGGAACTTTTCGAAGAAAGCACGTTTTCTTGGTGTATTGGCTTTGGAGTTGTGCTTGTTTTTCATCATCCAGTTGGCCAGTATCGGCACGAACGTCTGTGATGCCAGAAAAGATGCAATCATGGCGAAGGCAACGGCCATGGACAACGGCATGAACATATCTTTCGGGATGCCGGTCATGATAAAGGCAGGCGTGAGCACGGCGAGGATACAAAGCAGTATCAGCAGTTTGGGGATGGAGATTTCAAGCAGTGCGTCCAGAATTGCCCGTTGTTTGGGTTTACCCAATTCCATATGCTGGTGGATGTTTTCGATGGTTACCGTGGCTTCATCGACCAGGATACCGATGGAAAGGGCAAGGCCACTCAGTGTCATGATATTGATGGTTTGCCCGAAAAGGTGCAATACCGTGACCGCCGTAAGGAAGGCAATCGGAATGGTCAATACCACGATGATGGCCCCGCGCGTATCGCCCAGGAACAGCAATATCATCAATCCGGTGAAAACAGCACCTAGTATGCCCTCATGGATGAGGTTGGTCAGCGATCGTTCGATATAGGTCGATTGGTCGAATTCATAGCGCACGTCCACGTCTTCCGGCAGTTGGCTTTTCAGCAGGGGAATGGAAGCTTTCAGGTTTTGCACCGCATCCAGCGTGGATGCATCGGCCTTTTTGATGATGGGTAAGTAGACCGACCGTTTGCCATTAACCAATGCGTAGCCCACCGTCTGGTCGGCTCCATCTTCCACGCGGGCCACATCCCGGATATAGACCGTGCGGTTGTCGCCTGTTTTTACCGGGGTATTCAGGAATTCTTCCGGGCTTTTGGCGATGGAATTGATTGGGGCCATCAGGTTCTCGTCGCCGATGCGGATGTTTCCGGCAGGGGAGGGAAGGCTGTTTTTGGCAACGGCAACGGTGATTTCCTCGGGGGTCAATCCGTTGGCCTGCATGGCTTCGGGGTCGACATTGACAACGATTGAACGGATGTTGCCACCAAATGGTGCGGGCGCCGTAATACCGGGTATCTCCACAAACATGGGCCTCACCCGGGTAATGGCGAGTGTTTGCAGCTCGTTGACCGAGTGCTGGTCGCTTTCGAATACGAGCTGCCCTACCGGGAGCGAGCTGCCATCAAACCGGACCACCATGGGCGGAACGGCCCCAGGAGGTAGGAAGCCCATTGCCCGCGTTACGGTTGTGGACACTTCGCCGGCCACCTGGGCCATGTCAGTGCCGGGATAGAAACTCAGCTTCATGAGGGTGAGGCCCTGTATGCTTTTGAAGTCGATGTTTTTCACTCCGCTTACAAACAGCAGCACTTTTTGGAACTCGTTGGCCATGAAGCCATCCATATAGGCTGGCGACAGGCCGCCGTAAGGCATAGCGATATATATCGCCGGTAATTCCACTTTGGGGAAAATATCGACGTTTATGTTTTTTACCGTGTTGTAGGAAAAGAAGGCGATTGTCAGTACCACCACCATGATGGCAATCGGCTTTCTTAACGCAAATCTGATTAAGTTCATGCGTAGTCTTTATAGATTATTAAACAAAAAATCGAAATCGGCGGTCAGTTCCGCCTCATGGGCCAGCAGCAACCAGTAGTCGCGGGAAGCCTCGATGTGGCTATTCTCCGCCTGTTCCAGCAAGGTGCGGATCTGCAACAATTCCGTGAGCGCAATGAGGCCGCTTTTGTAACGTGCCAAATACATGTCATAGGCATCTTGCGATTGCCTAACGGCGAGCATTGTTTTTTGGAGCTGTTTATATTGTTGAGCGATTTTTGACTGGGAGGCGGACAGATCTGCCTGCATGGCTTGCGCATATTGCATGTGTAGTAACTTGGTGCTTTCTGCTTCTTTAAACAGTTGCTCTCCCTTCAAGCGGTTGGTGCGCAGGCCGGTGATGTTCCAACTCATACCGATACCGACAAGCACATTGTTGGTGGGGTGGTTGAAGCCATCCTTCCATGCACCCGAGACCCTTCCATCCGGACCGATTCCTGTACTGCGGTGGGCATATCCGCCCAATAGGCGCAGTGACGGCAGTGCCGACCGCTTTTGTGCTTCGCCTCGGAGCCTGTAATACCCCGATTGCTTATTCAATGCGTCCAATATCGGATGGGCGGGATTTAAGGTGTATACTTCGCTTCGATAATTTACAGTTGGATTGTTGAAGCGCTTAGCAGATACCGTATAATTGATGCGGTCGCCGCCATATAATTCCAGCAGGTTAACAAGCGAAGCGTTTTTAAGCCCGAGCCATTTATCGTGCTCACCCATGGCCTGCACATAGGACGATGCGGCGAGCAGGCTGTCCGCTGCAGGTCTCAGCCCGGCGGCGGAAAGGCCGGAAGTGATGTTACGTATGCTGTCGAGACGTTCGGCATTTTTCGCTGTCCAATGTAATTTGGCGTCATTGTACAGTAAGCTGATGTATCGCTCCGAAAGCGTTTTCCTAAGGTTGAGCAGGTATGCATCCTTTTCGCTTACTGTCTTACGAAGCAAAGCATCGGCTGCCTCGTTTTCTTTGCGGAGTTTCCCGAAAGCGAACAATTCCCATTCTACCGTGGCCGAGCCAAAACTGTTGGCTGCCGTGGTACTTTGCCCTAATGGGCTGGCAGTACCGCTGACATTAAAAAAGCCAGGTTGGGGAAAAAATGCACCTGCACTGCCCTCATAGGTGCCGTAGGTATGCTGGGCCTGTGCTTTCATCTGCGGCAGCATATTGCTTTTTACTGCCCGTTCATTAAACCGGGCGGCGTCTACGGCAGCTGCCTTTGCCCCGATACCGGGATAGTTTGCTTCTACCACGGGCCATAGACTGCCCAAAGTAACGGTGTTTTGCTGCTGCGCACGGGATGGAAGCGCTACAGCCATAGCCAACCACAAGGTTGTGGCAGCCATTATCTGTTTGATCATAGTTATTAAAGTTTTCGACAGGATTATGGTAACCCTGCTATGCTACATGAAAAAATGGAGACATGAGCCTATTGATGCCGTTGGCCAATAGGATAGGAAGAAAGGGGGCAGCGGTATTAAATGATGAGTTGCCGATACTGGATGAATATCGGCAGCGAACTATGAATCTTGCGTGTGTCGTAACCGGCGTATGAGGGTACGCTGGCAAGGGCATCATAGCCGAAGAGGAAAAACAGTGCCGTCGCAACGAGCGCCACCGGTAAAAGATCGTTTGTATTGAACGAGTAGGTTGATATTTTGGCATCCGTCACTTCACCGTATACACAAGCATCCGTCCCGGACGCGACTACTGTCTTTTTCGATTGCCCTTGTTCTGTATTGACGGGGATACCTGCCAGGCTTTTTATACTACCTTTAATTGCACATGATGTGAGCATCAAAACGATAACAGCGATAAAGACAGCAAGGTGCCGCTGGCGATTTTTCGTGATATGTTGCATGAACCCGTGCATGAACCAACAAAAGTAGTACTATTTATTGGAGACAGCAAGACTTTGCGCGTAGTGATCTCCCTATTCATCCCGCAAACTATCCACCGGATTGGCAATCGCCGCCCGTATGGCTTGCCAGCTTACCGTGAGCAGCGCAATTGCCACCCCTGCCAACCCAGCAACAGCAAACATCCACCATTGGATATCGATGCGATATGCAAAATCTTCCAACCATTTGTCCATCGCCCACCAAGCCACGGGTGAGGCGATGATGGCCCCAACGAGCACTAGCTTGACGAAATCCACAGACAGCATCGCCACAATACCCGAAATGGATGCGCCCAGTACCTTACGGATGCCGATTTCTTTAGTACGTTGGAAAGCGGTTAGTGTAGCTAACCCAAATAAGCCCAGGCAACTGATGAAGATGGTGATGCCGGTTGCGGCATTGATTAGCGTCGACGTTTGCCGTTCTTTCGTATACAGTGCAGCAACGATCTCATCATAGAAACGGAACTCAAATGGCGCTTCGGGATAATATTCTTTCCATGCAGTTTTAATTTTTGCAATCGTCTTATGCCAGTCTTGCGGGTTGGTCGACGCTAGTTTGATATGGATATCCCGTTGCATGTGGTAGCCGAACATCAACACCATGGGGCTCATCAGATTCCTGAAATCTTGCTGATGGAAATCCTGTACCACACCGGCAATAGGAATAGGTTCCGTACCGGAGCCGCTTATCAGCATTTTTCCCACAGCATCGTCGGCAGATGCGAAACCAAAAGCGTCGACGGCAGCGCTGTTCAGTATATATCCCGGCGTACCCTTCGTTACGTTGATATTGGTTCCTGCCAATACCTCCATGCCGAAGGTCTTCAGATAGTCTTCATCGATGTACTTCGCTCCCGAAGCAACTTCAATGAGGCCAGTATCACGTTGGTAAAAAAAGGTCGTGTGGCCCAACATAGCGTCTATAGGTGGGTCGCCTACCGATACGGAAGCAATTTCAGGATACTGTTCCAATGCCCGTTTCATCCGCAAGGGCTGTTCCTTGTTTGAGGGTTGTTGGTGGATACGTGCGGGCACATTCACGGATAAAACAGCATCGTATGCGAAGCCCAAGTCTTTTGTCAAGGCAAACCGCAACTGTTCGCTGATGATGAGTGAACAACTGATAAAAACCAAGGCGATTGCAAACTGGAAAACAACCAGCGCTTTGCGTAAAGTTATCTGGCCGCCCCCTGTGAAGTTTCCCGCTTTTCGTTTCAGAACGTTCACCGTTCGGACTCGCGTAACCAGCCACGCCGGATAGATGCCAGCCACGCCGGTAACTACGGCAATCAGCGCGGCCAGGAAAAGCAATTTCAGACCGATGTGGTCGTATAGACTGATGTCTGGCGGCATAAAGTCGGCCAGCAAGCGGGAGAAGGCCTCCGAGATCAACATCGAAAATAACGCCGCTACGGACGTAATGGCCAGCGTTTCAATAATGAACCGGCCAATCAATTGGCGCGGGTTGCTACCCAGGGTTTTCCGGATGCCAATTTCCAATGTACGCCGTGGCAGCTGCGCCGTGCTCAGGTTGATATAATTAATTACAGCAAGTAGGATGAGGAAGGCGGCAATCCCCATAAGCTCGTACAACACCGCCTTATCAACCGTGCGGTGCTGCATACCGACGATAGCAGAAGCGTAATGGAGTTCCGACAAGGGAAGTAACCGATAAGTTTGTGTATACTGATATTTTTCGAAGTTCTCCTTATTATGCAATGCGTTAATGGCGTCGATCTGACAGCCAGCTTCTTCAGCAACAACGTGGGGTTTCAGCTTCACGTATAGCAACTCATTTACGCTGGTAACATTCCAAGAATCCGCCCATTGGTGGTCGTCGTTAAACTCCACGTGGAAAAACTCCTTCCATTCAAAACTGCTCTCGTAGGGGAGGTCTGCAACGATGCCCGATATGATAAATGGAATGGAGTCGTTATATAGCAGGGTACGGCCATGAATATCCTGCAAATCCATTTCCGGAAAGTACTGGCTCGCGCGGCTTTGCGTCAGCACGACTTTATTCGGTGCATCCAGGGCCGTCGCTTTGTTGCCGGTTAACCATTCGTATTGCACCAGATCGAAATACTGGCTATTCGTGGCGATCTGCTTCTCCGGGTCGTTTATGATGGTTGCGCCGGGCAGGTTGCCATGTCCATCGTGCTTCGTTTGGAGATGGACGGGAACGGTCAGTTCAATCCCAGGGATTTCGTCGGCTACAAATTCAACCATAGGGCGAGGGATACCCGCTAGGCTACTCACCACCTGGAATACGCGGTCGGCGTCTGGTATCTGTTTATTGAACCGTCCCTCGTAATTGACGATAGCGAAGATCATCCAACAGGCGCTGATGCCGACAGCCAGCCCGAGCATATTCAATGCCGTAAACAAGCGGTTACGCCAAAGATATCGAAGTGTGGTTTTGAAATAGATTCTTACCATAGCGTTCTGTAAACTAATAAAGCAGTTATCAGGCCAAATATTCAATCGTTTGTTTATGAGTGGTTTATTTGATTTGTTGAATTTGTACGTGTACGATATCGAACACCAATTGCCCATTATCGAACACGTGCAACGCTATGTAAATAAAAGCGCTATTTGCGTTTACAATGAAAGCGATTCAGAAATACTGGAAAATCCCATGATGATAAGTTGATATTCTATTTGATAATGAGTACTTTGAGCAAAAAAAAACTTGCATTCATGAAACGCCAAACTTTTCTCGTCGTCTGTTTTGCCGCCGTTTTATCGGCCTTTGGCCAGCAAAAGAACCCAAAACCGTTGTTTAATTTTGATTTCGAGTACGTGAAGAATGCCGTTCCGATAGGTTGGAGCAATTTTGGGGAGGGCAGTTATAAACTGGAAGCAGACAGCAACATTACGAAAAGTGGAAAGTATGCGGCTTCCATCGTATCACTAAGCGATGAGCCAGGATACCGGGCTTGGGCGTTTACGATTCCCGGCAGCTACCCGGGAAAGGAAATTACGCTTTCGGGTTATATCAAAACAGAAGATGTGGAAGGTTTTGCTGGCCTGTGGATGCGCCTAGACCCGCAGGTCGCATTCAACAACATGCAACAAGCGGGTTTGCAAGGCACCACGGAATGGGCCCGGTATGAGTTTACGCTGCCCATGAATCCGGATAAGACCGAGCAGACGGTGGTTGGCGGACTGCTGGTGGGCAAGGGCAAGGTGTGGTTCGACAGTTTATCGGTGACAATAGATGGCCACGATATCGCCATGCTGCAGCCGTTAGAGAAAAAGAAATTGCCTGCACAGTTGGATACAGCGTTTGATCGGGGATCGGCGGTTGATATACCCGTACTAGACGAACCGTTATCCGACAATTTGAAAATGCTGGGGCTCGTTTGGGGCTTTGTCAAATATTATCATCCTGCCGTAGCTGCTGGCGAGGTGAACTGGGATTATGAGCTGTTCCGGGTGTTGCCTGCGGTGTTGGAAGCACGCGGCGCACGCCAGCGCGATAAGGTGCTAACGGAATGGATAACCAAACTAGGTCCGATTTCTGCAACGGAAGAAGCAACCCGCCCGGCCGAAGGAGTGAAGCTCGAACCGGATCTGGAATGGATAGATACCTCAGGTTTATCAGCTGGGTTAGCAGCATTACTTCGGGATATTAAGCACGCTAAACGGACAGGTAAGCACTTCTACGTAAGCGCATATCCCGGCGTGGGCAATCCCGATTTCACCAACGAAAACCCTTATCCGCGGATGCAGGTTACAGATGATGGGTTCCGGTTGCTGGCGTTATATAGGTATTGGAACATGATTCAGTATTTCTTTCCGTACAGGCATTTGATTGGCGAAGACTGGAAAGACGTACTCGGCGAATTTATACCGAAGTTTGTGGATGCAGCCGATCGGCAAGCTTATGTACTTGCATCGCTGGAGCTTATTGGCCGAATCCATGATACCCATGCAAATGTGTGGGGCAATAACCCCGTGCTGAATAATTTCCTTGGCACACGTTATGCACCTGTAGAAGTACAGTTTGTGGAAGAACAACCTGTTATAACCGGATATCGGCATGACGAATGGGGGAAGGCGACGGGGCTGGAAGTTGGCGACGTGATAACATCGATAAATGGTGAAGCCGTAGCCGATATGGTGCGCAGGATGCTAACCTATACTCCGGCATCCAATTATCCTACACAGTTGCGCGACATCGCGCCGAAGCTGCTACGCACTAACGATACAACCATGCGTATTGAAGTTGTTCGAAATGGAAAGAACTACCCGGTAGTGCTCAATACCTACGAACCTAACGTATTGAAAATGCAAAATAGTTTTGTGAGTACCGATACCAGTTTTAGGATGCTGACTGATGATATCGCGTACTTGAACAACGGGACGCTTGATGCCGATAACCTGGGCGAATACTGGGAACAGATCAGGGGCACGAAAGGCTTGATTATTGATAACCGTAATTACCCCACAAAACCGGGAGCAAACGTGGTAGGGGAGTTCCTCCTACCGGAGGCGACCCCTTTTGCCAAATTTACTTTCTGCAATATACAGGAGCCAGGCCTGGTTATGTTTGGCGGCACGCCGATGCAAACAGGCAAGAAAAATGCAGATTATTATCGTGGTACAGTGGTTATCCTCGTCAATGAAGTAACCCAGAGTGCTGCCGAATTCCATGCGATGGCCTATCGTGTGCATCCCAACGCTACGGTAATGGGTTCTACCACCGCCGGTGCGGACGGCAACGTTTCGCCAATCGTGCTTCCGGGCGGAATATCAACGATGATCAGTGGTATTGGCGTTTATTATCCTGATGGAGAGGAAACCCAGCGCGTGGGCATTGTTCCTGATGTGGAAGTGACGCCTACTATCGCCGGCATCAAGGCCGGTCGTGATGAAGTGCTCGAAAGAGCGGTGCAGTTCATACACAGTAAGTGATTTTTTCAGGGTGTAAATGTTTCAACGAATGGCTTGCAGGCTAAAGCTAATTTGCTTATCTTAGGCTAGGTTTAGGTAGAAAGTCCTCCAATCCCTTGGAGGCATCGTCTTTTCATAGGAGATGATTGGTTTGGCCCCAGCCCTTTTTCAAAAAAGAGTTGGGGTTATTTTTTACCATCATGCCGCGCTGCGTCTTACTTACTTTTATTCCATCTTAAATCCATTGCCTGCCAACTGTATTTCAGCGATAAGTTAATGCACATTATTTCGTCGGCGAAGAACTTTAGGGTGTTCTCTTCCAATACATTAAAACGCCACGCAAAGGCTTTTTACAGATGATAGCATGCTGCGTGCCAGCCAATACCTTCAGGCACTTTTCCAGTTCATTGATCCGAAAGTTGGTTTCCTTAGTAGAGATGAGCGCTTTATAAATGTCGAGGCCAGTCCGTTTCTTGTCGAAATAACCATCGCTAGTCCATCGTTTCAATAGGTCCAACAGCTTTTCGTTTGTTTTTCGAGTACTGCCTTTGGGCGCCTTTTTCTTTCGCCAGATTACACGGGTGCCTTCGCCCGTGGCATCGTAGATGATATGCGAAAACCCTTTGTACTCATCGTCAATACGTTTGGTGTGGTACAATTGGATGTTGCCTTTTTCCGTTCCGTTGGGAATGATGTCGGCGAACGAACAATTCAGGATATAGGGTAGGAGGTCGAGTTGGTCTTCGGTGAACCGGTTTTTGTCGCTCGGTTTTACAATAAAGCTGAAGACATAATTATTCGCCTTGCCCAATAAGAAGGAAAGCTCGTCGTCGGTTATTCCGCATTCACCAAGCAGAGCAATAACCCGGCAGATGATGACGTAGTCCATCCTTGCCATCACAACGTCCGGCTTGTCTGCTTTTCGTACGGATGGTATTTGGATGACTTCGATCAACGCTATGAGGATTGGAAAAGTGGTATTTGCGCTATTAAATTTTGTTATCTATAGGCTTCATTCAGCTCTTGCAAAGCCTTTTTAGCGAGTTCGATTTCATACAGATTTCATATAAGGCCATAGCGCTCTTTTACGGTCTCCCACGCAACAGGATTATCGTCGCCAGACTGGTAGTCGGCTTTACGTTGCCTGAATTCAGCGACATCAGCCTCCGTTACTCCGTATGCTTTCATGAAGTCAGCAGTTTGCATATCCGTTACACTTACATTATCCAATATCAACCGCATAATTTACTCCTTCTTTTTAACAAAGATAAACCGAAAAGGGACTTAGTTCCAAATTTCCGTCGGCCAATAGCCTGCATTTTCAGCAACGGATATTCTCGGATGAACGCTTAGCCCATCAACTCCTCCCATGCCTTTTTAATGACGGCTCTCTCTGTTTCGTCTTTTGTGCTGAGGTGTCCGTATAGTTTGTCGAGGTTTTTACTTGAATGATAAAATAATTAGCATTTCGGTTTTTTTTTCTTATTTTTGAAGTGTATTCCAACATACAATCTAATTATGAAAGAAAGCCGACCTACTGTTAGCAAATTCATCGACCCACTCCTTGATTTCTCCTTTAAAAGGTTATTCGGCACGGAGCCTAATCAGGACCTTCTGATTGCTTTGCTGAATGGCATCTTCCATGGTCGTAAGGAAATCAAGCGTTTAGTCTACAATAAAAATGAACACGTGGGTGATACGAATGAATTGGGCAGCGTCATTTTCGACCTCACCTGTACCGCTAGCAATGGTGAGCAATTCATCATCGAGGTGCAGCGTACGGCTCAGATTAATCTGAAACGCCGGATGTTGTATTACGGCAGCAAGCTGATTTCCGACCAGGCTCCTAAAGGCAAACGGAAAGAATGGAATTACGCCATCCCGGAAGTGTATGTCATCGTGTTGATGGACGGCTTCCCTATGCCGGGTAGCGACGATGATGAACGGTACCTGCACGATATTTGCTTATGTAATAGGGACACGGGCAAAGTTTTTTATGATGACCTTGGGTTTATTTACTTGGAGTTGCGTAACTTTGCTAAAGAGGAGTCCGAACTGGAAACGGATTTGGACAGTTGGCTCTACGTGTTGAAGAACATGAGTAAGCTGAATAAGGTTCCGGTTTATCTTCGGAAGCCGATATTTGAGAAATTGTTTGATATCGCTGAATACAGCAAGCTGACGAAGGAGGAGAAAACGATGTACGATACGAGTTTGAAGCGCAAATGGGATACGGCCGGTGCGCTTGAATATGCGCGCAGGGAAGGTGAAGAGAAAGGAATTGAGAAGGCGCAAGCCAAGGCTTATGCCGAAAAACTACGATCCGCCACGAAGATGAAGGAAAGCGGATTTGCTGTTACGGTGATTGCCGATATATTGGAGTTATCGATTGAGGAAGTCGAGAAGCTGTAGCAATTCAGGCGTTCGTCAACAGTATCGAACCACCCAGCAGGGGTGGTTTTATTTTTAAATTTCTTTTGGCTATGCTAATAGCCAAAAGATTAGTTAAGCCCTAAACTCCGCCCAAACTTTTTGAATGACGGCTCTCTCGGTTGCGTCTTTTGTGCTGAGGTGCCGATACAATTTGTCGAGGTCTTCCAGCCTGTCGACATAGCGGGAATCCTTTATCCCATGTAGCACGCGCTTTACAAAATCAGGGTCGGATAACGAATCCACCACTTTGTCTACTTTTTCATGGGAATCGCTGACTTTCCAGTTGGCGGGAGGAATAATGGAGTGAAGGTCTATTCCCAATTCAAAAGCAATAGAGGGATAATCTGCTACATTTATCCTGTTAATGGAATTAGGATTTTCCGCAGACGAAATATAATTCTTACTTCTTTTTATATCTAAGGCTAGTTGATAGGCGGACTTGCCACAGATATATCTAAAATACCTGATTTGATTAATACTATATAATGAAAATCTCGTTATTTTCTTCATCACGCATTTTACGGTGTTCGATTCGTGCGTACGAGAAAACAATTCCCAGAAAAATTTGTAAAAATAGAAATTGTGTTTATCTTTACACCGTGATACCCACTTAAATGTTGGTTATCGCGATGTTTTTTGGCGATTGACGCTGAGTCTTGTAGTAGAAAACCTAGGAAATTTTCAACGAACACAAGATCAGGAGTCAAGACCCATCCTCTTACCTTTGCGGGAAGAGATGGGTTCTTGCTTTTGTTCTCGTTCGTGGGCTTCCTAGGGCCTTCTACAGGGAATGAGGTAAGGCCCATCTCTTTTCGGATGTAAACCACTCCTCCCCATATAGATGTCATCGGCAGCGCCATTGTTCACTAACAATGAGACCGATGAACAGAAAACCGAACCCGTACGCCGCATGTACTTTCCCAACTAGGAAGGCGCAACCTGCCGCATTTTCGTCGGCATGGTGTATTAGTACCGCTAATCTCCATAAGAACATTATCGCCCAGCCGGTCTGATTTAGCGTAAGCGCCTGAACTATTTCATCCAATTCTTACATCTAAATCAACGCACTAATGAAGCAAAAATTACGCTTAGGGAATTGCTATGCCCTAGCCAAACATAAACTAAAACAAGTCGCGGTATCTCCGCATACCCAACCATCATCTGCCGCCCTTCCTTCGGTTCCCATCCGCTTGTGTCCCGCATATATCTCGCTAAAACGTCCCGCCAGCGGCATTCTAGCGAAGGAAGAGCGGCTATATAGCGAGAGAAAAGCGCATACAGAGGGGTATGGAATAGGGCAGGCTCATGTTGGAGCCGGCCAAGGGTCTGCTTCGGAGCAGGTACTATACTCCGACTATACTCGTATTGCACTGCATTTGGCGCGACCAAACGGAGTTCAGTCTGAGTACAGTTCAAGCACAGTCGCTGTACACACTGAGCTCCGAAGCGATCTCGAAGAAATCTCCAACAGAAGACCTAGCCGGTGGCTTGATAGAGGAAGTGCAATCGTCCGGAATTGGTTCGCATTTGGGCAAGCAATCGTTTGGCACCTGTTCGACTGTGCTTCGGCATTTTCCCGAAGCGTTGCCGAAGGTTTGTCGAAGGCCAGTCGAACACTTGTCGAAGCGCGCTCGAAGGATTGTCGAACAAGTCTCGAACAGCAGTCGAACAACGGTCAAAGAAATATCGAAGAATCATGTGTTTGTACCCATGCGAAGGTTCCAGCCCCTAGCGGGCTGGGCCTTGCTTTGGGGTTGGTAGCATTGTTACTGGTGGGTAACGTAAAGTATACCGCCGCCCAGGAAAGCTTTTCCGTGAGAGGCAAAGTGATTTCCGCTGCTGACGGTGCGGCGATCGAGGGCGCCACCGTTACCAACAAACGTACGCGTATACACGCCGTGACCGATGGGGCGGGGGAGTACAGTATCCCCGCGAGGCCGGATGATGCACTTATTTACTCGTTCTTAGGTTATGTTACAATCGAGCAGGAAATCGGTAGTAGGGAACGGATTAGTGTAGTGCTGGATGTCGCCGAAAGCATGTTGGAGGAAGTGGAAATCAATGCGGGGTATTACAGGGTGAAAGCCAAAGAGCGCACTGGGAGTATAGTGGAGGTTAATGGAGCTACCATTGCACAACAGCCGGTGAGTGATCCGCTATTGGCGCTCACAGGCAGGGTGAGTGGTGTGAAGATAAACCAAAATTCAGGTATTACGGGCGCTGCTGTCACTGTCCAAATTCGCGGAATGAATTCTATCGATCAGGGAAATGAGCCACTTTATATAGTCGATGGTGTTCCCTTCGCGTCAGAGAGCAATACCTTACTCGGATCCTCGTTAGGAACGCAGGGAAACAGCCCGTTTGCCAGCTTAAATCCACAAGATATTGAGAGCATCGTGGTGGCTAAAGATGCGGATGCCACAGCGATTTATGGTAGTAGGGGCGCAAATGGCGTGGTACTCATAACCACTAAACGCGGCCGGCAGGGCAAAACTAAAATAACGTTTGATGTGGGGGCCGGGATGAGCAGAATTACCCGATTCATGACGCTGTTAAACACGCAGGAATATGTTGAAATGAGGAAGGAGGCGTTTAAGAACGACGGGCGAACACTTACTTCCACCACGGCTCCCGATATCATGGCATGGGATACCACACGTTATACTGATTTGGTGAAAGAGTTAATCGGAGGCGACGCCTACACCGCAAACGGAATGGTCTCCCTTTCCGGTGGCTCAGAACATACCAATTTCCTTATCTCTTCGGGGTTTTATCGCCAAACCACCGTTTTTCCAACGGATATGGCTTATAAAAAGGCTACCCTTTCGTCGAATGTTAATCACTCATCAGCGGACCAGAAGTTCCAACTGTTAATCTCAGCCAATTATGGGCTTGACTACAATGGCCTGCCATCCTCTGACCTTACGAGTTCTGTGAGACTGCCTCCTAATATACCGTCCCTTTACAAACCGGACGGAAAACTAAATTGGGAAGAAGGCGGTTACACTTTTAATAATCCACTTGGTGTGCTCCGACGATTGTATAAGTTAAATACTGAAAATTTAATCGGGAACCTGCGGACGACTTATAGCTTGGCTAAAAATTTGGAGGTGCAACTTAATTTTGGGTATTCGTCACAGACATCAACCGAAATACGGTTAAACCCAATATCGGCCTACAATCCCACTTCAAATCGCAAAGGCAATGCCAGCCATGGTAATAATACACGTAACGGTATCATCATTGAACCACAGTTAAATTATTCACTTAAACTATCAAAGGGAACCTTCGATATCTTATTGGGTGGCGCATGGCAGAAAAACAACACTAGTGGCCTTACCGTTGACGCTAGCGGTTATGAAACTGATGCCATTCTGGAGTCCATTGGTGGTGCGGCGGCCGTGACTTCCAGTAATTCATTTACCCAGTATAGGTATGCTGCATTGTTCGGCCGGACAAGTTATAATCATCGGGGGAAATATCTGTTGAACTTCACCGCTAGAAGGGATGGTTCGAGCAGATTTGGTCCAGGGAAGCGATTGGCCACTTTTGGTGCTATTGGCGGAGCGTGGATTTTCTCCAGAGAATCTTTTATGGATTACTTACCCATCATCACAAGTGGTAAGATTCGTGGTAGTTATGGAATTACGGGAAGCGATGCCATCGGTAACTATCAATATCTGGATACATACGCTTTTACCAACAACCCCTACGGTGGCCAAGCTGCAATGTACCCAACAAGGCTTTTCAATCCGGATTTTGGCTGGGAATCAAACCGGAAATTTGAAATGGCTTTTGAGACGGGACTCAACAGAGATAAGCTATTGTTTTCTGTGGCATACTACAATAACCGAAGCAGCAACCAATTGGTTCAATATAGCCTACCGGGGCAAACCGGATTTATGAGCATCACCAGGAATATGCCGGCACTGCTTCGAAACAGCGGGTGGGAAATTGAAGCTGACGCATCATTAATTAGCTCGGGATTATTTTCCTGGCATTCGTCAGTAAATCTTACTTTTCCTAAAAGCACCTTGCTGTCCTTTCCTGAATTGAAAAACTCACCGTATAGAAACAGATACGCTTTAGGCAAACCACTTAATCTAGGCAGCGGATTCCAGCTCAATGGAGTGAACCCGGAAACGGGAATATACGAATTTCTGACTGCACAGAACCAGATTTCCGTAAATCCTAGTCGAGAAGAGGATCTTGTTATTGGTTTGGTCAATTTAGACCCGAAGCTGTTCGGAGGATTCCATAACTCATTTCGCTTTGCTCGGTTTCAGGTTGAAGTGTTTTTTGAATTCAAGAAGCAAATGGGGCATAGTTACCTCAGGGATTTTACCCAAGCTCCGGGAACGATGTTTAACCAGCCCACCGTCGTACTCGAAAGGTGGCGGCAACCTGGTTCGGAAACACATATTCAAAAATATACAGCGTTGGCGAGCAGTGATGCATCCAGGGTTAACACGGTAATGAATGCAAATGGCGCTGATGCAAAATATACGGATGCATCTTACTTAAGATTAAAGAATGTAGCCATGACCTACCGTTTCTCAACGGAAGCACTAAGAAAGCGAGGAATCAGTACTTTCAGCATCTACTTGCGGGGACAGAATTTATTGACATTTACAAATTATCTGGGTAACGATCCCGAAACGCAGTCAAACCTTCGCCTTCCTCCATTAAGGACGCTTACTGCCGGCCTAAAGCTGGACATTTAATATCGAATCATGAAAACGAAATTTATACTAAACATGTGTGTGATGTTTGCCTGCTTTTTTATAGCATGCGACGCGCTAGTTGTGGTTGACCCACCGAAAACAGAACTTACGAGAGCTAATGTATTTTCAAGTGACCAATCTGCATCTTCGGCAGTTGCCGGGCTATACTCTCAACTTATTACTTCTAATTTCGCGTTGATGAGTTGCGGGATGACATTATACCCCGGTATGTCTGCAGATGAAATCTATAATTCGAGTCCCGGCTTAAATGATGAGTTTACGCTCAATAGCTTGGATCCATTTAACAGCACCATAAATACATATATCTGGAATCCTGCATACCGATATATTTATCAAGCCAATGCGATTATCGAGGGGCTGGAAAGCTCTAACGCCATTTCAGAATCGGTGGCGGAGCAGCTTAAGGGGGAAGCGCTCTTTATCCGCGCCTTTTGTTATTTCTATCTCGTCAATTTGTTTGGGGATGTGCCATTTATCGTTTTGACAGACTACAACATAAGCAATTCGGAACCTCGGATGGACACCGAATTGATATATGACGCTATCTTATCAGATTTATTGTTAGCCGAACGGCTGTTGAAAGAAGAGTATCCTACAAATGAGAAAATAAGAGTGAATAAGTGGGTCGCTAAAGCGATGCTCGCAAGAGTATACTTATATCTAGAAAATTACGAAGCTGCCATCGAAAAATCTACGGATTTAATTGATGCAAGCGACTATAATCTACTTGACGAACCGAGTGAGGTGTTCTTAGCGAATAGCGCAGAAGCAATCTGGCAATTGCGATTGGACGGAAACTCGTATAACACGTGGGAGGGTGCTGCATTTATACCACAGCCTGGGGTTATGCCAAATTTCGTGATATACGAAGACCTCATAAAGGCATTTGCAGTAGAAGATAAACGATTGGAAAATTGGATTGATAGGGTTGTGGTAGACGGCCAAACCGTATACTTCCCTTATAAGTACAAAATACGGTCAGGCGGAGGCGGTACAGAATATTACACGGTGGTGAGGCTTGCTGAGCAATACCTTATTAGGGCTGAAGCTTACGCGTATCTGGATGAAATCAATCTGGCTATTGATGACTTAGATATCATACGAATACGTGCAGGGCTTGAGTCGCTTAAAGAAAAAATGCCGTCGGATCGAAATGAATTGCTGAATTTAATTAATCAGGAAAGACGCTTGGAGTTATTCTGTGAATGGGGCCATCGATGGTTTGATTTAAATCGGACCAATCGACTGGATAATGTTATGGCAGAGAAAAAAGACGATTGGTCGGTCAACGATAAGCTCTATCCCATACCGGGAAACCAGTTGCTCGCTAACCCGGCCTTGACACAAAATATTGGTTATTAACCCGAAAAAAATATGCTAAATGAAAAATTTAAATAAATTAATTGCGGCATTGGCTTTTGAAATCTGCATACTAATAAGCGGTGGATCGGTCGTTTTTGCTCAAAGTGAAATAACTGTGGGAGATCGGATACCCGACTTCACTTTCCAAAATGTATACTATTTGGGAGACCGGATATCGTTGAATATACAAGACAGCGGGAGATTAAATATTTTGGACTTTTGGGGAGTGAATTGTCCACCTTGTATTTATGCTTTACCAAAGCTGGATTCTATCCAGCAAGAGTTTGGGGACGAAGTCCAAATCGTCTTAGTTTCCTCCGCTTCCCAGAGATGGCTCGATAGCATTTATCAGGTGCGGGGTAAACATAATAAAGCATTCCATAACATACAGCAGTTTATCTCTGTTACAAGTGACACGGTATTACGTCATCTGTTTCCGCATAAAATAATTCCGCACTATGTATGGATTGATAGGAGAGGAATAGTGAGGGCAATTACGGGAAACAACGAGTTAACAAGAAAAAACATCCGTCAAATGATCGACGACCCCGATTTTCGTCTACCGATAAAAAGCGAAGCACTGTCGTTCAACACGGATACTGCTCTTTTAGCACAAATTGATAAAGATAGAATACAGGTACTTAGAAATTCACTCAGATACTATTCCGTCTTATCGGAACAGCTGCCAAATTACGTTGGTTCGCAACATCGGCTTGTCGATGATAAAGCAAATAATACAGTTAGAATCACTAGATCGGGGTCTATGTTGTACTTATTTGCAGATGCCCTTTTTGGCTTCGGAAGCGCCGCGGAACCTTACAAAAGTTCAAATTTCGACTACGGAAAGCGGGTGTCTATTGAATTAAAGGATTCAAGTAGATACAGTTTATCCGCAATTATCGAAGGAAAACTTCCTCGTTTTCATTATGAAGCTGTGCTGCCGTGGATGTCTGAGGAGGAGGTTTATAACCACTACTTATCTGATCTGGAAAGATTTTACGGAATACGTGGCCGGGAGGATAAAAGAAAGGTACGTTGTTTTTCCCTCGTGCGTACAACAGGAGAAGATAAAATAGCGTTTCAGGGAGACCCACGGAAAGTCCGGTCTTCGAGGAGTTTTATAGATGAAGCCGGTAATTATAGGGTGGTGGCAGTTTCCCTCGAAATATTCAGAAAAGCTCTTTCTTCTGCCAACAAAGATAAAATTCATGTGTTCGAAAATGAAACGGGCTATGCTGGTTTGGTGGATTTAGAGATTAGAAGTCCATTGTCGAATATCCCCGCAGTTCGTAAAGAATTAAGAGAAAAGTACGATATGGATATTCTAGAAAGGGAAAAAGAAATTGTGATGATGGTTTTGACGGAGCTTTGAATTAACAAAAAGAGGCGTATCGCCTCTTTTTGTTATCATGAAAAACATGATAGTTAGAAGATGAGTCCGCGAGTATCGTCATGTTGACCATCTGTCGGATCATCTGGTTCATCAAAGTAGCCCACTGCGCATCCCGAGCCAAGTGCGGTACATGCACCGTCGGGGTTTTCTTGAGCACCTTCACTAAGAGGTTTGCCCTCCAAATCATACCAGAAAAGATTTTGGCGCTCGGGCTGTGAAAACTTAAACGCCGAAAACCCTACAAACGTGGCCGCCAGAGCCAACATGAAAAAATACTGCTTAATGAAATTTGTGACTTTGCTAGTCATATTATGGACTTTTCTTTCGCATTTGGAAAAAAAGCACCCCAAAAAAAGGTTTTGTTTGTAATTGCAATTTGCTTTGCGCGGTTTGCTTTTTGCAAGCTGCGAATAAGCATATTGCGTGTCTATATAAGCCCGGTCACTGACGTGGAGATTCCGGTCACGTGCCTTCGCGCTTGCCCTAGGCAAGTGCGTATTAAGTACAATGTACAGGCAGGATTAAGTGGTTGCAAGGCCCTGCGCCTGAATACCGCGAACTTTCGCCGAAAACGTTTAGGAAGAACAAACACGCATGATTTATTGGTGAAGTGCATGGAAGGAGCGGGGGGGCCATCCGACCGCCGGAACAGCCGGTCCGGCTTTCGGTATCCTCCACCGTGGCCATCTCCGCGTGCAGGCCTTGTAAGCCACACGCCAGCGGCCGCCAGCAGGAAGAGAGCGGCATTGAACCACAGGTGGTTCTCCCAGCTTAGCCCACTGATGACCGACCCACAGTCGCAGGGACGCTCTTCGTACCACCCCAGCACATCGAAGCCGATGAACAGCGTAAATGCCAGCATAAGGGTAGCCGAGAGCCACATCCCCTGATGGGTACGTTTCCGGCTCCGCGGCCAGGCGAGCAATACAGCTGCACTCAGCTCCGCCAGTGGTAGCAGCCAGAACAGGATATCGGCCCACCAATTTGGAAACGGTTGCCGCAGCAGGGTGCTGTGGAATCCTTGCAAACCCCACAGCTTATCCACTGCGACCGGAACCCAGAGACTAACCAATACTAACCGGATAACCAACACCGAACCTTTTGCGATATATTTTCCAGTGAACTTCATATCACAAAGATGGGGCAGATGAAGGAGGTAAACCTGCGCCTGGAGGCGCAAGTTTGCGTTTGTTGAGGTAGATTAATGTCTGTTTTCTAAATTTCCTCTATAAAAGTTATTTCTCAATGGCAGAGGAGAAATCTATAAAGTTGCTTTTTATAGTGAACGCAATTATAGATGTAGACGAAAGCAACTTTATTGGGTTTGACAAGAAGACAAAGGAGTGTTCGGTATCGGGCATTTGATGGAATAAGTTTTGGGAACGGTAAACCAGTTTGTTGAATTTTTCAGCAAGAATAGATATATTGGCATTCAAATAATGAAGTATGCAATTCAAGCAATGGATAGGAGCGTTATTCGGTATCATCTTGATATCGGTCAACATCAGTTGTGACCAGCTGACGAAGGCCATTGTTAGGAAACAAATATCGCCAAGTGAACAAATCACGGTGATAGCAGATCATTTAACCCTCACCAATATCGAAAATTCGGGGGCCTTCCTGAGTATGGGGCAAACCTGGTGGCAACCACTGAAATCAATATTGTTTATCGTGCTGCCCATCGTCGTACTCCTCTGGGGTATGTATTACATGTTGAGGTTGGGTGGGACGCGGCCGTGGCTCACACTCGCATTGAGCTTTGCCATCGGCGGCGGTATCGGCAACATGATTGACAGGGTGCTGTACGGTTCCGTTACCGATTTTGTGCACGTCCGGATAGGCCCGCTTCAAACCGGTATATTCAACATGGCCGATGTGTCCATCATGATTGGCATTGGGGTTTTATTACTCTTCGCCCTGCGGGGTAGGCGGCAGGATTTTATGCCGCGCTGATTTTTTCTCTTACGTTTCCACTTCTATCCACACCGGCGCATGGTCGCTGGTCTTTTCCCACCCGCGCACATCGCGATCCACGCCAGCTGCGCGTAACTGAGGGGCCACTGCAGGGCTCAGCAAGAAATGGTCGATGCGCAGACCGGCGTCGCGGCTGAACGCGTTGCGGAAATAATCCCAATAGGTGTAAACCGTTTGGTCGGGGTAAACCTGCCGGATGGCGTCGGTCCAACCCTGTGCTAACAAGCTGGTAAACACTGCACGCGTTTCCGGGCGGAAGAGCGCATCATTAACCCACCGTTCGGGCCGGTACACATCCGCCTCGGTGGGGATGATGTTGAAATCGCCGGTCAATATCACCGGACCGCCCTGGTTGAGCAACGTTTGTGCATGGTTAAGCAGGCGGTTCATCCAACTTAACTTATAGTCAAATTTCGGGCCCGGTGCGGGATTGCCATTGGGCAGGTACAAGCAACCGACCAATACCCCGTTTATTTTAGCTTCGATATAACGGCTATGGGCATCTTCGGGATCGCCGGGCAGTACGCGGCAGGTTTCTTGAGGCAAACCAATACGGGAGAGGATAGCCACGCCATTCCAGCTCTTCTGGCCATGCCAGATTGCCTGATACCCTGCATCGAGTAGTGCTGCTTCAGGAAAATTTTCCTGGATGGCCTTGAGTTCCTGCAGGCAAACCACATCGGGTTGCGATTCTTCGAGCCAACGTAATACGACGGGCAGGCGGGCGTTGATACTGTTCACATTATACGTAGCGATCTTCATACAGCAAACTTAGCTAAATTATTGATCCGTGCCAACCTGACGAATGATAATTACTGTTGTTAAATTATGTATCCGGGGCTGGGAAATTATTAAGTTGTTTCATTTATCTAAATGATATACTTATGTTTGTTATCCTCACCTTAACACGATAATGTAGGAAGAGGATTTTTATGAACGTGAGTGGTAGAAATAAAGAAAAAAACAAAATGAGTCATTCGATGAGGTACCTGTTATTTTTATTTGTCTTTTTTGGTTTGATGACACCCCGTCTGGCGGTTTCGCAGGTTGAAAATGAAGCCACGGAACCCGCAATCATGGGCCCAGGCGTTATTGATCTACTTGCAGGAGTTACGTTGGATGCATGGGACATCCCATCGAAACGCTGGAAGCTGGAAGGGGGCAGCATTGTGGCGGAAACCGGGACGGAGAAGCTCAAAACTCCCGAGTGGTTGTATACCAAACAACGGTTCAGCGATTTCGAGTTTACTTGTGAATTGAAGCTTACCGGAGATAATCACCGAAACACGGGTATCTACTACCGGGCGAATACCATTAACTATAAAGATAGATTTGATGCGGCTTCCGGATACGAGTTTGACGCTGCCCCGAGTAATAATTTTTGGGGTTCATTAGGAGATTGGTACGAACGGCCGTCGTTGCGTGTATATGCAGACCCGGAGGTTATCAGTAAGGTGGTTAATCCAGATGATTGGAATCGGATGACCATCCGCGCACGTGGGAATCGCTTGGAATACTGGATCAACGGCATAAAAACGATGGACTACGTGGATCACGATCCCAAGGGGTCCCGTGAAGGAGTCATTGGTTTTCAAATTCATGATGGATCAGTAATGAAGATAGAATTCCGAAACATACGCGTGCTTTCACTAGAACCTTGACAACATAATGATGTGCGTCAATGTGCTTACGATCAGCCTCATTGTGCTATTCAAAAATATTTGCACGGCTACCATAATTTTCTTTAAGCGCGCAGTAGCGTAGTCGGTTTGCTATATAGTGGTACTGCCGTAGCCTGGTTAGCACTTTTGGTCGGCTGCGTGGGACTACGGCATCGCAAGCTGGTATCCCGAAGCCGCAAGCCGGCACTACGATGCCACAAGTTAGTTCTACGACGCTATGAGTTAGTATTACGATGCCGCAAGTTAGTACCACGATTCCACAAACTAATCCTATGGTGCCGCGAGTTAGTGCCACGATGCCGAAAACTAGTACTACGGAACCGCAAGCAGGCACTACGATGCCGTGAGTTAGTACCACGATGCCGAAAACTAGTACTACGGAGCCGCAAGCCGGCACTACGATGCGACAAGTTACACCAACGGTGCCATGAGTTAGTACCACGAAGTCGCAAGCTGGTACCACGATGCCGTAACCTAGTGCCACGGAGCCGCAAGCTAGCACTACAGAGCCGTGAGTTAGTGCTACGAAACTGAAGACAAGTACCACGGAACTGCAAGCTGGTGCTACCGAGCCGTGAGTTAGTACCACGGAATCAAAAGCTAGTCCTACGATTCCGTAAGTCAGTCCCACGAAGTCGACTCGAAGTACAAGAAAATAGAGCTAATCACCTAAAATTCAGGCCCTTTTTGGTAAGTATATGCTGGTGTTTTATCATGTTTTCTTGGATGATATTGATCTTTTTCGTATTTTGCTGTCAAAAAGTCTATGAATATATTTGAAATATTAAGCACATTCTCGGTTATACTCTATATCGTCATCGGGCTATTTATTCTTAGTTTTATCGGCTTATTTTTTACGGTAAAACAGCAAACCGCGGTAATTGTGGAACGATTTGGCAAGTTTAAAGGGATAAGAAATGCGGGGTTTCAGGTGAAGATACCGATTGTCGACCGGATTGCCGCCAGGCTTTCACTCCGGGTGCAGCAGCTGGATGTCGTTGTGGAGACCAAAACACAGGATGACGTATTTGTCAAATTGAAAATTTCGGTTCAGTATGTCGTGATTAAAGAGAAAGTCTACGATGCCTATTATAAATTAGACAATCCCTACTCGCAGATTACTTCATACGTATTCGATGTGGTACGGGCCGAGGTGCCGAAACTGAAGCTGGACGACGTCTTTGAAAAAAAGGATGATATAGCCATCGCCGTTAAGGGAGAATTGCAAGACGCGATGAATGATTACGGATACGGGATCGTCAAAACACTCGTAACGGATATTGATCCCGACGAACAGGTGAAACAGGCGATGAACCGGATAAATGCGGCCGAGCGGGCAAAAGTGGCGGCACAGTTCGAAGGTGATGCCCAACGGATATTGATGGTGGAAAAAGCGAAGGCTGAAGCGGAAAGTAAGCGCTTACAGGGCCAGGGTATCGCCAATCAACGACGTGAAATAGCGCACGGTCTGGAAGAATCGGTAAACGTATTAAACAAAGTGGGCATCAACTCGCAGGAGGCTTCCGCGCTCATTGTGGTGACCCAGCATTACGACACGTTGCAGGCGATGGGAACCTTAGGGAAGTCTAATCTGATTCTTTTGCCCAATTCGCCGCAGGCAGCGGGAGATATGCTAAACAACATGATCGCGTCGTTTACCGCAGCTAACCAAATCAGTGTGAAAATGGAAAATAAAGACGATTCAGCGGCTTAAATTTGTTTTTTCTTAGGGATGCCATAATTTCCTGATATTGAAAGGGAACATAACGGGACTTTCGTGCCAAAACTGAATGGGCAGTGAATAAGACGATCATTACACGCTATCCGTTTGGCGATGGGTCGGTTTAATATAACGCATATGTGTTGTTTCATTTTTTTTTAATTTCAATCACCTTCAATTTTTTGTAATTTGACGATAAGCGTATCCAGGCTTGATTTATTGCGCTGCCATTCCACTCGGACCGGTTGGTAACCTTCTTTGTCTAACCATAAAACCAAATGCGGTCTGCAATTAGACCCGTTTGCCAGTCGTCCATCAATGAACCAACCCGTACTATCAGTCCGCAACTGGTAACGGTGTAACGTATCGTTGCGTTCGTATTTTTTTTCTTCTTCCGTCAAAAGGGAAGATCGGCTATAAAAAACTTCAGACAGCGGTTGTCCCGTTTCTGCATCGATTACATATCCCTGCAACCGTTGGACGCAATCACAGGAGATCGTCCCCAGACAAAGGCTTAATAAAACGAAATATTTCAGCTTTTTATTCGGCATCGGTTTTATCGTTTTTATGGAATACGGCTTTCACTTCTTAAAAATACGTTCCTCAGGTAAATGTCCCCATTATCACGCTATCATTCAATCGCTGAAAACCACTATTTTCTCTAAATCCATCGTCGATGACAAATAATGCGTGGCGGAAAACCTGCTAAAGCTGGGTTATCCGGACAACGACGGGGAATAAGCCGGCCAGCTGCGGGGCCGATTCGAACATGAGGTAGCACTGGAAATCTTTGGCTAATTTTGCCGATGGCACCGGTTGTTATGGCGCCACAGTAAAACAGTAACAATGGCAAACGAGTGGGACACTTACAGACACCTTTTTAAACGGCGGGAAGTTCCCGCGCGGACGATCCTGTTGGCAGAAGGGAAAATTTCAAGGACGATGTTCTTTATCGAGAAGGGGTGCTTGCGAACCTGGGTTAACAGCAATGGAAAGGAAATCACCACGCAGTTTTTCTTCGAAGGGGACAAAGTCTCTTCCATCGAAAGTTTCACAACGAACCAGCCGAGCCTTTACAGCATTGAGAGCATGGAACCCTGCGTTTTACAGACGATATCGCAGAAGGATTTCCGGGAACTGCTGCAGCACTCACCTGCGGCGAAAGAAGCAACGCAGGCGCACTTGCTCAAGCGGCTGATCCAAAGCCAGAAAGTTTTCTTTTCCTTTCTTAAACATACGCCGCAGCAACGCTATGAAGAACTATTACATCGGCATCCCGAAATCGTACAGCGCATTCCACAGCACTACATCGCATCCTACCTCGGGATAACGCCGGTTTCGCTAAGCCGGATACGGAACCGGCGCTAACCGTCATTTCTTTACAATTGTTATCGTCCGGCAGTTTGCTGGCTACGCACCTTTGTAGGGTACAAACAATACCATACAAACGTGAGAGTAGCGATAGTATTCAATCATCCGTACGAACAGAGTTTTTGTAACGCCATTTTGGAAGCGGTTACCAAAGGACTTCGGCATGGACACCACGAACCCGACGTGGTTCACCTGGATAGGGACGGGTTCAATCCCGCCATGTCAGCGGCAGATCTAAAAGCCTTTATAGCACATAAGTCCGTCGATCCACAGGTCGAGGGCTATCACAAGCGGCTGGAAAGAGCAGACCACCTGATTTTCATTTTTCCGATTTGGTGGGATCTGATGCCCGCGACAACCAAGGGGTTTATCGACCGAGTGTTGAGTCCGGGAGTGGTCTACGACCACCATCCCAGGGGATTTGGACTGGTGCCCCTGCTGAAAAATCTGAAAGGCGTCACCGTGATTACTACGATGAATAAACCAAAAATCATGTATTCCCTGCTTTTTGGCAATTTAATCCAAAAGGCGATGATACGAAGCGTATTTAAAACCATGGGCTATAAAAACCTCAAGTGGATCAGCTTTAACCGAGTCAAATCGGTGAGGCAAGAAAAGAGGCTGGCATGGTTAGCTAGTCTCGAAAAAAGGCTTTCGGCATTGAAATAAACAAAACTTGGATCAATGAAAATTACGAGAAACTACATAACCCCTTTATCTCCCTGGCGTTTCTGGTCGTCGGTATCACCGGTGTGCTGATGATGTCCCATGGCCATTGCGTCCGGTCAAGTTACTGACGATAAATTCCATCCGATCAATGCTGTTCCGCCAATAACGCTCCACGGGGGGCTCTCCTGGATCGAAATATCCCAAGCCGTCTACCTTCGGCTTAGGAGATAACAGGTGGCTATCAACTGGACCTGATTGTATGTTATCCGTTTTGTTCGTAATTTTATGATTAAATCATAACTACAAAGAACCAACCCTTTCGCAAGGAAAGTGATTTCGTCTGCAACTATGAGAGTTTTCTAACGAAAGCACCCTCCACTAAGTCCATTAAATGTATTGAAAATGTCGAGATGTTATGTATTAGCTATGGCAGACTGCAGGAGTTATATGAAAAGATTGCACAGGGAGAAAAAATAGGCAGAATGATTTCGGAGCAATTGTTTCTGGAGGCAATAGCGGATATAACTTCATTCTACGTTGACACACCCGAACAAAGATACCTGAAGTTTTTAGCCCGCTATCCCAATTTAAATCAGCGGATTCCCCAATATCTAATCGCTTCTTATATTAAAGTAAAACCCCAATCTTTAAGTCGAATACGTAAACGGATGCTAAAAAAGTGATTTGTTAACCTGAGTGAATGAAATTCAAGATACCCCTTCCTAAGTTTGCCTCAATAAAATAAATACAGGATGAACTTAGAAGAAAGAATTTTCACTAAATTATTTATGAATCAGGCAACTGTAATCGGAAAAAGACAAATTGCAGAGAAAATATTCCATTACACACTAGAGGGAAATGTTAATTTCACAAAACTGCTCCCCGGACAGCATCTACGGTTACTATTGTTTCCAAATCAAAAAGGAAAGTTACGAAACCGCGTTCGAACGTACTCTATTTGGAATTATCTCCACGATGGAAAGAAAGGCTATATCGATATTGCTGTATGTGCACATACGGATGGACCAGGTAGTCAATGGGCGGAACTTACCGAAATCGGCAGTCAAGTCCTCATTTCCAATCCCCTCGGTAAATTTACGTTGGATACCTCCATGCCTAAGCATGTATTTATCGGGGATATGACAGCCTTATCCCATTTCTATTGTTTTTCTCGTCACCTGGCACCGCATCAATCGATGGACGGAATCATTTATGGGAAGGATGAAAAACAATTATTTCCTGATTTTGACGGGTCACTTCGGTTTACATTTCAAAAAATAGCAAACGGAACAGAAACAACCATCGTTCAGCGCTGTAGAGGTTTGGAAATAGATCACGATACCATGGTTTACATCGGAGGGGAAGGCTCGCTGTGCGTTACACTGAGCAATCTGTTTATAAAAGAATTAGGTGTTCCCCGTAAACAGCTGAAGGTAAAGCCATTTTGGATGCCAGGCAAAACGGGTTTGGAGTAATGCTTACGTTTTATAGCCGATTTTAGCTGAACAGAAATCCGCCTACATTGGCCTGCCGCTGCGGATCACCTTCGCCGGCACCGACCACGAATTGTGGCTGCTGCAGAAGGATGTGGACCGACGACGAGCCGCATATGCTAGTTAATCCGGGCGATGGCGGGCGCTTCAACTACCCTGGCAGCATTCCGGAAATCGGAAGCAGCGGCCATCAATTCGATAACGGTATGGCGATCGTGGCGGAGAACATCCGTTCCTTTTAAAAGCGTAAACACGGATCCAAAAAACCAGTCGGCCGATCGACTACGGTTGAGAAAAAGGGGCGGAACTCTTGTATATTTTTTTTGATATTATCTAAATAAAGAGGTAGAGAAACTGAATTTGTGCGTAACGGTGTGAACCAATACAACTGGATGCAAGTTCTCTTCTAAGACGTAAAGGCACTTGGTAGATGGTTCGTCTTCATAAGCCACAACTTAACAAAGTGCTATGCACTGTTTATTGATAGTTAATAGGAGTAAACGTCTGACTTTTCAGAGTTGAGTTAGGCCGATAAAGTATATCAATTAATTTTTTTATTGCCTGTCCAATTCATAAGTATCGCTATTTATGAAAAAGACCCATGTTGTAAAGTCATCTGAGAACTCAATAAACCGATGGTCTATAAAAGCTGGAACGAAAAGAAAGTCGCCTTTTTGAACGGAAGTTGTTTTTCCATCCAATTCAAAAGTGCCGTTGCCCGCAATGATTATATAAAACTCATCCCGGTCATGGGGGCTCTGCTTATCCACAAGATTTGGCTTATAGATTTCAACTGAAAGATGGTTGATGTCAAGCAGGGAAATAAATTCCTTTCCCGATTGTATCAGCTTTTCGATTGCTTGTTTTTCTTGAATCTTTATAATATTCATTTGTGCAATCTACAGATCGTCGGTGAAATGCCTCCTTTGTTTTTCCTGTTCAAACTTTCGGCTATTGTATTCCGTAGATTTATTACGGGCAATTGATAGCGTTTGCCACTCGTTATTTTGTTTCATTTTAGCAATATATATGATTTGACCAATATGGTATGGATAATGGGCAAGCTGTCTATTTATGGCTTCTGCAACCGTATGGCCATCGTTCCGAATGTAAACAATGGTTTCCAAATCTCCCTCATTCAAGTTTTGCAATGCCCCAAACAAGCATTGCCATCCTTTTTGCCAATATGCCATAAGTGTAGTCCTGTCGTTGATTTTGTTTTCAAATTCTGCATCTCGGTCCCGCCATGGCTTTTCCCCATCCGATGATAGAAAGTCGGTAAAACGAGATTGCATATTACCCGAAATATGGTTTACGATAATGGCAATATTATTACTTTCTTCATTGTACTGCCAGAAAAGACCATCATCATCCAATTGTTCCATCGCTTTTTCTCCCAGCATTTTATAATATTCAAACTGTTTGATTACACTTGATAAATAATTTGTTTTCATAAGGAATCGGGTTTATCTTTTAATAATTATTTCTCTATCTAAAATCACGCTACGGCCACTATTTGCCTCCAGTGATATCAATAAAAGTTCCAGTTGAGAAGGAAGATTTTTCAGAAGCCAGCCACAGAATAGCCTCAGCTACTTCTTGACTGGTTCCTCCTCTTTTCATCGGTATACTTTCTTTTATTCGTTCTACTCGTCCAGATTCACCACCATCGGCATGAATATCTGTATAAATAAAAGCGGGCCTTACACCATTTACACGAATACCTTCATTTGCTACTTCCTTTGAAAGACCGATGGTGAAAGTATCTATAGCGCCTTTTGATACTGCATAATCCAGATATTCATTCGGTGCGCCTGTTCTTGCAGCTAAGGATGATACATTTACTATTGTCCCTCCATTTCCTCCATACTTTATAGACATTCGTTTGATGGCCTCCCTTGCGCAAACGATCTGACCAGTTATATTTGTGGCAAAAATTCGATTCAATCGAGATATGTCCATTTCTTCCAGACGCATCTGTTGCTCTAATATTCCTGCGTTATTTATTAATGAATGAAGATTTCCAAAAAGTCTGTCTGTTTCTGAGAAGAGCCTTAAAATATCTTCTTCTTTTGATATATCTGCCTGAACAGCTACTGCTTTACCTCCTATATCGGTAATCTCTTTCACGACTATTTCAGCTGCTATCTCGTTTTTGTGGTAGTTGATTACCACAGCAAAGCCATGTTTTGCAGCAAGAACTGCTACGGCAGCACCGATCCCACGACTTGCACCTGTAATTACCATTGTTTTCATAACTATTCTTCTTTGTTAATGATATTTGATTAAAAGCAATTCCTTTCTGTGCTTGCTGGCATAGTGATTTCATTTGCAACCTTCCATAGCACACCTGATGGATCTTTAAAAGAAAAATCTCTCAATCCCCATATCTGATCTTTCGGCTCACTTAGATGAGTATTGTACTTTTTTAATTCGACCACGTGATTGATGGTCTTCCACCAATCATCAACACTTTCTACCATTAAGTGCATTACAAAATTTTCAGCAAGCTCTTTTACATAAAAGTTTTGTAAAAGAAACCCCTGTCTTGAGGTTTCCATATGAGCAAGCATAGCGTCTTCCCATCTGATTTTGAAACCAATATCAAGATAGAAAGCTTTTGAACGTTCAAAATCTAGAGCGGGGACAAATGCTTTTAATGAATACGCCTTGAGTGCATGTTTTTTTGTGATATTTTCCATTCTTTCAATCATTGAATATTAATATGTGTCTTAATTTTGGTGAGCTCACCAAGCAATCTCGTTTCACGGACAAGTTTTCCTTTGTTAAGGCTTTCTGCAATTCTTACTATTGCCGGGTGCAGCGTTTCAATTTCAGTTTTCCTATTATTTCGTATATCCTGTAGGGTTGATATATCTTGTCCATCGGATAAACGACTTATTTGTAGTAGACTGGTTTCTACTTCGTCAGCATTGAGATCTATCCCTTTGGCTATTGCAATAGCGATACATTCTGAAATCACTCTTCGGGCAATTTTGCGAGCCTCCGCATTTCTATGAAATACACCGTTGTCGACTTCAAGTAAAGGGCAAATAGAATTGAAGACACAATTCACTATCGTCTTTTTCCAGATGATGTGCTGAATATTTAACTCGCTTTTAAATCCGAAGTCCGGCGTGCTAAGTTGAGATACAATGTTGCCAAGATGGTTTTTGTTTCCCTTTTCTATACCAATAGGACAAATAGCAACCGGCTTGAACCGGACAGTAACAGGGTCAATTATCTGGCTGGTCACGAATAAAACGCAACGATAAATTTCGCGATATTGATGATTGACAAAAGGTTGCTCAACCCCTAATCCGTTTTGGAAGAGGACTATGGGCGAATTGCCTATTTTATGCTTTAGTAAAACGGCCAGTTGTTCATTCCCGAAAGATTTATTGGCCAGAATAATAATTCCGCTGATTGTAGAAAAGGTATCTAATGTAGTGACGACTATATCTGCCTGGTGGATAATGCCGTCGGCCATTTCAACATAGATGCGTTCGATTTTCGTGGTACCATCATTTATGGTTCCTCTGATGAGGGTAACGTCCTTTCCAGAAAGTTTAAGAAAAACAGCGAGAGCCTTGCCAATGGCTCCTGAACCGATAATATATATATGATTTTGAACTGATTGCATAGTATATTGTATTTTCAAACTGTTTTACGATACATATTGATGTGAGTGATTTCCATGAATTTTTCAGGATGAATAATGTTTTTAAAACCGTAACGGGCATAAAGCTCCTGTGCATCTTCGGTGAACAGCATAAGTCTTCGCAACTGTTTTACCCATTTCAGCTTTGTAATGTGTTCCATCAGAATCTTGCTTATTCCGTCGCCTCTATACTGCTTTAACACAAAAACATCTGATAAATAGCCATAGGTTGCTCTATCAGAAATAATTCTTGCGAAGGCGATCTGCTTGTCGTCGCTGTCAAAAACACCTATGCAAAACGAATTTCTAAGTGATTTTTCTACAATTTCATAAGGAATACCCTGTGCCCAATAACTCTCTATCGAGATGAAATAATGAACGCTTTGTATATCCATGCGGTTAAAGCCTGTTTTGATTTTGTATTCATTCATACTCAACATTTTACTTCTTATCACAAAATTGGGTAAAATAAACTTATGATAGCAGATACAGTTTTATTAATTTTGTGTATAGCAGTTTGGTTATGAAAAAAAATGATTTTATATACCTTAGGATAGCAAGCGTTATTGAGCAGCAAATTATGGACAATATACTGCGAACAGGAGATAAGCTTCCTTCGTTACGAACCGTCTGCCGGGAATACGGTGTTAGCCAGAACACAGCATTGAATGCATACTATCATTTGGAAAGCAAAATGTTGATCGAAACCCGGCCACAATCGGGATATTATGTCAGATATTCCCGCACACGTATTCCATCAATCCCTAAGATCACGAACCCCTCGACTATCGCTAATTATGGCGACAATGAACTGATGGTCAGCAAAGTTTATAGTAATCTTGGGGAAGACAGTAGCCTTGCGCTCGCATTAGGAACTCCTGCAAATGAATTGTTGCCAATAGCAAAGTTGAATAAAAGTTTAATTCAGGCTACTCGTGACCTCAAAGGTAGCGGCGTTACATCTGATAAGGTGGAAGGTAACGAAAGGCTTCGCAGGCAAATAGCCAGATGGTCTTTTGCAATGGAATGTAATTTTACCCACGAAGATATTATCACTTCAAATGGTTGTTTGAACGCCCTTTCTTACTGCATGATGGCGGTTACCGAAAAAAGCGATACAGTAGCAATGGAAAGTCCAGTTTCGTTTGGTATGCTTCAACTCGCACAGGCACTCGGTGTAAAAGTACTTGAATTACCAACCCACCCTCAAACAGGTGTAGATTTGAATGCCTTTGAAGATGCCCTGAAAAACAAGGGGGTGAAAGCCAGTTTATTAATTAGTAATTTCAGTAATCCCTTAGGGTGTTGCATGCCTGATGAGAATAAAAAAGCAGTAGTGCAACTTTCGGAAAAATACAATATACCGCTGATAGAGAACGATCTTAATGGCGATGTTTACTTTGGACAGCAACGGCCGAAATCTTGTAAAACTTTTGATGAGAGCGGCATCGTTCTATGGTGCGGTTCGGTATCAAAAACACTTGCGCCTGGCTATAGGGTGGGTTGGGTTGCTCCGGGGAAATTTAAGGAAAAGGTCCTTAGGATGAAACTCTTCCTTACCATTGCCTCAACATCCATTACGCAGGAAGTCATTGCAAGTTTTTTGGAAACAGGGCGGTATGAAAACCACTTACGAAAGCTAAGACACACATTGCATGGAAATTTTTTGAAGTATTCCCGAGCTATTGCCGATTATTTCCCGGATGGTACGCTGGCGAGCCGACCACAGGGAGGGTTTGTGATATGGGTTGAACTGCCCGACAATATAAATACTATTGATTTATATGAAAAAACCATCCGACAAAGAATAAGTTTCGCGCCAGGAAGGATATTTACGCTGCAAGATCAATATGATAATTGCCTGCGCTTAAATTACGGTTTGTTATGGAATGATCAGTTAGAAACCCACCTGAAAACATTGGGCAGGTTGGCAAAAGAGGGATAGAAGCGCCATCCTTTTGTAGTCCTTACAAACCCACAAAATATAGCGGATAAGTCTGTAAAATCTTACGTTTTATTAAATGAAAATCGTTTTTGAGACTGGACAAGATAGGAAATTGTAATCAATGACGCGATGGTGAGAATAAGATTGCTAAGGCCCAAATTGAACATATGTTTTGCAGGAAAAATGTTAATTGTTACGAACGTTAATATTGAGACAAAGACGTAGACAACACCACCTGTCAAACCACCGGAGATAGCGGCGTAGGCAGGAAAACGGCTTTAATAATTAGGCTTCATCGACAAAGCAATGTAAAAAAGAATCACTCAAAATTGCTTTTGTTCAATTGAAAAGGTTGTAGTTTTCTGTTACCCTCTCTTATTACCATCCTTCTGTTGACTTTAAAGTGATGATATGGGCCAGATGGTGTCTGCAATGCCATGAATACATTCCGATGGCCTCCGCCACAGAAATTTTTCGATCATGTTCAGGATGTACAAAAGTTCTTGCCAATTCGGTGGCCGTGATAGTGTTCAATAGAATTGTCCATCGTTGATGTAAACCTTTAAGTATGGAAATTGATGCATCCACCGGAATAGTTTTACTATCTGCAAGTTCAGCCCATCTGTCTTCGAAATAGGGTTTAATTGTAGGACTGTCTTCCGTTAAAGCCAGTTTAATCCTGCAAAACGCGTTCATGTGGCTGTCGGCACAATGGTGCACCACCTGACGCAAAGTCCATCCACCATCGCGATAGGGGGTATCCAATTGTTCATCCGATAAGTTTCTTACCTCCTTACCCAAACTTTCCGGAAAAGCAGCAATGATAGAAATCCATTCGGATATTAAATTCGAGGAAATAATTAGAGGTTTTTCAAACTGTCCGATAGGGTATCGCTTATTGTACATATTATTATTATTTTAAATGAAGATTGTAATAAACATTTTCACCCATCATTGTGGGGAAATAAGGCGGGAGTTCGTCCTTACTGATACGTTGGAAACCATTGCGCTCATAAAATCGGTGTGCAGCTTTCAGTAAATCAACCGTTCCGAGGTACAAATGAAAGATGTCATGAGTTTTGCAATACGCTACCAATGTATTAAAAAGCTGCTGTGCCACGCCTCGTTCTTTCCCTCTGAACTCCTTTTTTACAAACATTTTCCGAATAGCTCCAGACTGGTGTCCGATTGAAATCAACGCAATTGTTCCTATCAGTTCGCTATCATGAATTGCACCCCAAAAGCTACCACCTGTTGCATGATAATTGCTCTCAATATCCAGAAGATCGGGCTGCCCATCCAATGTCACGGGAACATTAAATTCAATCTGTTGTATGGGAAGAATAAGATCCAGTATCTGTTTGCAATAAGTGTTGTCAAGCAAGCACATTTCGTATGTATTTTTCATGTCTGTCTAATTTTTTCAGTCCGTAACGTTGTATTAAGATTTGAGATTAGGTCATAGTTGTAAAGTCATCATTATATCGGCTCTTTTATATTTCGTTTTATCTATTTCGGTCTCTATGAACCCTAATTTTCTATATAAGGCCAAGGCTTTAATTAAGTTGGTGTGTGAAAAAAGTACAAGCTCTTTCATCCCAAGACTTTTCGAAACAGAAATCGCCTGCTGGCATAACGTTTTGCCGATTCCAAGCCCTTGGTAATTCCCGTCTACGGCCATCTTGGTTAATTCCATCCGCCCATCGGCTATTATTTTTAATGCTACAGTGCCTATAGGTTGCCCATCTTTCAAGGCAAACAGAATTTTACCGCCGTTTTTGATTATAGCATCTTCCGGATCAGACAATACGTATTCGTCAATCGGTTCAATAGTAAAATATTGGTTCAACCATGCCGCATTCAATTCTTTGAATGCTTCTTTATAAGAGGGATGATAATCAGCTATTGTTATACCACTTTGCAGAAAGAAATCAACCAGTAACAGCTCGTCAAAAACATGCACTCCAATATTCTTCATTTCCTTTAAACCTCGACTATAGATACCCGAAATCGTTGAAGGGATAATTGAAATTCTGTAATCCCGTTCGCTGGCTTCGTAAATACTTGTGCGGGGGCAATTTGGGAAATTACACCCTGCAATAAAAAGCGAGGTTATTCCCTTTGATTGTAGGATATCATGTAATATCGTATTGTAAAATGCACCCCATCTTGGTTTATAGAGAATATGGTCATATTCACCGGCTTCAATTACTGCACCTTCTAATAACTTATCATGGTCAATGGATTTTGTATCGGCTGGTAATAGCTCCGGCAAAATACCTGCTCCTTTGCTGGCAGGTGAAACCATCCTATTTCCAGCGAGGATCTGTTCTTTCCGGCATAGTTCAGCATTACTGCCATCGGAATGGTATAAGCGGATAACATGAAAGATATTCTTTTTCTGCTTCCTGAACATCATCGCCATATCTGCAAGCGGCGAAACAATTTCTTGTGTCCCGTTGATGTAAGCCGATCCTGATGGTCTTGCAAAATCCTCCTGCATATCTATAATTAGCAGTGCCGACTTTTCCCGATCTAAATTATTTTTATTCATTCGTTGATTATAAAAGAGGAAGATACCTTTCCCTGATTATTTTTAAATGATGTGACGTATGACTTGCTATTACGAAGCCCAGAGCAAATACACTGATATTTATAGCAGCTGCTACCCCTGAACGATGAACCATATCCAAGTTAAAGCTCTCAAAAAGGTTTATGGTAGACTCCCGCTGAATGCGAAAATCGTTTACCAATACCTGAATATCCCTCTTTTCTGCTTCGGCGTAATTGGCATATATTTCTTCATCAATACTGGGTTGAGGTGTTGGATTATTTCTGGCAAACATTAACGCCCGGTATGCCAAAACCCTTTCCATATCTACCAAGTGCTGGATAACATCTTTCACCGTCCATTTTCCCGGAGCATAAATTTTATCAGCTAAGTCATTCAATGTTGATTCCGATATTATCTGAAATATATTCTGTGTTTGTCGTAAAGCCGCAACTACTGGTATATCATCTATCTGGTTAATATAGAGGTCAAAAGATACCGGCATTTGCTTAATCTGATTTTTGTTGAATTCCATAAAGCAAATTTCCAGAAAAACCATTAATGACAACAGATGCAGCTTTTTTAATTTTGATAGGTGCAGATTTTTATCGATTCGTGAGGCGAATAAATAAAAAAGAACTTTCCATGGATCAGAAATGGGCAATTTGAATCCTACTCGCTATATAAAAGGTGGTTTAAAAATTCACACAAGAGTTGTGATAGACACAGATTTTTACGTTGTAGGTGCCATCGGTTTTTTGTGGTGCTCATAAACTTTTACGCTTACGGTTGCCATAATTATTCAGTTAGTAGGCAAATTTTTCCGCTACCTATTTGTTACGGATTTGCGTGAAGTTCAACAAAAAACTATGTAAATCCCACCATTTCGAGGTATCCGATACGGCTTACGCAGATGTCCCTAAACTGCTCTTAGAAACGTAAAAAAGTCGTTTTTCTGTACGAAAAACGACTTTTTTATGTTGTGAAAAAACCCACAGGTACAAAACTCGAACTCTTTTTGGAAGGTTTAAGACGATTGCACCAATCGAAAGAACGCCCCTGTCAGCATGATTTGAAGAAAAGGGTAATCAACCTAAACCTAAACAGCTCCAAATTCTTACAAAAGTAGGAAAGCTAAAAAGATAGGGATTAGATATATTTATTTAATAATTCTCAAAAGGTAGCCTCCGAAACCAAAGCCTATAAAAAGATACCGCACATATTATCCTTTACCGATGAAAACGGCAACGACAATATGAAGCAGGTCATTGAAGCCAATTACAGGCAGGTCAAAACGGACGTTTTGCAAATTGTGGAAAGCGAAATGGAGCGGATTAAGAACGACCCCGATTTACTGTATTTGATACAAGAGGGATGACTTAAATAAATGCTTTGTCGTTTGTAAAAATGTCGTATTTGTATGTAATAAAACGAGTACTGTTACCCTTGAATTTTCATTGCATTGTTGATGCATCTGTGGAGCATATTAGAAACAAAAATCCGGTTTTTAAAAACCTTTATATTCTGTAAGAACAAGAATAATCGTTACATTTGTCAAATGAGAATGACTGTGATGTTATAAAATCCTTTTCGGCTTAGTTCTTAAGCAATACGCTTTGTACTATCTACATAGCGTGATTTTCTATTTGTAAAATTTATTAATAATCTAAACTAATTGGTCAACAGGCGATTGTTGCTCCTTGTATTAGTTTATATCTCGAAAAATTATGTCAGAAATACTAAGTAAAAAGGAAATAGAGCAGTTCGTTATTAATGGTTTTGTTCGCATTGAAAATGCATTTTCTCAAGAAATTGCAGATGCAGTTTTAGATATTCTATGGAATGACCTTCCTTGTGATAGGTCTAATCCTTCCACTTGGACTGAACCTGTTATACGTTTGGGCATGTACACTCAACAACCCTTTGTCGAGTCGCTAAATGGCAAAAAAATGCATTTAATTTTTAACCAATTGATTGGTAAAGATAGATGGATACCTTGTCGAAATGTAGGGACATTTCCTGTTAGGTTTCCGTCTGTTCAGAAGCCTAAAGATATAGGCAAACACGTAGATGCAAGTTTTGCGGGAAATGACCCTAATAATTATTTTGAATGGCGTGTCAATGTCAAATCAAAAGGGCGAGCCTTATTAATGCTTGTATTGTATTCAGACGTTAGCGAAAATGATGCGCCTACAGTCATTTATGAGGGTTCTCACATTGATGTTGCAAAGCTATTATTAGCTAAAGAGGATGATTTTGGTCTTTCATTTATGGAACTTGCAAGCAAGTTAGACGACCTGCCCAAAAGGAAAGAAGTATATGCAACGGGTAAAGCAGGTACAGTTTATCTATGTCACCCGTTTATAGTTCATTCGGCTCAACCACACAGCGGAACTATTCCTAAATTTATGGCACAACCGCCCTTGCTGTTGAGGGGTGAATTATCTATTTCGGATTCTACTGTCGGCTATACTCCAGTTGAACAGGCTATTCGCTTAGCGTTAGATTAGTCGGAAAAATGTTACATGTAAAGAGGTTGCGAAATGCAACCTCTTTTTTAGAGTTGCACATAGCTTGCCACGAAAAAGTTATGTTTTTGTACAACCTTAACATTAAAATTCAGATTAATCGAATGGATAAATATTTTAATAGAACCTTATCTAGGTTAGAAACAGCAATCAATGAATTGGAGATAGAAGCCGATTGCTCCGTGCAACGGATAGAGGCTGTTATACACCTTATCCTCGAATGTCTCTCCGAACTGAAAGAGTATGTTCTGAAAAGAGGGTTTAAGAACACTGACGAAGAAATCCGCTTTTTCAAATATCAGAAACCTGCCATTGTAGCGAAACTCATTTACTACAATGCCATTTACAAAATCGAAACAAAGAAACCCTATGGAGCAAAGCCCATAAGGAAATACCTCAACAAAGAACTGAAGAAGCTAAAAAGGTTCTTTGACAACAACCTCGATTTTTACAAGTACTACCGAAGCAATAATTCGTTCCTTGACGAGAAAATGTTTTTAAGGGGCAACCACGATATAAAGCTGTGGTTGGACACCTACTATTTTCAGTCTGACCGGTCCTTTTCCACCTCTCACGATTACAAGGTCGCCAAGATAATAACCAATGATTTGATACAGGTCTACATCGAAGACCAGTTGTATAACAAATTCCAAAAAGACAAATCGAAAGCCCTGAAAAATCTAAAATGGACAGGTAGCAAGGTGGCATTGATAGAACTGATTTACGCCCTGCATTATCAAAATGTGTTTGACAACGGGAACAACGATATAAGGGAAGTAGCCCAATATTTTGAAAGTGCCTTTGGCATTGATTTGGGCAATTTCTATCAGACCTATTTGGAGTTGAGAAACCGGAAGATGAACCGGACTAAATTCCTTGATGCGCTTCGGGAGGAACTTATACGGAGAATGGACGAGCAGGACGGGAAGTAAAGTTTGGTTTATAGATTCTACAATAGCTATACGACCGACTTCGGAGGGTGTTATTATCACCTGTAAAGGCAAGTATAGTTGTCTTGAAAGATAGAAAACAGGATTGCAGGAGGGCGTGACGGCTTTCAATATATCAGTCTGACACCTTCTTTTTATTTATTCGGTAATGAGAGGTGGTGCTGTAAACAACTGATAAGCAATGTGAAAGTGGTAATCTTAAAGAAAATAAGTAAAAGCGGGTTCGATGTTCCCTAAATTCCTGTCATTTTGCAATACACAACATCGAACCCCGAAAACAATTTCAGTCTCAACGTATATTTGTCAGAATACCAGTAAATTACAGGGTAAAAAAATAGGACAAGTCTTTCTTTTTTAGACTTGTCCCAAGAGGTGACCCCGGACAGGCTCGAACTGTCGACCCACTGATTAAGAGTCAGTTGCTCTACCAACTGAGCTACGGAGTCTGGTGTTGGTTTCCTTTTGCAAGGGTTGCAAATGTAGGTAATGTCGTTTTTATATGCAAAAAATAATCACAACTCGTCCGGCTCGTATCCGCCTAGGCAATCCATACAGGCATTTGCATAAGCGTTGTATTCGTCATAAGCGGCACCGGGCTTACCAAAAAGCGTAATAATACGATCTACCCTGATTTTCATACCCTTGCTCAATACGACAAAAAACCCTTCCTTACCCATTTCTTTCAACTGGAGGATGCTGTCCGATGCTTCACAGACCCCATCCTCCTGACAGAAATAGAATATTTTTCCGGATGTTTTATTTTCGATGGCTTCTTCAATAACCTCGCGATATACCCACGCGACGGGCAGATAAGACGTATCTGACGAACGTTTAAGGGTCATCCCATGTTTTGCTTTCTGCTCCATAAACTTTGCCTTAGTCCGAAGGCCGGCAATACCAGCCGGTTTAAATACAAATATACATGAAATAACGGTTCTTGCTTCGTTTTTCTATCTTTGTCTGCCGTGCGTATACGGTGACAGGTGATGAAATACGGCTGATAATATGACTTCCATTCAAGAACCCCGAGATTTCTTCTATATGCATCCAGTAGCTGAGAACACCCCATGAAACCGATGATCAGGAAGGGATTACTTCTCGTCGTCATCTACCTGGCGTTTATTAGCCTGGGGTTACCCGATTCCTTACTCGGACCGGCGTGGCCCGCCATGTATGTCGATTTGGCTGTGCCCATCCATTTTGCGGGTATCATCTCCATGATTGTAGCTGGGGGGACAGTGGTTTCCAGTTTATTCAGTGCCACGTTAATTGCCCGACTGGGGGTTGCTTCGGTAACCACATGCAGTGTATTGATGACGGCGCTGGCTTTGTTGGGCTTTTCATTTTCGCACCATTTCGCTTTTCTGTGTGTACTTGCGGTGCCGCTTGGTCTGGGAGCAGGATGTGTCGACGCTGCGCTCAATAACTATGTCGCACTGCACTACAAGGCTAAGCACATGAACTGGTTGCATTGTTTTTGGGGTATTGGGGCGGCCTTAGGGCCGATGATCATGGCCAGGCAGCTTGCTCGCGGTGAGTCTTGGAACAGTGGATACTTTACGGTAGGTTCGATCCAGATGACGTTGGTATTGGTATTGTTATTATCCGCTTCGCTTTGGGTAAGAAAATCGGCAACACAGCCGGAAGGCGGGGGGGAAACCAAAACGGGGTTTATGAAGCTATTGCGTATCCCTGGCTTGAAACAAGCACTCGTGGTTTTCTTTTGCTACTGTGCTGTAGAAGCCACGTTTGGGTTGTGGGGAGCAAGTTATCTGGTTTTTGCAAGGGGTTGGGAACCTGATGACGCCGCAACGTTAGTATCTGTCTACTATGTAGGCATTACATTGGGAAGATTTATTTCTGGTTTCGTCGCTGGATGGCTCACGAACCGGCAATTAGTATATATGGGGCAGGGAATCATCATTTTTGGCTTGTTGATCTTGCTGCTTCCGTACGATAGCACCGTATTGGTAGGCTTTCTATTGATAGGCTTGGGATGTGCACCCATTTTCCCAAGCCTGCTGCATGAAACACCACGAAATTTTGGCGAAAAACATGCGCAGGCCGTTATGGGTATGCAGATGGCCAGTGCATACGTAGGCATTACATTGATGCCGTTGTTGTTTGGTAAATTGGCTTCTTACCTGAACTACTCCTTTTTATTGGGTTTTATTGCACTTATGCTAGCGTTACAAGTTGTTATGACCTACAACCTGAACAAGCGGGTATCGGCCAGGAAATAATGGTGAGACCGAAAGCGGGCCCGGGTTACTCAAATACAGGCACTCGGTCGCCATGGGCCATGGGTTGCGAAACCACGATGAATTCGAGGTCGTGGTCTGTTTTATTGAATATCCGATGGTGCTCGCCCGGGCAAATACAAAATCCCTGCCCCTTACCAACGTCCACATACTCACCGTCTTTCTCAAATGTGGCGGTTCCGTTGAGGATAAAGAAAAACTGCTGTGCGTTAACGTGAAAATGGAGGCGCTCTTCAGTTCCTGGTGGCATACGTTCCTGGATAACACTCAAAGCGTCCGTTCGTACGAGGTGCCAGCCATCGCAATTGTCACCCCATTGGTAATGCGGTGCAAGTTGTTTATCGATCAATCCCATCCCGGTAATGCTATTTTGTCTGATTTTGCGGTTAAAAGTAGTAATTTATCAATTGGTTTTCGGTTCAGATGGTCCGATTTTTGAACGAACACGATTTTCTCCCTATCTTGGGCGCTAAGAATAAACGATAGTTGAATTTTATAAAATTAAGAGTTATGCGGAGCGGTTTGCTGATCCTTGTATGTTGGACTATGTTGGCTTGGAGTGCCTTTGCGCAGGAACACATCGACCGCGCTAAATATGAGCTCATCCGGGAAACGATTAATTTCTTAGCTACGGATAAGGCCGTCTCACAAGACACAACATTCCGGATTTCGTGCGAAACACTTGACTACGAATGCTTCGGACAGCAATTATCCAATAACCCCATAGCGGGGATTGAGCGATGGTATAACCGTTGGCGGTCTATCTCAGCTGCCGATGAGGCAGGCTTAAGCAAGTTACGGAATCTTATTTTTGCTGATATCGTTGAGCGGTCGGGCAAAGGATACAGGAAACAACTAGCCGGCTACGAAGGCTACGTTGCCCGCACCACAGATCTGATTGCGATGGGTCCCCCTGCTGAAAACCTGCCGGTGGACGAGGCTGCAGAAGATACTGTGCTGGAAGCGGTTCCCGACCACGCCGGGCTACAACCCATATATCCCGAACAATTAACTGATCAAATTGATAACCCCGAAAAAGAAAATCCTATGATCGCTTACCTCGCTATTGCTATTGGGCTCATTGCATTGGCCCTCGCCGCCTTGCCCTTTGTCAAGAAAAAAGAACCTGAAAAGCCTGCGGATTTCGATGGGTTGGAGGAGTTGCACCGCCGTCTGGACGGGATTGCTTTACGCATGAAGAACCTTGAGCAGAAAATCACCGATGCCCAGATGGGCGACGCAGTAACGCACCTGACCGAAATCATGGAATCGGTAGAAAAACGGGTGGTCGAATTGGAAAGCCGCGTCAGCGAGTAGGATAGTCGTCATATTTGTAAGGAAATACTGTTCGCATATCATACTCAAAAATGTATCTTTGGAGATGAGACACTCCATAATCCGACATACAATAATTGCCGCCTGCCTCGTAGGGTTTGCGGCGCCTAATTTTGCGCAAGAAAAGAAAACCGTGTTCAACCACGTCGCGCTATCTGTTTACGATCTGCAGAAAAGCGCATCTTTTTATGAGGAAGTATTGCAGCTTGATACCATAGCCGAACCATTTAAGATCGGTAAACATAAATGGTTCGAAATAGGGCCGGGGCTATCGCTTCACCTGGTCAACGATGCCACAGAAATTAAAGAACATCGTAGAAATACACATATTTGCTTCAGTGTAATCTCCATCGATGAAATTATTGCGCGCCTTGAAAAATTCGGTATCGTGTACTATAATGTGGAGGAGGAACAAGGCAAGGTCGGTATACGGGTTGATGGGGTGAAACAACTTTATATCCAGGATCCTGATGGCTACTGGATCGAAATTAACGATGAACGACGGGGGCTGTGACAGATTGAGTAGAAAATTGCAACTCATGGCAACTATGTGTAACTTCGCCGGCAAATAACAGCATATGCAGCATAGGCAATGGCGGGGAGGATCCGAAAAGCGGGAAACCAATCAGCACGTGTATGGTATCCGTGCAGTCATGGAAGCCATCGATGGCGGAAAAGAAATCGAGTCTCTTTTCATACAAAGGGGATTGTCCGGGCCACTGCTCCAGGAACTGAAGCAGTTGCTCCGTCAACATGACATCGGTTACCAACAGGTACCCGTAGAGAAGCTTAGCCGGATGACGCGCAAAAACCATCAGGGGGTGATTGCCGTTATCTCACCCATTACCTACCAGCGGGTGGAAGATGTGGTGCCGCTCATATATGAAAGGGGAGAAGTGCCCTTGCTGCTCATACTCGATGGTATTACCGACGTACGCAACTTAGGTGCCATCGCCCGGACGGCCGAGTGCGTAGGCGCACATGCCATCATCGTGCCGAAAAAAGGCTCGGCCGAGATTAATCCCGACGCCATCAAGACATCCGCGGGTGCCTTATTCAAAATCAATGTTTGTCGCGAAGATAATTTGTCGCGTACAGTACGGTTCCTCCAGGAATCGGGCATACAGGTGGTCGCCTGTACGGAAAAAACCGAAAACAGTATCTACGAATTTGATTATTCCGGGCCAACAGCGTTTATCCTGGGTTCGGAAGAACGGGGGATTGCTGATGACCTGATTCGCATTTCCGATCAGCTGGCGCGTATTCCGATGACGGGTACCATCGCGTCGCTCAACGTTTCCGTTTCTGGCGGCGTTGTACTTTATGAAACACTTAGGCAGCGTTTGGCAACCGTTAAATAGGCTTCTTGTCGGTTTTCTTTGCTGCTTCCAATGCTTTCTTCCGTTTCTTGGCAGACTGCCGCCTCCGGCCGTACGTACCGTTTACAATTTTTCCGCGTTTGGTTTTCTTATCTCCTTTTCCCATATTGATTAGATTACTTGTCAAACCTGATAAAATAGGGTTCCGAAAACTGAAAAACGAATATAGCGATTACCTGTGTCAAAACCGAAAAATGATAATGCTTTTGCTAAATACCGGCGTTTATTTGCATTAACTTACAGTTAATGTCTACTTTTAGTGCTTTGTAAATCAAATATTAATAGTATATATGTAATCCATTTATTTACTATCGTTTCCTTACGTGCATTTCCCATCGCAATGCCAGAATTTTCGCATACCTTAGCAAGGTGGTGGAAAAGCAATATACCTTCGGCGGCTTGCCCGTTCGTGTGGAAATTACGGATGGCTTGGTGCGTATTGTTAACGATCGTCCGTTCAAACAAGCCGTCGTTACGCAGCCTGAAGCGGTCACCAGCACGCTGGTTGAGGGGGTTAAGGCCGATTACAAACTTACGTTTGGCAGGGATCTGAATATATACGACGAATCCTTCATTGTGGAAATATGGGGACATCTATATGGCGATTACTTGCTAGTAAGGTATAGGCGGGCATTAAAAATCATTTTGATTTTTGGTTTATACGATAGATTCCGCCAATCTTGTGAGGTGGTTGATTGCGGGGAACGTAAGAAAGATCCCAATCGATGGTTGTGGGATAGGCTCGTGCCGTTTCGGAAAATGTTGGCCAAACGATTAAGTAATATTCGGCTATCTCGCTTTACGGAAAGTTAATCCCGATTCTTCAAGCGCTTTCCTTAATTTTGGCACCGAACTCGGCCCCATGCCATGCAGCGCCAGTATTTCCTTCTCGCTGTAGCCCGAAAGTACTTCCACCGTAGTGATTCCTGCATTTTCTAACGCACGGCGGGCGGGCGCGCTCAACGTAGAAAATAGTCCTGCCGCTGGTTTCTTGGCCGCCTCGCATACAGGGCACTCCGGGCAATCGCTGCTTTTGTAATATCGATGTCCGTTAGGGCATGTTCTCAATGATTTCTTCATCTCCATATATCAAGCCACTTCCCGCATATCGACAGCAACCACGCGCGAAATGCCTTGCTCAACCATGGTAACGCCATAGATAATATCGGTACTGGCTATCGTACGCTTATTGTGCGAGACGATAATAAACTGCGAGTGGTCCGAAAACTTGCGGATAATGTTATTGAACTTATCAATGTTGGTATCGTCTAGGGGCGCATCTACTTCATCGAAAATACAGAAGGGCGCAGGCTTAAGCAGGTACAATGCAAAAAGCAGCGCAGTCGATGTTAATGTCTTTTCCCCACCGGATAGCTGGTTGATGGATAATGGTCGCTTGCCTTTGGGTCGCGCCATGATATCGATATCGGATTCCAATGGATTCTCCGGGTCGGTAAGAATAAGGTCGCAGGTATCTTCCTCATTGAATAGCGAACGGAATACCGTAATGAAGTTATCGCGAACGCGGGTAAATGCATCCATGAATTTCTCCCGTGCCGTATCGTCGATCTCCTGGATGGTTTCCAGCAACGAGTTTTTCGCGTCGATCAAGTCCTGTTTCTCCTTGATGATAAACGTATAGCGCTCATTCATCTCCTGGTATGCTTCCATTGCCATCGGATTGATGTTGCCGAAGTCTTCCAACTGCCGCCTTAACTTGTCGGTTTTTTGGCGGAGGGTGTCTTCGCCCTCCTGACGCGCCACTCCTGCTTCACTGATGTCTGCTGTCTCTTCGTGCGTCGCAAGATCATCGATGTCTATGGAAAATTCGACAGCCAACCGTTCTTTCAGGGCGTTAAGTTCAAGTTTAAGGGTTGTTTTCTGATCCCTGAGTTCGTCAAAGAGGAAGTCCACCTGCTCTTTCTGTCGGCGCAACTGTGTAACCTGTTCCTCCGTTTCGTTGATTTTACCCCGGGATGCATAGTAGTCTTCTTCTACCTCATGTAAGCCTTTTTCATAGGCTTCCTTCTGGGCGTACATGGCCACGAGGTCCTCGTCAGAGTCATCGACATGTTGTAGTGTTTCTTTGATAGCGGCCTGTACCTCTTCGTATTCCGTCAAATTTTTGGCGATCCGGCCCTCGTAAGTACTGCGCAGGCTCTCCCGGTATTCGAGATCTTTCGTAATGCTGGCTACGGCATTTTGCTGTTGGTGAAAACGGATGTTTTCCTGGTTGAATGCCGATGATTTATCGGTAAGTAGATCAGATAATTCCTGGTACGCGATCTGCATTTCCTGCAATGCGGCACCGCTACCTGCTCTCGCGGCATGCAGCGTTTCGAGCTGAGGCTGGGCGGCACGAAGGTCGGCCGCAATACCGGCCATCTTCTGTTCGATGTCCTGTTTGCGGTTCTGGCTGTTCATAATGAAGGCCTCGTACTGTTCCCGTTTGGTCTTTACAGAGACCAATTCACTGTTCAGCCGGTTGAGCTGGCGGCCCAGCTCTTCCATATCCATTTTTCGCGAATTGCCTTTCAATGTAAGCAGCCGTTGGGCGGCGTCATCCAGTGCCGCCTGTTGCTTCTCAATCCGCTGACCTAGCAATTTGATGTCTTTGGCGAGGTTTTCCAGGTTCTTTGCGCGGCCAATGCGCTTACCTTCAAACAACCCTACGGAACCACCCGACAAACCCAGGCGGTTTTTACTGAATTTGCCGCTCTTATGAAGCACAACAACCGCCTCATGGGGGAGCTCGTTGTCCAGCGCCGACTCATCATCGGTATTAAGCAGGTACACATTGTGCAGCAATATGCGACAGAGGGGCAGATACCGTTCCTCAACACCAATAATATCCAACGCCGGGATGAGCGACTCATCAGCCGGTGGCTCCGTCGTTACATCGGAGAAAGTGTCAATGGCGTCAAGTACAAAAAAATTGGCTCGCCCACGTGCGGCGTCGCTCAGTAGCTTGACGGCATGAACAGCCTCTTGTCGTTGTTGCACAACATAATGGTTCATGTAGGGTTCCAGGTAATTCTCAATGGCAATCCGATATTCTTCCTGGCAGAAGAGGATATCCGAGAACAACGGATACTGGTTTTTCCAAGCGGCATTTTTACGCAGGAATCGAATCGATTCCGGAAATCCCTCCAGGTTATCCACCAATGACTTTGTGAGATTGTATTCGTTTTGCCTGGCATCAAGCTGCCGGTTGTCGCGCATTAACGCTTCATTGAGCGACCGGATAGTCGTTTCTGTACTGTCCATCTCTTCCCTGAGCGCAATTTCAGCATCGGCCGCAGCATCGTAGGCTTGTTGTACGGATGCTGTTTGGCCTTCGAGGTCGGCAACCAATACATTGAACTGGTCGAGTTCTGCGGCTTTGGACTCCGTGTCTGTGACGTTACGTAAACCTTCCTGTTCGAGCGCATCGTGCTGGATACGCAATACCGCTATCTCTTTTTCCAGCTTATAGATTTCATTTTGCTGATCGTTATGCTGGCGCATTGTGCCGTCGAGCTTTTGCTTGGCGGCGTGCTGCTGCCCACGCAACTCGTCTGTTTCGGCCCGACGTTGCTCCAACGTAGCGATAATTCCCGCTAGTTTTTGTTGCGCTTCGAGGTGTTCTTCGTTGAGGCGCTTGATGTTATACAACACGTGGTTAAGCTGCTGCCGATCTTGCGTGAGCTCCCCGCCAATACGGGATTCCTTATCGTGTAAGTTGCGGAGCTGTTCGTTTTTGACCTTTTTATCACTTTCGTATGTCCGTATCTTCGATACGTATTCGTTGGTAGCGCGTTGCTGAGCAGCCAGATTTTTCTCTTTGACCAGACTTTCCTGCTTAAGCCGTTGAATAAGGGCCTCAAGTTGAGCTATCGCTGTACCGATGCGCGTCTGTTCGGCGCGATGTGTGAGCTCCTGTGCATCAAGCGTGGCAAGCGATTCATTGAAGTGCCTGATGCGATGGCCGGCCAATGCAATGCTGAATGCCTTATATTGCTCCTTCAGCCGGAAGTACCGCTCGGCTTTCCTGGCCTGGCTCTCCAGCGTCTTCAGGTTTTTCTCGATTTCGAACAACAAGTCGTCCACCCGAGCCAAATCACTCTCTGTATCCCGTAGTTTGTTGAGTGTTTGTTTCTTACGAACTTTATATTTAGAGATACCTGACGCTTCCTCAAAGAGCATCCGGCGCGAATTTTCTTTGTTGTTGATGATCTCGTCTATCATCTTTAGTTCGATGATGGAATAGGTGTCGGCCCCGATACCCGTATCCAGGAAGAGATCGGTGATGTCCTTAAGGCGGCACTTTACGTCGTTGAGGCGGTATTCACTTTCGCCGCTGCGGTAAAGCTTCCGGGTAACCGTAACTTGTGAAAACTCGGTTGGCAAGATGTTCTTGGTGTTATCGAACGAAAGCGATACTTCAGCAAGATTGGCCGCTTTACGGCTTTTGGTGCCATTGAAGATAATATTTTCCATCTTTTCGGAGCGTAGAACACGCGTGCTTTGCTCGCCCAACACCCAACGGATGGCATCCACCACGTTGGATTTCCCACAACCATTCGGCCCTACGATGGCGGTTACACCTTCATTAAAATGGATGGTGATTTTGTCGCCAAAACTTTTAAAACCCTTTATTTCCAGTTTGGTCAGCTGCATCTATGCCAATGGTTCCTTTCGTTCTTCTAGTGGCGAATTTAAGCATTTGGTTTGAGTTTTTTTGTCCCTCGTCGGGGATCGTCGGAAAAGCGGGTGCGTACATCGACGACAACATCCGCAAAAAAAATATACTTCCACACAATACAAGGTTGGAATATACGTTTATATTAACGTAGAGGTAAATTTGTCTTTTCATAATTAGGTTTATAATTGGTTAGTTTGAAGGCCCCGATCCGCCAGGATTGGGGTTCTTCGATTTTATTCAATATGAGTTTGCTAACAGGGCCGTTTTAAGCATATTTCCGGAGCGCCCTTATTCATTGCACCGTGCTTCCTGGCATGTACAAAACGCACAGCCGGAGCCCCGTACCCCCTATAAGCGGATTATATAAGTTTCTTAAACCAATCGACATACGCGTTGACCGCCTGCTGGAGGAACGCCTGCGTTTCTTCGTTTTTCAGATTTCCATGACCATCAAATGCATTCTTCATATCGGGAAGATAGACTTCCGGTTGCTGCATGGCGGGCACATTGAGAAATACCAGGCATTGTCGCAGGTGATGGTTGGCGCCGAATGCGGAAAGGTTACCCGGCGAATTACTGAATACGGCGGCAGGCTTTCCATCCCAGTTGTTTTTGCCATAGGGCCGTGATCCGACGTCCAACGCATTTTTCAGGACGCCCGGTATGGAACGATTATATTCAGGGGTAATGAAAATCACGCCATCAACTGCTTTAATCGCATTACGAAATGCTACGTATGCGTCTGGCACACGATCCTCGTCGTCAAAATCCTGGTTATAAACAGGTAAATCATCGATTGGAATCGTTTTAAACTCAAATCCGGGATGGGCCATCGCCATGATGACTTTGGCCAGTTTCTTCGAGTACGATGCCTTGCGTAAGCTGCCTACAATAATTCCTATGGTATTCATCAGCGCTTGTTTTTCGTGTCAATCGACTAAGGTTCTCTTGTTTAGCGAACAATCGGCACCGCCAATTGTTTATCCTTGAAAAAATCAATACTATGAGAGCCATCTGGACTGGTGCTATTGGCTTCGGCCTGGTAAACATACCGATTAAAATTTACAGTGCCACACAAGAAAGCAGACCTGATTTCGATCTGCTCGAACGGAAGTCGCTGGACCGCGTGCGGTACAAACGGGTGAACGAACGCACGGGAAAAGAAGTCGATTGGGATGACATCGTCAAAGGCCATTACCTCAAAGATAAGTACATTGTGGTGGAGGATGCCGATTTTGAAGACGCAAGCCCCGAGAAGACGAAGGTCATCAACCTACAGTCCTTCGTCAACGAATCGGCTATCAACAGCATTTACTTTGAAATGCCGTATTACCTGAGTCCGCAGAAGGACGGAAAGAAAGCATATTCTTTACTTTACCGGGCATTGATTAAAACAAAAAAGGCAGCACTTTCCACCTTTGTAATGCGCAATACGGAAAGCCTGGCGGTGATACGGCCATATGATAACCTGTTGCTGCTCAACCGGCTTCGTTTCCATGAGGAGATCCGGCCGGCATCCGATGCAGGAGTTACCCTGTCGTCTGTGTCCAAAGCCGAGATGGACATGGCTGTAAAGCTCATCAAACAGCACACTGGTGATTTCAATGTGGAGGAATACCGCGATCAATACAGCAAGGAACTGATGAAACTTATCCGGGCCAAGGCAAAGGGCAAACGCCCTACAGTTCGGAAGCTTAAAACTACACGTAAAACTTCTACTGATCTATTGGAACAACTGAAAGCAAGCCTTGCATAACCATTGATAACATGGCACTCACTGCATACAAGAAGAAACGTAAGCTAAAGGAAACTCCCGAACCAACAGGAGGAAAGGCCCCCGGCGAGCAGCTCCACTTTGTGGTACAGAAGCATCATGCATCCCGGTTACATTACGATTTCCGGCTGGAACTCCGGGGCGTATTAAAAAGCTGGGCAGTGCCGAAGGGTCCCTCACTTAATCCCGAGGATAAACGTCTGGCGATGGAGGTGGAAGATCACCCTTATGATTACAAGGATTTCGAAGGCATTATTCCAAAAGGCAATTACGGCGCCGGTACGGTGATCATTTGGGACGAAGGGACGTATAAACCACTCGAAAGCAGCGACGATAAGAAAACGATGGAAAAGGAATTGGTGAAGCAATGGCGGGCCGGTTCGCTCAAAGTTGTGCTGAAGGGAAAGAAGCTGAAAGGTGAGTTTGCGTTGGTTAAGATGAAAGGCAAGGAAGATAACGCCTGGCTACTCATCAAGCATAACGATCGGTACGCCACGGATGCAGACATAACATTGAACGAAAAATCGGTGGTGTCTAAGTTGACACTCGACCAGGTGGCCGCCGCGGCAGGCAACGGGATCGCCAAACGATCAACAACGGGGAAGGGCACAAAGAAGCAGGCAGTTAAAGCAACCCTCAAAGAGCAGGTAAGCCCCGAGGGAAATGCCAATCCGCGGACAGCAATCGATGTGTCCGCATTGTTGAAAAAAGCAAAAAAAGCATCTTTTCCGAAGTCCGTGCCGCCCATGTTGGCTACACTCGTCGATGCCCCGTTCGACGACCCTGAATGGGAGTATGAGGTGAAATGGGACGGATACCGTGCCTTGGCATTCCGGAACGGCAAACAAACGGCACTGAAGTCGCGCAACAACAAATCTTTTGCCGATAAATTTTACCCCGTTTTTGAAGCGATAACCGCGTGGAATATTAACGCCGTGGTAGACGGAGAAATTGTAGCGGTGACGGAGGGCGGGGTTTCTAACTTCAATAGGCTGCAGAACTGGCGCAGCGAAGCGGACGGTAAGCTGTTGTATTACGTATTTGATTTACTTTGGTACGAAGGCAGGAACTTGATGCCACTGCCATTAACGGAACGGAAGGCCATCCTCCAGGGCCTGGTTCCGTCCGACGGAATCATTCGGAGTGGTTATAGCGTCGATGCGGACGGCACAGCGTTTTTCGAAGCGGCGGGTAAACTCGGTTTGGAGGGGATTGTGGCCAAACGGTCTGATAGTACTTATCATCCCGGCGAGCGCACGAAGGATTGGCTGAAAATCAAACTGCAAAAACGGCAGGAAGTGGTGATTGGTGGCTATACGCAGAATGCCGGAACATCGAAACCCTTCAGTTCCCTGTTGCTCGGCGTATTCGACGGTAAAGATTGCCGCTATGCAGGAAAGGTAGGCACAGGTTTCAAAGACCGTGAACAGCGTGAAATGCTGCAGTTATTCAAGCCGCTGGTCCGAAAAACCAGTCCATTTGCCTCAACACCCGACCCCAACAAACCATCGCGGTTCAGGCCTGACCGGCCACATGCAGAGGTAACCTGGCTAACTCCTAAAATCGTGTGCGAAATCCATTATACGGAGGTGACCGACGACGGTGTGTTCAGGCATCCGGCATTCATTGCGCTGCGGCAGGATAAAGATCCGAAGGCAGTGGTTATTGAAAAAGAAGTTAGCATGGAAAAAGCTGTAGGAAAAGCGACGCCAATCGTCAAACAAGCGCCCAGCCGCGGAAGGCGTACAATCTTGAACCCATCCGAGAAAACACAGGTTAGAAAGGTAAACGGCAATGAGCTGAAATTCACAAACCTCCAAAAGGTATTCTGGCCGAAGGGAGGATACACCAAGGGCGATATGCTTAATTACTATTGGCAAGTGGCGAAATACATTCTCCCTTACCTCAAAGACCGGCCCCAGTCGCTCAACCGATTCCCAAATGGCGTAGACGGTAAAAGCTTCTACCAGAAGGATGTGACCGGCAAGGTGCCAGCCTGGGTAGAAAAATATCCCTATAAAGCCGAAGGGGAGCGAAAGCGCAAGCATTATATGCTCTGTAACAATGAAGCGGCCCTGCTCTACATGGCTAATCTCGCCGCGATTGAAATGAATCCCTGGAGCAGTACGATACATAAGCCTGATTATCCGACGTGGTGTCTGTTGGACCTCGATCCCGATAAAAGCAATACATTTGAACAAGTTATCGAGGTCGCTAATGCTATCCATGCTTTTCTGAAGGATATAGCTGTACCTTCCTATTGCAAGACTTCGGGTTCTACAGGACTCCACATTTATATTCCATTGGGTGCAAAATACACCTATGATCAATCGCAGCTGTTTGCCCGTTGGGTAGCGAGCGAGGTGGATGCAACATTGGATTTCACCAGTGTGGAGCGGATGACCGATAAGCGTCGCGGCAAAGTGTATATCGATTTCCTGCAAAACAGGCCGGCGGCCACGCTGGCTGCGCCATACTCGCTCCGGCCCAAACCCGATGCCACAGTATCGATGCCACTACATTGGGACGAAGTGGTCAAAGGGTTAAAAATGAGTGATTTCACGATAGCCAACGCACTTGATCGCATTCGTTCGGAAGGGGATATATTTAAGCCGGTACTGGGCAAGGGCATTAACCTAAAGAAACTGCTTAACGCATTAAAAAAGGAATAAGTGAATATTTGCTTTGTGTTTTTTTCTTATTTTTATGCACGGAAGCAGTGGCAGCAGTCGAGATACGGAAAAAGTTAACAGTTAAAAGAGTGAAACGATGCAACAGTTAAAAAGAGAGGACATCAAGCAAGAGGTTTTTGATCTTTACGACGATTACGCGCACAACAGGTTATCCCGACGCGATTTTATGCAGCGGCTGTCGGCATACGCAGGTGGGGCGGTCACGGTGCCTGCACTGATGAGTTTTCTGATGCCCAACTATCAGGACCGTATCCAGGTCAAGGCCGGCGATCCGCGAATTACTGAAGCATATATCAATTATCCATCGCCCAAAGGCGGCGGTACGATTAAGGCTTTGCTGTGTATGCCTAAAGATAACCGTCAACGGCTTGGCGGCGTAGTGGTGGTACATGAAAACCGGGGGCTGAATCCGCACATCGAAGACGTAGGCCGCAGAGCGGCATTAGCAGGATTCGTCAGCCTTGCGCCAGACGCGCTGACTCCCCTTGGGGGCTATCCGGGCAATGATGACGAAGGGCGCGAAATGCAAAGCAAACGTAACCGTGACGACATGCTCGAAGATTTCATTGCTGCTGCAGCATTTTTGAAGCAACACGAATCGTGTAATGGCAATGTCGGGGTGGTGGGCTTCTGTTTCGGTGGTTGGATTTCTAATATGATGGCTGTTCGCATGCCTGATCTAAAAGCGGCTGTTCCGTTTTACGGTGGCCAGCCGGCTACTGAAGACGTGTCTAAAATACAGGCACCCATCCAGTTGCATTATGCTGAGTTGGATACCCGGGTGAACGAAGGATGGCCAGCGTACGAACAAGCATTGAAGGCAAATGGCAAACAATACACCATGTACATGTATTCGGACACCAACCATGGATTCCATAACGACACCACTCCACGGTACGACGCACAGGCCGCTCAACTGGCATGGCAACGGACAACGGATTTCTTTAAGGAAAATCTTGTCTGACCGGTGTGCCCGGCGGCATGGAGCAGCAGGAAACGCATTTAAGCGGCAGCGGACTGCTTGCCGTCTATAACAGCAGAATCAGTGTTGAAGCAATGGTGAGGGCAATCATGGCAATACGGAATTGTTGCTCGGGAAGAATTCGGACAATGTAAATACCAAGTACGCCGCCAACCAGGATAAAAGGAATGGCCATCACGTCAAGGAGCAGGCCTTCCCACGAGAGGTTATTCCAGACAAAAGCCTGCAATGGAATTTTAAGATAATTTAATATCATGATAAACCATGCACCCGTGGCTACAAATGCGAACTTTGGCAGCCGCATGGCAAGCAGATAAACAACAAGGAGTGGACCGGCGGTATTCCCCACCATCGTCGAAAAGCCAAGCAGAAACCCTAGTACAGGAGCGAAAAAAACCGATTCAGTCAAAACACGGGCACGCTCCGGTCTTCGGGTGCTAACCATCGTTGCGATGCCCAAAAGGATACAGACAGCCATCAGCACCTTGAATTCCGATTGCGGAACCAGATGCCCGGCAAATAGTCCGGTAACCAGTCCCATCAATGCCCATGGCATCGGTTTGAACACCAAATCGCGGTGAAACTTCTTACGGTAATAGATAACAGCCAGCAAGTCCGCGAAACAAAGCATTGGCAGTACGACGCCTGTTGATGTTTTCGCACCAAACAGAAGCGCGAAAATGGGCACTGTAAATGTTCCGATGTTGGGCACGCCTGTTTTTGACATGCCAATGAGGACGGCACAACCGAGAAAAACCGCCCATTCCAGCGGCCCCTGCAGAAGGCCGGAAAAATCAGGCATCTCTTCCGGTTAACAACTGGCGAATGTCATCCGGTCCGATTTGGAGATAGTCATGGATATAACGTTTACATGGCGGCAGCTCATCTGCTGTATGCGAGGTCAGCACCCCAACCACCGTTGTGCCGGCATTGAGGGCGGCAGAAACACCCGAATGTGAGTCTTCGAATACAACACAATGGTCGGGCTGCACACCCAACTTATCCGCTGCCTTAAGATAAATTTCCGGGTCGGGTTTGTGCGCACTCACGTCTTCGCTGGATAATATCGCATCCATGGCCTCACGTATGGAAAGTTTGTCGATGATGAAGTCGAGGTTGGCTCGTGGCGCCGACGTAGCAACGCCCAGGCGGTAGCCGGCGGCTTTAAGTCCGTCCAGAAACTCAGGCAAGCCAGTGATGGGGGCAACGTGATCAGCGTAGATCTCCCGAAAGAGTGCTTCTTTTTCTTCAGCCAGTCGCTTTACCTCGGCATCATTCATCGGCCGTTTAAAAAAATAGCGCATGATGTAATCGTTGTGCTTACCATACATATGGTCTTCAAACTCCTCCAATGTGTACGCTACCTCATACTTGTCAAAAAACTGTTTGAATGCTTCGGTATGGTGAGGATTGGTATGGGCGATGACTCCATCCATATCAAAAATAACGGCATAGTTGTCCATACGGCAAAGATAGCCTTTTTGGTGGAAGTTGAATTGACGTTCGATGGCAGGTTTTCCGTTGTCGCTACGAATACGTAATTTTGCCCGCATGAAAATCCACGATGGCTATATGCCCAAGCTGCCGAAGTTTACCGAACAGATCATTTTCGAAGACGACCACCTGATCGTAATCAATAAGCCGCCTTTTTTGGCATCGCTGGATGAGCGGGAGGGGGGCGAACCCAGCGTGTTGCGCCTCGCCAGGAAGTACCATCGGGATGCCCAGGTGTGCCACCGGCTGGATAAGGAAACCTCGGGTATTTTACTTATCGCCAAAAATCCCGAAACCTATCGGCTGGTGTCCATCGAATTCGAACGGCGCCGGGTTAATAAGATATACCATGCCATCATTGAGGGAACCCACGTATTTGAAGACTTATTGGTTGATCTGCCCATACTTAACCTGGGCAATAAAAACGTGACGATAGACCGGGCGAATGGCAAGCGGGCCGAAACATATTTCAGGTCGCTTCGCTATTTTAAACACTTTACCTTAGTGGAGTGTCGCCCCGTGACGGGGCGTATGCACCAGATACGTATACACCTGGCAACACAGCAGGCAGCCATTGTGGGTGATACCATGTACCACGGCAAGCCGGTATACCTGTCGCAGGTTAAAAAGCGTGGATTTACATTGGGAAGAGGAAAAGAAGAGCAACCCATTATGCGTCGATTTGCCCTCCATGCACATGAACTGCGGCTCACCATAGGAGATAAACCCTATCACTTTGAGGCACCTTATCCGAAAGACTTTGCTACGCTGCTTCGCCAGCTGGATAAGTTCGACGACTAATTAATCAAACAACTTGCTGGCTGGCCCCCTTACGTCTAGTCCAAGCGTTTCGTTGAGCCTATCGATGAAATAGGCGGAAAGGAGCGGGGATTCGACTTCAATATTTTGGTGAACAAAAAAGTAGAGCGACTGCAACCCCGCGTCGCGCCATTCTTTGATGCGGGCAACCCAGTCATCCAGCCGGTTCTTATCCGTCGGGTGATTGGCACCTACATAGCGGACAAAAGCGGTAGGGGTGGTGAGGCGCATGTGAAGCATGTCCCGCCGCCCCGCCGTATCCACAAGTACATTTGCTGTTTTTCCTTCTTCCAGCAGGTTATATAATTTTTGGCTGGTGGAGGCGTCAGCAAACCATTCCGCATTACGCACTTCCACCGCCATTGGTACGGATTTCGAAAATTTCTTGACGAACGTCGCCAATCGATCAAAATCTTTCGGTTTGAAGTTGTCATGCAACTGGAGAAAACTCACACCCAGTTTCTCTTCAAATAATGCAATGGCATCCGCGAATGCGGTCATTTTCTCATCCACATTGAGCAAACGGCCATAGTGACTGATGGACTGCGGCACCTTTGGGAAAAACTTGAAATCAGCAGGGGTCTTGGCTTTCCAGGTCTCCACCTGCTGCTTGTCGGGCGAGTTGTAGAATGTACCGTTCAACTCGATGCTGTTGAATTGCGTAGCGTAATAGGTCAGCTCGTCTTTGGTCCCCCGCGGATAGAATCCTTTGAGGTCCTGCCTGTTCCATTTTGCACAGCCCACGTACACCGCCAATGGCTTATTTGCCTTATGCTTTTTCAACAAAGGCAGGGTATCCGGGTGGGTGGGTGGCAGGGTAAAATCTATCGCTTCTGGATTTTCAACGCTTCCGAATTTCATATGTCTCGATTTGAAGATTTGAAGATGAGCAGGCGCATCAACACATCAATTAGTGTTTAAAATGCCGCACACCAGTAATAACCATCGCTATACCTTTCTTGTCTGCCATTTCCACCGACTCCTTATCGCGGATAGATCCGCCCGGCTGGGTGACCGCTGTAATACCCGCCTCGGCTGCGATCTCGACGCAGTCCGGAAAAGGGAAAAATGCATCAGACGCCATCACCGCACCATGCAAATCAAACCCGAACGCTTTGGCCTTTTCGATGGCCTGCCTCAACGCATCTACCCGTGAGGTTTGACCGACACCACTTGCAGATAGTTGCCCATCCTTTGCCAATACAATGGTGTTTGACTTCGTGTGCTTCACAATCTTGTTGGCAAAGAAAAGATCATCCAGTTCCCGTTCGGTAGGAACCTTGTCTGTAACCGGCCTCATCTGTTCCGGCCCCTCGATAATAGTGTCTTTATCCTGTTCGATTATGCCGTTGAGCAGTGTTTTGAACTGGCTTTTTGGTAGCGCTGTCTGTTTCCGTCTCAATACGATCCGGTTTTTCTTGCTGGTAAGTGTATGTAGCGCAGCATCGCTATAGGCAGGTGCGATTAAAACTTCGAAGAAGAGCTTATTGATTTCTGAAGCGGTCTGTTCATCGATTTCACCGTTGCAGATGATTACACCGCCAAACGCCGATACCGGATCGCATGCCAATGCATCTTCCCAGGCCGTCAGCAAATCTGATCGGGAAGCGACACCACAGGCATTCGTGTGCTTCAATATGGCAAAAGTCGGTGCGTCGAATTCATCGATGAGGGCAACCGCGGCATCCACATCCACCAGGTTGTTGTATGAAAGTTCTTTTCCGTTCAACTTATCAAACAACGCCTCCAGATCGCCATAGAAGACGCCTTGCTGGTGAGGGTTCTCGCCATAGCGGAGTACCTGTGCCCGTTGTTCGCTTTTTTTGAATATTTGTAACGGCTCGTCGCGGTTAAAATAATTGAATATTGCCGAATCGTAATGCGACGACACATTGAATGCGCGTTTTGCCAGTTCTTTACGATGCTCAACGAAGGTATAGCCCTCGTTCTCGGCGAGGATACCTTCAAGGTATTGATAATCATCTTTAGAGGCGATAATGGCCACGTCGTTGAAATTCTTGGCCGCTGCACGTATAAGTGAGATTCCGCCAATATCTATTTTTTCAATGATTTCCTGTTCGGATGCACCCGAGGCCACGGTCTCTTCAAAAGGGTAGAGGTCTACGATGACCAAATCGATTTCGGGGATTTCGTATTCCTGCAATTGCTGGCTGTCGGCCTCCAGCGGCCGGCGTGATAGAATACCACCGAAGACTTTGGGGTGAAGGGTTTTCACGCGCCCGCCAAGAATAGACGGGTATCCGGTAAGATTTTCGACGGGAATAACGTCGTGACCGAGCTCGCGGATGAATGTTTCGGTGCCACCGGTAGAATAGAAGTTGACGCCCTGCTTGTTCAGTAGATTAATTAATGGGGCAAGGCCATCCTTATAATATACGGAGACCAGTGCATTTTTGATTTTTACGGGATGGCTCATTTGCTATTTAGCGCTTTTGTTTATGAGCCGCAAAGATAGCAAAAATACCGTGGGTCACATTTTCTTCAGGAGGTTTTCAATGACTTTCGGATAATGAAGGTGTTCCAGTTGTTGCCCCTTAAACTTAATGATTTCCAAACTGTCGCCGGGCTCGATTCGGAACCGGGCCTGGTAAATCAGCTCGCCTTCGTCGAACTGTTCATTCACGAAATGAATCGTGATACCGGATTCCGTTTCACCTGCGTCAAGTACAGCTTGGTGAACCCGATCGCCATACATCCCCTTACCGCCATAGGCTGGGAGTAAAGCCGGATGGATATTGATGATTTTATTGGGATACTTTTTCAATAAATTCTGCGGAACCAACCAAAGAAAGCCTGCCAATACCACCAAATCAATTTGAAGTTTGGTTAGCAATTCAACTATCTCATCCGTTTGATATAATATGTGCCTGTCAAATACGTGGGTAGGAACTTCAAAATTGTCAGCCCGCTGGAGTACATACGCATCCGGGTTATTACTCAATATCAATGCGACTTCTGCCCGGTCGTCGTATTTGAAATGTTCCATAATCTTCTGGGCATTAGATCCCGAGCCTGAAGCAAAAATAGCGATTCGTTTCTTCACGTTTCTTTGTTGAATTGATGGTATTCTCCAGTAGATTGCACCCAAACTTAATAAAGTTTGCCAAATAAAACAAGGCAAAAAGGTTACCTTTGGGCATTGCAAAAGTAGTGTTTATCCCGCGGTCGACCAATAACCCTTATTAATCTGGTATCCGTTAGGTTCAGCGATATTCCTTGCGGGGAGATGTTTATATTCAAATTGTGACAGTGCACCGCTGGTTTCATTAGTATAATTATTTAAATAAACTCATTTTTTTGAAAAAATCATTAAAAAAAATAGTTTTTATTGCAAATCTCAATGTTTTATCCGTTACTTTGCAACATTAGCTATAATGAGTATTTAATCGTATTACATTTATGTGTGGAATCATTGGAGCTTTTGACTTGCAAACCAAGTCGGAAGAGTTGCGCCCCCAGGTATTGAAGATGTCGAAAAAGATTCGTCATCGGGGGCCGGACTGGTCGGGGATATACAGCTCAGACCGGGCTATCCTGGCGCATGAGCGCCTGGCAATTGTTGATCCTAAATCTGGCCAACAGCCGCTGTATAGCTCGAATCGTAATATCGTGCTCGCAGTGAATGGAGAAATTTACAATCATCAACAGTTAAGGAATGATCTATCCAATTATGGTTTCTCCACACAGGTAGATAGCGAAGTTATCCTGGCGCTTTATGAGCAGAAAGGGCCACGCTTCATTGAAGACCTTAACGGTATTTTCGCGTTTGCGCTTTATGACGTTGAACAAGATAGCTATTTGATTGCCCGCGACCACATGGGGATCATACCTTTATATATGGGATGGGATAAAATAGGAACGTTTTATGTCGCTTCTGAGTTGAAGGCGCTCGAAGGTTATTGCACCCGCATCGAAACCTTCCCTCCGGGACATTACCTGTATAGCAAAGAAGGCAGCGCCCCGCAAAAATGGTATACGCGTGATTGGGAACAATACGATGCGGTGAAAGATAATGTTACCAATATCGATGCATTACGCAAAGGATTGGAGGACGCCGTACATCGCCAGCTGATGTCTGACGTGCCGTACGGCGTATTGCTTTCGGGCGGGTTGGACTCGTCAGTTATCGCTGCCGTTACCAAGAAATTCGCGTCACGCCGTGTGGAGTCTAACGACCAGGAAAAAGCCTGGTATCCGCGGCTCCATTCGTTTGCGGTTGGACTGAAGGGGTCGCCAGATCTGGTTGCAGCAAAGAAAGCAGCCGATCATATCGGTACCATTCACCACGAAATCAACTTTACGATACAGGAAGGGCTGGATGCAGTACGCGATGTGATTTATCACCTGGAGACTTACGACGTAACGACCATACGGGCATCGACGCCTATGTATCTCCTTGCACGGGTCATCAAATCGATGGGCATTAAGATGGTGTTGTCGGGTGAAGGTTCTGATGAATTGTTCGGCGGATATTTATATTTCCATAAAGCGCCTAATGCTAAGGAGTTTCACGAAGAAACGGTTCGCAAACTAGGTAAATTGCACCTGTACGATTGCTTGCGCGCGAACAAGTCGCTTGCGGCATGGGGTGTGGAGGGACGTGTGCCGTTCCTCGACAAGGAGTTTATGGATATTGCCATGCGCATAAACCCCGAAGACAAGATGATCCGCGAGGGGCGGATGGAGAAATGGGTAGTACGTAAGGCATTTGAAGACTACTTGCCCGAAAGTATCGCCTGGCGGCAGAAAGAGCAATTTTCAGACGGGGTAGGTTACAACTGGATCGATACCTTGAAAGAACAGGCGGCGCAGCGTATCAGTGATGATGAATTGGCAGCGGCCGCGGAACGGTTTCCCATTAATCCGCCACAAAATAAAGAAGAATACCTGTACAGGTCTATTTTCACGGAGCATTTCCCTTCAACGGCCTCGGCACTCACGGTGCCTTCGGTCAAATCTGTGGCCTGTAGCACCCCCGAAGCATTGGCTTGGGATGCATCTTTCCAGAACCTGAACGATCCTTCGGGACGGGCAGTGGCCAGTGTGCATAACGAAAGCTATGAGAAGGGGAAAGTGGCGACGCCAATAGGGGTATGAGTGCAACGCTCAGTCTGCTTTTAACTAACTGAAAAAGGCCGGATATCATGAAGACATCCGGCCTTATCGTTTGCAGCAATTTCAATTATCAAAGCGGCCTTATCCAGATGTTGCGAAAACTCACCGGGTTGCCGTGATCCTGCAACGCAATAGGTCCCGCGCCATGTGCTTTGTATTTGGGGAGGCCAATGTATTCGGTCGGTCCATCCAGTTCCACATTGTTCTGCACCAACACGCCATTGTGCAGTACGGTGACCCGCGCCTTACTGATCAGTATACCGTCTGCATTAAACCGTGGTGCAGTCCAGATAATGTCATAGGTCTGCCATTCGCCCGGAGCCTTGGTGGCGTTCACCAAGGGGATACGTTGTTTGTAGAGGCTGGCTGCCTGCCCATTGGAATACGTGCGGTTGTTATAGCTATCCAACACTTGTACTTCATACAGTCCCTGCATAAAGATTCCGCTATTTCCCCGACCCTGGCTTTCTCCCACGATTTCTGTTGGTGATCGCCATTCCACATGAAGCTGATAGTCGGTAAACTGCTGTTTGGTCTGGATGCCGCCTTTGCCGCGAACCACGGTGAATGCACCATCCGATACCTCCCATTCAGCCGGAGAAGAACCATCTTTTTCGCTCACCCATTGATCAAGCGACGTACCGTCAAACAATACGATGGCATCCGACGGTGCCTTATCGGGAGCGGTGGTGACCACGCGTGGCTCCGGCTCCCAAACTTCGGTTTCTTCCGGTTTCATACTTGTTGTTTGTTGTGCCAGTGCCGGAAGGGTGAGCAACGCGGCCGCACCGGCGATAATAACTGATTTTGTATCCATATTAACGTTAAACTTTATAATGTTGTAAAAGAACTAATGACTAACTAAATGCACTTATCCCGGTAATATCCAGCCCTGTTATCAACAGGTGAATATCATGTGTGCCCTCGTAGGTAACTACTGATTCGAGATTCATCATGTGCCGCATAATGGGGTACTCGCCGGTAATGCCCATGGCACCCATCACCTGGCGGGCTTCCCGGGCAATATGCAACGCAACTGCTACGTTATTGCGTTTGGCCATCGAGATTTGGGCTGGTGTGGCGCGGTCCTCATTTTTAAGCTGTGCAAGCCGCCACACCAGCAATTGCCCCTTGGTAATCTCGGTGACCATTTCGGCTAGTTTCTTCTGCTGCAACTGAAAGCCTGCAATGGGCTTACCAAACTGCTGGCGTTCTTTGGCGTAACGCAAAGCCGTATCGTAGCAATCCATGGCGGCACCCAGCGCGCCCCACGCGATACCATACCTTGCCTGGTTGAGGCAGCTCAACGGTCCCCGCATGCCAGTTACACCCGGAAGGATGTTGGATTTTGGCACGCGCACATTATCGAATACGAGTTCACCGGTGGCTGATGCCCGTAAGCTCCATTTGTTGTGTGTTTCGGGCGTTGTGAAACCTTCCATGCCACGCTCTACTATCAATCCCTGTACCTTACCTTCCGGATTTTTAGCCCACACCACCGCAATGTCCGCAAACGGGGCATTGGATATCCACATCTTCGAACCATTCAATAACACGGCGTCACCGTCGTCTTCAAAGCGCGTGAGCATGCTGCCGGGGTCAGACCCTTGATTCGGCTCCGTAAGACCGAAGCACCCCATCAGTTCGCCTCCAGCGAGTTTGGGCAGGTAGCGTTGTTTTTGTGCTTCACTGCCATAGGCATGGATGGGGTACATAACGAGCGACCCCTGCACGGACGCTGTAGAGCGAATGCCCGAGTCGCCGCGCTCCAATTCCTGCATCATAATGCCGTAGGCCAGGTAATCCAGGCCCGCACCGCCGTATGATTCTGGTATCGTCGGGCCAAACAGCCCCAATTCAGCCATGCCTGAAAGCAACTGTTTGGGGAATTCCGCCTGTTGGGCATGTTCCTCGATAAGAGGCATAAGCGCGTTATTAACCCATTGCCTTACACTATTGCGGATAAGTAAATGTTCTTCACTGATGAGTTCGTCAAGCAAGTAATAATCAGGGGAAATATATTGGCTCATCTGCATTAATTTGATGTACAAGTATAGGGATAAAAGTTGATTTAATGAACGATATATCGGTGGTTAAACGGTAAGTACGTTATCTTTTTTGCATTTTTTACCGAACCGAGAATGCCACAGTTGAAAGACAGATGGATTGCAAAGATGATTAATTTCGTGTAGGTTTGCTTTATGGGAACGATCCACCAACAAATAGCACTCATCGATGCACGTTTTTTTGCTTATCACGGCTACTATCCGGAAGAGCAGGTGCTGGGTAATGAATTTACGGTGGATATCTGCGTGACGTTTGATAAGGACGGCGGTACTCCGGCCGATGACCTGCAACATACCGTGAACTATGAGCAGCTGTACGACATTGCAAAAACCGAAATGCAACAGCCTCGCAAGCTACTGGAAACAGTGGCGGAAGCGATGTTAAGCCGCGTCAGTGCGGAATTTCCTTTTGTTTCAAGCGTTCAGGTAAGCATTACCAAACATAATCCGCCTTTCGGTGGCGACCGGGCTAAGGCCCGGGTAACATTCCGCTGGGAACGAGCGGCATCGCCTGCAATATAGCATACTGGCTCCCTTATCCATTATAAGGCTAACAAAGAAGCCCATGGAAATGGTGTTGGTTTCCATATTGTTCGGAAATTATGACTTTCATTGCAAAGGTATTAAGACAATATGTCATGTTTATTTTGATTTAACATGACACAATGTCGTTAAAACAATTTATTCTCCCATTGGTATACCTTTTGGAAGGTTGATAACCGAAGTCAAAAACAAAAATTATAGGAGGATAGAAAAATGACATTGGTAAAATTTTCAGGAAACAAAAACAGGGAAGTAGACAACTGGGTAAATGATTTTTTCAACCCAATTTTCAACGATTCATTCTTGTCTGACCGCTTCATTTCGCGTGTTCCCGCAGTAAACGTGGCCGAAACGAGTGATGCATTTCATATTGAGTTAGCGGCGCCGGGCTTGGAAAAAGGTGATTTCAAAATCAACGTCGATAAAGACGTCTTGACGATTTCTGCCGAGAAGAAAGTTGAAAGCACCGATGACAGCAAGAAATACAGCAAACGCGAATACAGCTATACGTCTTTCACTCGCTCATTCACGTTGCCCGAAAGCATCGACCACAACAGCATTGATGCCAACTACAAAGACGGTGTGCTGAAAGTGGCAATCGGCAAGAAAGAAGAAGCAAAAGTAGCTTCACGGTTGATTGAAGTAAACTAAAAAAGCCTAGTAGGACATTAAATTATAGTTCCCCCCGGCCCATGGACAATATACCATGGGCCTTTTTTAGCAATTAGATAGTTACTTCTTCGTAGTCTTCACTTTTAGGTAGATGGATGACGATAGCCTGCCATTCTTCCGGTAATACCGTAAGCTTTCGTTTTTCGATATCCATCCAGGCGCCGTCTACCGTCACTACGGCACATTTGGTTCCATCGGATCGGTAAATCTCATGCCGGAACGAAAACCGCGAATTGGTCGTATTGTATCTGGTCATCACAACAGTTACCTTCACTTCGTCATTTAGGTGTATCTCACGCAGGTATACCAATTCCTCGCGGAAAAGTACCGGCCCGATATTCATTTCAGCGATTTTATCAAGCGAAAGCCCCGTATCCCGCAGCATATTGCTTCTCGCCTGGGCGCAGAGATCAGCATAAGCGGAGTGGCGCAAGTGCCGATTGGCATCAATCTGTGCCCAGATAATCTGCCCTTCGTAGAAAACGTTTTCTTCCATAACCCAAACATAGCAATAATCCCAGATTATTCATTAGCTTTCATGATGAGGGCTGTAACTGATAATATCGATAAACCAACCGCCACTATTTTTGTTTATGTGCTAACGATGTTGCAATTTACAAAGCGTGGTATATACTGCCCACAGGCCGATATTTATATTGATCCGTGGCTTCCGGTGGACAAGGCTGTAATCACCCATGGGCACAGCGACCATGCGCGGTGGGGGATGGGCAGTTACCTCTGTCACCCCCATACAGCAGCCATTCTTCGGCTGCGGTTGGGCGCAGCTACCTCCATCCAGTCACTGGAATATGCGGAAGCGACTACCGTAAACGGCGTACGTATTAGCCTGCATCCGGCAGGACACATCATCGGCTCTGCGCAGGTAAGACTGGAATATGGCGGCGAAGTTTGGGTGGTTTCCGGTGATTACAAGCTTACTCACGATGGAATTAGCGTACCTTATGAACCGGTGCGCTGCCACACGTTCGTTACGGAGTCGACGTTCGCGCTGCCCATATACCGTTTTCCCGAACCGGCATCCGTCTTATTGGACGTCAACCATTGGTGGCAACAGAATGCTGCGGCAGGTTTCAATACGGTGTTGTTGGCCTATGCGTTGGGCAAATCGCAAGTGCTCCTTCAGCACTTGGGACCCGCGAACGGGCCGGTGTTCCTGCACGGCGCAGTGGCCAATGTAAATGCAACGCTAGCGGGAATCGGTTACCGATTCGCCGGCGAGTACCTTGCACCGGATATCGACCGTATGACGATAAAGGGAGCCGTCGTTGTGGCGCCGCCATCTGCGCTCGGCTCACCTTGGTTGAAAAAGCTGGCGCCCTACCGTATTGCGTTGTGTAGCGGCTGGATGCAACTCCGCGGTGCCCGCCGGCGCCGGGGTGTGGACCGTGGCTTCGTGCTTTCGGACCATGCCGACTGGAACCAGTTGAACAGGGCGGTGGCCGCCACGGGCGCCGAGAACGTATACGTAACCCACGGCTATGAAGGACCGTTTGCACGCTGGCTACGCGAGGAAAAGGGCCTGCAGGCACATGAAATGCACTTGCAGGGAGGAGCGTCGGAGTTGATGGAGGACGACCTATGAGGCGGTTCACGGAATTATTTGTATCCATTGACCAAACAACGAAGACGAACGCCAAGGTGAGCGCCATCGTAAATTACCTGGCAAATAGCGACGATAGGAGCGCACTTTATGCCATCGCGTTATTGATCGGCAATCGGCCGCGGCGTCCCGTAAAAACCGCAGCCCTCAAGGCATGGGCAGCTTCTGCAGCCGGTATACCGGATTGGCTTTTCGAAACATCGTACCACATTGTTGGCGACCTCGCTGAGGCGATTGCACTCGCGCTCCCGCCGCAAGCGGAACCGGGGCAAGCGTTCACCCTTCCCCACGTGGTCAACGAACTCGCAAACCTATTGACGCGAACCGATGCGGAGAAAAAAGAAACCATAACCAGTTATTGGCGACGCCTGGATCCAGATGAGCGGTTTGTTTTCATCAAACTGATTACGGGAAATTTCAGGATGGGTGTCTCCCGACAATTGGTCATCAAAGCACTCGCCATCCATTTGGGAATGGATGAAGCTGCGGTAGCACACCGATTAATGGGCAAGTGGTCGCCTGCCACAGAAACCATGGCCTCGCTGTTTTCTGAAAACACCTTGGGCGAGCGTGATTTCCAGCCTTATCCCTTTTACTTGGCCTACCAATTGGATGCACCGCCCGAGTCACTGGGCGATATCGCGGATTGGTACATTGAGAAAAAATTGGATGGCATACGTGGACAGCTTATTGTTCGTAATGGTCGACTGTTTGTTTGGAGCAGGGGAGAAGATTTGTTGACCGATAAATTCCCGGAGTTTGCGCCACTGACGGAGTCCTTGCCCAACGGCACGGTTATCGACGGCGAAATCATTCCGTGGCAGGACGGGCGGCCATTGCCTTTTCAGGTGATGCAAACACGTATCGGACGCAAGAACCTTTCGCCTAAATCGCTTAGCGAGGCGCCACTGGTGATGGTATGTTATGATCTGTTGGAATGGAACGGGGAAGACATCCGGGCCAAGCCGATGCGTGATCGCCGCAACCTCCTGCAGCGCCTGTTGTCTTCGCCTACACCTTATCCGGCATTGCTACTGTCGGAAATTATGACTTTCGACGGTTGGCGCGAAGTAGCGGATTTCCGCCAACGGGCGCGCGAATCCCATTGCGAGGGCGTGATGCTCAAACGTAAGGATAGCACTTATGGCAGCGGTAGGCGGCGTGGGAACTGGTGGAAATGGAAAACGGATCCACTCACTGCCGACGGGGTGTTGATCTATGCGCAAAGTGGTCACGGGCGGCGTGCGAATTTATATACCGATTATACCTTTGCTGTGTGGGACGAGGAAGGCGTACTAGTGCCATTTGCTAAAGCCTATTCAGGTCTTACCGACAAAGAAATTGCCGAGTTGGACAACTGGATCAAACGCCATACGCTGGAACGTTTCGGCCCGGTGCGAAGCGTCACACCGCGCCATGTCTTCGAAATCGCTTTCGAGGGCATCGGGGAAAGCAGCAGGCATAAATCCGGTGTGGCGCTACGCTTTCCACGCATACTGCGATGGCGACGGGACAAGTCGCCCAAGGATGCCAATACCAAAGCTGATTTGTTGCAATTGATCGAAGCATTGAGGTGAAGATGATGTGTTTACCTTCCCATGACAACATATCCGTAACTGATGAATACCTGCGTCGTGACTGCTTCGTTATGTCCCTGTATTACATCTGTAGTAAATCCAAGGTGAGTCCAGGTATTTCTGATAAAAACCTGGACTCACCTTGGACTCACCTTGGACTCATGCTGGACTCATTATGAACGAGGTATTAGCGAGGTGCCTGTTTGGTTCGATGAAGGGTCGGGAATGTTGCAGGGGCAGATTGGTTGAGTTCGCTAAGTTTTCACAATATCGGAATATTTTATGAAATACTAAGGAAAATGACCCATGTCTGCATGCCCAAGGTAAGGCTTTACTTGGATTATAAAACCTTACCTTTGCATATCGGGTTATATTGTCATTGAACGTATTCGCAGAAACATGGTTTTTCAATAAGGGGTGGCAACCCCACCGTTTCCAGCAGGAAACGTGGTCGGCTATCGCTGCCGGTAAATCGGGATTGCTGAATGCACCTACCGGATATGGCAAAACTTTTGCCGTATGGTTCGGCATCCTTCAGCGGTATTACCGAAAGGAGAAGCGCAGGAAAGGACTCCACGGATTGTGGATTACGCCATTGCGCGCACTTTCCGCGGAAATTTTGCAAGCTACGCAGACGGTGAGCGACGACTTGGAACTCGACTACCGTATCGGGTTGCGGACGGGCGATACCCCTACAGCCGAGCGGCACCGGCAGCGTACAAGCCCGCCCCAAGCGTTGATTACGACGCCTGAGAGCGTCCATCTGCTGTTGGCATCAAAGGGCTATTGCGATTTTTTTGGCGGTTTGGAGTTCGTGGTCGTCGACGAATGGCATGAGTTGGTGGGAAGCAAACGGGGCGTATTGGTCGAGTTGGCTCTTAGTCGCCTCCGCACGATTTCCCCGAAACTTCAAGTATGGGGAATTTCTGCTACCATTGGCAACCTGAATGAGGCCATGGATATCCTGCTGGGCCATGGCCACAGCGGTAAGCTGGTGCGGGCTGCCCTGAAAAAAGACACCTACATGGAGACGTTGCTTCCCGATACCTTGGAGCGGTTCCCTTGGGCAGGCCACATCGGTACTTCCATGATTGATAAAGTCGTGCCCATCATCGAATCCCATCGGTCGACCTTGCTGTTCACCAATACACGGTCACAGGCGGAAATCTGGTACCATCGGTTGCTCGATGCTGCACCGCAACTGTCCGGCGCGTTAGCTATCCACCACGGGTCGTTGAGCGAAGAACTGCGCGTATGGGTGGAAGACGCGCTGCACCGGGGTACACTCAAAGCTGTGGTTTGTACGAGCAGTCTCGACCTGGGGGTCGACTTCCGCCCGGTGGATTGTGTGGTGCAAATCGGTTCACCGAAGGGTGTGGCCCGGTTCGTGCAGCGTGCGGGTAGGAGCGGCCATCGGCCGGGTGAAACGAGTAAGATTTTTTTCCTGCCCACCCATTCGCTGGAAATCATGGAAGGGGCAGCCATACGCTATGCCGTGGCCAACGGCCTGCTGGAGCAACGGCTGCCGTATGTGCGGTCGTTCGATGTGCTACTCCAATATATGGTTACGTTGGCCGTGTCCGATGGTTTCCGCGCGGATGAGCTATATGGCGAAATCAAACGGACGCATTGTTTTGCATCCATTAACCGTGAGGAATTCGACGAATGCCTATTGATGGTAACGCAGGGTGGCCGTACACTGGATACCTATGAGGAATTCCACAAGGTCGTGGTGGAAAACGGCGTATATCACGTTACCAGCAAACGGGTGGCCCTGCGCCATCGCCTGAGTATCGGCGCCATCGTTTCCGACACGATGATGCGTGTGAAATTCTTGAGCGGAAAATACTTGGGCACCATTGAAGAATGGTTTATTTCGCGGCTCCAACACGGCGATACGTTCTGGTTTTCCGGGAGGTTGCTCGAACTTGTGCGGGTGAAGGACATCCAAGCCATTGTCCGGCCAGCCACCGGAAAAAAGGGTGCTGTCCCCTCGTGGATGGGCGGGCGGTTCCCCATATCGGACAATTTCGGGGCGGCGCTTCGGCACACGTTTGCGGAAATCCAACGGGGAGGCCGTCGGCTCCCGGAAGAATTACGGTTTCTGCAGCCATTGTTTGACGAGCAACGTCGTGTTTCGGCGCTGCCGGATGAAGACGAACTCTTGGTGGAATACATCCATACGCGATATGGCCACCATCTATTTGTCTATCCGTTTGAAGGAAAGCTGGTACATGAGGGGATGGCCGCCGTGGTGGCTTACCGACTAAGCCGTATCCAAAAGGCGACATTCAGCATCGCAAGCAATGAGTACGGATTTGAGCTGCTTTGCGACGCGCCGATACCTTTGGATGAGGCCCTGCAAAATGGTTTGTTTGCTACTGACGGCCTGTTCGACGATATCCGCAGTGGCATCAACATCCGGGAGATGGCGAGGCGCAAGTTCCGTGACATCGCCGGCATTGCCGGCTTGGTATTCCAGGGGTATCCGGGCAAACCGATGAAGACGAAGCATCTACAAGCCAATTCGGGGTTGTTTTTTTCCGTCTTTGAAGAGCATGACGCCGGCAACCTGTTACTCCGGCAAGCGTACGATGAAGTGTATGATTTTCAATTGGAAGCATCGCGCATGCATAAAGCATTCAGACGGATTGAGACACACCGCATGGTGGTGCAATGGCCAAACCAGCTTACCCCGTTTGCTTTTCCGGTATTCGCCGAGTCTTTCCGCGAGCGGTATAGCAACGAGGATTGGCAATCCCGGCTGGAGAAGTTGAAAACGCAATTGGAGGCTTAGCAGGATGGGGAAAACAATCCGGTTGATGGATACGAATTTCACGCTATTGCCCGAACGGGCGCTGTTGGTTCCGGATTACCACACGTTGGTGGTGGCCGATTGGCATTTGGGGAAGGGCACCCATTTCCGTAAAGCCGGGATTTTCATGCCGTCCGCATCGGTTGACAACGATGTGTTACGTATCCAGTTGCTCTTGGATAGCCATGCTGTTCATACCGTTGTTTTCCTGGGTGATCTGTTCCATAGCGATTTAAATAGCGAATGGCATGTTTTTGAGCGATTCAGGGCCGCCAACCCTTCTATACGATTTATCCTGACGCGTGGCAATCACGATATCCTGCCCGACGATATATTGGAAAATGCGGCGGTTGATATCATGCCGTCGTATTCCATTGCACCCCATATCTATTGCAGCCACCACCCCACGGACGGCACGGTAGCCGGCCAGCTCCATATCGCGGGCCATGTGCATCCCGGCTGCCTTGTTTCGAATGCCGGGCGACAAATGTACCGGCTACCTTGCTTTTACCATCACGGGCAAACGTTATTGCTGCCCGCTTTTGGCACATTAACGGGCCTCCATTTGATGCCACATCGATCCGGTGCCCGCGTTTATCCCATTGTGGGCGGTAATGTATGGGAATTGAAAAAAGGATAAAACAATCTTTCGGTCTTCGTGTAAACCTTATAAGAAAAGGAGGAGATTTTATGGCCGATGAATTGAGAGACCGGAAGGTAGCTATTTTGACAGCGGATGGATTCGAGGAAATCGAATTGACTAGCCCGCGGGATGCCATCCAGATGGCTGGTGGTAAGACGTATATCGTATCGCCGAAAAACGATGTGGTGCGTGCGAAGAAAGGAAAAGAATGGAGCCTGGATTTCGATGTCGATGTTCCGTTAGATGGGGCAAACCCCAATGACTATGATGCGCTACTCGTCCCCGGCGGCGTGATCAATCCAGACCAGTTGCGCGTGATTGACAAGGCATTGGATTTCGTGAAGGCATTTTTCGATGCAGGAAAACCCGTCGCCGCGATTTGCCACGGGCCGCAGGTGCTTATCGATGCCGAGGTGGTAGCCGGGAGAAAGATGACTTCCGTAAAGAATATCCGCAAGGATCTGATCAACGCCGGTGCACGTTGGGAAGACAGCGCCGTGGTGGTAGACCAAGGGCTGGTAACAAGCCGGACGCCGGACGACCTGCCCGACTTCAACGAAAAGGTGGTCGAAGAATTCGCGGAAGGTAAGCATGCCGGTCAGCATGCATAAACCTATCGCGCACCCTTGACCGCCATTTGCAGGGTAAACACCTTATCGCTCGCGGTGATGAATAAAACATCGTGGTTCGTTCCGCTAAAGCACACATTGGCTGTCCAGTTTACAGGTACGTCGATGTGTTGGATCTTTTCTCCGGAAGGATCGTATACGTCGATACCCTTTCCCGTGAGGTATACATTGCCTTTTTCGTCGATTGTCATTCCATCGGACCCTTGGTTTACGAAGAGTTGCTTGTCAAGGATGGTGCCATCCTTTCTTAGTGTGTACCGATAAGTTTTGCTGTCCCCGATATCGGCTACATATAAATATTTCCCATCCGGTGTGCCTACAATGCCGTTCGGCTTTTTGAATTGATCGTCCAAGCGAATCACTTGTCCATCATGGTACATGTATAGTGCTTCCGTGGCGAGGTCGGGCGTCGTCCGACTCCAATAGGAGCGTTGGTAATAGGGGTCGGTAAAGTAAATGACTCCCGTTGGAGATACCCACACATCATTTGGCCCATTGAAGAGGGAGTCGCGGTAGTTTACGGCCAGTTTTTCGACATTCCGGTCCATCCCGATGCGCCACAATTCATATTGGTCGTCCGCACAGGCGATCAGGTGACCCTGGTGGTCGATATACATGCCATTCGCTCTGCCGGCCGGTTCCATAAAGATGGCAAGGTTCCCATTCGTGCCGTATCGCCAGATCCGGTTGTTGGGCTGATCGGTAAAAAACACGTTCCCGTATTGGTCGGCGGCGGGGCCTTCGGTAAAGCTGAAACCATCGGCAACGAGTTTCATTTCCGCACCCGGCGCAACGACCTGAGCGAAACACCAAGGAGCTAATGCGATGGATAATACGACAGCGAGATAAATTTTTCTTTTCATTACATATTCATTAAATGGTTCATGTTTAATCCACGATTTTAAAGTCTGTACGTCGATTGAGCCCGCGACCTTCCGGCGTATCGTTGGTGGCTATGGGCTGAGCCTGACCATAGCCCCTGAACGTCAGCCGGGATACTGAAATTCCGGCATCGATCAAATAATTATATACGGCTTCGGCACGTTTTTCCGACAATTGTTGGTTGTAGGCTTCTTTGCCTGTATTGTCCGTGTGCCCCCCGATTTCCACCCGCACGTGTTCATTCAGGTTAAGGAAGTTAACGAGTTGGTCCAGATCACTTTTGGATTCGGGCAGCAGGGTATACCGATCGGTATCGAAAAACACATTGTTAAGTGTTTCGGATTTACCAACGCTTATCCGCGACAGCAGAATGCGTATTTCATAGGCATCATTAATTCTTGCACTATCGTCAAGCGGGTAGCTTTCCGAAAAAAAGAGGTAGCCCGGTTGGTTGATGTGCAACGCATAGGTTTTGCCAAAGGGTAGGGGAGCCAGAAAAGTTCCATCCTCATAGTCGGCTTGTTCTTTATACACCGTACGGTTCGAACCCACATCGGTCACCGTAACAACAGCCTGAACAGGCTCATCGCTTTCCGCATCCATAATAATGCCTTTGAGGTATGCTACCGGATCGGGCCGCAATTGTTCACCCAGCTGAAATGCGTAAATATCAAGTCCGCCGACGGCGTCTTCCGGACGCCGGGTTGAAAAAAAAGCCTGGGTTCCGTTCATGCTTACCGTCAATGCGCTTTGTTCGTGGTGGTCATTAACCGGAAAGCCAAGATTGACAGGCTGTTCCCAGTGACCGCCGCTATCCATCCTGCTTTTGAAAATGTCCTTATTGCCCAGTCCGGGCCACCCGTTCGAAGCAAAGTAAAGCGTACGGTTATCCGCATGGATGTAGGGTGAACTTTCGTCATAAGGCGTGTTGATGGCCGGTCCGAGGTTCCGTGGCTCTTCCCATTGTCCATCGGTTTTCAATGAAGTCTTCCAGATATCATAACCGCCTTCCCCGCCAGGTCGGTTGCTCACGAAATAAAGTGTCCGCCCGTCTGCCGCCAATGCCGGCTGTGCCTCCCAGCCCCGGGTATTGATAGGAGCGCCCAGGTTATGAGGAGTACCCCATCGGTCGTCTTCTCGTCGGGCCACGTAAATGTCACAACTACCAAGCCCGTCGGGGCGGTTGCAGCCGGTAAAAAACAAGTATTTTCCATCCGGCGATATGCAATGGGCACCTTCGTTATAAAGATCCGAATTGATTTGCCCTTTTAATAACGTCGCTTCCTGCCAGTCGCCACTACTGTCGCGGCTGCTTTCAAAGAAGTTTTCGCGGTTGTCTTTTTTTCGTGTAAAAATAATGGTCTGTTGATCGGCAGTGAGCCTCGGAAAATACTCATCATATATGCTGTTAATTGCCGGTCCGGGGTTCTGCGGTGAGAATGGAATGGGATTGCTCACCGCCCGTATACTGAATTCACAGTCCGCGATGTATTTTTCGGTAAGCCGCTTGCCATCGGCGGTCAGCCCCGGCGTATTCCAATAGCGTTTCAGGGCAATCAATGCGTTTGAATAGTTACCGGTGTGAAGCAGGCTTTCGCCAAGGCCGAACCAGGTAAGCGGCGTCAGTGCCGAATCCAGCTTGATGACCTCCTTATAGTTGCTTACCGCCAATTCAAAATTCTGCTGTTTACGGTAGATATCGCCGAGTTGCTGATAGGCAGCAACGAATCCGGCGTCCAGAGAAATGGCTTCTTCGAGGGAGGCGATGGCAGATTCATATTGCTGGTTTCTAAGTTGAGATCCCGCTTTTTCGAACGCCTGTTGCGCACGTTTATTGGCTGGGCTCTGCTGTGCGGCCGCCGGTAATACGTATAGCGAAGCGAATAGAATCAATGCATGTAATACGTTGGCTATCTTCATAGCGCAGGGATGTCTTTTATAGCTATCGTTGTTTGAATTTCCGGAGTGACTGTTTCGATTCTTCACGCAGGGCCAGCCGGCCACTGATAGCCGCCAGATCATACAGCAACACCTCCCAATGCTCGGTTCCCTGCCAAAGCGTTCGCTTTAGTGCGGTCAGCGCCTCGGGGCTTTTGCTGAGCAACGGCTCACAAAATTGCCCGATAGCCACATCCATCTCGGTGGTCGTAGGCCGTACGGTATGGACCAGGCCATGTTGTTGTGCCCAATGCGCATCGAAAAAAGTAGTCGGATTTAATGCCAGGGTGGTAAATGCGGAAAGACCTATCTTGCGCTGCAACGCCGGTGCAATAACAAACGGACCGATATTGATACTGATTTCGCTGAGTTTGACGGCGGCATTTTCCGAAGCAAAGCAATAATCGCAGGCCGCCATAAGGCCTACGCCCCCGCCCACGGCTTTGCCCTGCACCCTGCCGATAATCAGTATGGGCGACTGGCGGATGGTGTTGATAACCCGGGCAAATCCCGAAAAGAAAGCCTCACCTGTTTCTTCGTCCGTTAGTGCCAGTAATTCATCAAAACTTGCGCCCGCACAAAACGTACGGTCGCCAGCACTTTGTAACAGGATCAACGTTATATCGGGCGACGCGGCGGCCGACCGAATATGCTCATTAAGCTGATCCAGCAACAAGGAAGGCAGTGAATTGTGCGCGGGATGACCAAAGGTAATCACCGCCAATCCGGCGGGTGTTGTTTCCGTTTTTACAAATCCTGAGTTCATATCGATCCCTCCGGCATAGCAATCAGCTAACACCGATGCCGCTGATTGCTGCCGACTTATAATCAACTATACTTATTGCCGAATTTTCCCTTCACGTCAGCTACAATTTCTTTAACGCCCTGCTCTTCGTCTTTCGGGCAAATCATTAAGGTATCGTCGGCCTGTACCACAATAAAATTGTGAAGACCTTTCAGGATAACCAATTTGTCATTCGGCACATGGATCATGCAATTCGATGAATCATATGCAATGACGTTTTCTGACGAGGACGAAACGTTGCCAAGATAGTCTTTTTCAGACAGCTCATATATCGAAGACCAGGTACCCAGGTCGGACCAGCCGAAATCTGCGGGCAATACGAATACGTTATCGGCTTTTTCCATAACGGCAAAATCGATCGAGATATTAACGCAACGCACAAAAGCTCCCGATATAAATTTAGCTTCCCTGTCTGAGTTGTAGACCTCCGCACCCTCCCTGAATACCTCATTCATTTCCGTCTGGTACTTCTGGAATGCTTCGATAATTGCTTTGGCCGACCAAATGAAAATCCCGGCATTCCAGAGGAAATCACCACTTTGCAGAAACGTCGTGGCCAGTTCAAGATTCGGTTTTTCCGTAAACGTCTTCACTTTCTTGAACCCCTGTTCTGCGGCACTTTTGCCATACTGGATATACCCGTATCCGGTATCAGGGCGCGCAGGTTTAATACCTAAGGTGATAAGCCAATCGTTGTCCGCCGCGCACTTGAGTCCTTTCATCACATCCGCCAGGAAAACATCAGGCTCCAGAATCAGATGATCAGCCGGTGCGATAACCATAACAGCATCGGGATTTAACTGCTGTATCTTATGGCTGGCATAGGCAATACACGGTGCTGTATTGCGCATAATCGGTTCGAGTATCAGCTGTTGAGACGACAGCTCAGGTATTTGTTCCTGCACCAGGTGTGCATACGATTCATTCGTGGCTATAAAAATATTCTCCTTCGGGATAATTTTCCGGAAACGATCATACGTGGTTTGAATGAGCGTCTTTCCGGTACCCAGCATATCGATGAATTGTTTGGGTAATCTGGTACGGCTCACCGGCCAAAACCGGCTGCCGATGCCACCTGCCATGATGACGGCGTAATAATTCTTCATGTGTTGTTGTTCCTCTTTCTTTTCTGCCAGTTCCGTTGGCTCCCGGCCATCCGATTAAATTTTATTTTCGGCATAAGATAGTCAATTTATCAATGCGGTCATAATCATTATTCATGTAGGTTCTGTCATGTTTTATGTGTTCCTCCGCTGTAACTACATGGCGCTTAACCAGCGACGAATGGTTAATGTAACATTTTTTGATTTGAGATTGCTAATCACAAATATATTTTCTAATTTTAGATACTGATATGCGCAAAAATATGTTATTTTGGGCATTCTTTGGTTATCAGTCTATCTGAATTTTTGCGAAAAGCGCAATGGAAATAGAGAAAAGATTATTTGACAATCTACAAGATTTTTTTGGGTTTGATACATTTAAGGGCGACCAGGAAGCAATAATCACCAACATCCTACAAAAGCAAGATACGTTTGTGATTATGCCGACCGGCGGAGGCAAGTCGATATGCTACCAGTTGCCCGCTTTGATGAGCGAGGGAACAGCCATCGTCATATCCCCCCTTATTGCCCTGATGAAAAATCAGGTGGACCAATTGCGTTCATTTGGCGGCGACGACAGCATTGCTCACTTTCTGAATTCTTCGTTAAATAAAAGTGACATAACACGTGTTCGGCAGGACGTGATGGCGGGCAAAACGAAGTTGCTCTACGTAGCACCCGAATCGTTGGCGAAGAGCGAGAACGTGGAATTCCTTAAGCTGATCACGATATCATTCGTGGCTGTTGACGAGGCACACTGTATTTCCGAGTGGGGACATGATTTCCGGCCCGAATACCGTAAAATCCGTTCGGTCATCAATTCCATCGGGGAAGGCATTCCTGTCATTGCACTAACGGCCACCGCTACACCTAAAGTGCAATCGGATATCCGTAAGAACCTGCAGATGAATGACGCTACCTTGTTCAAGTCATCTTTTAACAGAGCAAATCTCTTTTATGAGGTACGGCCAAAAAGGAACGTGGTCAAGGAAATCGTTCGTTTCATCAAAAATAATCCGGGAAAGTCTGGTATCATTTACTGCCTAAGCCGGAAAAAAGTAGAGGAAATTGCAGAAGTACTGAACATAAACGGCATAAAAGCATTGCCTTACCATGCGGGCCTTGATGCCAAAACACGTGCGGACACACAAGATAAATTCCTCATGGAAGATGTGGATGTCATCGTGGCCACCATAGCATTTGGCATGGGAATAGACAAGCCAGACGTGCGGTACGTTATCCACCACGATATCCCGAAGAGCATGGAGGGTTACTATCAGGAAACCGGGCGTGCCGGGCGTGATGGGGGTGAGGGGCACTGCCTGGCATTTTACTCGGAAAAGGATATCGAGAAGCTGACCAAATTCATGAAGGATAAGCCAGTATCCGAACGGGAGATTGGTACGCAGATACTGAAGGAAGTTATTGATTATTCCGAGTCGTCGGTATGCCGCCGCAAACAGATCCTCCATTACTTCGGCGAAAACTTCGACGAAACGGGGTGCAATAAGATGTGCGATAATTGCAGTGCGGATCAAACGACGTTCGATGCTGAAGAATCCCTATTGGACGTGTTGAAATTTATTCAGGAGCAAGGGGAGAAGTTTGACGACCACCATATCATCAACGTTTTTATCGGACAGAATAACCAACCGATATCATCCTATAAACACGACACGCATCCGGTGTTTGGAAGCGGAAAAGAACGTGGTGTTCTTTATTGGAAATCGCTTATCCGGCAAGCCGTTCTCAATAACTTTCTGGCAAAAGATATCGACCACTATGGATTACTTATGCTTACCGATACAGGAAAACGGTATATAAACAATCCATATGGCTTGAAATTCATACTGAATAAGCCCATGGAAGCCGCAACCGAAGACGGTGGCGATGAACCGGCCCAACAAGGCGGTGGGGCAGTGGATACGCAGCTGCTCAAGATGCTCAAAGAACTGCGCAAAAAAATCGCTAAGCAAAAAGGGTTACCTCCATTTGTTATTTTCCAGGACCCCTCGCTTGAAGAGATGTGCACACACTACCCGGTCACCATCGACGAACTCAAGCAGATTCATGGCGTTGGCGCTGGAAAGGCGCTCAAGTTTGGCAGTAAATTTATTGAACTCATTAAGCAATACGTAGAAGAGAACGAAATAGACCGACCGCAAGATCTGGTAATTAAAGGTACGGCTAATAAATCGGCGCTCAAAGTTTCCATTATCCAAAATATCGACCGTAAAATCGGACTTGAAGATATCGCCCATGCCAAAGGGATTACGTACGAAGATTTATTAAAAGAGGTCGAGTCTATCGTCAACTCCGGCACAAAATTGAACCTGGGATATTTTGTGGATGAGTTAATCGACGAGGATAGGCAGGATGAAGTTTTCGATTATTTCCGTGCTGCGGAGATTGATTCCGTTGATCAGGCATTAACTGATCTGGGTTCCGAAGATTACACCTACGAAGAAATCCAGTTGATGCGAATCAAATTCATGTCAGAATTGGGAAATTAGCAACCGACACATGTTATTGTTTATCAGCCTTTTATACAAATACGCTTTTTAATTTTCATTTTAACACTACTATTTCTATATACATTAGGTATATTTGCAACAGTGAAGGTGAAATATAGATAGGTAAGCGGATTTATTCAATTTAATTAGCTAAACAACACCCATGCAGAGTTTTAGGACCGAACTGGAAAATCCGGTCGTAGAAAAGGAGATTATTGAACTTGAGCGCAAAATCAGGGCGTTCCGTGACGGCTCATTGCCTGAAGAGAAATTCAAAAGCTTGCGGCTTGCCCGGGGCATCTATGGCCAGCGGCAACCCGGCGTGCAGATGGTGCGTATCAAGTTGCCGTTTGGCAAGGCCACGTTCAAGCAATTGCTCCGCATATCGGATATCTCTGATGAATATGCCATCCGTAACCTGCACTTTACAACCCGCCAGGACATCCAGATACATTTCGTGAGCTTGGACCGCACACCCGAGCTCTGGGCGAAATTGGCCAAAGATGATGTGACGATACGCGAGGCTTGCGGCAATACCGTGCGGAACGTCACGGCGTCTCCCGAGGCGGGAATCGATCCCAACGAACCTTTCGATGTATCGCCTTATGCCCACGCTACGTTCTCCTATTTCCTACGTAACCCTATCTGTCAGGAGCTTGGCCGGAAGTTCAAATTCGGCTTCTCGTCCAGTTCCAGGGACACGGCATTTGCCTTTGGGCAGGACCTCGGTTTCATTCCCAGGGTACGTATGGTAGACAATCGCGAGGAACGCGGCTTCCGGGTCGTGCTGGGCGGCGGATTGGGCGCCCAGCCAATGGCTGGCCATGTGGTGCATGAATTCCTTCCGGAAGACCAGCTAATACCGTATTCCGAAAGCGTACTGCGTACATTCGACCGGTACGGTGAGCGGAACAACAGAAATAAAGCGCGGTTTAAATACCTGATCCAAAAACTTGGATTGGAAGAAGTAAAGCGGTTGATTGGGGAGGAACAGACAGCGAGTAAAGTGAAAACTTACACAATAGACCGTGACGCGGTACCCCAACCCGAGCCTCCAGGTGAAGTTCCGGCTGAAGTGGCACCGGTAGTTGACAGCGTGGCGTATGAAATATGGCGGAAAACCAACGTCTGGGAACAAAAACAGGCGGGCTTCTATGCGATAAATATTAAAGTCCCAACTGGCGACATGCCGACCGAGAAGGCGAGGGTGCTGCTTGCGGGCATCGAGGGGCACGTGGCCGACGAGGTGCGGGTAACCCAGAATCAGGGACTTTTACTGAAGTTTGCTCGGGAAGAGTCGCTTCCCCATATCTATAACATTTTACTTAAAATCGGTTTTGCAAAACCGGGGTTCGATAGCGTGGCCGATGTGACCACCTGTCCGGGCACGGATACCTGTAACCTCGGTATTTCCAATAGTACCGAAATGGCCCGGGTACTGGAGTCGCTGATTTATGAAGAGTATGAAGATCTCGTTTACGATCGGGATTTGAAGATCAAAATAAGCGGTTGCATGAATTCATGCGGGCAGCACGGAATTGCGCATATCGGGTTGCACGGCAGCTCTTTAAAGGCCAGTGGAAAAGTGGTGCCCGCAGCGCAGATTATGCTCGGCGGTGGTGTGTTGGGCGATGGACTTGGCCGCGTGGCCGAACGCGTCATCAAAGTACCCTCCAAAAGAGTGGTACAGGCCCTAAGGTTATTGCTTGATGATTATGCGGCTAATGCACTTCCTGCGGAATATTTCCATGATTATTTCGATCGTCAAACCAAAGACTATTTTTACCGGATGCTGAAGCCGCTGGCCGATCTCACCACCTTGGTAGACGACGAATTTGTTGATTGGGGTCACCAGGAGACCTATCAGCAGGCCATCGGTGTGGGCGAATGTGCCGGTGTGGTGATAGACCTGGTTTCCGTGCTGCTCTTCGAGGCAGAAGAAAAACTAGATTGGGCCAACGAGAGTTACAGCACAGGGGCATTTGCCGATGCTATCTACCATACCTACAGCATGTATATCAGTGCCGCCAAGGCATTGCTGCTTGAAAAGGGAATCCATAGCAGCACGCAGATAGCGATTATCAATGATTTTGAGAAAAACTTTGTCGAATCCGGCGAATTTGACGTCCCCGGCGGTTTTGCCAACCAGGTCCTCGAGATCAACAAGCATGAACCGTCAGCATCGTTCGCCCGAAAATACCTCGCTACGGCCATCGACTTCCACGACGCAAATATCGCCAAGCGGTCGGTGACAGCGGCAATAAACGGTTAACAGGAAATTTCCTGAACGTATTTACGACATAACTAAACGACGAATGAACAGCTATTCAAAAATAACACTGGTTGGTGCCGGCCCCGGTGATACCGATCTCATCAGTTTAAAGGGCTTGAAAGCATTGGCTACGGCCGATGTGGTTCTTTACGATGCACTCGTCAATGAAGAATTACTTGAGTATGCTCCCAAGCATGCACTGCGTGTTTTTGTGGGCAAACGGGCACATCATCATGCGTTTACGCAGCTGGAGATTAACCAGATGATGGTTGAACATGCCCAAACAAAAGGGCATGTTGTCCGCTTGAAAGGCGGCGACCCGTTTGTATTCGGAAGAGGAGGGGAGGAGCTTGCCTATGCAGCCGAAAATCGAATTCCAACAACGGTAGTGCCCGGCATTTCCAGTGCAATTGCGCTAGCGGGACTTCAAGGCGTTCCATTAACCTACCGCGGTATTAGTGAAAGTTTTTGGGTAATTACAGGTGCCACCACAGCCGGTTCGGTTTCAAAAGACATTCAGGTAGCAGTCCATACAGACGCTACGGTAGTTGTACTTATGGGATTGAATAAACTGGCGGAAATTGCCCATATTTACCAGGGCGCTGGGCGGGGGAACCTGCCGGTGGCGGTTATCCAGAATGGGTCGTTACCAGAAGAAAAAATTGCATTGGGTACGATGGATAGCATCGTAGAACAAGCCCGATCGCAACAAATCGGTGCTCCTGCGGTAATTATCATTGGCGAGGTAGTTGCCAAACATGCACAGTACAGATCGAAGCAGCATCGGGAGGATGCGATAGCCGTATGAGCGAACAGGTAAGCAACCAGCTATTTCCGGTATTCCTACAGTTAAACCAACTGCGCACATTACTCGTGGGTGGCGGGAATGTGGCACTTGAAAAGCTTACCGCGCTCCTTGGAAACAGTCCTGCGGCATCCATTAAAATTGTCGGCAGGGAAATCAGCCCTATGGTTCGGGCATTCATCAACGACTATCCATTGGTTTCTTTGCACGAGCGCGTTTTTCGCGATACCGATTTGGACGGAATAGATGTCGTGGTTGTCGCGGCAGATAACGCCGAATTAAATAGGCACATCCGCAACGAGGCCCGCAAACGGCATTTATTGATCAATGTTGCGGACAAGCCTGATCTGTGTGATTTTTACCTCGGTTCGGTTGTAAAGAAAGGAAATTTAAAAATTGGTATATCCACCAATGGAAAATCCCCCACTATTGCAAAGCGGATCAAGGAATTACTGAACGAAGCGCTACCTGAAGAAATTGACGAAACACTGACCTATATGAGCCGGCTTCGGGATACATTGAAAGGTGATTTTACCGATAAGGTCAAAACATTAAATGCGCATACCGCATCCTTATTGACGTCATACTCGGAAAAATGAATGCACTGGCAACTGAAATAACAACCCTTGTAGACGGGAAAGCCATATCGGAGGCACTGGCTTCACTTGCCGATCGTTTCCCCGGGCGTGTGGTTTTTTCCACCAGTTTTGGAATAGAAGATCAGGTCATCACGCATTTGATTTTCAGCAACAATTTACCCATACGTGTTTTCACGCTCGAAACGGGTCGGTTGTTCCGCGAAACATACTACGTATGGAACCGTACGTTGGAAGTATACGGTAAAAAGATTGAAGCTTATTTTCCAGACACGAATGCGGTAGAGCAATTGATTAGTAAAAAGGGGCCGGCTAGTTTTTACGAATCGGTTGAGAACCGGAAAGAATGCTGCCGCATCCGCAAGATTGAGCCCCTTCAACGTGCCCTGCACGGCGCAGCTTGCTGGATAACGGGCATCAGGGCTTCGCAGTCCGATAACCGGCAGGGCATGGCCCAGGTCGAATGGGATTCGGGCCACAACCTCATCAAATTCCATCCCCTATACCATTGGTTGGAAGATGACGTGTGGGATTATGCCAAAAAACATCATATCCCCTACAATCCGCTACACGATAAAGGGTTTCCCAGTATCGGTTGCGCTCCCTGCACGCGTGCAGTGGGAGCGGGGGAGGACTTCCGTGCCGGCCGCTGGTGGTGGGAAGATAAAAGTAAAAAGGAATGCGGTTTGCATGTTACGTGATTGAGATATTAACAACAAGAAAATAAAAGAAAACGATAAGCATGGATTATTTAGACCATCTGGAGGCCGAGGCCATATACATTTTACGTGAGGTGGCGGGGCAATTCGAAAAGCCTGCACTGTTGTTTTCGGGCGGGAAAGATTCGATAACGTTGGTGCACCTGGCAAAAAAAGCATTCCGGCCGGGCAGATTCCCGTTTCCATTGGTACACATCGATACCGGACACAACTTTCCGGAAACAATCGCTTTCCGCGATCAATTGGTCGCATCGTTGCAGGAAGAGTTGATTATTGGTTATGTACAAGATAGTATCGATGCAGGGAAAGTAGTTGAGCAAAAAGGAAAGAATGCCAGTCGCAACCAGCTGCAAACCATCACCTTACTCGATACCATTGCGGCACATGGATTTGATGCCTGCATCGGTGGAGCCCGTCGCGACGAAGAGAAAGCCCGGGCGAAAGAACGTATTTTCTCGGTGCGGGACGAGTTCGGGCAATGGGATCCGAAACGGCAACGACCCGAACTGTGGAATATTTATAATGGACGTATTCATAAAGGAGAGAATGTCCGGGTGTTTCCCATCAGCAACTGGACCGAGCTGGATGTCTGGAACTACATCCGCAGGGAGAACATCGAACTACCATCCATCTATTTTTCGCATGAGCGTGATGTGATCACCCGTAACGGACAATTGATGACAGCAACCGAGTTCCTGAGCATTGATCACGAAGACGTCGTACAACGGTGTAAGGTGCGGTTCAGGACGGTGGGCGATATGACCTGTACAGCGGCAGTGCCGTCAGAGGCGTATCACATCGATGACATCATCGAGGAGATACAATTGTCCAATATCAGTGAACGTGGCGCACGCATGGACGATAAAGTGTCGGAAGCAGCGATGGAAGACCGGAAAAAAGGTGGCTATTTTTAAAAAAAACGAAAATCCAACATGGATCTATTGAAATTTATAACGGCGGGTAGTGTAGACGACGGAAAAAGTACCCTGATCGGCAGGTTATTGTACGATACCGATTCGATATTAGATGATCAACTGGAAGCAATACAACGCGCCAATCGGAAAAACGACGACGGCACACTGGATTTGGCCATCTTAACCGACGGCCTGAAAGCCGAACGCGAGCAGGGAATCACCATTGACGTGGCTTACAAATATTTCCATACCGATAAGCGCAAATTCATTATTGCCGATACGCCCGGGCATATCCAGTATACACGTAATATGGTTACGGGTGCGTCAAATGCGGACTTGGCAATCATTCTAATCGATGCGCGTAAAGGCGTCGTGGAACAAACCCGCAGGCACTCGTTCCTGGTATCGTTATTGGCCATTCCAAACATCCTTGTATGCATCAATAAGATGGATATGGTCGATTACGATAAGGCGGTATTTGACAAAATTAAAGGCGATTATGAGCGGTTGACCGAAAACATGAACGCCATACAGATAGATTATATTCCCGTTAGCGCGTTAAAGGGCGATAATATTGCCACCCGGTCATCGAATACACCGTGGTACGAAGGGAAATCGCTATTGGATTTCCTCGAAACCGTTGAGGTGAACCGCCAACCGGAAACCCAACAAGCCCGGTTTCCGGTGCAGTGGGTTATCCGGCCACAGACTGCAGAATTACCCGACTATCGGGGCTACGCCGGTCGCATTGTCGGCGGGGCTTTTACGGTGGGAGACAGGGTTGTTGCACTACCTTCGGGCTTCGCCAGTACAATAACCCGTATTGAACTGGCCGCCGAAAGCCTGGCAACGGCCGAAAGCGGCGCATCCGTCATTATCCACCTGGCCGATGACATGGATATAAGCAGGGGAGACATGATCGTAAAAGCAGATGAACAGCCGGTATTGTCCCAGCAATTCGAATCAGACATCTGTTGGATGGATACAAAGCCGATCGATGTCAGTCAGACGTATTTACTGCAGCAACACGGGAAGACCACAAAAGTCAGAATACAAGACATCATTTACCGCGTCGATATCGAAACCCTCGAAAAATCAGCAAGTGAAAGTTTTGGATTGAATGACATCGGCAGAATTCAATTCAAATGTGCCGAACCGTTAGCGTTAGACCGTTATGCATCCAACAAGGCCAACGGCGGCGCCATCCTCATCGACGCCCGAAATAACCTGACGGTAGCTGCACTGATGATAAGCAATTCCATTGATAACTGAAAAGACGAAACCCTATAAACAGGATAGGGTTCGTAAACCCTTATTTAACATAACGTCAATTATGGTTAATACACGTGCGCACCGTACACATGCGCACTTTACCTGTTTAAATGCAATATATGTATCAGATTCTTGACAGAATTTCAATGAATTCACAGCTTACCATTATAAATTCATAAAAAATTCCTGCTTTGATTAAATTTTCGTTAAATTCGCCTGCTTCAAAAACTTATATTGTACATTAATATGCCAAACTACTTTGAATCGTTCATCGATTATGTCGCAGCGCGTAATCCAAACCAACCCGAATATCTTCAAGCCGTCAAAGAAGTGGCCGAAGACGTCATTCCGTACATCGAGAAACACGCGACTGATTTAATAGCCTGTAAACTGTTCGAGCGCGTGACCGAACCTGATCGTACCATTTCCTTCCGTGTGGTTTGGCTGGATGATTCAAATCAAGTACAAATCAATCGTGGCTACCGCGTTCAGATGAATAGCGCACTTGGACCCTATAAAGGCGGGTTGCGATTCTCCCCCACCGTTAACCTGAGCGTTTTGAAATTCCTGGCTTTTGAACAGACATTCAAAAACAGCCTTACCGGGCTTCCATTGGGCGCCGGCAAAGGCGGTGCTGATTTTGATCCCCGCGATAAATCCGATAGTGAAATCATGCGTTTCTGCCAAAGTTTCATGACCGAGCTGTACCGGCACATCGGAGCTGAAACAGACGTACCCGCCGGAGACATCGGCGTTGGCGAGCGTGAAATCGGCTACCTGTTCGGTCAATACAAGCGAATCCGCAACAATTTTACCGGTGTGCTGACCGGCAAGGGTCCAGCCTGGGGCGGCAGCTTCATCCGCCCGGAAGCGACCGGCTTCGGGCTGCTCTATTTTGTGGAGCGCATGCTCTATGAAACACAAGACACCTTAAAAGGCAAAACCGTAGCAATTTCAGGTGCCGGAAATGTAGCCTACTATGCTGCACTTAAGGCTATATCACTGGGAGCCAAGGTAATTACCATATCAAACAGCAATGGTACCATCTATGATGAACATGGCTTTTCGCAGGAAAAACTTGATTATGTAAACTCCCTCAAACGCAACCTGCAGGAATACACGTCACGTTTCCCCGCCGAGTACCATGCCGGCAAAAAGCCCTGGCAGTTTGCCTGTGATATCGCCCTCCCCTGTGCTACGCAGAATGAGTTGGACGAACAAGATGTGAAGCAACTGGTAAAAGACGGTTGCATCTGCATTGCAGAAGGAGCAAATATGCCCTGCACCGAACTTGCCGTCAAAGCGATAATGAAGGCCAAGATACTCTATGCGCCCGGCAAAGCCGCCAATGCGGGCGGCGTGGCGGTATCGGGCCTCGAAATGTCGCAAAATCGCATTGGCCAGCAATGGGCTACCGATAAAGTTGACAGTCGGCTTAAGAAAATCATGCAAGAAATTCACGATACTTGCGTACATTACGGCAAAGATAAAAATGGCGTGATTAACTACATGAAGGGGGCCAATATTGGGGGCTTCGTAAAAGTAGCAACCGCCATGAAAGCCCAAGGATACGTTTAAATCCCGTGTTGTATGCGAACGATAGCTGAACTCCCCCACCCCGATTTCAAAATCACTATCTTTGCGATGAATCAGAAGTTTATCGTCAAGTTTGAACAAGGCACACTAGAACAGGTCTATAAGATTGCCGAGGCCGATGTGACCGAAGGGGTAGACGGATTATTCCAGCTAATTGACGCGGAATTTACCAAATCGGTATCCACACGTTTCGATGATATGCGGAAATGTTTTATCGATGCTTATAAAAGACACGAATACTAGGTGTAACGATTCCAGGAAAGCGCTACCTTTGCGCCGATGATTGAACTATTCACAGACGGCGCATCCAGCGGCAATCCCGGGCCGGGAGGCTATGGCGCTATCCTGCGATCGGGCCCTCATTATAAGGAACTCTCCGAAGGATTTCGCAAAACGACGAACAACCGGATGGAACTGATGGCCGTAATCAAAGGATTGGAGGCATTAAAAAAGCTAAATCAGCAGGTCACCATCTATTCCGACTCAAAGTACGTGGTAGACGCGGTAGAAAAAGGCTGGGTACACGGTTGGGTACGCAAAGGGTTTGCCGGAAAGAAAAACAGCGATCTCTGGATGCGTTTCCTAAACGTTTACAAACTACATCATGTCCGGTTTGTCTGGGTAAAAGGACATGCTGGCCATCCGGAGAATGAGCGATGCGATCGACTGGCCGTACGCGCATCGCAAGACAGCGCCCAGTGGAAAATTGACAGCGTGTTTGAAATGGGCAATGCCTAAAAAAATACCTATTTTGGTGTATTGGTAAAGTTCCTGTTTTTCGCGATGTTTGTAACACATTAATAATAAGTTTTTTAAGAAACCATATTATGAAGAACACAAACATTCGTAAGAAAAGCAAACTAAATCTTATCCCCATCGAGCTTGCTCAGCAGATGGTAAATGCGTACGACAAACAACGGCGAAATCCGGCAGCCGAGCAGCGAAGCAAAGAACTGGGAAAGAAAGTAGAGGAGCCCCGCTCGTTCTGGGTGAGCAAGGAAGCGCTTCTTGAATTACTTAAAATCAACAAGGCAGACGGCATCCGTTTCTATTACGCCATCGCAGACGACTATCCCGGGTTCGAATTAAAAAAACCGGAACATAAAAAGGCCCATACTGCTGTGATGGTCGCCACACGATCCAGTGATCCGGAGAATCCGACCATGCTAAACAGCACGGATTGCCTTAATATCCCTCAAAAAACCAAAGCTGCGCAGTCGGGTAAGGTTGGGCCGGTAATTTTACCCATCGCCCCGTCGCAGGCTGGGCTACCTGCAGATGAACTGGAGTTATGCCCTCCGCCCCGTCCTAAGGGACAATTACTTTAACATGAGCAGTGTTACCATCGCGCTGTTAGGTTTAGTCTTGCTCGCGGCAGTAATTGGGCTTTACAACCGACACAACCTCGGCCAGCCGGTATTGAAACTGTTTCCGTATTTTTTACTGTTTCAGTTTCTTTACCAGCTGATTGCGTCGCTATATTCATTTGTGTTTACCGACCACGCCTCCAACCACTTTATTTTCAATCTGGCACTGCCCATAAATATGTTGTATTTCGGCGCACTGTTCCACGGCGTTATCAGGCATCCGGTTAAGCGCAAAGTGGTAACCATTGCGACTATACTGAACCTGTTGTTTTTTTTTATCGACTTGCTTTTTATACAGGACTTTTCATTACTGATGACCTACCCGAGGACCACCATGTCCGTGTCGTTGGTTGTTTTTGCACTCTTGTATTTTCATGACATTGTCCGGTCCGATCAGGAATACGATACCAATCCGGCCAGGAACGCGGCATTCTGGTTTGTTACGGGTATATTTTTCTTTTACCTCAGTAGTACGTTGACCATTATTTTCTGGAACTATTTTGTCGTGAACGATGTGTTTTTCGGGTTATTGATATTACGCGTATTTGCGTTCATATTGTATTCCATGTATATTGCCGGTATATTGTTGCACCGACCATATGGCGAGTCGGCCAATCGATCCATTAACCGTTGAATTGTGGGAGACTCCATCGAAACGACAGCCATCGAAATAGCTATCGCCGTGCTATTCGGCAGCCTCATGCTCGCGGTGATCGGGGTGTTTATGTTTCTTATGGTCATTATTTACCAAAAGCGCAAAATAAAGGCCATCAGGGCACAGCAACAATTGATTGCCCAGTATGAGCAGGCAGTGTTGAACGCAAAAGTGGAGATACGTGAAGAAACACTCAAGTATGTAGGGCAAGAACTTCATGATAATGTGGGGCAGGTGCTTTCGTTAATCAAACTTTACCTCTCCCATCCAGATACACAGCGCAAGACGGATGTAAGGCAATTAATCGATCAGGCAATTAAAGATATTCGGCTGTTGTCGCATGATCTCAATATCAACCGGGTAGAACAATATTCGCTTAGCGACTTTATTGAGCAGGAACTCAATAAGGTTCATAAAGCAGGCGTGGTGAAGACCACGTTTGAAAATGAGGGATCCTGCGAGCCGACATCCCCGCATAACCGATTAATGATTAGCCGGATATTTCAAGAGTGCATCAATAATATTTTGAAACACGCGGACGCTAAGCGTATATTTGTTAAGTTAGTGGCAGAGAAAGGAACCTGCACGTTGTCCATTGTCGATGACGGCGTCGGGTTCAAATCAGATTCGGTACTGATGGGGTCCGGACTTATCAATATTTACGATCGTGTAAAACTTATCGGAGGGGATATCGAGCTTGCGTCTTCTCCCGGAAATGGAACCAAAGTGTTATTGCGCATTCCGCAGGCGTAGCTTCTTTATACATAAAAAGTTAGTGAAATAAACCAATGATAACGATTGCCATAGCAGATGATCACAAGTTGATGTCAGAAGGAATCGCTTCGATTTTGCAGTCGGATCCCCAACTGTCGGTTGTAAAAATATGCAATAACGGCAGGGAGCTTGTAGAATTCCTGCGGACCGACGCTGTCGATTTGGTATTGGTAGACCTCAACATGCCGGTAATGAATGGTCCCGATACGATTCGCATCATCAAAAACGAACGGATGCCTTGTAAAGTCGTTGTATTAAGTATGTATGCTGACGAAAACATCTATGCCAAATGCCGCCAATTGGATATCAACGGGTATTTGCACAAGGATTCAGATGCCCAGCATCTTATCGACACCATCAAACGTATCCACAATGGCAAAAACCATTACGATTACGATCATTCCATGGAGACCGCAGGGGCCAGTAAACTTTTTGACGACAAATTCTTAAATAAGTTCAAGCTTTCGCCACGCGAATTGGAAATCATCGCACTGGTAAGCAACGGGCTTACCAACAATGAAATAGCCGACAAGCTTTTCCTATCCGTACATACCGTAATGACCCACCGCAAAAATATCCTTCATAAACTGGATGTACGGAATACGGCCGAAATGCTCTCTCTGCTCAACAGTTAACCAGGCCTTTACCCTACTCACAGTTTATCGCTGTATACGTATCGTATTTCTTCCCGGAGATTGTAACGAGAGGCCATTACTTCGCCATAAGCACCTGCTGTGCGGATAGCGATGAGATCCCCCCGATTTGTCTGCGGAAGCAATACTTCTTTTCCAAAGCAATCGCTGCTCTCGCAGATAGGCCCTACTACGTCGTAATGAATAGCATCACCCCTGGTTCCTTCCGTATTCGCAGTAAGATTCTCAATACGATGGTACGCCTGGTACAGTGCCGGCCGTAATAACTCGGTCATTCCTGCATCGATAATAGCGAAGTTTTTCTTGATGCCGTTTTTTACATACAGCACCCGCGAAAGCAGGCTGCCGCATTGCGATACCAGCGCCCTTCCCAATTCAAAATGGACCTCCTGGCCGGGCTTCCGTTCCAGAAATTCCTCGAAGACCGAAAAATAGGCCTGGAAATCCGGTATGGGCCGGGCATCCGGTTCGTAATAATCAACGCCCAGGCCGCCGCCTACGTTAAGCACCGTCAGCCGGAAGCCCCGTTCATCAAACCAGTTGTTCAATTCGTTGGCCTTCACACAAAGGCTCTTGAATACATTAAGGTCTGTTATCTGTGAGCCTACATGGAAATGGATGCCCACCAATTCGATGTGCGGGCACTGCCGCAGCGTTTCGATGGCATCCGCCAGTTGCCAGTGGGCAATGCCGAACTTGTTTTCATCCAGGCCGGTCGTGATATACTGGTGGGTATGGGCATCCACATTAGGATTGATGCGAAGCGCCACACGTGCCTTTTTGCCGAGTGCAGCCGCCAGTGCGTCGATAACCTCCAGCTCTTGTATCGATTCTACATTGAAAGCAAAAATATCCTTGCTCAGCGCATATGTTATCTCCTTGTCCGACTTGCCTACCCCTGCAAATACAATTTTAGCGGGATCAAATCCTGCCTCAATGGCCTGCCGCACCTCATTTCCACTTACGCAATCCGCACCAAATCCCATATCCCGTATACAGTCCAGCAGGCGGTTGTTGAAATTCGCTTTAAGCGCATAGTGGACATGGAAACCCCGGGCGTCCGCAGACTGGCGTGCCGCTGTCAGCGTCTGTTCCAACAAGTCCATGTCGTAATAATAAAAAGGAGTATCCTGTTGGGTAAATGCGTTTACACGGCCAGCATCAAACATCATATTCGGTTACTTACTTGGTATCAGAAAAGTCTATTATGCAGCGATCGAAGGGATTCGACTTTGTACTCCGTCTGCAGCAACAGCGAGATGTTATAGTTGCTTCCGCCATACGAAATCATCCGTACGGGAATATGTTTAACAGCATCCAGTACACGCGATGCGTAACCGTGCGTATCCCAACCAAAATCGCCCACCACACAGATAATGGTTTGATCGCGATCAATTTCCACGGTACCGAAATCACGGAGCTCCTGCTCAATTTCATGCAGGTACCTGGTATCGTCTATGGTTAGCGAAACCGCTACTTCCGATGTTGTTATCATGTCTATCGGCGTTTTGTAGCGTTCAAACACCTCAAAAACCCGACGCAGAAAGCCATAAGCCAACAGCATCCGCGAGGAGTGGATACGGATGGCGGTGATTCCGTCTTTCGCTGCAATGGACCGTACAATGCCCTTTGATGCGCCGTCCTTGCTGATTAACGTACCATGCGCGCTGGGGGCCATGGTATTCAGCAGGCGAACCGGTACATTGAAGCGCTGTGCCGGAAAAACGCTCTGCGGGTGCAGGATTTTAGCACCGAAATAGGCCAATTCCGCGGCCTCATCGAAGCTCAGGTGTGCAATCGGCTCCGTGCCCTTCACTACGCGCGGATCGTTGTTGTGCATGCCGTCAATATCCGTCCATATCTGTATCTCGTCTGCGCCCAGGGCTGCACCAATGAGCGATGCCGTATAGTCACTGCCACCCCGCCTTAAGTTATCGATTTCGCCGAAGGCATTACGGCATATATATCCCTGGGTAATAAAGAAATTATGATCGCCCGATTGAAGCAACAGTTCATTCAGCTGCTCGCTGATGAAGTCGATCTTCGGCTCATTGTCCTCGTCAATCTTCATAAAATCGAGTGCCGGCAATAACTTGGAGCGTATTCCCAGCTCCGTCAAGTGAAAATGGAACAGTGTTGTCGAGATCAGCTCCCCCTGGGCAAGGATAATTTTCTCCTCTACCGGTGTAAACAGTTGATTTGAAAAGGAGGCAATCAAATTGAAATGATAGTCAATCAGCTCCTGGCCGTTCTGCCGTCCTTCGTCCGAGGTAAAAAGTTCAGAAATTAATTTGCCGTAATGGTCGCGCAGTGCATTAATGAGCCCTGCTGCCCTGTCCTTGTCGCCCGCAGTATAAGCCTGTGCTATGTCTACCAATGCATTGGTAGTGCCCGCCACGGCCGATAATACGATAATCTGGCGGCCTTGTGGATTGATGATCTCCAGCAAGGACTTTATGCGATCCGCACTCCCAACGGACGTTCCCCCGAATTTTAATACTTTCATCGATGCTTTATCATTTGAATTACGCCGATTCCTGTTCAATAAGATTATTTCTTGAGGTGATCAATGATCAACTGCGCCAGTTCCGCACCTATTCGCTCCTGAGCTTCGCCTGTTGCAGCGCCGATATGCGGCGTAAGCGAAACCTTCGGGTGGGTAAGTAGTTCCTTACGCGGCGTCGGTTCGTTGTCATAAACATCCAGTCCGGCAAAAGCTACCTTTCCGCTATCGAGTGCCTCGATGAGCGCGAGCTCATCGATAACCCCCCCGCGCGATGCATTCACCAATCCCACGCCGGGCTTCAACAACTCAAATTCCGCCTTTCCGATAATCGGTTTGTCTGTAAACGGTACGTGCAGGGAAATGAAATCCGCTTGTTGCAGCAATTCCGCACTTTCCACCTGCTTTATCGGTACATCCACCGTAATTCCTCCAGAAAGCTCCAACGGGAGGCTTGCCGGCACCTTAAACAGATCGCTTACAATGACGTCCATCCCCAGCCCCAAGCCCACTTTCGCGGTTTCCCTGCCAATCCGTCCAAAGCCGATAACGCCTAAGGTTTTCCCACGCAGTTCTACCCCTTTTGCATAAGCCTTTTTGAGGGCGCCGAACTCGGTGTCACCGGCTACGGGCATCTTGCGCTGCGCGTCGTAGAGAAAACGAACACCACCCAGCAAGTGTGCAAACACCAATTCCGCAACCGACAATGAAGACGCTGCAGGAGTATTCACTACGGTCACTCCTTTGGACCGGGCATAATCCACATCGATGTTATCCATTCCTACCCCACCCCGGCCGATTAACTTCAGGTTCGGGCATCCGTCAATCAGTTCCTTGCGCACTTTGGTGGCACTGCGCACCGTTATGGCGTCGTATGCCTGGAGCCGTGCCGCCAGTTCCTCCTGGGGTATATGTGCCGTGTCTACTGTAAATCCTGCATCTTCAAGCAGTTGTTTACCCAATGGGTCTATACCGTCATTTGCTAATATCTTCATATCGTTTAATCGATGTCGTCTATTTGTTTTTTTCTTCAAATTCCTGCATGGTGTCTACCAATGCATTCACGCCGGTAATGCTCAGCGCGTTATAAATCGATGCGCGGAAGCCACCAACACTCCGGTGTCCTTTCAGGCCCACCAGGTTCCGTTCCATGGCCAACTCCAGGAAAGCACGCTCATGGGCCTTGTCTTCCGTCACAAAAGTCACGTTCATCCGCGAACGATCTGCCGCCTCGGCGGTCCCCCTAAACAGTGGGTTGCGATCAATTTCATCATACAGGGCGCGGGCCTTAATGATATTTTCCTGCTCGATGACCGATATCCCGCCCTTGTTTTTCAACCAACGGAGATTAAGCATAGCCACATAAATGGAAAATACCGGCGGCGTGTTGTACATAGAACCTGCATTGATGTGAGATTGGTAATCAAAGATGGTTGGCAATGTCCGGCCTGTTTTTCCGAGCAGCTCCTCTTTGACGATAACCACCGCTGCACCGGCGGGGCCCACATTCTTTTGCAGGCCTGCGTAAATGAGGCCATAATCCGCCACATTTATCTTACGGCTCAGGATATCGGACGACATGTCAGACACCAGGGGAACACTGGTTTTGGGTGCTTCGAAGACCTCCGTCCCAAAAATCGTATTGTTACTGGTATAATGCAGGTATGCTGCATCGGCAGGCACTTCGTAGGTTTTGGGCACATAGTTATAGTTGGCATCGGCAGAAGAAGCCACCACTTCCACTTCACCGAGTTTCTTCGCTTCCTTGATGGCTTTGCTGGCCCAGGTACCGGTATCGAGGTAGGCTGCCTTGCCCCCTTCGGGCAGCAGGTTCATCGGCACCAGGGGAAATTGCGTACTGGCCCCTCCCTGCAGGAAAATGACCGCATATCCTTGCGGTACCGAAAGCAGTTCGCGTACCAATTGCTCGGTCTCCGTCATCACCGCTTCAAACTCCTTGCTACGATGCGATATTTCCAAGATAGACAACCCGGTATCATTGAAGTTCAAAACGGCCTGAGCGGCTTCCTGAAAAACTTCTTGGGGCAATATGCATGGCCCCGCTCCAAAATTATGCTTCATGTTATTTTATCTGAGAGGTGTATCCTTTTAATTTGCCGCAAAAATAAGAATTAATTATTGAAATTCATTCAATAATTCCAACTATCTATTGCGAATAATTCAAACACTTGCACACATCATTAAATCAATAGCAACGTTTTCCACGCTGTCGTTACATCACCTGCGTCGAGCAGGGCGGCAGCTTTACGGTGCAGGTGTATCTGAAGCGTTGCTACGTCGCCGATAAAGGTATCCAGTATTTCCTTCATTTCAGGGTCACCGCGCAGCGCTTCCACTTCGTTCTCCGGCGGCAGCACCGCTACATTACCCAGCTGGCCCAGGTGATTGCCGGTAAGCACCGGCGATTGGCGAATATGTTGTGGCAGTTGGTCTACCCCGATTCCACGGTTGCGCAATGGTTTGGCTACCTCAAACAAATTGGCCGCCGTAACGCGGCAGTACCAATCGCCTCCCAGCCGGGCCACCAGATCCAGCCCGGCCTGATCAACCTGGTTGTCACCGTCCAACAGGTTTTCATGCACATGCATCCGCACCACCTCCGCCAGCACAAGGTTTCCCGCGCCGGGTATATCGGCCAGCTCAACAATCTGGCGCACCTTACATTCCAGTTGCACGGGCGACTCGGCCACACGCGGCGGCGTTATCAGTTCTGCCGCCAAAGGCGTGAAACCCGATTTGGCAAATTCGTTCACTTGTTTCGGGTATTCGGTACTCGCAAGCGATTGCTGCTGTACCATGGCATGGTTAACAATATTAATGACCACCTCGGGCACTTCGCGGATATTTTCCAGCGTATGCTTCGTCGTACCGTCGCGCATACGGCGCAGCGGCGAAAACACGCAGATGGGCGGCCGTTGCGACATCAGGTTGAAATAACTAAAGGGGCTCAGGTTCACCTGGCCAGATTTATCCACCGTGCTGGCAAAACAAATCGGCCGCGGGGCGATAGCATATTTCAGCAGGTTGTCAAACTGTGGGTGAGCAAGCGGATCGAAGGTCCTCGTCATTGGCATTTTCGCTAATTGGAAACTGAAATGTTAGCCCCCAAAGCTATGAAACTATGATGCATTTTCCAACTTCACCTCATTGACAAGGCGCCCCAGTCCGGTCACTTCCATTTCCACGGTATCGCCCGGCTTCAGCCACTGGGGTTCGTAAAGCGGATTTTCGCGCTTTTTCGTGCCATTCAGTTCCAGGAAACATCCGGTTCCTACCGTACCCGAGCCAATGATATCGCCCGGATATACGTCCACACCGTACGATACGCGTTCAATGATTTCGGCAAATGTCCAGTGCATATCGGCAAAATTGCCCTTAGAAACCCGGACACCGTTTACCGCGCACGTCATTTCCAGCTGGTACGCATCGCCCACATGGCCTGCTTTTGCATCGACCCGGTAAGCAGCCAGTTCATCGGGTGTTACAAGGTACGGGCCCATGGCCGTTGCAAAGTCCTTACCCTTGGCGGGCCCCAGACTCAGCTTCATTTCTTCCATTTGCAGCCGTCTGGCACTGAAATCGTTCATAATCATGTAACCTGCGATATACCGATCCGCATCCACGACCCGGATATTCCGTCCCTGCCGGTTGAGTACCACAGCCACTTCGAGTTCAAAGTCCAGTTCATCGAGGTGGTCCGGCATGCAATGGATATCGCCGGGACCGAAAACTGCGCGATGGTTGGTAAAATAGAACACCGGAAAACGGTCAAATTCAGGAATCATCGGCACCCCCCTATTGCGTCGTGCCGTTTCCACATGCTGTCGGAAGGCGTACGCATCCCGGCATGAGGATGGTTCCGGCACCGGTGCCCCAAGTGTAACGGCTGTCAGCGGCGTTGCCGCCGTACTTCCATTTTTTATACCGGCCACGGTTTCGCGCGCCAGCTCCATGGCTGCCGCTCCCCCCTCCAGAAAGTCGGCCATATTATCGGCCATCCGGTTGTCGGCATGGTTCAAATCAAAGCAGTCGTCGCCGATAACCACGCCCAGCCGGGAGGCATTAGCGGTTACATAGGAAAACAACTTCATTCAATCCCGTATTTTTCCATCTTGTTGTATAAGGTCTTGCGGTCGATATTGAGCATCTGGGCTGCTTTGCTCTTATTGTATTTCGCCTTCTGTAGCACATCGACGATGAGCTTCCGTTCATGCACCTCGCTATGCAGCCTCAGGTCAGGGTTATCCGCCGTTGGTACAGCGGTATTTTCCGCGGGTCGTTTGATGGCATACACCATTTCCTCGGGCAAGGCAGATGCTTCAGCCCGTGTGCCGGGCGAGAGCAGGACCATGCGCTTGATTACATTTTTCAATTCCCGCAGGTTTCCAGGCCAATCATACGTATCGAAAATATCCTTCACCTCGTCGGCAAGCTCCGTTACGTTTCTTCCCAACTCTTCGTTGGCCTTCCGCACGAAGAAATCGACGAATTGCTGAAAATCGCCCCGTCGGGTGCGGAGTGCCGGCACGATGATCTCAAACTCGTTGATGCGGTGGTACAGGTCTTCCCTGAATTTGCCGGAACCCAACAACTCCTCATTGGTTGCAGCAATCACGCGCACGTCCACGTTAATGGTTTTATTCGCGCCCACGGGCTGTATCACCTGCTCCTGCAATGCGCGCAGCAGCTTCACCTGTACATCGTAGGAGAGGTTGCCTATCTCGTCGAGAAACAGTGTCCCTCCCGTCGCCTCCTCAAACTGGCCGGTCTTGTCATTCAATGCCCCGGTAAACGAACCCTTCACGTGGCCGAAAAGCTCGCTTGATGCCAACTCCTTCGAAAGCGTACCGCAGTCGATGGAGACGAAAGGCTTACCCGCCCGCTTACTTTTCTGGTGTATGGCCCGTGCCACGTATTCCTTACCGGTTCCGCTTTCACCACGTATCAGTACCGACATATCGGTGGGTGCCACCAATCCGATGTATTCGTGGAGTTTCCGGGCGGCCGTGCTCGAACCTTCCACAAAATCCAGATCGGGTGCGGCAGATTTACCTGCTTTACGGCCCGGTGATGACGCGTTTGCCTTCGTTGCCGATTTACCTTCCAGCGCGTCATTGACAACCATCAGCAATTCGTCCGGATTAACCGGTTTGGTGATGTAATCAAACACGCCCTGCCGAATGGCGTTCACGGCGGTACGCACATCGTTGAAACTTGTCATGATGACCGACGGAACCATCTTGTCCTGGGCACGGAGTGCGTCAAGCACCTCCAGGCCAATGCCATCGCCCAGGCGGTAATCCAGCAATATCAGTTGGAATTGATTGTTCTTCAACGCCTCAATACCACTTTTCACGCTATATTTTACCACCACATCGAAGCCTTTCTTCTTCAAAAAATTCTCCAGTATCGTTGCGAAGGTGGTATCGTCTTCTACCAAAAGAATGTTGGCCATAGAGTAACCGATTAAAATGTTTAGTATCTGTTGTTAGTATATCGAACGGTCAAAACCCGATTTTATTTTATCAATGATTTCCGATGCGAATTCGCTTGTTTTCAATAATTTCCCATCAATCATCTGATTAAAAAAATCAACTGTTACCGTCTTATCCAAAATCGTTTGCTGCAATGCCGTTACAATCATCCGGGCCGCTTCACCCCAACCGATATATTCGAAGAGCATGACGCCGCTTAAAATCACGGACGAGGGATTCATGCTATCCGTATCGGCAAAGCGAGGTGCGGTGCCGTGGGTCGCCTCAAAGACGGCATGTCCGGTTTGGTAGTTGATGTTGGCACCCGGAGCTATGCCGATGCCGCCTACAATCGCAGCCAGTGCATCCGATATGTAGTCGCCGTTCAGATTGAGTGTGGCAATGACCGAATAATCTTTCGGGTTCAATAAGATCTGCTGCAGGAAATTGTCTGCGATCACATCTTTGATGATAACCTTGCCCGCCGTTTCCGCGGCTACCAGTTCTTCGTTCGCCGCCGTATCGCCATCTGTGGCCTTCTTCCGTTCCCACTGCTGCCATGTATAGGTTGCCGCCGCAAATTCAGTTTCGGCCAGTTCATATCCCCAGGTCTTGAAGGCCCCCTCGGTATACTTCATGATGTTGCCTTTGTGCACGAGGGTTACCGAGGGCAGGCCGTGGTGGATGGCGTGGGCAATAGCTGCCCGGATCAGCCGCTTGGAACCGTGTTCGGATACGGTTTTGATGCCGATAGCAGTATCGGCCGTAAAATCGAAGTCGACGGCCGCGTCCTGCGCCAGAAACTCCTTTACACGCTGCCCCTCGGCAGATCCGGCCTGAAACTCGATACCGGTATAGATGTCTTCGGTGTTTTCCCTGAACATGACCATGTCGACCTGTTCGGGGTGCTTCACCGGCGAGGGTACCCCCTCGAACCAACGGGTGGGCCGCTGGCAAACATAGAGGTCGAGTGCCTTCCGTATGGCCACATTGAGTGAGCGTATACCACCACCTATCGGCGTGGTTAGCGGTCCCTTTATGCCAACCAGGTGTTTCCTGAATGCGGCCAGCGTTTCCTCCGGCAGCCATTCCCCCGTTTGCTTATAGGCCTTTTCTCCAGCCAACACCTCTTTCCAATCCACTTTCCGTTTTCCACCATACGCCTGTTGAATGGCCGCATCAAATACACGTACAGACGCGCGCCATATGTCCGGACCGATCCCATCGCCGATAACAAAAGGGATGGCGACCTGATCCGGAACGGCCAGTGAACCGTCGGCCTGTTTGGTTATGTAGTTATTCGCCATAAAAAACGGTTTCTCATTTATCTTTTGTAAACATGTTGCCTATGCCACGGCCGATCCGTCGGATTAGCGGGCTTGTTGGTACCTCTTCGTATTCGTCCAGCGAATGTCCTCCCCGTCGCCGCGGGAACACCAGAATCCGGTTGAACTGATGATAAACATTTTCCAGCTTTTTCGGTATCCGGTCAAACGAATACCGATACGAAACCTCGCCCTGCCTTGCAGATACAAAGACAATCAGGTCGTTGTCGCTCACAAAAACACGGAGTTGACCAAGTGCATCCCAATCATCGTGGTTGTGAAAATTCACCACTGTACTGGTCTTATGTTTAGTCAGGTACGATTCGATTACCGAATGCGTTCTCGCCGTGCAGACAAAATGAATCGGTATGCTCAATTCACCCGCCAGCCGCAGCATTTTTCCCAGGCAAAACTCAAACCCAAGTTCCGATTCGGTAAGCGGTGGACAGAACATCAGGATACGCTTATGCGCCACCAGTGGCTTGTCTACCTGGCACATAAACAGGTTCGCATCGGTTTTATTCAATATGCTTTCTGTCTTTTCGCCCACCAGTTTCTCGATGATGCCGGGTTTACTGGGCCACCCCAGCAAAATGCCATCGGCCGACTGTTCCAGGGCAGCCCTGCTGATGCCGTTCGGGATGTTGTAATCGACCGTCGCCATAATCGACACCTCCGTTTCGCTTCCAGAAGCGTACTTCGCTGTTGAGTCCAGGTTCCGCCGGGCTTTGAGCAAATTCTGCTCGGCCAACTCGTTATCGGGCACCACGGTAACCACCGTGAGCGGGTGGGGCGAGGGTTTGCTTTTTATGAGCGTAGCAAAATCCAATAGCGCTTCCATATTATTCAGGTTGGCTATCGGCAAGATGAGCCTTTCGTCCTTAGGCAGGTTACGCTTTCCAGCCGGGGTGTCCTGGTCACCTGCTACAACGATTTTCTTCGATGCGCTTTCCGTTACCAATGACGCCACAATACAACTTGCCAAAATTAGGATAATTGCCCCGTTCAATAAATTTTCGCCCACAATGCCATATTCATGGCCCACCATAATGACCGCCAGTGTTGCCGCAGCATGAGCACCGCTAAGACCATAGATAACCTGTCGTTGCGCAGGCGAATAACCGAAAATCAATTGGGTGAAAAACGCCGCCGTCCATTTTCCGGTTACCGAAACGGCAATGAGCGTACCGGCAATGAGCAGTGCCTCGGGCTTTTCAATTAAGATGCGTACGTCCACAATCATGCCTACGCTGATTAAAAAGAACGGGATAAAAATCGAATTTCCGATAAACTCAATCCGGTTCATCAATGCCGATGAATGGGGAATAAGTCGATTGAGGGCAAGCCCTGCCATAAACGCGCCGATAATGGGTTCCAAACCGGCAATTTCAGAAAGAAAGGCAGCAAAAAAAACGACCGAGAGTACAAAAATATAATGTGATGTCTTCTCGCCCTCTACTTTCTGGAAGAACCATTTTGCCACCCTCGGAATGACGCCAAATATAATAAGCAATAAAATAGCAAAGGAAATACCAAAACCCCACCAGAATTGCGGGTTGAGGTTGTCATAAAATGCAGCAACAATTACGGCCAATATGACGAGGACTGCTGTGTCAGTCAGGATGGTACCACCAATGGCTATGGCCACGGCCTCATTTTTTGATATCCCATAATTGTTGACGATCGGATAGGCTACCAATGTGTGAGTAGCCAGCATGCTGGCAATCAGTAAACTGGGTACGGTACCGTAGTCAAGCAAATAATAAAAAACCGTATATCCTATGGATATCGGGACGGCAAAGGTGAGGAACCCGAACAAAAAACTCTTATGCTGCGATTTTTTGAATTCATTCATATCCAGCTCCAACCCCGCGATAAACATGATATAAATCAGACCAATTGTCGAAAACAGGTCGACCGCCGCATTCTGTTCAAGCAAATTCAGCCCGTGGGGGCCTACAATTATACCCGAAATGATCAACCCGATAATACCGGGTACCTTAATGCGGCGCAATAAGATGGGCGAGAGCAGAATAATGAAGAGGACAAGCGCAAAGATAAGCACGGAGTTCGTTAACGGGATGTCAAAAGCGTGACTTAGCTTATCCAATATATTTCCAGCCATAAGGTGATATTAACGTGTGCGTTCTCTCGTATAATCAAACAGGCTCAAAGATAACAAAATTAGCCGTGTCGTTGCGGTTATCGGCCAGTTTATTGAAATTGAATGGCCTTAATCGGACTGATACGGCCGATGAGATACGATGGGATAAGTAACACGGCCAGCGCGATGCCGGCCATCCCGATGTTAAGTGCAATTACTTCAAACAGATTGATATACACAGGAATATAGGAAACGTAGTACGAAGCTTCATCCAGCTTAAAATAATGGGTTTGCCGCTGAAACCAGTAGAGTCCATACCCCAGCAGGTTGCCGATGGCCAGGCCCAGTCCAATCAGGTATGCCGCCTGGTATAGAAATACATTCCGGATGCCGCCGTCGGTATAGCCAAGCGCTTTCAATATGCCAATCATCGAAGTACGTTCCAGGATAATGATAAGCAGTGCCGACACCATGTTTACCACCGCAACCACCATCATCAGGATCAGGATGATAACGGTATTCACGTCAAGCAAATCCAGCCATTGGAAAATCTCCGGAAGTTGATCACGCACACTGATGGCATCGATCGATATCGGTAACACTGCCCGTACAGCTTCCGTAAGGTTACCCAATTTGTCAAAATCATTGATGGTTACTTCATAGCCACCAACGGCACCGGCGTCCCAGTCATTGAGCCGGCGCACCAACGACAATGCCCCAACAACATACGTATTGTCCAACTCTTCCACACCGGTATGGAAAATACCGGCTATCTCGAATTTCCTCGGCCGCGGCCTGCCCTCCAACTGTACAAAGTACAGGATAAAGTCGTCGCCCACGGTGAGCTGCAATCGGTTTGCGGTGTATTGCGACAGCAGAATCTGGTTCATCGCCTTCACGCTGTCGGTAAAATCGATAGCGCGCCCATCCACCAGCATTCCGGCCAGGAACTGTTGGTTATAGCTGCTGTCAATCCCCTTAAACAATACCCCCTCCACCTCATTGTTCACATTGATGATACCGGCCTTGGCGCCAAAATACCGTACATCGGTTACGCCCGGCACCGCCCGCAGTTCACTGATTTCATCGGGGGTAAGCGCGATGGGCTCCGGCTCGTAAGAGGCATTGAGATCGTAGTTGGTCAGGGTAATGTCGCCAAAAAAGCCACGTTGTTTGGCGGTCACTTCCCCTTTAAAACCCTTCAGTACGGCTATCGAAAGCATCATCGCCGCGATGCCCAACGCGATGGCACCCACTGCCACGCGTACAATCAGACCGGAAAAGGTCCGTTTGCCGTCCATCGCTATCCGCTTCGCTAAAAAGTATGGGAAATTCAAGCCGCCCGATATAATTTGTACCTTTGCAAAGGTAAGGTACGGGATTAAAATTACGAAATACGAAATACAACATGCGCATCATCTTCATGGGAACCCCCGAGTTTGCCGTTGCTTCGCTTGCCGCCCTGCTCGGCGCCGGCAAGGAAATCGTAGCGGTGGTTACGGCTCCCGATAAACCGGCAGGTCGCGGCCGCAAGTTACACCAATCGGCCGTAAAGCAATACGCCCTTGCCAAAGGCATACCGGTACTGCAGCCCGAGAAACTGCGCAATCCCGATTTCCTTGCCGAGCTGAGGGCGTTACGTGCCGACCTACAGGTGGTCGTAGCTTTCCGTATGCTGCCCGAAGCCGTGTGGAACATGCCCGCCCGGGGCACGGTCAATCTGCACGCCTCCCTCCTGCCGCAGTATCGCGGTGCAGCTCCCATCAACCACGCCATCATCAATGGCGAAATCGAAAGCGGTGTAACCACCTTCCTGCTGCAACACGAAATCGATACCGGTAGCATCCTGTTCGCCGAGCCGGTGGCCATCGGCCCTGACGACACCGCCGGCGATCTGCATGACCGCCTGATGGTTGTCGGTGCCAGCCTGCTTGTCAAAACGGTCAATGCCATAGCCAGCGGCACGGCTACGCCCGTTCCCCAGGAGCGCCTCGCTGCCGGCCAGGTGCTCAGGCATGCCCCGAAAATCTTCAAGGAAGACTGCCTGATCGACTGGGACCAACCGGTCGCCGCCGTGCACAACCTCATCCGGGGCCTCAGCCCCTATCCCACGGCCTATACGCTGTTGGATGGAAAAACGCTAAAGCTTTTTGAAGCAGAAAAAGTCGAAACCACGCTGCAACATAAACCGGGTATCCCGTACACCGATGGCAAATCGTTTCTGAAATTCGCGTGTACCAACGGTTATATCAGCGTAAGGACGCTGCAACTCGAAGGCAAAAAACGGATGGACGTTAGCGAATTCCTGAAGGGCTACCGGTTCTAATCGCGGTACTCCAATAAATCTCCCGGCTGGCATTCCACCGCTTTGCAGATGGCATTCAGCGTCTACATCCAAATTAATCACGATAGCCATTACCGTTACTTTTGCTCATTATCAACCGATTAACCTAGCACTCCTCAAGCTGCTCTGTCACAATTCTCTCATATTCACCCCTCAAAGATAATTCAATCTATCTGTGGAACACTTTTTGAGGTAGGCTGGTGGGTAAAAAAATCGGATAATTTCCTCTAAATCAGACAACTTTTTCCAAAAAAATCAGTTTATATGATTAGAAAAACCGTATTTTTGCACTCTTTTTAGAAAGGAAGGTACTTAATAGATTAAATGAGACAGCTCAAAATTACACAATCCATTACCAATCGCGAGTCGCAGTCGTTAGACAAATACTTGCACGAGATTGGTAAAGTAGACTTGATTACAGCCGAAGAAGAAGTTATCCTCGCCCAGAAAATCCGCGAGGGCGACCAGGCGGCTTTGGAGCGGTTAACGAAGACAAACCTTCGTTTTGTCGTCTCCGTGGCCAAGCAATACCAAAACCAGGGCCTTACCCTGGGCGACCTGATCAACGAAGGGAACCTTGGTTTGATCAAGGCCGCCAAACGTTTCGATGAAACGAAAGGTTTTAAGTTCATTTCGTATGCAGTCTGGTGGATACGTCAATCCATCCTGCAGGCTATCGCCGAGCAATCGCGTATCGTCCGCCTCCCACTGAATCAGGTAGGTTCGTTAAGTAAAATCAGTAAAGCATTCTCCAAACTGGAGCAGGAATACGAACGGGAACCCTCACCTGAAGAATTGGCAGACATCCTGGAGACCACGGTCGACAAGGTTTCCGATACGCTGAGCAACTCCGGGCGCCACGTGTCTATGGATGCCCCTTTTGTACAGGGCGAAGAAAACACCTTGTTGGACGTGCTCGAAAACAGCGATCCGGATACGGACAGCACGCTGATCGACGAGTCGCTTTCCGAAGAGATCAAACGGTCATTGGCCACGCTTACCGAGCGCGAACGCGAAATCATCGTGTTGTTTTTCGGTCTGGGTTCCAATCACCAGTTATCATTGGAAGAAATCGGCGAGAAATTCAACCTCACCCGCGAGCGGGTCCGCCAGATTAAAGACAAAGCCTTGCAGCGGCTGCGCCACACGTCGCGCAGCAGGATTCTGAAATCCTACTTAGGCTAACGTAACGCAAGCTACAAACAAATAGAACGCCCTGCATCAAAACAGGGCGTTTATTTTTTTCGGCACATCCGTATTACTACCCTTCCGGCATGAGCACGAACCGGAAGCGCCGCTCGTCCACCAGGTATTTGTTTGCCACGGCTTTTACGCTTTCCGGTGTTACCTTCTTCAGTTCATCGAGGTACGTCAGTATGTACGCCGGATCCTCGTCGCGTTGGTAAGCGCCTGATAAATGACCCAGCCAAAACCCGTTCTCCCGCAGCTGCACTTCCAATTGCCGGCGCTGCTCGCTCACAAATTTCTCAATATCCACCTGCTCCGGGCCATGCTCCTTGATTTTATTTATCTCATCAAGTGCAGACGCCATGAGCGGCTCCACCATCTCCGGACTGGTACCATAGGCCACGCTGAACGAGTAGCGGTGCCGCGGGTACTTGGCGTACGATGCCCCCGCAGATACGCCATAAACGCCGCTCTCCGCCTCGCGCAGCCGTTCAATCAGTTTAATGTTCAGGATACTTTCCAGCGCATCGAGCTGCATGTTTTCCGCTTCCGAATAATCGTAGTCGCCGAAGTAATACAACCGCACACTCGATTTCTGTTCCTTGCCCCGGTATACCGTGCGTTCCAGTCCTTTTTCGGGTGGGTAGATGCCCAGGTCGGGAGCAGCTTCCTCCCTATCCGTCGCCGGCAGGCCACCGAGGTACTGCAGCACCAGCGGCATCAGTTCCTCTTCGGTAAAACTCCCCACAATGGTCACCGTAAAATCGGATGCATCGGCAAACCGTTCCTGGTAGATGGCATACGCGCGCTGCGGGTCAATGCGGTCCACTTCATCCACCGTCATGCTCATGCGGCGCACATTGTGGTCGTAAAGCACCGCATTGATGGTGTCTGCAAATACGGCATTGGGATCGTCCAGCCGGTTTGCCAGCGATGCCTTTATCCGTTGCATGTACCCTTCAAATACCTCCATATCCAGTCGCGGCACCGTAAAATAGGCATAGATCAGTTCAAACGCAGTCTGGAGATCCTTTTTGCCGCTGGTGGCATTGAAACCTTCCGAGCGCTCGCCGATATACGGTTGCACCGACACTTTCTTGCCGCTGAGGTATTTGGTTAGCTGGGTGGCATCGTACGGGCCGAGGCCGCTGCCGCCCACCACGCTGGCGGCATAGGCCGCCGAAAGAAAATCCGTATCATTATATAACGATGTACCTCCCGGACTGAATGCCGTCATGTTAATCTCATCATTCTTGAAATCAGTTGGTTTGAGCACTACATGTATACCGTTACTCAATGTCAGTTCAACCACGCCGAGTTCGGGGCGTTCATGCCGTTCGCTCACCGTGCCCGGTTGAGGGGCCTCCTCCAGCAGCGGCACATCCTGTACATTATCGTTATACGGCTCGATGTCGCTTGCTTTTACCGCAGCCAGCCAGCCGTTCACCGTTTGTTCATCAGGCAGGCTGTCGCGGTCCTTCGCTGGCGCCAGGATAAGGATATCACGGTTCACATCGGTATAGTAGTGGGTGGCCAGCGCATTCACGTCGTCGAGCGTAATGGTGCCGATGAGCGATTTGCCCAGCCGGTACCGATCTTCGTTGCTCAGCGCGCGCTCCCCTTCCAGGAAATGGTTCAGGTAAGCACCAACGTAGCTTTCGGACTTCCGCTTGTCGCGTTCGGCATATGCCGACTCCACGCTGGTGATGAAGTTGCCTTTGGCGCGTTCCAGTTCGGTGGGCGTAAACCCGTAGCGCTTGATGCGCTCAAACTCGGTTACCACCGCTTCAAAGCCACGTTGCAGTTCGCCCGGCTTGGCGGCGTAGTACATGGTAAACGCATCCAGCCCCCGCAGAAACCCGCCGATGCTGCCGCCGCCCTGAATGAAGGGCGGGTCGGACTGGCGGGTCAGCTCCGCAAAGCGTGCGCCGGCCAGCTGGTTGAAGAGCGATTTGGCCAGCTGCATGCGGTAGTCGGCCACCGTCTTCACGGCTGCCTCGGGGTGCTTGATGATCACCTGCACCACCGTCTGCGGCATTTCGGCATCGGTTACTGCCATAAACTGGTTTTCACCCGTCAGCGGGATGCCGTACGTAGCCCGCTCGGGCGCATTGTCCGGGTTTCCCAGATCGGCAAACAAGGCCTTTACGCGCTGCTCCATGTCGGCCACATCGATATCGCCCACAATGATCAGCGCCTGCAGGTCGGGCCGGTACCAGTTGCGGTGAAAATTGCGCAGCGTTTCGTGCGCAAACCCTTCAATCCGTTCGCGCGTACCTATCGGAAGCCGCTGCGCATAGCGCGAGTTGTTCAAAATCATCGGGAAATACTCGTCGCGCATGCGTTGCTGCGCCCCGCGTCCGCCCAGCAATTCATTCAGTACCACACCGCGCTCCTTGTCTATCTCCGCGCTGTCAAGCAGCGCATCCTGCGCCCAGTCGCGCATCACCTGCAAGCCGCTCTTCAGCAGTTCGGGGTCGTCCGATGGGATGGGCAGCTGGTAGACCGTTTCATCAAACGACGTATAGGCATTCAGGTCGGAGCCAAAACGCACCCCGGCGCGCTGCAGGTAATCCACCAACTCGTTCTTAGGGAAGTTTTTGGTGCCGTTGAATTGCATGTGTTCGAGAAAATGGGCCAACCCCAGTTCCTCGTCCGTTTCCAGTATCGAGCCCACTTTGGTGGCGAGATACATCACCACGCGGTCTTTGGGTTCTTCGTTATGGCGTATGTAATAGGTAAATCCGTTGGCCAGTTTACCCTGCAACACCGTGCTGTCCATCGGCAGCGTATCGGTAAGCTGCAAACTGTCCGCCTGCGGTGATGGGTCAGCTACCGCCACCTGCGGCGCAAGGAACGTAAGAAACAAAGGTACGGTCAGCAAAGAAAATAATCGATTCATGTTGTGCGTTGTTATGTTGAGCATAATAAGGTTAATGGCATCATTACACCGAGCCTGCGCCAAAAGTAAGCATATTTCATTGGAATAACTTTTGCTAATCCATACCTTTGAACATAAACTATACGTATGGTCGTAGCTATCCGTTTATTCATGGTGCTGAGCATGGCCGCAATTTTCGCGGCATGCGGCAGCAATAAATCCATCAGTGAGCGCGTGGCGCTCGGCGAAGTGGGCTTTTACCTCGAATCCAATCCCGTTTATGAAACCGCCGAAATCGACTACGGCGAGGTAAAATAGCATCCGGAGAAAAAAAGTTCATCCCGCTTTTTGCAAACTAACTATTTTAGTACATTTGCTTTCGTGAAGCACCCCCGCACATCGCCCCAATACGCCATCGTGGATATCGAAACCACGGGCGGTTATGCGTCGGGCTGCGGCATCACCGAGATTGCCATTCTCATCCACGACGGCCGGCAGGTCATTGAGCGCTATGCTTCGCTGGTGAACCCCCACCAGCCCATTCCGCTGTCTATCCAGGCGATGACGGGCATTACCGATGAACTCGTGGCCGATAGCCCGGCGTTCAACGAGGTCGCCCCGCGTATCCACGAACTCCTCGCGGGCCGCATATTCGTGGCGCACAATGTCAATTTCGACTACTCTTTTGTAAAACACCACCTTACGGCGGCCGGGTATCCATTTGAGGCACCCCGGCTCTGCACGGTGCGGATGAGCCGCAAACTCCGCCCGGGCCTCCCCTCCTACAGTTTGGGCCGGCTGTGCGACGCGCTGGGCATCCCGCTCAGCAACCGCCACCGGGCGGGGAGCGATGCCGAGGCAACGGCCATCCTGTTCGGCCAGCTGTTGAAGGCTGATACGCAAGGTATCATTGCCGAGATGCTGAAGAAAACCTCCGGGCACCAGCAGCTGCCGCCCAATCTGCCCCGTGAGCAATTCGATGCCCTGCCCCACGATGCCGGCGTGTACTATTTCCGTGATAAGGGCGGCAAGGTCATCTATGTGGGCAAGGCCCGCAACATCCGCAAGCGGATAGCGCAGCACTTCACCGGGCACAGCGCCCAGCCGCAGCGCCAGCATTTCCTGCGCCACATCCACGGCATTACCTACGAACGCTGCGGCACTGAACTTATGGCGCTCCTGCTTGAAGCCGCCGAAATCCAGCGGCTGTGGCCGGTATACAACCGCGCACTGAAGCGGTTCGAGCCCAAATATGCGCTCTACGCTTACGAAGATTGCGGCGGCTACCAACGCCTTGCTATCGGCAAGCATGGCAAATACCACAACCACGTGCATGTTTTTCACCGGCAACTCGATGCCTACAACCTGCTCCACCGGCTTATCCGCGAGTTTAACCTCCACCCTGCCCTCTGCGGCATCGGCAGCAGCGGCGATCAGCCATCGCCCAGGGCCCATAACGGCCGGGTAAAAAAGGCACTCCGCCACCTCGCGCAGCACCTTCCTACCTTCGCCATCTTCGATAAGGGCCGTTGTGACGACGAAACCAGCTGCATCTGGGTAGAGCAGGGCAAATTGTACGGCATGGGCCACATCAGCCACCATGCAGACCTCACGGCACCCGAGGACGTAAAGGAGGCGCTCACCCGCTACTCCGGCAATCATTACATGATGCAGCTCATCTACAGCCATGCGGAAAAGTATCCGGCTACCGTGCGGAAGCTAGCGCCCTAGCTGCTGGATAAACTGCTCCAGATCGATTTCTTTAGCCAGGCCCAGTTTCTGTTTTAACCGGTATTTAAACATGCGCACACTCTGTGTTTCCACGTGCAGCGTCTGGGCAATTTGCCGGGTATCCATGTTAAGGTAGATGTAGGTGCAGTATTTCAGGTCAAGCAGCGTCAGCTTCTGTACCGATTGTTCGTTCAGCTGCCTGAAAAACTCCGGGTGCAGTTCCTGCAACTGTAATTTTATCTCGTCAAAATCGGTGTTGAGCAGGGTTTCTTTTTTCAGCAGGCGCTGGATAAGCTGTGCATCGCCTTCCTTCAAGTTATCCCTGATTTGGTTGAGCGTTTCGTTCTTTTGCTCAATAATCAACGAGTTGGCCAGTGCCTCCTTCTGCAATTGCTGCCGCTGCAGTTCCAGCAGTTCCTGTTCTGCTTTCAGCCGGGCCTGCTCTTCCTTTTCCATCCGCAGCTGCATGGCAGCAAAGCGTTCGGCTTCGGCCTTCTCCTGCGCCAGTTTCCGCTCGCGCTCCCGCGAATAGCGCAGCTTGAAGCGGTATGAGCTGAACATGAACACCAGTCCGATGAGCAGCGCCAGCGCCAACCCGCCATATAAGTAATTCTGCCGCTTGCGGAGCAACGCCGTTTCGCCCAGCAACTTCAGCTGCTCGTCTTTTTTATTGGTTTCGTACTGTATTTCCAGCTTCTGCGCATTAAAAACTTGCTCTTGGTCAAACACTTCGGTGAGCTTCTCCTGCGCAGTTTTCTGGTAATTCAGGGCCGCCCGGTAGTCGCCTTTTTTCGCGGCGATATCCGAAAGGTACGTAAACGCCAGGTGTTCCTCCTTCGGGTAGCGGTGGTTGTCCTGGTGGATGAGGCTTACCCCCTGCAACAAGTATTGCTCGGCCTGCGCGATGTCGTTTTCCAACAACGCAAAGCCGCTTTTAATGCCAAACACATTCACCCATTTGTCTGCGGTGGCCCGCTTGCGGTTCAGCTCGTCTTCCACGCGGTCAAGGTAGGTGTACGCCTGCTTCTTACGTATCGCAATGGGTTTGTCCGAAAATTCCATGTAATAATTGGCAAGGTTGATACCGGTTATGGCAATGGCATTTCCACTTACCTTTCCGGGGTGTTCGCGTTGGGTAGAAAACGCCTGCAGCAGGTAATGGTGGGCGCTGTCGAGGCTAGCCCGGTCTTTTGTCCGCTTATAGGCGGCCAGGTACATGGTAGACATGCCATTCCGTACGTTGGCCAGCAGGTTGGGCCGTTGCGCCCGTTCGGCATAATGCGCAGCCTGGCGGATGTACCGTTCCATTTTCTCATGGTCTTCCCATTTGCTATGCGCGCCATACAGCAGGTAATTGAGTGCATAGGCCGTTACCGGATCGTCTTCATACCCCTCCAGGTACGCCAAGCCTGTCAATGCATCTTTCACCACCTGGTCGGGCAGGTTGAGGTGGTTGTTCAGGTGAGCACTTGCCCGGTAGGCGATGGCTTTTGCCGGATCGCTCGTTGCGTACGCCATGCTGCTGTCCAGCAGCCGCTTCCCCAGCAACAGGCTATCGTTCGATACGTAAATGCCGCTTTGGTTGGCATACAGGTAAGCCAAATCGTTGGCGTTGCCTTTGCTGCGCGCAATCGCCTCGTCAAGCGTTTCCAATGCCTTATCCAGCTGGTTATCCAGCAGCATCTGGTCTACGTTGCCAAGCACTTCCCGCGTATACTGCGTAGTCGGCTGGGCCCACGCCGTCAATGGGATAGCCAATACAGCCATTACAAGGTAGCCAATAATCTTGCTCATGCTGATGCAATGATAACTATTTTCCGTAAAGTACCACCGATTGAAAGAGGAAAAATCATTTTTTACTAATTAAATGCGGTAGAAAGAATCCTTGTTTTCGTGGATTGTCCGGTTGCGGGTTTACGATTATTTTTATCCAAAAAAAGAACGATGAAAATAGCCGCTTTATCACCCGGCATGGCTGCTTTGGCCGCCCTGCTTTTTCTCTCCTGTTCAAAAAACGACCAAGCGCCGGGCAACGGGAACGGCGGCACTGGCATACAGGGCACCCTCCTTTATACGTTCGTGGGCACGGTAAGCGCACTCGACCTGAACAGCAACGAGGAACGTGTTTACTTCACTTATAACACGTACGGTTTTGGCGACTGGCACATGAGCCACGACTACCAGTACCGCCTGCTCAGTGAGCGCGAACCAGGCGTATACAATGCTACTAAGTTTACGTTGGTGAAGAACACCGACGGCATCATTGCCGATGAATTTGACTATATGGAACCTCATGGCAACGGCACGGGACTCCGCGGACAGCTTTCGCCAGACCACGCAAAAGTCCTTATCGAGCCCACCCTCGAAAGCGGCGTGGTCATCAGCGACCGCGAGGGAAACCACCTGCATCATTTCGAGGCCATTGATGTGGGGGGCACCACCATAGCGCTCGGCATAGGCGATGAGGCATTGTGGCTACCGGACAACAGCATTTTGTTTACGCTGGGCGACCGGTATATCCTGAAGTCGTCGCCGCCCTACAACCAGCTGTCGCTGGTCCGCGAAATGCCCTACACCCAATGGGGCAGCCTGGCCGTTAGCCCCGATGGTACCCAGTTGGCCATGCAAATAGACCTTCACATCTACGTGATGAACCTCGATGGCGGTGAGCCGGTGCAGGTAACCACGAGCAAAGGCGCGGAATTATCGGCACAGTTTTCTCCCGATGGCAAGCACCTCGCTGTGGGGAAGAAATACGGCGATATCTCCTACTTCAACCTCGCTATCGTGCCCAACGACGGTAAGGTTTATAACATGGATACCGACGATGCGGTCAGGGTGGTGCAATCCAACGATGACAACATTCCGGCTGCCGTAAGCGGTTCGTATTTCTGGGTGCCGTAACCATACCGCCAAAAGCCCTATCTTTGGCCCGCCAACAAGGGCAGTACGACAACAGTTAAACAAATGGAGATGGAATTTCGCGCGATAGGTGAAACGGCGATTGCAGAGGTCATTGCAGCTGGCATTGTCATCAACAGTGCCGAAGACGGCGTAGACCTCATCGGCAACGTGTACTACCGGGGGTTCGATAAGGTTATCCTCTACCAGGAGAACGTATCGCCCGATTTCTTTGACCTGAAAACCGGCATGGCCGGTGAAATCCTCCAGAAATTCTCCAATTACCGGGTGCGGCTGGCCATTGTGGGCGATTTCAGCGGGTATACCAGCAAGGCCCTGCGCGACTTCATCCGCGAAAGCAACACCGGCAAGCTGGTTAATTTCCTTTCTTCCAGAGAAGAAGCCGTCAATAGCCTGTCGGCGGAATAGGTTCAACCTTCGTGTTCATCCGGTGTTGCTTCCGACGCAGCCGGTAATCCTTCAGGCACGGGCGGTTTACCGTTTGGTGCAAACGGAACACCTTCCGGCACAACCGGTAAACCAGCACGGCCACCACGTGTACCCGATGGACCGAACGGTTTTCCGTTCGGACAAGACGGTGTTGCTTCCGGCCCGGGCGGTGTACCCGCTGTCGCGTCGGGAAGACCTTCCGGCCGAGACGGTGTTGCTGTGGGACCGGATGGTGATGCTTCGCGTACGGCGGTATATGCTTCCGGTCGGAACGGTGTTCCCGCCCGTGCATCCGGTACCTTTGTAAAACGAGAAAGGAGGTGAGTTTATGAAAGCAGTAAAGAAAAGTAAAGCGGTTATTTCCCCATTGGGTTTCAAGACCCATAAATCATACTCGCCGGAAGAAATCTGGGCTGCTGGTGGTACTACTGCTTTTGGTCGGAAAATGCGCCAAAGTAATGAGCGGATGGCCGAAATTTTCAAAAAGGTTCCTCAAGTGGAACCTTTTACCGATAAAGAGTGGGAAGAAACGCTTCGGATCTTAAAAGAAGACAAATAGCCTCCTCAACAACCTAAACTATGAACCTGCTGTACGACACGAACATCGTAGTCAATATCATTAGAAATAATAATCAGGGAATACTAACGTTTTTTAATCCTGAAAATGCGAATATTTACATCTCTGTGGTTACTGAAGCAGAAATTAAATCGTTAGCGATAAGAAATAGCTGGGGTAAAATGCGATTAAATAAACTCGAATATTTCTTGGAGCGCGTGACCGTAGTTGATATTAATCAAAATTACATCAATAGTTATATAGAGATCGACACCTATTCTCAGCGATCAAATCCGGCATTTGAAACCTATCCGTTCAAGAAATATGGGTAAAAACGATCTGTGGATAGCTGCATTAGTGTCCTTGTTAGGACTGATGCTTGTAACTATGGACAATGACTTTGACCACTTAAATGGTCTATTCTTTGAGGGGGTCTGCCAACCGTTTATCCAGCATGGCCAGCAGTTGGCGGCTATGCTGCTTGTACAATTGCTCAAACGCGCGATGATCGCCTTCCCGCAATTGCAGTAGCAAATTCTTTTCATCGGATAGTGGTGTAGGTTTCATCCGTTGGTGCTGTTAGTTACCCAAAGGTAGGTATTTAAATCGGGTTTTTAAAATGCGTGAGCATGTGCCAATTTCGGAGCAAAGGATTGCCGTGATTGCATAAAAGATGAATCTTCGTGTTTTACATTGAATATCACTAAGTTTGTAAAAAGTAGACCTATGACAAAAGAAGCAATTATCAAAAAAACCATACAGGTCATTAATAAATTGCCCGAAGATAAAGCAGCAGAGATTTTTGATTTTGCCGGCTTTCTTTTGAATCAATTTGAGGAACAACAACTCAAAAAGGGCATACAGGCACTTCATAATGAAACGAAAAGTTTTGATTCCTTGTATTTAGACGAGGATCTCTATTCGGAGGCAGATTTGTTAACCTCGCCGGACAATGACTAAAGGTGACCTCGTCCTGATTATTTTTCCATTTACTGACCTGACTGGCAATAAATTGCGGCCGGCAGTTGTATTAATCAAAACGGGATGACGTTACCGTATGTTTCATTACTACCCAAACTCAATGGCAGGAACCAACTGATTTGATGTTGTCACCAAACAATTCAAATCGGCTTAAAAAAGTGTCCTTGATCAGAACCAGTAAAATCGCTACGCTCGACAAATCGCTGTCGAAAGGCCTTATTGGTAGATTGACATACTCCGAACTTCGCTCATTAAACAAAAAATTGAAAGAGGTTCTAAAATTGGACTAATTGAATCTCAAAAAAACATACAAGTTGCCAAACAGCTTACCCTTAAATGTATCGTAGAGTTTATTGAACGCTCGGTATACCTTTACATCAGAAACGTACAAGTTAACAAATACCGACTACCATGACACCCTTATTTAAATAGCTGAATTTTAAACAACAACAGGCGGTTTTTATCTTAAACGCCTCAGCTGAGTTTGAAGGCGAAATGCAGGCCATGCAGCAGGATACGACCATCAGGAAAACCGTAGCTGCTACTAGTGAAGTCGAATTTGTACTGGCTTTCGTTAAAACCAAAACGGAGATAGACCAAACAATAGCTGCTGTCCGTGATCGGCTGAAAGGCGATGCAACGGTATGGTTTGCGTACCCCAAAGGGACATCTAAAAAGTACAAAGCCGAAATAAACCGGGACCAGGGTTGGGAAATACTCGGAAAATCGGGCTTCGAGGCGGTGCGGCAGGTGGCAATCGACAACGATTGGAGTGCCGTGCGTTTCAGGAAAGTGGAGTTCATTAAAACGATGAGCAGGCGAAAAGACTTCGCAATGACGGAACAGGGAAAGCAAAAGACGAAAAATACCGGCCCGCAATAATCGTGTAGATACTTTGTAGCCCGCCTCCATTGGGGTATGCTTACCTTTTCAATTATTTTTGCCGCCAGCAATGACGACAAGAAAAATCATGACAATAACTGTGGTGGCGATAGTCGGAGGGATCGGACTTTTCATCTTATTCCTTTACGCCACGATAAAAACCAAATCGACGGGCCTGGATACCTATCCGCCGTTTAGCGAGTGGGTAGGGAAAACCGTTACACTCCATAGGGAAACAACGGTATTTGAGGAAAGCATAACGGCTCACACAAACAGCAGCTACCCATTCCTCTTGCTGGATAGCCTGCACCCACAGTGGCAGTATGTGGAAGAGCGGCTCCGTGCGGCAGAGCCCGACCTCGTGAAGGTGGCCGTATTGCCGGCAGGAACCAGACTGACGCTGGAAAAGGCCGTGCAATACACCAACGGTGTTTCGGGGTCATCCTACCCTACCCTCTTCGGCACGATAAGCACGGGCGGGGCGCACTACGCTATAGCCTACCAATGGGGCGAGCGCAGCCTAAGCCGGCACTTTGACGGAATCGACGAATGCTGGCAGTTCAATAAGGCGCCTTGGCAGGCGGTGCCTGATACGGCATATTATGCACTGCCCGAGGCCAGGTTCTGGTAAGGATAAAATTCGTGTAGAGGTACCCGCCCGGTTAGTTTTTCGTATCTTTACGAAGTATGGAAAAACACGATATGACAGGAAATTGGAAAGCGGTATTGTTTGATCTGGATGGCACACTCATCGATTCGGAGTGGTTTTATTATAAAGCCTGGAGAAAAGCACTGAAATACTACGGATTTACGTTGGATAGTGATTTGTGGCTGAATGACCTGGCTGGCAAAACCGATAGGCAGGCATTGGAATACCTGCGCAGCAACCATGCTTTTGAGGTTGATGGCGAAGAACTCTTTGGTCGCATACGCAAGCTTATCGCAGTGCAGTACGAGACGGAAACGGTATCCCTGATGCCGGGCGTGACGGACCTGATTAATTTTTTGCGGCAACGACAGGTGACCATGGCCGTGGTGACCTCCAGCAAACGGGAGGTAGCCACGTACCACTTGGAGCGGAATGGCTTGCGGCAATTCTTTAAGGTATTGGTGAGCCGCACGGATGTGCAGCAACCAAAGCCCCACCCGGAACCTTACCTGCGCTGTGTGGCACAATTGGAACTGGAACCGGCAGACTGCCTGGTGCTGGAGGATTCCGTAACGGGGGCCACGGCCGCTAAAGCCGCTGGCCTGACCTGCTTTGGCGTGCAAACGCACGCCCCCATCCGGCAGGCATTGCCCACCGACCGATCGTTTGATAACCTGCACGAGGTACGGGAATTTCTGGAGCGTACCTTTGCTCAATTAAAAGATACGGAACCACTAACTGATGAATAACGCGATAAAAGTTGCGATTGTTGACGACCATAAAATCCTTACGGAAGGGTTGCGGGGGCTCATTGAGGAATCGTTGCAGGCCACCGTGGTGGGCGTGGCGCATACGGCGGCCGATTGCCGGCATTCCATCGGGTTCTGGCGGCCCGATGTGCTGCTGCTGGATGTGGGCCTGCCGGATATGAGCGGCATTGTTCTGTGTAAGGAACTCACGGCAGCATTTCCAGACACGCGGATATTGGCCCTGACCACGCACAATGAATACACCGTGGTGAGAACCATGCTGGATAATGGAGCCTCGGGCTACCTGGTGAAAAATGCCATGGCCGAAGAGGTATTGGCAGGCATCGAAGCGGTAGCTGCGGGCAAAACTTTTCTCAGCCATGAAATCGATGTGCTGATGAAGAAACCTTCGTCTACAAACATCTGGCTGAGCCAGCGCGAGCGTGAACTGCTGAAACTGATTTGTGAAGGCCTGACGAACGGCGAAATCGCGGAACGGATTTTCTTAAGCCCCGAGACGATAAAAGGCTACCGTAAAAACCTACTCCTCAAACTTGGCGCAAAGAATACTGCCGTACTCGTGAAGATGGCTATTGAGCAGAAACTCATTTGAGGGCTTTGTACCGATAACGATCTGGGTAATTTTATTGATGCCATTAAATAAATCGTAAAAAAAATCAATAACTTAGCTACCGCTTGGATAAATTAACCTTCAAGATAAACGCTGAAATTTGAACGAACGGACTTTATGGCAACGCAAAAAAAAGAGTTGATTCCTGCTCAACGCGACGAATTGCTCAATACACTCCGCGAACGCTTTGAGAAAAACATGGACCGGCATAAAGGGCTAAGCTGGCGCAACATCCAGGAAAAGCTGGAAGCCAGCCCCGGAAAACTATGGTCGCTCGATGAAATGGAAGTAACCGGCGGCGAGCCGGATGTGGTAAGTCTGGACAAAAAGACGGGTACATATATGTTTGTCGACTGTTCGGCCGAAAGCCCGAAAGGCCGCCGGAGCCTCTGTTATGACCGCGAAGCACTGGAATCGAGAAAAGCACACAAGCCGGCAAACAGCGCGTTGGATGTGGCTGCCGAAATGGGTATCGAACTGCTGACGGAAGAACAATACCAGGCGTTACAGCAATTGGGAACGTTCGATACAAAAACATCCAGCTGGTTGAAAACGCCCGATGATGTTCGTAAACGTGGCGGCGCAATCTTTGGCGATTGGCGCTTCGGCCGTGTATTTGTCTATCACAATGGAGCCGATTCGTATTACGGTGCCCGGGGGTTCCGGGGGGCATTATTCGTTTAAAAAAAACATCTTCAGCGTGAAGAACGCGTAGTTCATCTTAAAAAACTTAAATAAAAAACACCATCATGAAAAATTCACGTCGCGATTTCCTTCAGAAACTGGCTGCTTCGGCCGCTACGATCCCCTTTCTTTCTTCTTATGATGCTCTTGCCAACCCCGGACTGAGGCCTGTCACATCGGCTCAGGGTCCTACCTTGCGCGTGGCACTGATGGGCCTGGGCGGCTACGCTTCGCGGGTGGCCGACGCCATACAATCCTGCAAACGGGTTAAAATAACGGGACTGATTAGCGGAACCCCGGCGAAACTGGCCGATTGGGGTAGTAAGTATGAGGTGCCCGAAGCCAGTCGGTATAATTATGAAAATTTTGACCGCATCAAGGATAACCCCGACATCGACGCGGTATATGTGATTACGCCCAATGCGCTGCACCACGACCAGGTAATCCGGGTGGCCAAAGCGGGGAAACACGCGATTTGTGAGAAGCCCATGGCCCTCAATGCCGCCGAAGGGCAGGAAATGATAGATGCCTGCGCCAATGCGGGGGTTAAGTTGTTGGTAGGCTACCGCATGCATTTCGAACCGAAGACCGTAGAGGTAGTGCGGATGCGTGCTGCCGGTGAATTTGGCACCATCAAGTTCTTTCAGGGACAATGCGGTTTCCGGATTGGCGACCCGACCCAATGGCGACTGGATAAAGACCTTGCCGGTGGCGGCGCCATGATGGATATCGGCATCTATGCGATTAACGGCTCACGCTATATGATCGGCGAGGAACCGGTTTGGGTAACGGCCCAGGAAACCAAAACAGATACCGTAAAGTTTAAGGAGGGGGTGGATGAAACCATTCTTTTCCAGCTGGGCTTTCCAAGCGGAGCGGTGGCTTCCTGCCTGTCTACCTACAACATGAACTACCTGGATCGTTTTTTCCTGGTTGGCGAAAAGGGTTTTGCGGAAATGCAGCCATCCACGGGGTACGGCCCCATCAAAGGACGCACGAACAAAGGCGAACTGACCCAACCGCATGCGACCCACCAAACGTTGCAGATGGATGCAATGGCAGGCATCATCTTTGATGGCGATACGCCCCCGGTACCGGTGGACGGCCACGAGGGGCTGAAAGATCTCAAAATCATCGATGCCATTTACCGTGCCTGTGCAACGGGCACCAAACAGGAGCTGAATCTCGGTTAACGGGTTGTAGGACGGCGGCGCCCTACACTTTTTTCCATGTACCGGACTTCTTGAGGTAGCGGATGGTACCGTAGTAACAGGCCAGTACCAGCACGATGGCCACAAACCATGTGTTCCGCGCGGCCATGTCCCACGGCCAGTGGGTGTATTTGAATACCAGGATGACGGCGATGCAGAGCAACCATACCACCTGCGTATTGTACTCACGCATCAGCCACCGCTTCCACGAGAAATGCATACCCGAGATGGTTTTTCCCAATCCGATGGGGTTGATCAGCCAACGGTGTACGCGCCGGGTGTAGGCATCGAATTCGCTGCCGAACTTATTGCGCAGGAAATGTTCTTCTGCCAACACGATGGCCTGGTAAATAAACAGAAACAGCGGAATAAAAATGACCAGGTAGAGCAGCGAATTGACGAGAATACCTACCCCGACAAGCATCAGGATGTTGCCGACGTACAGCGGATTGCGACAGTGTGCAAAGATGCCATTGGTAACCAGGGTGTTGGCGTACACCTTCTTATCTTTACCACCCCGCACGATATAGGCCAGTGCAATCGTTGCACCGCGGATGAGCTGCCCCAGCACGGTAACAACCAACCCGATAATCAATGGATACCGATAATAATCGGGCCCCAGGGTCGCCTCGCTGAATACCGGCGCGGACGGAATGAATAACGCCAGGTAAAGGAAAATAAACAGAAAATTCCGGTACTTGAAGAAAAAATTGCCGATCTGAACCATTTTACTAGTTTTTTACAGCAATAAACCCGGAGAAATTATACCATTTGAAGAACACTTCGGTATGGCTGAAGCCGGCTTCCATCAGCATCTTTATATTTTCGCTCAATTTGTAGGGTATCAATACATTTTCAAGTGCCTCCCGTTTCTGTGAGATTTCCAGCTCGCTGTAATGGTTGCGGCGCTTGTAGTCGTAATAATATTTGATGAAGTTGCGGTTAAACAGGCTGTCTTCGGCCAGGATCTTCTCGGAAACGACCAATACGCCACCGGGCTGGAGGCCCTCATAGATGCGCCGGAGCAATTTCTCGCGGTAGAGGGGACGTACAAACTGCAGCGTGAGGCAAAGGACAACGGCCGACGCATTTTCGATAACGAAGTCCTCGTGCAGATCGGCATTCTTCAATTCGTACGGGCGCTTGAGTTTGGCCTCCTTTAGTTTCGCTTCGCATTTCTGAAGCATATCCTTCGAATCGTCTACCCCCACAAAACGGATGCGCTCATCAATCAACGGGTCTAAATGAAGAAAAGTGGTGCCGGTAGAGCAGCCTAAATCATACACATTGGTATCGGGCACCGCAAATTCGCACACCTGCTCGATGATCATCCGCTGGATTTCGTTGTAATACGGAACGGAACGTTCTACCATATCATCAAACGCATTGGCAACCGTGGCGCCAAACTTAAAATCAGAAGGCTTCTTGATTACCTCATTGAATACGTCGTCCTTTTTTTTCGTCATAAAGTTTTGTCAGGCTACATTACTTGAATGGCGACCAAAGTAGCGGCGAAATCTGGAAAGAATCTGGAAATAATCGACCAACAAAACGGCACTAATGCTCTTCCTTAAAGTACACTTTATAGTAATTCATCCCCTTTTCCTCGTCGAATCCTTTTTCAATATACTCCCGTTTGCCATGTACGTAGATATGGAAATTTTTATCGAGCTTCAATACGCTTTTATAACTGGTGTTTGCTTTCTTCACCGCTCCGGGAGCAATATCGAACTGCTCGCCAAAGGGCGATTCGTAATCGGTTTCAAATTGCTGGCGATAGTCGCTGAAGAGCGCCGCTGCCTGCGGATTGCCCAGTACTTCCTCTTCAAACGCTTTCGTTTGGAACGTATCGTTCGCTTTGAAGTAGTCCATAGAACGGTTCAGCAGATCGATCTTATCGGTACGCTCCAGTTCAAAGGCTTCATCCAACCCTTCGTCAACAAATGCCTTGTACACCTTCAGGAAATTGCCCGTTTTGTTGAATGCATCGTTGCGTACGCGCACCCCCAGAAAACTGTCTTTCCAATAGGCGGCCTCCTGCTGTCGGTTCGTTTGGTCGATGGCCAGCACTTTATACCCGTCTTCGCCCTCGGTGTTGACAATGACACACCCCTTATCCAGCTTATTGATGTTGATGGCCTCCTGCTCATACCCGAGCTCGAACGAACTTTGTACCGGCGAAACCTTGAGAAAGGGCTCCTTGCTTTCGGATTTGAAGATGCCGATGGCGTCATGTTCCAGCCCCTCCAGCTGCACGTTGCGCAGGTGGACCACGTAGAGCTCGCCGCCCTTGATATTCGGGTGGTTTGACGCTTCAAAGAGATGTTTACATACCTGCTGCCCCAGCGTATGGAAATTCAAACCGCCTTCAAAAAACGACTTGGCAAAATGATAGATTTCATTCAATTCGAGCGTGCCGCTGGCATGCGTGAGCCGATAAACCTCATTTACCTTGGCAAACGGACTGAGGAAGTAATGCAGGAGCAGCGAAGTAAGTTGTTCATCTTCCAGTACAAGGGGCGCTTCACTGAGTGCATAAAATTCATCACGCAATTTATTGCCCACGCGGTGGACGGCCAATTGTTCTATCGTGGTATCGGTGTGGTAAAACATTTTCTGATATTAAGTCAATATGTATGAAGTTATTTCAATCAGTCGTAAACACGGCTCGCTTCTTCAAATGTCTGGCAATGCGCATCTACAATATCGCGGATATGGGGCGAATACCCCCCGCCCATACTGACCTGCACGGGCACACCCGCCGATTGGCAGTACCGGAATACCACGGCGTCCCGTTTGCGGCAGCCCGATTTGGTCAGTGCCAGCTTGCCCAGCTTGTCGGTGTCCAACACATCCACGCCGGCCTGGTAGCATACAAAATCAGGTTGCACCTGTTCGAAAATCAGTTCCAGGTGGCGGTGTAACAACGCCAGGTAGGTGTCGTCATCCGTTCCGTCAGGCAGGCCCACATCCACATCCGATTGTTCTTTCCGAAACGGAAAGTTACGTTCGCCATGCATCGAAAAGGTAAAGACCTGCGGGTTACCACTGAAAAGCTGGGCGGTGCCGTTTCCCTGGTGCACATCCAGATCGATAATCAGTACGCGCCGGCAAATCGCCTGGTGAACCAGCCACGCGGCGGCCACTCCCTGGTCGTTGAGCAGGCAAAAACCCTCGCCCCAGTCGTAACCTGCGTGGTGGGTGCCGCCGGCCACATTGAAGGCGACGCCATGCTCCATGGCAAACAGGCAGCCATCAATAGTGCCCTGCACGATGCGCAGTTCACGTGCTACCAGCTGTTCCGATAACGGGAAACCGATGCGCCGCACCATGGCCGGCGGAAGTGCTACATCGAGCAACTGCTGGCAATAATCCGGGGAATGCGCAAGTGCGATGGTCTCAAACGCCGCCAACCCGGGTGCAAACATGGCGGTTGGCGCTACCGTACCCGCATGGAGGAGCTGCGCCGGAATCAGTTCGTATTTTTCCATCGGGAACCGGTGCCCGATGGGCAGTGGATGGGAGAAACTGGGATGGTAGGCAATGCGGAACAATATGTATGGATTTGAACCGACGAAGATAACAATTGAGGCGCTTTTTTACACAAAGTTGTTTAATTGGGATAAATATTCCATTTTTGGGACGTAACGAATTGATAAAGCCAAACCATGGATACCACACCACCACTGCCCGTATTGTCTGCCGAGGAACAGCGCGTATTGGGCGCCTTGATGGAAAAAGCGAAAGCTACCCCGGAGTATTACCCCCTCACCTTAAACGCGTTGGTTGCGGCATGCAACCAGAAAACATCGCGCAAACCGGTTGTTCAGTATGATGACAGCACGGTGATTGCCACCCTTGATACGCTCCGTAAAAAAGGATTGGTATCCACGGTGGTGGGCGGTTCCAGTCGCGTTACCAAGTATAAACACAATTTTGCGGTGGTTTATCCGGTTATTCCTGCCGAGGTGACCATCATCTGCCTGTTGCTACTGCGCGGCCCGCTAACGCCCGGCGAACTGAACACCAATTCGGGCCGGCTTTATGAGTTTGAGTCGCTCGACGAAGTGCAGTCGTTTCTCGACAACCTGGCCAATGCCGAACAACCGTTCGTGAAGCAACTGCCGAAACGTCCCGGGCAAAAGGAAGCCCGCTACATGCAGTTATTGGGCGGCACGGCGGTTCCTGAGGACGATGATATGGCAACCGGGGGCACGGAAACCAGGTCGGGGCTGGCTAGCCGACTGGCCACGGTGGAAGCCGAGCTCGCCGCATTGCGCGCCGAATTTGACAAACTGATGCAGGAACTTTCATAACCGCAGGTTATAGCCAATAGGCACATGGAAAACCAAAACTGATAAATTGTTGTTATATTTACGAAAGTTACGAACTAATAACCCAACTCGTTATGGAAACGAAACCAGTGGCTTATCATCGCATACTCATCGCTACAGATGATAGCGAATGTTCTAAAAAAGCATTGCAACATGGCTATAGCCTTGCGAAAACCATGGGGGCGTCGGTTGCGCTTATCCACGTTATTGAACCTGCAGCACCGACCAATTATGGGGCTGACCCGTTGATGGGGCAACAACCCATCATTATCCCTGAAACCACCGAAATACAGGAAGAAAGCTCCAGGTCCATGTTAGACGAAATCAGCAAGGGGTTTGAGGATCTGAAGGAAGTATTTACATTCAATCGGATCGGCAATCCGAAACAGGAAATTCTTACGGTAGCCAGCGAATGGGCAGCGGATCTCATCATTATGGGTACACACGGCCGCACCGGTTTTGATCATTTCATATCGGGCAGCGTATCTGAAAGTGTAACGCGAAGAGCCTCGTGCCCGGTGCTGGTTGTTCCGGGAAAATGTTAAACGGGAACCACCTTCGCAAAATTTAAAAGCCCCCCATCAATTGACGGAGGGCTTTGTCCTTTTAAAACAGGAAGTAGTATGTCAATGCCCCATGCCCTTATTCGGCATGCAGCCAGGCTTTCTTGGCCAGCAGTTCCTCTTCGGTTTCCCGCACATCTTCATCATCCACACAACAATCTACAGGACATACCGCTGCGCACTGAGGTTCGTCATGGAAACCTACACACTCCGTGCATTTATCTGATACGATATAATAAACTTCATCCGATATCGCTTCCTGCTCTTCATTTGCATCAAGGGTGGTGCCATCACCAAAATCGATAACGCCGTTCAGACTCGTCCCCTCAGAAAACCGCCAACTTACCCCCGCATCGTATATTGCATTATTTGGGCATTCGGGCTCGCAGGCCCCGCAATTTATGCATTCATCTGTTATCTTAATTGCCATCTTACGCTTACGCTTACGAATATGATAAAATAAAAAACCTATTTTTGCAACTTGATTAAAAAGTTCACTACAAAATTAGTCGTCTTTTTGCTGCCAAACAAATTTAGCTGCAAATATACAACAAATCTTGTGTAATAATAGCCTTAAGATTCAGATTTTGACAAAGAAACAACGTTTAGACGCCTTCGCCCAACTGGGCGATTACCTGCTGTCGGACAACCCCCGATTGGCGCAGATCGTCGAATCTGCCCAGCACCATAATCCCTGGTTTACCCCCGCTTTCACCCGCCGCGCGTTGGCGGCCATCGCTTCGAACCTGTCACAGGACAAACTCGGGGAGTGGCTGGCCCCCTACCCTTTCGAAGGTGAAATAAACAAGACCGTTGGATTGGTACTGGCCGGCAACATCCCGCTGGTGGGCTTCCACGATATTCTCTGTGTGCTTTGTGCCGGTTATAACGTACAGGTGAAGACAGCTACCGTAGATCCGGTGCTCACCGCCCACCTGCTGGCCACGCTAAAGGAAATTGAGCCCGCCTTTGCGCCGAAAATTGAGCTGACAGAACGGCTTGCCGATTTTGATTTGGTCATTGCTACGGGCAGCGATAATAGCTCACGCTATTTCTCCTACTATTTCGGGCACAAGCCGCATATCATCCGCAAAAACCGCAACAGCGTGGCCGTGCTGACCGGAACCGAAAGTGCGGATGACCTCCGGCGGCTTGGAAACGATATTTTCGACTATTTCGGGCTGGGATGCCGCAGCGTATCCAAATTGTTTGTTCCGGAGGGCTACGACCCATCGGTATTCTTTGCGGGTATCGCTTCGTTTGCTGACATCATCAACCATCATAAATACGCCAACAACTACGACTATAACAAGTCCATCTACCTTATCAATGGCGATGAGCATTTCGATAACGGGTTTCTTTTACTCAAACCCGATGAGCGGGGCGCATCGCCCCTGGGCGTGCTGTATCTCGAAACATACACGGCAGGCGAAAACCTCGTTAACCGGCTGAATGCGCTGGCACCCCAACTGCAATGTGTGGTCGGCAACGACCCGCTGGCCATCACCACCTCCGTGGTGCGGTTTGGGCAAAGCCAGCAACCCGCGCTCGATGACTATGCGGATGGCATCAATACGCTGGATTTTTTGGCAGCACACCGATGAAGCCTTTATCTTTCACGTAATAATGCTAACTTTGTACACTATGTATGTCATCAAAGTCAAAGGCGTGGCCAAAATACCGGATTATGTCCAGCTGCGCGATGATGCGTTTACCTTGCTTGCCTATTTCCGGGTAGACCGGCCCGACAAATCCCTTGAGAAACTGGGATTGGGCGAAAAAATGGCAGACATCATGGAAATTGTCAACGAAATTCCTTTCGGCCAAATTAAGAAATTAGAACTATAACTATATGATCGGCGATACGGTAATCACACTCAAAAATGTTGATATCTACCAACCCAAGCACCTTGTCCTTGCTAACGTAAACCTGACCATCGATAAAGGTGAATTTGTATTCCTTATCGGCCAAACGGGTAGCGGCAAGAGCAGTCTGCTCAAAATCATTTATGGCGACCTGCATATTGCCAGTGGTGAAGGGATGGTCGCCGGATTCGACCTGAAAAAGCTCAGTGAACGCGAAGTGCCGTTCCTGCGCCGTAAATTGGGGATCGTTTTCCAGGATTTCCATCTACTCACCGACCGCACGGTCGAAAAGAACCTGGTCTTTGCACTGCGGGCAACGGGCTGGAAAGACAAGAACCTTATCAATAACCGCATACTGGATGTGCTCGAAAAGGTCGGCCTCCGTTCCAAGCTTAAAAAGATGCCGCACGAACTCTCCGGCGGCGAGCAGCAGCGGGTGGTTATTGCCCGGGCATTGCTGAACAACCCCGAAATTATCCTGGCCGATGAGCCGACCGGCAACCTGGATCCGGAAACTTCCGAAGAGATTGTATTGCTATTGAAAGAAATCAGCCGGGGTGGCACCTCTATTCTCATGGCCACTCACGACTATCAAATTATCCGCAATATGCCCTCACGCATCATTAAAACCACCGATGGCATGCTGCAAGACAATGTGTCAATATAATTCCGTCCTTACGTCAGCCCATAGTCCGAATACGCCATTTTGCAGGCATGCCGTGGCAAAACACTGACAGGGTGACCGAATTTTGCCGCTGGCAACGAAATTGCGGTTAGAGCGGCAGTTGACAACTAGGTTTGATGACAGCTATGGCAAGAAACAAGAAAAAACAAGATACTGATAATAACGACACCATGGGAACCCCCGAAGCGACCGCACAGGAAACCCCGCAAATGGATGCCGCCTCAACCGAACAGGAACAGGGGCACGATGACCAAACCGCACAGTTACGTACGGAACTGGATGCAGCCAATGATAAATACCTGCGCCTGTATGCTGAGTTTGATAATTACAAACGCCGGGTATCAAAAGAGCGTATCGAGCTGATGCAGTCTGCCGGAAAAGAGGTGATTGCTAACCTGCTGCCGGTAATAGACGATCTGGACCGGGCACTGAAAGCATTTGAAACCGTAACGGAGATTGCACCGGTACAGGAAGGTATATCGCTGGTTGCCCAAAAACTGAAAACCATTTTAGGCAACCAGGGGCTGAAGGAAATGGAATCTATTGGAAAACCCTTCGATGCCGACCTACAGGAAGCCATTACGAACGTTCCGGCTCCAAATGACGACCTCAGGGGCAAGGTGATTGACGAAATCGAAAAAGGCTATTTCTTGCATGACAAGGTGTTGCGCCACGCCAAGGTTGTTGTTGGAAGTTAACGGATAAATACGCATGGCAAAACGAGACTATTACGATATATTAGGTATTTCGCGCAATGCCGATCAGGCTGAAATCAAATCGGCTTACCGGAAACTGGCCATTAAATACCATCCCGATAAAAATCCTGACAATAAAGAAGCGGAAGAAAAGTTTAAAGAAGCCGCCGAAGCGTATGAGGTACTAAGCAATGCCGAGAAACGGCAGCGCTATGATCAATTCGGCCATGCCGGCGGTGCTTCCGGCGGATTTGGCGGTGGCGGCATGAATATGGAAGACATATTCAGCCAGTTTGGCGATATCTTCGGCGGCGGCGGAAGTCCGTTCGAAAGCTTTTTCGGGGGCGGCGGCGGACAACGTGGCGGGCGCCGTGTAACCAAAGGGTCGAATCTACGCATCAAGGTGAAACTCACACTCAGTGAGATTGCCAAAGGGGCAGAAAAGAAAATCAAGGTCAATAAGCAAGTGGTTTGCTCCACATGCGACGGAACCGGAGCGAAAGACAAATCATCGTTCAATACATGCCGTACCTGCGGGGGAACCGGCGCAGTGCGGCGGGTTACCAACACCATCCTCGGCCAGATGCAAACCACCAGTACCTGCCCGACCTGTAACGGCGAGGGAGTGGAAATATCGGCCAAATGCACCACATGCCATGGCGACGGACTGATGCGCGGCGAAGAAACCATCAGCATCAATATCCCTGCCGGCGTAAGCGAGGGCATGCAATTATCCATGAGTGGAAAAGGTAATGCTGCTCCGCGCGGCGGTATACCGGGCGACCTGATTATCCTGATTGAAGAGCTGCCCCACGAGACGCTGAAGCGGGATGGTACCAACGTGATCTACGATTTGTATATCAATTTCGTGGATGCGGCGTTGGGCACGAGCGCGGAAATACCGACCATTGATGGCAAAGCGAAGATTAAAATCGAATCCGGCACGCAGGGCGGGAAAATATTGCGACTGAAAGGCAAAGGCGTTCCGGAGGTAAACTCCTACCATAAGGGCGACCAGTTGGTGTATGTGAATGTGTGGACTCCCAAAGCCCTCTCATCGGAGGAAAAAGAACTCCTGGAGCGTTTGCGCACTTCACCGAATTTCAAGCCCCAACCGGGCAGGAATGAGAAGACCTTTTTCGAACGGATAAAAGAATACTTCGAGTAACTCCATTACTTCCATAGGTGCTCATCCAACGGACAAACTGGCTGTCAATTAAATATTGACAATTATCATCGAAAAGTCAATTCGACACACTCCCTTCTTTCATCTCTTAAAACCGGTACTGTAAAATGCGTATACCGGTTAAATAAACAGTTATTACAGGCTATATTCGGCGTTTACAGTCCTTCGGTAAAAGCGACAAACCCATGACAAATTAAACCGATTTCTGACAAAGTTTGGCACTTGTATTGCAATACTGACTTCAAAGGTCAAATAGTATAATCGTATAGTTTATAGGAAAGGGCCTTGAAGTTTAACTAAAAATTCAATACAAAATGAAAAAACTATTTTTAACTTTATCAGCAGCCGTAGCATTAACTTTTGCAGCTAATGCACAAACCGAAAAAGGAAAGACCATTTTGGGTGGAACCGTGTCATACGATTACTCAAACGTAAAAGACGTTGACGGTAACGAGCAAAGCTTTTCCATTATCCCTAGCGTTGGCGTATTTGTAAACGACAATGTGGCAGTGGGCCTTGGTATCGGTTATGCCTGGGGACAGGACGACAACGGCACGATCAAAACCCAAGTAGGTGAATTTTCGGCCGCTCCTTTCGCCCGCCTCTACAAAGGCAATGGCAACTTCAAATTCTTCGGTCAGGTTTCTGTACCTATGGGCTGGGGAACCACGAAAGAGGACGGCGATAAATTAGGAACCTCTGCACGTTACGGTGTTGAAGTAGCACCTGGTTTCGCTTTCTTCCCGACTGAAAAAATCGGCATCGAGCTTTCAGTAAGGGGACTGTACTACCAAAACGCTACATGGACGCCAGAAGGCGGCGACGGTGTTACGAGCAACTCATTTGGCCTGGATGCCAGTTCATTTGCTCCACGCCTCGGACTTCAGTTCTATTTCTAAAAATAGGTACTTATACGAAAAGAGCGCCCTGGCCATTCGCCGGGGCGTTTTTTTTATGGCCGGACCCCAATACGGGATTCCTTATCGTGTAGGTTCCGGCGCTGTTCGCTTTTGACCAAACTAACACCAACAGGAACAAGCAAGAAAGCAAAGGAAATAATGACAGGCCTAAAACAAGAAAGGTTTCCAAACGGGGAGAATGGAAACCTTTACTAACCAATTATAAACCTAAATTATGAAGCTGCAAAGGTAACGATTATTATCAGCTTTCCAAATTTAATTTAACTTATTTTTTATTTTCATTCACCGCGCTACTTCACCGAGTCATAACGGGCACATAAACAGCGGGTTGAAATCACCTATCAACTTCTCCCAACACGATATCGATGGAGCCCAAGATGGCAACCAGATCAGCTATCAGTATGCCTTTCGACAATTCGGGGAGCACGGACAGGTTATTGAAACTGGGGCCGCGGGCTTTTACGCGTTTGGGGATGTCCGTCTTTTCCTGGGTTACGAAATAGAAACCCAATTCACCTTTCGGGTTCTCGGCGCGCACGTAATAATCCTGGGCCTTGAGATTTACTTTCTTGGGCACCAATGCCCGCGGATCAAAATCGGTAGTTCGTTTCAACGGTCCCTCCAGCCGTTCCAGGCATTGCTCAATAATCCGTACCGATTCTTTGATCTCATCCACCCGTACTTTGAAACGATCCCAGCAGTCCCCAACATGCCCCATCTCCCCTTTACCGATGGGAATTTCAAACTCCAGTTCAGGGTATACCGAGTACTCATCGGTCCGTCGCAAATCCCATTTCACGCCCGACGCACGAAGCATTGGTCCCGAGCACCCGTAGTTAATGGCCACATCGGCCGGCAATACACCGATATTTGCCGTCCGCGAAATAAAAATCTGGTTCGCGGTGAGCAATTCGTCAAGTTCAGGCAGCTTGGGTTTAAAATACCGTACGAACTCGCCACAGCGTGCCTCGAAGCCAACGGGCAGATCATAGAACAGGCCGCCCACCCAGATGTAATTATAAAGCATCCGGGATCCGGACGCCCATTCGAGCATATTCATGATGTGCTCCCTATCGCGGAAACACCACATGAACGGGGTGAATGCGCCGATGTCGATACCATAGGTGCCAATGGCGATAAGGTGGGATGCGATGCGGTTGAGTTCGCAGACCAGCACCCGGATGTATTCTATCCGTTTGGGAATTTTCTGGTCGATGCCAAGCATACGCTCTACCCCCATCACAAACGCATGGCTGTTGTTCATCGATGCGAGGTAGTCCATCCGGTCGGTAAACGGAATGGTTTTTCCGTAATTCATGGATTCCGCGTGCTTTTCGAAACAGCGGTGCAGGTAACCTACGTGTGGAATGACCTCCTTGACGATTTCGCCATCGGTAACCAACTGCAGCCGTAATACACCATGGGTGGATGGGTGTTGCGGCCCCATGTTGATAACCATTTCTTCCGCACCTATCGCGGCGAGCCGCGCTTCGTATGCCTCTTGTGCTTCCTGATAGGGTCTGTTCACTTCAACGCTCATTTAATCGCAATGCCATGATAGGTTTCCGCTTCTTCGTAATCTTTACGCAGGGGGTATCCTTCCCAGTCCTCCGGTAGCAATATGCGGCGGAGGTCCGGGTGGCCCTCAAAGTAAATCCCCATAAGGTCAAACGCTTCCCGTTCGTGCCAGTCGGCGGTGCGCCAAACACCACTCACCGTGGGCACAACCGGAAGGTTATCCGATCGCCTGTCATTTTCGACAATTACTTTTAAGGTAAGCTGGTGCTGATGCGGGATGGAAGCCAAATGGTACACCACGGAAAATGAACCTGCGTCTACCCCATTGTCTACCGCACTGATACAGGATAGGAAATCGAAATAAGTCTCTTCGTGGTCGCGGAGAAACAGGCAAACGGCCGCCAGTTTTTCACGATGTATCACCAATGCCGGCTGCAAACCCGACTGTTCTACGGTAATGATGGCCTGCTTATCAAATGCTATAGCTAAAAGTTCCTGAACACGTGTAAAGATTTCCATTTAGGTAGTGCTGTTAAGGGGCCAATCGTACAAGTTTCCATCGGGTGCCCTCGCGGGAATAAACCAGGCGATCGTGAAGCCGGTTATCACGGCCCTGCCAAAATTCAATGGTATCGGGCTGCAGGCGATAACCGCCCCAATGCGCTGGCCTAGGAATATCCGCGCCATCGGCGTAGCGTTGCTCCAGTTCGGCCAATCGTGCGTCAAGCTCGGTCCGATCGGTAATTTTCCGGCTTTGCGGGGAGGCAATTGCCCCGAGCCGGCTGCCGGCCGGCCGGGAACTGAAATAAGCATCCGACTGTGCCGCAGGCATTTTAACCACCTTCCCGACAACGCGCACCTGCCGCTGCAATTCCGGCCAGAAAAACAACAGTGCGGCAACGGGGTTGGTATTCAGCTCTGTCCCTTTCTGACTTTCGTAATTGGTAAAAAAACCAAAACCAGCATCATCAAGGTCTTTAAGAAGAACAATCCTGGCCGACGGCCGGCCATCGGTCGACGAGGTAGCAAGCGTCATGGCATTGGGCTCCATTACATCTTTTTCCAATGCCTCTGCAAACCATTTCCTAAACTGTGCAATGGCATCCGGAGCTAGCTCGCTTTCGCTCAATTCACCCAGCTTATAGGCCGTTCTGATGCCTCCAATATCGGATTGTTTCGACGTCATTCGCTTTACCCCCTATTTCTTATAATAGGTCTGTGCCTCGGGTATCAGCTTTTTGATGTTGTTGATGCGGCGGGCATCGCTGGGGTGCGTGCTCAGGAATTCAGGCGGTGCTCCCGCACCCTGAGCTTCCTTTGCCTGGGCCATGCGCTCCCAGAAACCAATTGCTTCGTTGGGGTCATAACCGGCCATAGCCATGAATACCAACCCCAACCGATCCGCCTCGCTTTCCTGGTTGCGCGAGTAATTCAACAAGGCCAATTGCCCGCCCAATCCGTATGCCGTGTTGAGCACGGTACGTGTGGTGTTCGACTTTTCGGCAGTTGCCACGTCCACCGCTACACCACCGGCCTGCGCCACGATGGTCTGCGACATCCGCTCGGCCGAGTGCTTGGCAATGGCGTGTGCAATCTCATGTCCCATTACGGTGGCCAGGCCAGCTTCGTTTTTGGTGACCGGTAAAATACCGCTGTATACCGCTACCTTACCGCCCGGCATACACCATGCGTTGATTTGGTCTTCTTCGATGAGGTTAAATTCCCAGTGAAAATCATACTGATCGCCATAACCGTTTTCCTGAAGGAAGCGGTTTACCGCAGCGGCAATATTTTTACCCACACGCTGTACCTGCTGTGCCTGGCTCGAACTTTTGATGACCTTGGTTTTTGAATCGCCGAGAAAATCCTTGTACACCAGCGCCGCCTGTTGTTGGATTTCCGCTTCGTTGACCAAGTTTAACTGCCGCCTCCCCGTCAGCGGAACCGTAGCGCACGAAGCGATAATGAAGGCGGTCAATAGCACACAGCTGTATTTTACAATATGTTTCATCATCTAGTTTTTTTGACGGCCACTGGCCACGTTAAATCAATAAAAGCAATACATATGAAAAGCAATATATATGCCGAATTTGTGATCTTATGCCTTTGCCCGTTTCCCAAACAAATAAACTTTTGACTCCTTGCCTTTCAATAGCCGTTCGATGTTTTTCTGATGGGTAATCAGGATCAGTACACAGATGCATATACCATACAACAGCACCGACTTGACTGACGTATGAAAAAGGAAAACGGTGCTGAATGGAAAGGCGAATCCGGCGCATATGGAACTCAACGACACGTAATGTGTAAGTAACAGCATAATCAGAAAGACCGACACGCACACCAACGCCGCCTGGAAATGGACAGCCAGAATCATCCCGAATAACGTAGCCACCCCCTTGCCGCCCCGGAATCCGGCAAAGACGGGAAATAAATGGCCCACAACAGCGATTACGCCAAGGGCAAGCTGATAATTCACAAATTGCGCAGCAGCCTGCGGGCCGGTGACCGAAGGACCGATGAAATAGGCCAGGTTGGTCGCCGTCCACCCTTTCAGAATATCGATCAGCATGACGGCTACGCCCGCCTTGGTACCCAATACCCGGAAGGTATTGGTGGCGCCTGCATTGCCGCTGCCATACTCCCGCACATCTACCCGGTAGAACGATTGCCCGAGCCACACGGCCGTGGGGATGGATCCGAATAGGTAAGCCAGAACAACGGCGCCGATGAGATAGATCGATATCATGAATTGCAAATTAACGAAAAAGAAGCAAAAACTAACACAGCTTTATTCAATCGGCGCTGTTTAATCGACCACTTTTGCTTTCAGGCTCATGTCCAGGCTCTTCACCGAATGGGTCAACGCACCAATGGAAATAAAGTCTACTCCCGCCGCCGCGTAGTCGCGGATATTGGCTATGGTAATCCCGCCCGATGCCTCGGTAACCAGGCGACCGTTGATCAGCTCTACAGCCTTTCGCAACTTCTCCGGACTGAAATTATCCAGCATAATCCGTTCTACGCCACCCACGGAAAGCACCTGCGCCACTTCTTCCATGTTGCGTACCTCTACTTCAATGGCAATGGGTCTGTCCATGTTTTTGCGGTACTCATTGGCGCGCATGATGGCGTTCGTTATCCCGCCGGCGTAGTCTACGTGGTTGTCCTTTATCAGCATCATATCGTATAATCCGAACCGATGGTTCACCCCGCCGCCGAGCACTACCGCTTTTTTTTCGAGGAACCGGAGCAGCGGCGTTGTTTTGCGCGTATCCAGCACCTTCGTTGCCGTTCCTGCTATAGCGCCTACAATGCGATGCGTTGCCGTTGCAATACCGCTCATGCGCTGCATGATGTTGAGCACCAACCTTTCCGAAAGTAAAATGCCGTGAACACTTCCTTTCACGGTCAATACAACGTCGCCCACCTCCACCGTATCGCCGTCTGATTTGAACGTGGTTACCGACAGGGTATCCGACACCTCCCGGAACACGGCCAGTGCCTCTTCCACACCCGCCAATATTCCAGGTTCCTTGATGATCAATTGTGCCTCGCCCACCGCATGCTGCGGAATGGTAGATAGCGATGTGTGGTCACCATCGCCTGCATCCTCTGCAAGTGCTGCGGTGATAAACCGCAGCAACTGTTCGTTTTCTAGCTGAGTCATTGGTTATTGTTCATGTGTATATCGTGTACGCCAAGTGTGTCGCAGTTAACGTAAGCAATGCACGAAATATCTTCTGTTAAACGGCGCTAAGATGGCTATTTAAAACAAAAGAAGAAGAATAAAAATAAAAATCGGATAGGTCCGTCAATAAATGGGTTCAACACGGAACTCTGTTACCTGGAACGTGTTGTCGTTGTTGGTTAACTTATAAGAAACCCGGAAAGCATCTTTCGACGTTTCAAGGTTAAGTACAACGTACCTGAAATTGGGATTTGAATCCAGTCGATGAGCTACTTTTACGCCAGTGGGCGGATTTTTGCTGAAAAAGTCGCGCAAAATAATCTCGGCCTGTACGCGTGAGTATATCCCCTCGTCATTCAGTAAGGTCATACTCACCGTCGATGAAAAATATTTGGAGAGTTCTTTGGTATTGCCCCCCCTCACGCAGGAAGCGATGTCATCGATGACGTCGTTGATGTTGGCAAACCCTGCGGCCATCACGAAGCACATCACTCCCACCAACCCCATTTTTCTGATCAATCTGATTCCCATCACGTTCACAGTAACTGTTTATTCAAATATCAAGTGCTTTTGGTATTAAACCTTTTATTTTCTATGCGAAAGAAATTAAGTGTAGATTAAATTCTACAAAAAACAGGCTTTCAACTAAATTATCGTCTGATAGACAACATTAGCTAAAAACATGCCATCTTTTCCTCCATTGAGGCTACCCCTACCCTAACCGCCCATCAGGCGCATTATCGCCGCGAATAAACTTGCATCTGAAAACAAGTTTATCTAAGTTTGCGACGTGAATAGCAACAGAAAAGTAGCGCTCATAATCTTAGACGGTTTGGGTTATGGGAAAGAGGACCAATCAAATGCCGTCCGGGCGGCAAACACCCCGTTTTTGGATGAACTGTTGGCTACCTGTCCCAATGCCACGCTCGAAGCGTCCGGCGAAGCCGTGGGGCTCCCTGCCGGACAGATGGGAAATTCGGAAGTGGGCCACATGAACCTCGGCGCAGGCCGAATCGTTTACCAGGAACTGGGACGAATACATAAAGCCGTCGCCGACGGTGAATTTGACAGGAATCCGACGCTTCAGGACGCCTTCCGCGACGCCAAAGCGAATGGCAAACGCGTGCACTTCATCGGCCTGCTATCCGATGGTGGCGTGCATGCCCATACCCGCCATTTGAAAGGGTTGTGTGATGCGGCCAAACACGCGGGACTAACCAGCGAACAGGTTTTTATACATGCTTTTTTAGATGGACGTGATACCGATCCCAATTCGGGCATCGGCTATGTTGCGGATATGGAGCAATTCCTGGCTACGAGTGTGGGCCAGCTGGCTTCGGCAATCGGCCGGTATTATGCCATGGATCGTGACAACCGGTGGGAACGGGTCAAGCAGGCTTATGATCTGCTGGTAAAGGGTGTTGGCGTACCTACAGCCGACCTTGGTGAGGCTATCCGGCAGTCGTATACCGACGGCGTTACCGATGAATTTGTTAAACCCATCGTTAAAACCGATGCAGATGGCAATGCACTGGCGACAATAGCCGAGGGTGACGTGGTGGTCTGTTTCAATTTCCGGACCGACCGCGGCCGGGAAATTACGATGGCGCTTACCCAACGGGCATTCCCCGAGTTTGACATGCATCCGCTCCATCTCCGCTACCTCACCATGACGACCTACGACGAGACGTTTAAAGACGTGCAGGTGCTTTTTCTTAAAGATAACCTCACCAACACACTTGGCGAGGTATTGGAAGCAAACAACAGGAAACAGACCCGTATTGCCGAAACGGAAAAATATCCCCATGTTACCTTTTTCTTTTCGGGCGGGCGCGAACAGGAATTTCACGGTGAAAACCGTATCCTGATACCCTCTCCTAAAGTGGCCACGTACGACCTGCAACCGGAGATGAGTGCACAGGGCGTTGCCGATGCCATCTGCGACGATATGGTTACCAACGCACCTGATTTCATCTGCCTCAACTTCGCCAACCCCGACATGGTAGGGCACACGGGCGTGTTTGACGCTGTGGTGAATGCGGTGGAAACCGTAGACCGGTGTACGCGCCAGGTGGTTGAATGCGGACGCCGGGAAGGTTACAGCTTTATCATCATTGCCGACCACGGAAATGCCGAATTTATGATCAATGATGACGGATCGGTCAATACGGCCCATACCACTAACCTGGTTCCTGTCATCCTTATAGACGATGATCATAACGCCATTGCCGATGGCAAATTAGGCGACATCGCGCCGACGGTTTTGACCCTCATGGGCGTACCCATCCCGCCAGAGATGACGGGAAACGTATTGGTATAACAATGCAGGGATGCGGTTACTGAATAAACCCTTTTTATACTTGGTTACGGTATTGTTGCTGTCATCACTATCATGCAATAGTCCTGACAACGGAGAGGCTACGGCTGCTGCAACGCACGCGGCACCGTACTTCAGCTTGGCTGATTATTTCGGCCGGGAAGCCGCACGGCTACAGCAGATCAATCCCGAAATTGAAAAAACAGTATCCAAAAACGGCGATGAGGAGCAAAAGAAAATCCGGGTGGCCAACTGGAACGAAGAGTTTTCGTTATTTATCGACGCCGACATCAACAAGCCGGCCTGGCTAAACAGCTATCAGGTAGACAGCACAGGCACATCCATTACCTACACCAGTACCGACTCGACGCTACGCACAAAGGCAATCCGCCTGGAAAAATCAGAAACGGGTGCCGTAACACATATCCGCGTGACCAATCGCGTTGACAATATGCTGTACCAAACGGATGAACAGCTCGACTATTACGTTGACTCGCTGTACCGGATCATCAAAGTGCAACAGGTGCGTATATTAGGAAAAAGCCACTACACCGTTACCGGCGAGTGGCTTTAAAAAATAGGGTTACCTTAATTTGCTTTTACTTCAGGTTGTCGCGATATACCTGGGCTTTCTTGATTTCGGTCTGGATATCTTTCTTACCGGGGGTCATGGCCAGCACCTGCTCGAAATCACTTACGCTTTTATTGTAGGCATCCACCGCAATATCTTTGTCGTAATTGGCGGTTCCGGCAGTACCTCGCAGAATACCTAAATCCCGGTAGGCAATGCCCCTGTTTTGGTAATACTTCACATCTTCACCATTCAGCTCAATGGCCTTGGTGTAATTTGCAATCGCCTCGTTCAACATTTTTTCGCGGTTGCCCGAACTGACACGCGTTTCGGTTTGCACGGCAAGGATATTATTGGCCTTACCCCGATAATAATAGGCCGATTCATGATCGGGCCGAAGCGCAATCACCTTGCTGAAAGCGTCGAGCGCTTTCTTGTATTCACCGATCTGGTACTGCGAATAGGCCAGCATATACATCACATTCGGATCCTCAGCCTCTGCAGGGAGCGCTTTCTGTAAATGACCGGCAGCCGCTTTAAAATCGCCGTCTATCAATGCTTTCTGCCCCAGGCGCACATGCGGGTTGCTTGGTGCTGTTTCCGTTGTTTGAGCCTGCGCAGCTACCATGCCAATGCACAGTATCCCCATCATCACACCAACATTCATTCGTTTCAAAAGAGTCTTCAAATCGTTTGTTTTCATCACTTTCTAAAATTATACACGCCTATACTGCAATTTCCGTGCTACAAACATAATCATAAGCTTCGCCACGTGCAACCCCGGCGCTCAGCGTTTCCAAATTTAAACTTCAAAACGATTAGTTTTATTATTTTGTTCATTTAATTTTACGGACAATTTCTATATTAGCATCTTCATCCGATATGCAACGAAACTTCACCCAGGTAATACATACCATCCAACCCTTAGCGGACATGGCTGACTTTTTTTCAGCAAGTATGTCTTAATGATACGACATTGCATGGAAATACCGCAAAGGTTTACGATTGGCATAGGCATTGCAATTACACCCATAAGATATATAATTAACACAGTACTTACGCACAGCTGCCATAATGGCGCCACATCATAGACGAAAAGTTATTCATGAGCAATTTTGATCCATTTGATTTTAATCAAGCCATCCCCATTATAAATGAAGACACGGAATTCTTTCCTTTGCTAAGCCAGCAAGATGAAGATGAGATGAGCAATGCCGACCTCCCGGAGTCGCTTTCCATTCTCCCACTACGCAACACGGTCCTGTTTCCCGGGGTGGTTATCCCCATCACGGTGGGGCGCGATAAATCCATCAAGTTGGTAAAGGAAGCGTATAAAGGCGACCGCATGATCGGGGTGGTTTCCCAGCAGAATATGGCCATCGAGGACCCTACATTTGAGCAATTGCACCAGGTGGGCACCGTAGCGATGATCATCAAAATACTGCAAATGCCCGATGGCAACACAACGGTCATTATCCAGGGTAAGCAACGCTTCCGGCTGCGTGGACTTATCCAGAGCGAGCCGTACATCAAGGCCCACATTGAGCGTTTCGAGGAGAAAAAACATAAAACAGGCAAGGAATTTAATGCACTGATCTCATCGATTAAAGAGATGGCGTTGCAAATCATCCAACTCTCGCCACAAATCCCCAGCGAAGCGGGTATTGCAATAAAAAATATCGAGAGCCCGGGATTCCTGATTAATTTCATTTCGTCCAATCTCAATGCCGATCTCCCGTTTAAACAAGAGTTGCTGGAGATTGCCAACCTCGATAAACGGGCCGCTAAGGTATTGGAGCAACTCAATGTGGAGCTTCAGTTACTGGAACTGAAAAACCAGATACAGAACAAGGTAAAGGGCGACTTAGACAAGCAGCAACGGGATTATTTCCTTAATCAGCAATTGAAAACCATCCAGGAAGAACTCGGTGGCAACACACCGGATCTGGAAATGGAAGACCTGCGCAAGCGGGCGAAGGCGAAAAGATGGTCCAAAGAAGTTTCCGAACACTTCGCCAAAGAGCTCGATAAGCTGGCGCGCATCAACCCTGCGGCGGCCGATTATTCGGTTCAGGTCAATTACCTCGAACTGTTGCTTGATTTGCCGTGGAATGATTTCTCTAAGGATAATTTCGATCTGAAGCGCGCCAGGCGCATATTGGATCGCGACCACTACGGATTGGAAAAAGTAAAGCGGCGAATCATTGAATACCTGGCGGTACTGAAACTTAAACACAACATGAAGGCGCCCATCCTTTGCCTGGTGGGCCCTCCGGGCGTGGGCAAGACGTCATTGGGCAAATCAATCGCCAAAGCGATAGGCCGAAAATATACCCGCATGGCGTTGGGCGGTATCCGCGATGAAGCCGAAATCAGGGGGCACCGGAAGACCTACATCGGTGCGATGCCCGGGCGCATTATCCAGTCGCTCAAAAAAGCGGGTACGTCCAATCCGGTATTTGTGCTCGACGAAATCGACAAAGTCGGAAGCGACTTCCGGGGCGACCCTTCATCGGCACTGCTGGAGGTGCTCGACCCCGAACAAAACAATGCGTTTTACGATCACTATGTTGAGCTCGACTACGATCTGTCTAACGTGATGTTTATCGCCACCGCCAATTCGCTGAGTAACATTCAGCCAGCCTTGCTGGACCGCATGGAAATCATCGAGGTAAACGGCTATACCATTGAGGAAAAAATCGAAATTGCCAAGAAACACCTCATACCCAAACAACGGGAACTGCATGGCCTTGCGGCGAAGGAGTTTTCGCTCCGGGCTAACATTATCGAAAAGATCATCGATGAATACACCCGCGAGTCCGGCGTACGTGGCCTGGAAAAGAAAATCGGTTCCATTGTTCGCGGTATGGCCACGCATATTGTTATGGAAGACCCATTGCCGCTGCCTATCGGTACGGAAGTGGTGGAAAAAATTCTTGGCGCCCCCATCTTCGATAAAGAGTATTACGAGAACAACGATGTGGCGGGCGTGGTTACCGGCCTGGCGTGGACCCAGGTTGGCGGCGACATCCTTTATATTGAATCGAGCCTGAGCCCGGGAAAGGGCAAATTGACGCTGACGGGTAACCTGGGCGATGTGATGAAAGAATCGGCAACCATCGCGATGGCCTACCTCCGGGCAAATGCCGCCATGTTTGACATCGACTACCGTGTCTTTGACAAGTGGGATGTGCACATCCACGTGCCGGCAGGAGCTACGCCCAAGGATGGTCCTTCGGCCGGCATCACCATGCTTACAGCCCTGGCATCCAGCTTTACGCAGCGTAAGGTAAAAGAAAAGCTGGCCATGACGGGCGAAATTACCCTGCGGGGTAAGGTGCTCCCGGTTGGTGGAATCAAAGAGAAAATACTGGCGGCCAAACGGGCGAATATCAAAACGATCATTTTATCAAAGGCCAACCGGAAGGATATTCTGGAAATCAAGGAAGATTACATCAAGGATCTGACGTTCCACTATGTTGCAGAAATGCACGAAGTGGTGAATATCGCCTTGTTAAAACAACAGGTAAAAAGTCCGAAAAAGCTTCTGACGGATGACGTATAGTACCGTGTCTTTTTGTAGCTTTTGTTTATATAAATTAATTATTACCTTAGCTTCATGCTTACCGAATCGCTGATTATCTTAGCGTTGATCCTTTTGAATGGCGTTTTGTCAGCTTCCGAGATCGCTATCGTATCCAGCAGGAAAGCCAGGCTTCAGGTGCTTGCCGACAAGAAAAATGCGGCGGCCAAACAAGTGCTTAAGCTGAAGAGTTCGCCCAATCAGTTTCTTTCCACTGTCCAGATCGGTATTACGCTCATCGGTATCCTTACCGGTATTTTCGGCGGGGCTACCATTGCACAGCGCCTCGACGTTTACTTGTCTGAAGTTGCCTGGATTGACGGCTACAGTTCACAGTTATCCGTCCTCATCGTGGTGATTGTTATCACGTTTCTTACCCTGGTGTTTGGCGAACTCGTGCCCAAGCGTATCGGGCTGGCTATCCCTGAGAAATATGCGATGGTCCTCGCCTTTCCTATGCAGGTGCTCAGCAAGGCCGTAGCGCCATTCGTATGGCTGCTCAGTGCCACCACCGAAGGCGTTGTTAAAATACTGAACATCAAAACGTCGCATAACGCAGTTACCGAAGAAGAGATAAAGGCACTCGTTGACGAGGGCGCCGACACCGGTGCCATCGAGCACATTGAGCATGAAATCGTAGACCGGGTATTCAGTTTGGGCGATAAGCGCGCCATCAACCTGATGACGCACCGCAGCAACATCGTGTGGCTTGATATCAATGACGGGTACGATGTGCACCGCGATACCATATTGAAAAGTGGCCATACGGTCTATCCGGTTTGTCAGGGCGGATTGGATAACATCACCGGCGTGGTGCATATCAAATCGCTGCTCAACCAATACCTCATTGACGAACCGGTACGTTTGGAACGCCTGACGCAACCGTTGAATTACGTCCACGAAAACAGTTCTGCATACAGTATATTGAACAAATTCAAGGCTTCCAAAATCCATCAGGCGATTGTACTTGACGAGTATGGATCGCTTCAGGGTATCGTCACCATCAATGATATCCTCAGTAGCCTGGTGGGCGACATCTCCGAAGGTGATGCCGGTGAGAAACCGGAGATTGTGGCCCGGGAAGACGGCAGCCTGCTTATTGACGGGCAATACCAGCTGGACGACCTGTTTATAGCGCTCAACATCGATCCTTCGGAAGATGAAGACGATGGTATGGGCAGCATCAGCACCATCGCCGGTCTCGTACTGCTTAAATTGGGCCATATGCCTACCGCAGGCGAGCGGGTGCAATGGAAAGACCACGAGTTTGAGGTGATGGATATGGACGGCAACCGGATTGATAAAGTATTGGTTACCTACCTCGGCGGCGAGCAGGCCTAGTTCGTCGGCCGCGCTATACGATGCCTTTTGCCATCAGTTCCTTTTCCATCTCGCCCTGCAATGCCAGAGCCTCTTCCCTGGCCCGTTCGGCAAAGTCTTCACCACCTGATGCATAAATGATAGATCGGGTAGCGTTTACGAGCAGCCCGCAGTCGCCATTCATGCCATACCGGCAGACGTCTTGCAGGCTCCCCCCCTGCGCACCTACGCCCGGCACCAGCAGGAAATGCTCCGGTGCAAGCGCACGGATGGCTGTAAAAGCATCACCCCGCGTAGCACCCACCACATACATCAGGTTATCGATGGTTCCCCAGCCGTTGGTTTTTTCAATGACACGTTCAAACAACTGTACACCGTGTGCGTCCCGATGTGTCTGAAAATCCAATCCACCGGCGTTTGAGGTGAGTGCTAATACAATAGACCACTTCCCCTCGAAATCGAGGAACGGCTGCACCGAGTCATGCCCCATATATGGCGCAACGGTAAGGGCATCAAAACCGAGGCCCGACACCTCGTGGTCAAAAAAGGCTTTCGCATACATCCTCGCCGTATTACCAATATCGCCGCGTTTGGCGTCGGCGATGCTCAGGCAGTCCTTTGGCAATACGGCCCACGTCTTTTGTAAACTCTGCCACCCGGCCACGCCCCGGCTTTCATAAAAGGCAATATTGGGCTTATAGGCTACACAAAGATCGGCCGTGGCCTCAATAATCTGCCTGTTGAACTCGAAAACAGGATCCTCGTATGCCAGCAGGTGGCGGGGCACCTTATCGATATCGGTATCGAGCCCCACGCATAGAAACGAGCGCTTGGTTTTAATCTGGTGGATGAGTTCACTCCGGGTCATGGCTATTCCTGAATTTTGTCACCGCAAACCTAAGACAAAAATCCCTGCTAAAAAACAAAAACCCCTCCCTATTTCAATACTTCCCGCGCAATGACCAATTTCTGGATTTCGGATGTCCCCTCACCGATGGTACAGAGTTTGGCGTCCCGGTAGTACTTCTCCACCGGAAAATCTTTGGTATAGCCATAACCACCAAAGATCTGTACGGCCTCCGTAGCGCAGCGCACGGCTATTTCAGAAGCATAGTATTTGGCCATGGCGGAGTTTTTCGTCACGTCGGCACCCCTGTTCTTCAGTGCGCACGCCTGCCTGATCAGCAATTCAGCGGCCTCAATTTCCGTGGCCATATCGGCTAGTTTGAAGGAAATGCCCTGAAAATTCGCAATCGGCTGGCCAAACTGGTGACGTTCCTTGGCGTACTTAACAGCTGCGGCCAGCGCGCCCTTCGCAATGCCCAACGCCAATGCGGCGATGGAAATCCGTCCGCCATCCAGTACTTTCATCGCCTGCCTGAAGCCTTCCCCCTCCTCACCCAGCAGATTTTCGCGTGGCACCCGGCAGTTGTCAAAGACAAGTTCCGTTGTTTCCGAGGCCCGCATGCCCAGTTTATTTTCCTTCTTTCCATGCGTAAATCCGGGCGTACCTTTCTCTATGACCAATGCGGAGACGCCTCCGGACCGATTTTTCTCACCCGTACGGACCATCACCACGGCCACATCACCGCTTTTTCCGTGGGTGATCCAGTTCTTCGTACCATTCACCACATATTCGTCGCCATCCAGTTCCGCAGTGGTCGCCATGCGCAGGGCGTCCGAACCGGTATTTGCCTCCGTAAGCGCCCATGCGCCCAGCCATTCGGCCGTGGCGAGCTTCGGGAGCCAGCGCTGCTTCTGATCGTCATTGCCAAATGTTAATATGTGGCCCGTACACAGCGAATTGTGCGCAGCCAGCGAAAGTCCGATGGAGCCGCACACCTTCGCCACTTCAACGATGACATCAACATATTCATCATATCCCAAGCCGGCACCACCGTATTCCTCGGGCACCAATACCCCCATAATACCCAACTGTCCCATCGCCTTGAATGTATCGATAGGAAAAAGCTGTGCTTCGTCCCATTCCATTACGTGCGGAAGGATGTGCTTATGCGCAAATTCGCGGACCATCTGCCGCACCATTTCCCTATTTTCGTCGCCCATTACTATTGACTCCATAACGATAACTCATTGGTTTTCTCGCAATAATAAACAATACCTCGAACAAAGCAAACCAAAGAAAATACGGCATAATGTAGAATAAAATGGTTTTGAGTATGAAACCCTATCCACCCGCTATAAAATATGCTTAAAAAAATAGGTATAATCCGTTCAAAGCTTATCTTTGAATACATTATTTATTTTACACAAGAAATAGCAACATGATGAATCGTACCCTCACCTCCCTGTTACTGGCTTTCTGTCTGCTAACGGCTACGACGGCTGCCGCCCGCGAAACCAAAGACGAGACCCACAAGGCAGCACCAAAGCAGGCTGCCGTCGAACTGAAGTTTAACCTCCAGCCGGGCGACAGGTACCTGTTTTCATCTGTGGTGAAGCAGGAGATTGCACAGGAGGCCATGGGCCAGCAGATCACCACCATCCAGGACATCACAACGGATTATATCTATACCATCAAAGCGCGTGAAAATGGGGTAACCGAAATCGACGTAACAATGGATGCGTTAAAGATGGATACCGATGTGGGTGGCATGCAGCGGATTACATTCGATTCGAGCGACCCTGATGCAAGCACTGCCGAACTGAAAGCCATGTCAAACATTATCGGCAAGACATTCCAACTTTTTGTTAATGAAGACGGCAGTGTTCAAAAAGTGGTAGGCTTCGCGGAGATTTTCGGGACCATAGAAGGCCTTGGCGGTGAGATGCTCAAGCAATCTTTCGGTGATTCGTCGCTGATTCAAAGCATGAACCAAATCACCAACATCTACCCGAACAAAGCGGTGAATGTGGGCGAGGCCTGGGTGAAGACATTCTCCGGATCCATTGCCAATCTGCTGCATTCGGAAGCGACTTCCAATATTAAGCTCTCCGAACTGAAGGGCGATATTGCCGTACTCGACGTGGATTCGCGGCTTACGTTTTCAAGATTAGCCGGCGAGGGCGGCAATCCGATGCTGCAAGCTGCTGAATTTGATATGAGTGGAACACAACGCGGCACGATGGAAGTCGACGTCAAATCTGGCTTACCGGTACTGTCAAAACTTAAGCAAGACATCACCGGAAATATGAGTATGCAGGGCATGGAAATTCCGATGACGATCACCTCCGACATTACCACTACCGGCAAAAAGTTGTAGTGGCCGGCTTGGCTGCTAGTACCCGACGAGCGAATGGATATGCGGACTGAAGGCGGTTAACCGCTCCTTTCCGTTAAGAAAGTCCAGGCTGATGATAAAGGCATATCCGGCTATGGTGCCGCCCAACCGTTGAATAAGTTGGCTCGTTGCTGCCACGGTACCGCCTGTTGCCAGCAGGTCGTCGTGAATAAGCACACGGTTACCAGCGGTAAAAGCGTCGGCATGGATTTCGATGGTCGCCTGGCCATATTCCAATGCATATTCCTGCTGCACGGTATGGTACGGCAGTTTTCCCGCTTTCCGAACCGGAACAAATGGTTTTTCCAGCCGCTGGGCGAGCATGAGACCAAAGAGGAAGCCACGGCTTTCAATGCCCGCTATGACATCAACGGCTTTGGGGTCTATCGCTGCCGCCATGCGTTCCACCACTGCTTCGCAAAGGCCCGGATCTTTCAGGATCGGCGTAATATCCTTGAAAATAATACCTGGTTTCGGAAAGTCGGGCACATCCCGGATGGCAGCTCTTAATCGTTCGTCAATCATCAACTACGGTTAAATAAGGTGCAATCTTACGAAAAATTTGCTCATCCATAATGGCGATACGTAATAAATCGCTGATTGCGCGGTATTGCCCGTGCTGGTTACGGTATTGTACAATCGCGTTGGCCAGCTTATGGTTGATAAACGGGTGATCCCGGAAACGCTGGTAATCCGCCGTATTTAATGCAATTTTCTGCACCTTTGCCGTGTCGACGTACACCTGCTTTTCCAGTGCCGCAAACCGCACCGAGTCAAACCCATACACTTCCATCAACTGTGATACGTCATGGAAGCCGCCCAGCAATTCCCTGAACCGGACAATGCGCGAGGCAAACACCGGGCCGATGCCGGGGAGGTATTGCAGTTCGAGCGAATCCGCGTCGTTCAGATCGATATGCAGCGCCGGCGGTTGATTCATGGATATTGCAGACGGCCCGGTACGCTGCACACCGCTACCGGCTTCGCCTGCGGCAGCCATATGCGGATCGGCCAGTTTATCCTGCCGGACCGGCCTTGCCGGCTTAGCGGCTTTTATCTCGATATACGGCTCCAGCCGGGCATAATCCGCATCGTTGATGGCATAAATCTTAGCCAAGTCTTCTTTTTTTCGGAAACGCCCACCCTTCGCTTCATAATTCTTGATCATCCGTACCTGCCGCTCGGAAAGCCCCAATCGTTTCCAATCCACCACGGGCAATTCATTCGGGTCAAACGTGAAATAGCTAATCTCGGGTACAGGGATGTTGTGCTCACCAGTGGGGCTGTATACGTTGCCCCTGGCGGGTGATGTCCGGATGCCGGCAGTTGCCAGAAAACGGTCAATTTCAGCGACCCGTGCAGCAAGGTTGCCGTCGGTTTCGTCGCTGCGAAAAGAAAGAAGGCGTGGGATACCCCATAACAAGAGCAAAACCACCGCCAGCACGCAAATCCCATTGAGTTCGCGGTGGCTAAAACCGAAATATGTTGCAAACCATTTTCGCACGGTAGGTCTACGGTCTGGTATTCAAAACAAAATTCAAACCCGACGGGTACGGGGCCGCACTTCGTCGGGTTTGAATGCCGTTATTGGTAATAACCGATGCGCTATGCGCTCATTTCATCGGTCATCGAAAGTAATTCCTTATGGTTACTTGCTTTAGTTCTGGTTTTCGTTTTATGTTTATTTATCTGCCTCCGCAATGATTCCACCGCGAGATCGGTAGCCTCTTCAAAAGATTTAGCCTGAGCCTTGGCAAATAGCTGACTTCCCGGAATATTCAGCTTAAACTCAGTCACCTTGTTCGCCTCGTCTTCCACGTTCTCTACTTTCAGGTAACACTCCCCATCAATAATCTGATCAAAGAATTGGTCAAGTTTGTCGACCCGCTTCTGGATGAACTGGATCAGTTTTTTGTCTGCGTCGAAACGAATTGATTGCACAATAATGTTCATGATTCCTCCTTTTTTAAGCTTTTGGATGTGCTTGTTTATAAATCGATTTAAGTCGTTCTACCGAGTTATGTGTATAAACCTGAGTCGCTGCCAGTCCGGCATGGCCCAATAATTCCTTAATAGCATTTAAATCCGCGCCGTTATCCAGCAACGCTGTAGCGAAGGTGTGCCGGAGCACATGGGGGCTTTTCTTCCGCTGCGAGGATATCGTGCTTAGGTAACGTGTTACGATGTCATAGATCAATCCGGGATAAGCATCCTTCCCTTTCTTAGTAACGATAAGGGAAGGCAAATTGTTGTCGAATTGTTGCTTATTTTTTTCATCGATGTAATCGCGCAGCAACACCTGAAGCGATTTGTTCATGGGCACCAGCCTTTCCTTATCGCGTTTGCCAAATATACGGATATTGCTGTTGTAGAAATCGATGTGTTCCTCACGGATTTGCAATAATTCGGCCAGCCGGATGCCCGTACCGAATAAGAGTTCCAGCACCGTTCTATCGCGCAGCCCCTCAAAGGTGTCGGCAAACGACTCCGTGGTGTCAAGCAAAGCCGAAAGTTTGTCTTTATCTACGGTTACGGGGAGCTTTTTCGGTGCTTTCAACGCTTTGACCAGCGCAAAGGGGTTCTGTTTCGCCACGCCTTCGCGCATAAGGAAACGGTAATAAGTACGGAGCGCGGCAAGGCTACGGTTTACCGATACCGGACTGAGCCCCGACTCCAGCCGCATAGCCAGGTAAGCACGCGCCTGACGATGGGTCATATCAACGACATCCGTTTCCAGGGTTTCGAGGTATTCGGTGTACGCCATCAGCTCATGGTTATATGCGGTAACCGTATGCTTCGAAAAGCGTTTTTCGTAGGTGATGAAGCGGATAAAACGGTCTATAAACATAGAAAAACTACCCTTATATTCTGATGGTTGAATATACGGATAGTTTTCCGGCATTACAAATAAACCGTCTCACCAAAACGGATAAAATCGTTAGACAGTATCCTGGTTGAGGCTTTGCTTATAAATTGCTTTTTTACGTTGTATACGACGGGCAACGGATTTTTTCTCATAAGCTTGACGGGAACGAAGCTCGCGCAGCACCCCGGTCTTTTCAAACTTCTTTTTGAAGCGCTTCAACGCGCGGTCCAACGATTCACCTTCTTTCACATTTACAATGATCATATCCTGTTATACCTCCTTTCGTACAAAAATTTTGGACTGCAAAGGTATTAAAGTTTTATATGGTTTCAAAGTGATTATAAATATATTATATGCGAACCGACACCGGTCGAAAACGCTGGTAACGTGCAACCTGAAAGTTAGGGCTTGGCAAAACGTCCTTATGTTTACCAAGAAAGCAAAACAAGATTAGTAGATTTGTTTAAAAAAATATGAACAATATCGTCGTTTTTTGTGGTTCAAGTTCCGGCACGGATCGCGTTTATGAAGAGCAGGCTTTCCTGTTGGGCAAGTCATTGGCAGAAGCGGGCATTGGCCTGGTGTATGGCGGCGCTAAAGTAGGCCTCATGGGCGCTGTCGCCGACGGCGCGCTCCAGCACGGCGGAAAAGTGACAGGGGTACTGCCGTATTTTCTGCGAACCAAAGAAATTGCACATGAAGGCCTTACAGAACTCTTCATCGTTGACACGATGCATGAGCGGAAGACGAAAATGAACCAGCTTTGCGACGGCATCATTGCGCTGCCGGGTGGATTCGGCACCCTGGAGGAATTTTTCGAAATGCTTACCTGGGGGCAGCTTGGCCTTCATCGGAAGCCGATGGGCTTACTCAATACCGAGGGTTTTTACGACGAGCTGATCGCGTTGGCACAGCATATGGTCGACAAAGGATTTTTGAAAACAGCCAATCAACGGATGTTGCTGTCGAGCGCAGCTATTCCGGATCTGCTCGATAAGATGCAGAATTACCAACCGCCCGCTGTGGGTAAATGGATTACCCAGGAAACTACCTGATGACAGCCCCCTCCTATTTTGCTCGATTACAATTCAGGCGAATGCACCGCACCCTTCACGACTTGGGTGTAAATCCCTGGGTGGTATACGTCAGTGCGCCGCTGTTATTTACCGGTGGTTCAATTGCGTTGTTCTCACGTACCTCTTACGCCGGTTGGATTTATGTAGCCATCGCAGCCGTTGCACTCTTTCAGTTGGGTAAGCCAGCACGTCTTGACTTCCTTCGACAGGTTTTTAACAAGCCGGCCTATTGGCGTATCCGGATACTCGAAAACACGCTGACCGTCGCACCATTCGTGACGTTCCTACTATTTAGGCACGAACCAAGATTTGCATTGGGCTTGCTGGCTCTGGCAGCGCCAACGTTGCCTTTCCGAACACGACCCGCACGAACGGTGTTGCCCACCCCCTTTTCGGCCCATCCTTTTGAGTTTGCCATTGGATTCAGAAACTTTGTTGGTGCATTGCTTATCGCCTATTTATTGATGGCCATTGGGGTTTATGTGGGGAATGGACAACTGAGTATCGCTACGTTGCTGTTGGTTGTCCTTGTATGCGCAAATTACTATGCCTGGTGCGAACCGTTGAGGAGTGTATCCGGGAAATTGCGAGGAAACAATGTGAGCTGGATATGGATAGGCTAATCATGCGCCCTTTCCGTGCCGAGGATGGCGCCATGATGTATGCACTCAATGAAGACCCCGAGGTATTGCAATACACCGGCGATACGCAGTTTGCCGATTTCTCCGCTGCCCGTGTTTTTCTGGACAGCTATGACCAGTATGAAAAATATGGTGTCGGCCGACTGGTGGTCATCCTGAAAGAAACCGGAGAGGTTCTTGGTTGGTGCGGGCTTAAATTCGCTACGACGGCAGCTTTACCTTTTTCTATCCCTTTTTCTATCAACAAATCATACGTGCTCATTACTTTATCTTTTATCGTTAACGGCAATTCCATGATAAGCTCCTTTATTTGTTCTTCAGTGAAGTCGACCCGCCCAAAACAATAGACCAAAAGCGCTATTTGCTGGGCGTCACTGTCCGCTACCAAACCGGCAGCTACTATCTCCAAGAACTTCTCCTTCAGCTTGCGCTTATCGTACGCATACTTTAGCGAAAGCAAAGCGGATACCAAAAACTGATTGCCTATCGCATTGATGGTGGCTTCAGGGGTATCCCTTAAGTTGTGGTAGATATACTCGAATTTCGGGATAAATCCAAGCAGACCTTCGCTAGATTCGTTTAACAGCCTATCCAATGTCCAATATTCCCACTTCTGCCTGCCGTGGTAAAACAAGATGGGGATTAAACGAAATCCGAAGTATGATCCAAACGACTGAAAGGCACCGTTTGCACAGTAATATTGACTTTTCTAAATTCTTCACGTATCTTTGTTAGGAACAGGAGGTAAATATGGCAGTTAAAGAAAAAAATACAGCAGGATCGCGTTCAGCAAGTCCGAGGTTCAAAACCTATTCCATTGCAGACGTAATGGCTGCTGGCGGTACAACTGCATTTGCAAATAAACTGGGTAAAAACCCCGCAAATATTCAGGATCGGCTCAACAAGCTGCCGAAGGATGCTTTTTTAACCAAGGAAGAGGCGGACAAGGCGCTCGAAACGTTGAATGAAAGTAAATGAACCTGCTGCTGGACACCAACATCCTGATCTTACTAGCCAAAGATGTACGCAGACAGTTATTTAACAGCATAATCAATCCGACCCAAGAAAAGGTCTTTGTATCCATTGCCTCGTTGAGCGAGCTTAAATCTATTGCATTACAAAACAATTGGGGAGCGAAAAAATGGGAGACTGTAGATGCTGTATTGGAAGATGCCGTAATTATGGAAATTAATGAAGGCCTTGCGGATACCTACGCCGAAATCGATGCATTTTCCCAACGCAGAAACCCATCTTATACAGACTATCCATTTATTACCCCAAGAAATATGGGGAAGAATGACCTTTGGATAGCCGCTACTGCCGCGCTTCTGGGATTGAAACTCATTACAACCGACCAGGACTTCAATCACTTGCACCGGGTATTTATTGAAGTGGAATGCTTAACTCCTGAATCATTCCAGCAATAATTGTATACCTAGAAAATATGCTCGTCTACCCTTCTCTCGATTATGAATTGAATACGATGGTGCGAATTCACCGAGAAGCGAATGGTTATACCCAAGAGGAATTTGCTTTTTTGATTGGTCGGGATGTGGCGGATATAATCCGGCATGAAGACCTGACATCCACGGATGCCTACGATTTTAACCATACCAACCGTTTTTGCTTATACGGAGGTAGCGAGCGGGAACGGAAGGACATTACGGGAAACCGGAGGTTGGAGGACCCTATAAAATTACGTAAGTCTACCAGCTACAACCTAGTAGTATTAATGATTTCAATCAATTCATTTAGCTGGGTGTCGTAACCGTCAAAAATTTGCTTTTCGTCCGTTTGGATAACAATATCTGGTATCGTTCCATTGCCATCTAAGGTCATTCCATTGCGTTGAAAGGAGAGCATGGTCGAGACCCTGATTCGAATATTTGAATTTTTCAAATACAACATCAGTGAGTTACCGCTTGAACCATCCGTTGTTTCTCCTACAATTTTTACGTTGGGCAAACCTTTGAATGCGCTAGCGAAAACCGATGCGGCGCTAAAGCTTTCTTCATTCACCAAAATATAGACCGGTTGACGATATGATTCCTTGCCACCGTGCAAAACCATGTAAAAAAGGGCCGCTAAACTTCGAACTGTCCACTGCATTTTGAAGTTTAAAGCCTTTATTAAACTGATCTATTGCTTTTCTGTCATTGGCTGCCAATTCCTCGGAGTGATAACGGTACAGGAAACGACCACTCATGGATGCTTCGTCTCCAGCTATAGATTTGTCTGTTCTTAAATAAGCAATATTGAAATCAATAACTTAGCTCAATTGTTGTACGAGTATGAAACTATATAGTATATAACCACAAACTTTTGTCACCATGGCTAAAACAGATTTCAAAACCATCGACGAATACCAGGCTACGTTCCCTACGGAGATTAAGGAGCGCATGCAACAGATCCGTGACCTCATACACGAGGCGGTTCCCGGCGTGGAAGAAGTAATCAGCTATCAGATACCGGCCTTCAAAATCGGGAAAGTCTTCTTAATCTATTATTCGGCCTACACAAACCATATTTCACTCTCCAGTCCGTGGAGCAACGAATTGCTGAAGGAGTTTGCAGACGACTTGAAGGGATATAAGGTAACGAAGTCGGCCATCCATCTACCCAACGACCAGCCCCTGCCGCTGGATCTTATCAAACGCATTGTACTGTTCCGGAAAAACGAGTATATACATCCGGATTAACATTACAGATGCTTTCACATATCGCCTACTCTTTACCCAATAATGACATCGTATTCACTGCGATTACGTAAGCTTGCGGCATAGCTATGTATGCCATCCGTTGTGCTTTGATAGGAATCTTGTTAGCTGGTGCGAACCTGGCGTACGCGCAGGAAATTTCCGTGCGCGGTAACGTAATGGATCACCGCGGGCATCCCGTAGCCGGCGCCAACGTATTTATTAAAGGTACGGTATACGGTGCGACAACGGCAGCCGATGGTTCATTTACATTCGACGTGCAACTACTGGGCGATACCATACTGGTGGCTCGGCATGTAACTATGCGAACCGCTGAAATCCCGGTAGTCATAAACACAGGCATGCAGCCCATCGGGCTGCACTTAAAGCCGCGCTCTACCTTATTGGAGGAAGCATCGGTCGACAGGCGCAACCACCGGGCTATCGACAACAACCGCTCCATTACGCTTACCACCATGGATATCGATACGTCGCCCGGCAGCGATGGTGATGTAACGACGGCATTGCGGCAGTTTCCCGGCGTGCAGACGGTGGGCGAAAGCGGTGCCCTCTTTGTACGCGGTGGCAGCGGTGAAGAAAGCAAAACGTTTATCGATGGACTCGAAATTACGCACCCGTACGTCACGGGCGTGCCGGATATTGCCCAGCGCAGCCGGTATTCGTCACACCTGTTTGAGGGCATCACCTTCAGCACGGGTGGTTATGCTCCGGGGTACGGCGGTGCCCTCTCCTCCATCCTTTCGCTCGATTCGCGCCAGCATCCTGCACAGAGCTCCACCGTGATAGCCCTCCTGCCCTACGGGCTACAGGTGGGGCACGACCAACTGTTTGGCGGGCGTACCTCCGCCGGTATCGACGTGGGATATTCCAATTTCGGTCCTTATTATCGGCTGATCAACCATCGGACCGATTGGACACAGGCACCGGAGAACTGGACCGCCAATGCAAATTTCAGGCACAATACAAGCGACGGCGGCATGATCAAATGGTATGGCTACGGCAACACATCGGCACAGGCCGCCAACTTACCTAACGAAAACGATGCAGGGAGATTGGTATCCCTCGGGATAAATAACCGGAATGCCGTATCGCTGCTCACCTGGGAACGCCCCTTTGCACGCAGGGGCAGTATGTATATGGGCTATGGCTTCAATTTCAACTACGATGCGTTCCAGGCGCTGACTGACACCCACATCCTTCAGGCCCAGCATCAGCTGCGGGTAGCTGTCCGTACCCCGCTCATTGGCCAATCGGCTATCGATGTGGGTGCCGAAGGGTATAGTGTCCGTTTCTCGCAAACGGGGGTGGCGACCTTATTCGACCACAAAGCCGCCGCATGGGCAGAAGCGACCATCCCGGTGGCCGGAAAGGCTACCGTACTGCCCGGCCTGCGTGTTGATTACAGCAGCCTTCTGGCACGTGCGGCACTGTCGCCGCGCCTAACGGTCGCCTATCCACTAACTGTCGCCGATCGCCTGTCACTTGCGTGGGGCAGGTACACACAGCAACCGGATTATATGTATCTTGCCGCAATGCCCCACATCGGTTACCAGCATGCGGATCATTATATTGCCAACTTTCAGCACAGCCGTGGCGGCCACCTGCTACGTATAGAGGGCTATTACAAAGATTACAAGTCGTTATTGACCACGCGAGACCGGTTCGGCAACGATGGCAGCGGCACGGCAAGCGGCGTGGAACTGTTCTACCGGAAGCAGCAGGGCGACAAGGGGCTTGATTACTGGCTGTCGTACAGCTACCTCCATACGGAACGGGAATACCTGGATTACCCGGTGCGCGCCATGCCCACCTTTGCCACACCGCATACCGTCCATGTGGTGGCGAAACAGTTTATCCGGCCCATTGGTGTCTACGCTGGCGCGTCGTATTCGTTTGCTACCGGTCGTCCTTACCTCAATCCGGATAATCCGGTTTTCCTGGGTGATCGTACAGCCGCGTACCATAACATGAATATCAATGCCGCCCTACTCCGTAAATGGGGAAATACCTTCATTACCGTTGTCGCGGCCTTGAATAATGTACTGGGCAAACGGCAGGTTTTCGGTTACCGCTATGCGGACGATGGCGGTTTCCGGGTACCCATCGAACGTCCCTATGGCCGCTCCTTGCTGGTTGCTGCATTTATCAGCATCGGCAGGGACCGGTCGGACGAAATTTTAAATCAATTGCCATGAAATCAGTTTTATTCGCCTGCGTTTTGCTTACCTTATGGACAGGCGGTGCCCACGGGCAATCGCTGGAAGAACTGCTAACGCCAAAGGTTGCGGTATTGGATACAGCCAAAAGTTCCAATACCATACAGCAATTGGCCAATGATGTGGAGCGTATCGCATTGGCCCATCCGCGAAACTGGTACGCCAATTATTACACGGCCTATGCGTATACCCTGCTGGCGCTGGCTGCGGAAAAAGACCAAATCGATGCACTGGCTAACAGGGCACAGGAATACCTGGATGTGGCAACCTCCATCAGACCAGACGATGCCGAAAACCATATTCTAATGGCCTACCTGCTTAGCGCACGCATCAACGTAAATCCCATGTTGCGTGGCGCCAGTATGGGGCGCGACAGCAAGACACACCTCACTACCGCGCTTGAGCAGGAACCGGAAAACCCACGCGGTCTATATGTGCGTGGTATGGGAATTTTCCATACACCGGCCGTATTCGGCGGCGGTAAAAAGAAAGCCAAGCCGTTCCTGGATAAGGCGCTGGAAATGTTTAATGCACCAAACGACCGTGCTCCGCTGGCGCCGCGTTGGGGCAAGAAGGAAACAGAACGGTTACTTACGGAATATAAATAAAAGCTTATGTCATATTGCACCGCGATCACAACAATGCAGCCCGAAACACGCAAGGCGCTGCACCAACGTTACCACGACGACCACTACGGTTTTCCCATCCATGACGACAATGAACTGTTCGGACGGCTCCTCATGGAAATCAATCAGGCGGGCCTGAGCTGGGAAACCATCCTGCGGAAAGAAGATGCATTCAGAAAGGCCTATGACGGGTTCGACCTGGCCAAGGTAGCCGCCTACGGAGAAATCGATAGAAACCGGTTGCTCGCAGATGCCGGGATTATACGCAACAGGCTAAAAATCAATGCGGCAATCGAAAATGCGAAAGCAATTGTTGAGATACAGCAGGGCTATGGTTCATTTGAGCAGTGGCTTGACCACCATCACCCCATGCCCCTCGGGGAATGGATGAAGCTGTTTAAAAAGACGTTCAAATTTACAGGGGGTGAGATTGTCAACGAATTTTTAATGAGCACCGGTTACCTTCCCGGTGCTCATGATCCCGACTGTCCCATCCACGCGGCCATACTTAAAACCGGACCGAAGTGGGCAGCAGAATAAAAACTTACCAAATGACGATACGCTTATCTTTCGGCAGGTACAGTTTATCGCCTTCGTTGATGTCGAACGCCTCGTAAAATCCATCCACGTTGACCAGCGGCCCTACGGCCCGGTACTGTGCCGGCGAATGCGGGTCGGTCTTCACTTGGTTTACAACGAACTGCTCGGTCGTTTTGGCCCGCCAGATGGTTGCCCACGAAAGGAAAAACCGTTGCTGTTGGGTAAACCCGTCAATCATACCGGGGTCGCCCTTTTCGTTGAGGTAAAGTTGAAGTGCGTCGTAAGCAACCGAAACGCCACCGAGGTCGCCGATGTTTTCACCCAGCGTAAAACGGCCATTTACATACACGCCCGGTACGGGCTCGTACGCTTCAAATTGTGCCGCCAGCGCAGCAGTAGCCTTTTCAAACTGCGCACGGTCGTCGTCCGTCCACCAGTTGTTCAGGTTGCCGTCCCCATCGTATTGCGATCCGCTGTCGTCAAACCCGTGGGATAATTCGTGACCAATCACGGCACCGATACCGCCAAAGTTGACCGCTGCATCGGCTTTATAATCGTAGAACGGAGGCTGCAGGATGGCTGCGGGAAATACAATTTCATTGCGCAACGGACTGTAATAAGCATTCACCGTCTGCGGCGTCATGCCCCATTCCGTCTCGTCTACCGGCTTGCCTTGCTTGGCCCGGTTTTCTTCAAACCGCCACCGCCGGGCATTAAGCACATTCTCAAACAACGACTCCCCAACTTCCAGGTTGGAATAGTCTTTCCACTTATCCGGATAACCGATCTTTACGTCAAAACGGGCCAATTTGGCCAATGCTTTTTCTTTGGTAGCATCAGACATCCATGCCAGCTGCGCGATGTGTTGTCCGAACGAAAGGATCAGGTAATTGACCATCTCTTCGGCCGCTTGCTTGGCTTCCGCCGGAAAATGCTGTTCCACATACAGTTTGCCCAGTACTTCGCCTGCAATGCGGTTTACGAACTCCTGCCCGCGTTTATCCAATGCCCGTTGCTCCTGTTGGCCACGGAGTGTCCGATCCCAGAAATCAAAACTGAGTTCGTCGAGTTCCCGGGTTAGGCTGGTCACGGCCCCATTGGCAATATGGAAACGAAGAAAATTCTTAATGGTAGCCAGGTTCTCCGGCTTCAGTACCTGATCGAGTGCCCTGTAGTATTTTATTTCGCCGATGATAACGCTATCGGTATGAAATCCTAAATCCGTGAGGTATTTTGCCAAATCGATGTTCTTTACAAGCCCATCAAGATCGGCGACCGCTACCGGATTGTACCGGAGCGACGCGTTCCGGATTTCCTCCACGGTAAGCATATGGCTGGCCAACTCCTTTTCGAACGCAATGATACCAGGGCCCTTCAGGTCACGTGTACGCTGGCCGATTTTCGGGAACAACCGGTTGATGTAATCGTTATAGTCGGCAAGGGTTTTTGTATTGGCCTCATCTTCCTTTTGGTAGTAAGCCCGGCCAAGGCCCAAACTGGCGGCGCCGAGGTATACCGTGTTCATGCTGCTGTTTTTCATGTGTGCAGACACATTCGCACCGAAAAACGGATTACCGCCGATGGGCGCCGTTTCGACGAGGTAACGGTACAGGTCGTCAAAATTCTGTATGGCATCCACCTGTTGCAGCAATGGTGTAATAGGTGTTATTCCGGCCTTGTCGCGGGCGTCGAAATCGGTATACGATCGGTACAGATCGGCAATCTTCTGTCCATCGGTGCCCTTTGTCTGGGGCTGGTCCAAGGCAGCCTTAAGAATTTCAAGTGTGGCGGCATCCGTGTTTTCCCGCAATTCGTCGAAGCTCCCCCACCGGGCCTTATCCGATGGAATGTCGACGGTCTTCATCCAGTTGCCGTTCACGTAGTTGTAAAAATCGTCCTGCGGCCGGATGGTATTATCCATGAAACCGAGGTTAATGGCCTGATACGGCTGCTGTGCAGTACCAGTTGTCGCAACCGCGGCTGCGAGTGCTAACGTTAAATAATACTTCATGTGCAAATCTTTTTGATGGAACAAACATAAAAAATATCTTTCACAGGCCAGTTTTTTTGCCTGGAGATAAATGAATCGTTACAGGAAAAGGAAAAATATCTTATCTTTGGGCCGAAACAACTCATTACTCCGATGAAACTGGTTTATTCCAACAGCACCCTGCACTACAGGGACAGGGCATGAGTCCCGGGCTTTCCGTTCCGGGCATCCACTAGGTTTCGGGAGGATTCCCTGAAACAATCCGCGCTTATTTACGTCTTTTTGCACCGTCGCTTTTCCGTGTATTGCCATCGCGCCCCTGGAAAACCGAATAAACTTTTATTATCGCCATGACAAATCCATGGAAAAAAACATTTGCCATCATTTGGACCGGACAGTTCGTGTCTCTACTGAGCAGTTCCGCCGTCAATTTTGCCATCATCATCTGGCTTAGCCTCGAAACGGGGTCGGCCGAAGTATTGGCTTTCGCAGCCATTGCGGCCTTTCTGCCGCAAACCATCATCGGGCCTTTTGCCGGCGTATACATCGATCGCTGGGACCGTAAACGCACGATGATCCTCGCTGACGGCTTCATCGCGGCCTGTACAGGCATGATGTCACTGCTGTTTTATCTGGGCTACTCCGAATTGATTTTTATTTATATCCTATTGGCATTGCGCTCCGTGGGATCGGCATTCCATATGCCGGCTATGCAGGCCTCCGTGCCGCTGTTGGCACCGGAATCCGAACTGCTCCGCATCGGCGGTATTAATCAAGTCATCCAGTCGGTCTCCAGCATTGCCGGTCCGGCGCTTGGCGCGCTGGCCATCGGACTGATGGACATCGGATATGTATTGTTGCTTGATATTGGCGGGGCCATATTCGCCATAGCCTCCCTATTACTGGTGCATATCCCTAATCCGGAAAAAAGCGACACCGAACAAACCGCCGGCATCCGCCAGGTGTTGCGTGACCTCGCGCTGGGCATCAGCGCGGTCACGTCAAACCGCGGAATATCGTGGCTTTTTGGGTTTTCCATCCTGGCCACCTTTTGCATCATGCCCGTGGCCGTACTGTTTCCGCTACTCACCCTGCAGCACTTCGGTGGCGGAAAATTCGAAATGAGCATTATCGAAGTCGTCTGGGGCGTCGGCATGTTAGTAGGAGGCGGCCTGCTGGGTATCTTCAAGCCTACGCTGAACAAAATCATTATTATAAATGGCATGCATATCCTACTAGGGGTTGGTTTAGCGGCTTCGGGCCTGCTGCCCACTACGGGTTTTATTTTTTTCGTGGTACTCACGGTACTGGGAGGCATAGCAGCTTCTATCTACAATGCGTCCTTTACGACGGTCTTACAGGAAAGAATAAATCCCGCTATGTTGGGCCGCGTGTTTTCCATGTATTTCAGCATCGCATTACTGCCTTCCATGATTGGCCTGTTGAGTACCGGCTTTCTGGCCGATACCATTGGCATCAGCGTGACATTCGTCATACTGGGCGGCGTAATCGGCCTGGTTGGCATCGTTTCTTTTTTCGTACCTGCATTGATGCGGCTGGGTATTAAGGCAGCGGTGCAACCAACACCAGTGGAATAGAAAGAATAGTACGCATAACGATTGAAAAAAGGTTGGTTTCGGAAAGACGAATTTGCCTTTCCGAAACCAATCCTAAGATCACCACCCCGGGTTCTGTTCAAACCCGTTCAGCCTGACTTCACGCGCGGGTATGGGAAACAGCAACTTATGGGGCTGGATATTGTACGAAGCACCACTCAATCTCGTCAGTCTGGCCTTCTCTTCCTTACCGTGCTCGGTCATTACTTCGATTGCTTTGCCAGTTCTCAATAGTTGAAACCAACGGTGGTTTTCAAAAGCCAGTTCGACCCGTTGCTCATGCGCCACGGCCTCCCGGAATGCATCTTTACCAAGGCCGCTCAACGGATCGAGATTTGCCCTCACCCGTACGGCATTGATATAGGGATACGGGTCGCCGCTGCCGGTTTCATTCAACGCTTCAGCCAGCATGAGCAATACATGCGAATATCGGTAAACCGGCCAGTTTTCATTGGCACGCCCGTCTTCCAAAAACGGCGGGTGGTAATATTTGCCGATAAAGGGAATATCGCCATCGAAAGCTTCAGCCTCCTGGAAATTGGCATTTGACGGGTCACTGAACAGGGCGATAGAAGCGTCTCTTCGCACATCGCCTGCCTCATACGCCCGCCAGATACTGGGCGTGGGAATATTGCTGCCTCCGAGATTACCGGAGAAACCAATAAGCTTGGGCCGTCCGTTACGTGGACCGAACATGAAAATAAAGTTGCTCGACTCCGTTTGCAAAGCATCATCGTATTGGATAGCGAATACCGATTCGTTGTTGTTCTTGAAGGCCGGGTCGAAATTATCGGCATAATCAGCAAGCAAGCCATAACCCAGATCCACCACCTGCTTCAATACCTCGGCAGCATCGCCAAAATTTTGCCGGGTCATATATACCTCACCCAACAGGGTGAGCGCCGATCCCTTTGTTGCCCGACCGATATTTGAACCGGTATATGACGGCGGGAGATTCTCAATAGCCGCATTTACATCGGTCATAATCTGTTCATAAACGGCATCTACACTTGCCCTCCCGTCTGAAAATGCACTTTCCGGATCGGTTACTTCTTCCACTACCAACGGGATGTCTCCGAAGAGCCGTACCAGATAGAAATATTGCAGTGCCCGCAAAAACTGCACTTCACCTTTATATTGGGTCCGCAATGACTCATCTGTAAATTCCGCGTCGTCTATCCGTGACAAAATCACATTGGCCTGCATGATATTCCGATACAACAGATTCCAGGCATTATTCACATAATTGTTCGTGTTTGTGATAAGAAACTCATCAATTTCCTCACGTTGTTGAGCCCCCCTATCGCCTTCATCGTATTGATAGTTCGTATTGTCTGCCACCATTTCCGTCATGGCCCAAAAATAATCTGCTGTAAACAGCTCCTGTAATGACCCGTATGCCCCGTTCACTGCTCTCAACACTTGTCCTTCGTTCTGGTAATAATTCACATCACTTGAAAATGTTCGTGGTTCTACTTCAAGCATCTGATGGCATGACCCAAGAAGCAATATACACAGAAACAGGACGATATAATTTTGATTTTTCATCGATTTTATCCTTTAGATGACTCACTAAAAACTTACGTTTACTCCCAATGTGTAAATACGTGGAACGGGATATCCTGAATAGTCGATACCGGGAACCAGCGCGCCCGTATCCGGCCGATTGTAATTCGTGCCTTCCGGGTTTCCACTATATCCGGTAAGCAGAAAAGCATTTTGGACGGTTCCATATACACGCAACGCGCTTATCCATCGGTTCTCCACCAATGTGGCGGGGAGGTTGTATCCCAAGGTAATGTTCTTGACCCACGCATAGTCGGTTTTTTCAACCCATAGACTGTGGGTGTCTCTATACATTACCCGTCCCCGACCTGTTCCAGTGGTCGTCGGAACAATCCCGTTTCCGGGCTGCTCGGGTGAACGCCAGCGATCCATGATGTTTCTGTTTATGTTAAACACCCCGTCGATATTTCCGGTATAGAAATTGGTGGCACGGAGCATTTCGGCGCCCATAGCGCCCACTATCATCACCCGTAGGTCGAAAGCCTTGTATCGCAGTGTGTTAGTCATCCCCCAATTAAAATCAGGGTATGGATTACCTATGACATCGAAATCCTGGAAAGGTGTAATCTCGCCGTCGTTGTTCACGTCCCGGAAACGCATATTGCCCGGAATAGCACCCGGGAATGCCGGGTAATTTTCAAGGTCTGCCTCCGTCTGGTAAATCCCTTCGTATACATAGCCGATGATCATCCCCACCGGCTGGCCAATCCGCGTGATATTTGTGGGGTTACCTTCGCTACTTAGCCCCGAATAAATCGGGTCTTTACTTCTTCCCAGGGCAATCACTTTGTTGCGGTTGAATGAAATGTTGAAATTGGTAGCCCAATTAAAATTATCGGAAACGATATTTTGCGAAAGGATGCCCAGTTCCACGCCGCGGTTGCGGACATCGCCCCTGTTTTCGGTCACCGTACCGAAACCGGAAGATTGTGGAATTTCAACATTCAGCAACAAGTCCTGCGTGTTGCGGTTGTAAAAATCTGCCGTAAGGTTAATCCGGTTATTGAGAAAATTAAAATCGACACCTAAATTAAGCTCGCGCATGCGCTCCCAACCAAGATTGGGATTAGCCAATGATGTCATCACCCGGCCACTACCCAATGTGCCATTAAACACGTAATCCCTTGTGCCGATTTGGCTCATATATGAATAATTACCGATGTTGAAATTTCCAGTGAATCCATAAGATGCCCGCAATTTCAATTCATCGACCCATGAACTGTTCTTTAGAAAATTCTCTTCCGATAACCGCCATCCAAGTGCAAAGGATGGGAATGTTCCCCACCGGTTGTTCGATCCGAACCGGGATGAGCCATCGGACCGGACGGTAGCTGTGACCAGGTACTTGCCCGCATAAGAATAGTTAGCCCTGGCCAGGTACGAGATCAGGGCCCAGTCACTGATATCCATATTGCCAACGACAACCCTGGCTGCGGCGTTCAACGACTCGATATCATCGTCTGGAAATTGCTGTCCGTCAAACCGGGCATTATAAACCTTATTGGCCTGTACCGTATATCCGGCCAATGCAGAAATGGAGTGTCCTGACGGCGAATTGTAGTCGTACGTCAGCGTATTTTCATTCAGCCAGTTGAGGTATTTTACGTTGCCATAGTTGCCCGAGGGAACCGAAGGTGGCGCGGCATTTTGGTTGCCGAGTGTCGAAGGGCGGAAGTATTGAGAATCTCCATCTTCAAAATCTACGTTAAACGACGACCTGATTTTCAGGTTTTTGACAATTTCCAGCTCGCCGAAGATATTCGTCAGGATTTTCGTACGGCTGGCCTTGTTGGTCGTTTGGTTAAATACCATGATGGGGTTCGGGATGCCGAACGTACCCGGGGACTGAATAAAATCGTTATAACTGCCATCTGCATTATAGGCTGCGGGGATGGGGTTGGCAATTGCAAACCCCTCATCGCGCCCCTGCCCGCGCACGCCCCCTTTCAGAAAGGTCATCGAAGGCGCTATGTTGACACCTATTTTCAGCCGGTCAGCAATGTCGGCATCCATATTTGCACGCAGCGAAAAGCGATCAAAGTTTGTATTGATCATCACGCCGCGCTGGTTAAAGTAACCTGCCGAAACAAATGTGCGGATCTTCTCCGTTCCACCGCTCACGCTTATGCCGACATCAGACATCGGTGCCACTCGGGTTACCAGATCATACCAATCCGTCCCTTCTCCTATTGCTTCGGGATTCCGATAAATTTCCGGAATATCTTCGAGCGTAGGCTCGCGGCCTGCTTCAGACCGAATCCGATCTTCCGTGGATTCTTTCATAAATTGGGCAAACTCCTGTCCGTTCATCAGGTCCGGCCGGCCTTTTTCAGGCACTTGTTGCAGGCCGGAACTCATTGTCACCTGTACGCGCGGCGCACCCGTGGTCCCCCGTTTGGTTGTAATCATTACCACGCCATTTGCGCCCCTTGATCCGTAAATGGCCGTTGCCGATGCGTCTTTCAATACGGTCATCGATTCAATGTCCTGTGGATTGAGGGCACTCATCGGATTGGATTGCTGACCGGAGGAGGAAGGCACCGGGAAACCATCAATTACATAAAGCGGGTCGCTACCCGCGCCGATAGCCCCAATCCCCCGAACCTGAATCTTGGGTCCGCCACCGGGGGTCCCGTTTGACGTACTTACGTTTACACCGGCTACCTGTCCGGATAGCCCCTGGTCGAGACTGGCTATGGATTGGCCCTGCACGTTAGTCATACTGACCGAAGTAATGGAGCCGGTAACGTCTGTTTTTTGCTGACTACCGTAGCCTACCACGACCACTTCCTGCAGATCGGCCGTTTCTTCTTCCAAAACTACCTCGATGGTCTGTTGGCTACCGATAACCACTTCCTGTGAGATAAAACCCACATTTCTGAAAACTAATACGTCTCCGCTATTTACCTCAATTTGAAAGCGCCCGCTTGCGTCTGTCGCCGTTCCCCGGGACGTGCCGTTTATTAATACGGTTACGCCTTGCAATGGGTTGCCGTCGGCGTCTCTCACTTCACCGCTTACCTGTTTCTGGGATATGGATGCCGGCATTCCGGCGGCGATGCTAGGCGTAGATCTTTCGCTCGCCCTTGCCGGAAACACAAATGGTATCGTCAGTAAAAAGACAATCGTCATCAAGAAGTTTGTGGATCCGAAAGGCAGCCTATAGCTATGCCGCCAGTCATGGTTTTTTTTATACATTTGAAGCATGATTTGTGATTAATAATTTGGTTTTTTTAATCAGTTATGGTCACGTTTGTTGTCTTATCACAAGACAGAGACCGAGTGCGGCCCAACGCCTCGGTTTCTTTATGACCATCAATGTTTTATAAACAATTTCCTACTACGGCAACCCTCCCTTCTTTTGATATTACATAGTGCTGAATTGATTTACCTTCAGCTCCACAATATAGATGTTGGTATGTTATCGTGCTTCAATGGTATATTGCAATAGTAGTTGCTTTTGGGGAAACGTGCAACCTGTACTATCCCGTGAAGGCATAGGTAACCGTTGTACCTTGCAGTTACATAGCCGATCAAATGAATCTCAAGGAAAGTTAAAAAGGGATTTTACGCGTATAAGGAGCGACTGCTGAAAGAGAACCGGGAATAAATTATCTGCCTGAAAAGAATGCACTGAAATACAACAGTTGGTATCCAATGGATCGCTGCCAATACTCCCAATTATGGGCGCCTGGACCGGTGATATAGGTATGCGGAATATTCCGATCGAGCAACTTACGATGCAGTTGTTCATTTACTCCGTAAAAGAAGTCGCCTGTTCCACAGTCGATGATCAGCGCAAGCGAATTGGGTGTGAGCCGGTGAACCAAGTTAATCACGGTATGGCGTTCCCACTGATCGGGATGGTCGGCATAGCTTCCCAATCGCTTGGCCATATCCCAATTGAGGGGGAATGGCCGGATGTCTACCCCGCCCGCCGTACTCCCGGCGGCGCCATAAACATCCAGATGCCTCATGGCGAGGTAAAGTGCGCCATGTCCACCCATGCTTAGTCCGGTAATGGCCCGCCCGTTACGGCTTGCGATTGTTTTGTATTGATTATCAACCCATGTGACCAGTTCGTCCGACACGAAAGTTTCATAACGGAATGTGCTGTCCGCCGGACTATCCCAATACCAACTGCCATAGCCACCGTCCGGGCACACGATAATCAAACCATACCGGTCGGCAAGATCCTTTATTTCAGGTGCCTTATTAATCCAGTCGGCATAATTACCGCTGTAACCGTGCAACAGATACACCACGGGAAATGAATCGCGTTGGGCATAATCATCAGGCGTAATAATAACGGTCTTCACCGTTTTATCCATAGCGTCGCTCCTTACGGATACGGTGTCGACATCCGCACCGCGTACACCAACGCCGCAAAGTGCCAGTATGGCAAATAACACGAAGCTTTTCATTGCTTTATCAAAGCTTAATCTTTTCAGCGATGAACGTACCGATGACCGGCAGGGGCGTCAACTGTTCCTTGGAGGCATTGATGATGCCAATGATGATAAAAACAAGCGGCACCAATGACAAGAGTGTGGCGAACATTCCCACTGCCGGAATGAGCGAAAAAAGGACACGTAAAGCGATGGCCCAAAGAACCGAAAAAATAAATACGCCCAGCGCCTGTTCCAAATGGAACTTGACCAGCGGCGTACGTGTTTCGCGGCTTTGAAGAAATGCAATCAGCCAGCCAATGATGGTGATGTAGGCAATCATGGAAATTGTTTTACTGGTCATCGTACCGATATTAAGTTTATAAAAATTATGTAGATATGCATCAAAGATAAGCATAACTTTTTAGGAAAACAGGACGCCATTATGGGAAATCGGATCCAATGAAATCAGCCAGGTAGGTGCATTCCACGGTTGCGGTGCGGACGAAATCCGTATCCAGGTATTTGTCGCGCAGTTCCTTGAAATATCGATTCTGCTGGCTGAACACCCAGAACGGATCGGGCTGGTCGCGTTGCGAAGCAAAGGTCGTAGCGTAATAGTCGCGGATGCTGTCAAACAGGTAGGACTTCTGTTCACATTTCGCGAGCATGAAGGTACATTTCGCCCGGAACTCCCTGTCGTTACTCAACTCCCGTGCTTTTTGGTACCACGCTGCCGCTTGCCGGGCCTCGTGAAAATCGCCAGAGTAATAGTATGCACCTTTCAGGTAATTGTCGGCACTTGTCCAACTATAGCTGATCAGTTGCCACGAATTGCCGAATGCACCGGTCTGATACACGCCGTTTGCCAGTTGGAAATAATAGGTGGCAGCATGCTGGGGATCATCTTTTATCTTTTGCTGCAAACCGGCCATAATCTCAGCGAACTGAGTCTTTGAAAGCGGTTCGCTTCCAAATCGTTTCGGGTAATCGTTCAGCGACTCCACAAACGGGTCGGGCCACAGTGTGTCCTCCCCCGCGCTGTTCCAATTCACCGGTGCCGGTAAGGTAAATTCCGGCGAGAGGTGGGCAAAGGCCTTCGATGCCGCGGCGTAATCGTGCATGCGCAGGTAGGCCGTGCCCAGCAAATCCCAGAATTCGTCGGATTCAAGGGCGCTCAACTGTCCCTCAAACAGTGGCGCCCAGGGGCGATCCAGGCCTTCTCTCCCCCACGTGGCCAGTCGTTCCAAAGCTGCGGGTTGCAGTTGCTCCTGCCAAAAGGCTTGCGTGGGCCATCCCAGGCGACTGTACATACTGCTGGCATGGTCGATTTCTCTGGGAGACTCCCCTTTCCACATCAATAGGGCGGCCATGGCCGTATCTCCTTGCTGCATGTAATGGGGTGCCAGCACCGATTGGTAAAGGTTGGTCGCCGTGCGGTTAAAGCGAAGATCGCTCGCGGCCTTCCAATAATAATTTTCGCAGCCATAACGGTCTCGCAGCCTTTCGGCTTCCGCCTTCACCTTTTGGTCCAACCACTGCAATGCCGGCAGCATAGCTGCCTCGTCGCCGGCATTTGCTACCGTCAGTTGGTGTACACGGATCAATAGTTCGACGATCCGGTACTGGTCGGCCAGCCGTTCAGAGAGCCGGCCCACCTTCACAGACGCCAGTAGTGCCTCTGCCTGGCTAACCTCGCCCAGCAGCCATTGCACATACGCTTCGCCCACTACGCCTAGTTCCCGTTCGGTGTAATGCTTATCGGAAGCCAGCTTTCGAGAGAACTCCGTAATCCATGCCGCGTGGTCACGGGCCTTCACCTGGGCAGAATCAACCCGGTAATAATCCGTCCACCATCCCCCGTTGTAATAATGCGATGCCTCGGTAAGCTGTGATTCCAGTTTATTAATTTCCCGCGTAAGCAGAACGCCCACGAGGGGACTCCGGGGTGCAAGGTCATACACCGAAGTGATGGTCTCCCGGTCAAAGTCGCTGTTGTTGAACCCGCGGATGGCCAAGATGGCTGCGCGCTCCCCGTCTGACTGGGCAAGGGAAAGCACCTCTTCAAAGGGAACATCAATATAATGGAAATTTTTATATGCCTGTACCCGCCGTTCGGGCGTGGTGGTAAAAACCCTGGAAAACAGGTATGCCGCCACTGCGGGGTCGCCCAGTCGCCGGACGGCACCTGCTTTAAGCGCCAGCGCCCATCCTTTTACAGGGTCATCGTCGCGGGCGTGGGTCAGGTACTCATCGTAAACTTCGACACAGCGCTCATACCAACCGGCGTAATGGTACATGCGGGCTGCCTGGTAGGCATACCGTATACGGAGAAATTCGTCGCGTCGCGATTTGGCCGCCTGCACCTCGGCCCGTTCGGCTAGCGCATACATATTACCGATATCCATGGTATCGCGGGGATCAGGATCCCAGTAGCCTTGGTAAGATACGGCCGCATAGGGTTCGTTTTCCTTCGCAAACAGGTAATAGCGGCGTGCTTTTTTATTCTGCTTCAGCGCTTTGAGGTAGGTGTTTTCCGAAAGGCTATCCGGCAGTGGCTCATCCCGGCTGGTCAGGTAGCGCATCACCACTGAAGCGGTTGCGTCATCGGTATGATACATCACCCGCTCCACATCGATAGCATGAACACCTCCGCCGAGGTAATCCGCCCATTCCCGGCTGTTGATCAGCGATTCCGATTCAGGTTCGCTTTCTTCATACAGAAAACTCATGTTTGTAAAGGAAAAAGGCAAGTACCCGTCGCCAGGCACGTTATTATGGAAATATGACACATAGTAATCGTACGGGTCGGGCTCAGGCCCACAGGCAATATTAATCGCTATTTCGCCGAAATAGGTTAACCCAAAAGCACTAAAAACGATACACGATCTCTTGAAGTTGTTCATTTGAAAACACCTTAAGTAATTGACTGTCCAAGTGATAAAACAATAATGTAAACTCTTCCTTCCGCTTGTGCTTTGCAAGGAAATCCGCAGCTGCGGAAAGATCCTCCCACCGGGTTTCCTCCCTTCGCACCACATCGCCTTTGCGCAACCCCGCATCGGGCAACGTGGTTTTCAGGCGATATAACGAGGTGCCCCCGTGGGGTGCGAAAATTGCAGTATCCGAAAGGAGCATCGGATTGAGCCGTTTACTAATACCTGCATACGCGTGGTTGCGGAAAACCACCGACCAGCTAAACAAGGGTAATGCAATATCGACAGGCAGCGGATATTCGGAGAGGAAATCTTTCAGGTACACCTCCATCTCGCCCAGATCGAGGATGGAATTGTGGTCGCCATACTGCCGCAGGTTACCCATATTATAGCACATCAACAGTACCCGATCCGCAGGCGGTATGCCGCTACTCCGCAGGTTACGTACCTGATGCAGACGGAGCGTGGCCGTGAGCCGGACCGTATCGCTTATATGGGTGCGTATGGCATCCAACAACGTGAAATAATTGTCGCGGGTGGTCGCCGTCCAGTCACAGTCGATCTGTAACTCATCGAAACCTCGCTTACCCGCCTGCTTCAACTTGCCCGACACAAAACGGGAAATGTTTGCCGCCAGTACTTCCAGTTGGTCTGCCGATTGTTCTTTCAATACGTTATTGACGATGTAGACAACGGGGACGACATCGAGCGTATCGGGCAATGGATTCGCAAAACTGACGGCAGATACCGGAATGGCTTCCCCGTTGCGGCCCTGGTTGTCGACGTCCATGATACGCACAAAAATACGATTTGCCCCCACGTTGCGTATGGCAGACTGCTCCGCGCTATCGGGATTATAGACCGTTTTCCAGTAGTAGTACGAGGCAGCTACGGGCGGTTGCAATCGACCGCACCCCCCACATAGTAGTGAAAGCAAGAGTATGCCAATAACAGGTATGTACCGAAGAAAGTGCATGCTTCAAAGGTATACGATATCCGCAAACCACCCAATACCTGATTTCAGGGAATATTCATACCCCCAACAGGCGTGCAGCCACCATGATGCCACAGATCGAAATCGAATCGGTGATTTCCGAACGCATCACCATGGCTACTGCTTCGGCCAACGGTACACGCCGCAGTACCAGTTCCTCGGTTTCTTCCGGTTGGGGCTCGCCCTGTATTAATCCCTGTGCCAGAAAAACAAACCCTTCTTCGTCGGTGACAGAGTTGGACGTATGGACACGGCCAATCTGCTGCCAGCGATCGGCGGTTAAGCCGGTTTCTTCTTTCAGCTCGCGTTGGGCGGCCGCCAGCGGATCTTCCCCAATCGGTCCGCCGCCTTCTGGAATTTCCCATGAATATTCGTCAAGCGGGTACCGGTATTGCCCTACGAGGTAAACGAAACCGTCGTCATCGACAGGAACAATGCCAATAGCCTTATTCTTGAACTGAACAACACCATACACACCCGGATAGCCGGCCGGGTTGATCACATCGCGATGTTCCACCCGTATCCACGGGTTCTCGTAAGTTGTTTCTTTACGTATCGTTTTCCAGTTATTGGCTTCCATTCGGCTCGTATTGGTAAAATGAAAAGGAAGAATACCCATATTTCCGAGTTTCCACCAAACCTGCATATACAGGGATTTTGCGCGTTGTGGCGTGCTCCAAAATCAGCCATCCGCCGGGCTTCAGCAAGCCGCCATCGAAGATACGGCGGGGAACATCGGGTAACTGGGGCATTTCATAGGGCGGGTCGACAAAAATAAAATCAAACTGGTCCTTGCAGGAGGCGATGAATTTCAGCACATCTGCCCGGATGCCCTTAACGGCCGCCAGTTCCAACTTTCTGGCGGTCGCATTAATGTATTGTATGCATTTGAAGTGGATATCTACGGCGGTAACGCGTGCTGCGCCACGGGAGGCGATTTCAAAGGTCACGTTTCCTGTACCCGCACAAAGGTCCAGCACGTCGATCCCATCAAAATCGATACGATGCTGCAATACGTTGAATAATGCTTCTTTCGCCATATCCGTTGTTGGGCGGACGGGGAGACTGGTTGGTGGCTGAAGCCGCAGTCCGGCGTGGCTCCCCCCTATGATTCGCATGGGTATAGTCCGAGAAGTGAGAGAAACCGGTGTTGGTGCGGCACCATCTCATCCGGTAACCGGATGCCTGTCATTGTGCCGCTATCGGCCAGGGCTACGTTTCCACCATACGTTGTCGCACGTTTGTAATAGTGATCCTCGTAGTCAATGTTTCCGGCCAAATGGATGGCAGGTTGCCGGTCAGTAAGCCCAAATTGGTTGACAACAGCCAATAAGTGATAGGTAAAGTCGTCTTCGTTAGCAGACTCAAAATCATGGCAATACAGAAACCTATCGCCATCAAATACACCGATGGTTATCCACGGGGCATGCCGGTCGATAACCAGCAATAGTTCATTTTCCTGCACCCCTCGTGCAGCCACTGCACCAAGCAAGCCTTGTACCCGGGGGTAGTTTCCGGCATGGGGGAATCGGTCTGCAAGGTCGTCCAATCCGATGTGGCTGGTTTGGTGCAACAATTTAATACCCAGTTGAGGGATGTCCGAAATATGTGTAGTGCCGATACCGTCAAAAGGAAGATAACGACGGTAGGTGTCATGCTGTTGTTCGTCGTATACATCCACCGGAATAAAAGCGTAGCGGCTATCGGCAATCCCCAGTTTCACCGTGGCAAAACTACGATCAAGTATTGCCGTAATTTCCGGCTCCACATTTGCGGGGTCATAGGTGGCGGCAAATTTCAGTTGCCGTGCTTCATCGATAACAGCCAACTGATGGGTCTCCGCTCCCACCCCGATCAACAGGGTATAATCTTTCGTTTGTTGCCCGTCAAAGTCGTTGGTTGTGTATATCATACTGATCTGTTTGCCGCGACAAACTTACTTAGATAAATCATTTTGAGCAAACTTTTGGGTACCTTTGGCCGTGCAGTTCGTCGAATTGATTTCCAGCCGTTTCCCCATGCAGCCCACAGCACAGCAAGACGCAGCGTTGCGACGGCTTGCCGATTTCCTGACCGATCGCGGTGCGGAAGCATCTGGTTGTTTTGTGCTTAAAGGGTATGCCGGCACAGGCAAGACGACCATTATCAGTGCGCTGGTGGCTTCCCTCCCCGCTTTGCGCATGCGGTCGGTACTGCTGGCCCCAACCGGGCGCGCCGCAAAAGTAATGAGCAGCTATGCCAGGAGGAAAGCGTTCACCATACACAAAAAAATCTACCGCAAAAAAGTAGCCCTATCGCCAGATATGGTATTTGGTCTTGCCGACAATCCCCATACCGACACACTATTCATCGTAGATGAAGCATCGATGATTTCCAACGATCGGCACACCTTCAACGGGCGGAGCCTGCTGGAAGATCTCATCCGATATGTTGCCAATGGCGAACGTTGCCGGTTACTGTTCGTGGGCGATACCGCCCAGCTCCCGCCCGTAGGGCTCTTGCAAAGTCCAGCGCTCGATGGGCAGTGGTTGTCGCGACACTTCGGCCTGCAAGCCGCGGCCTTTGAGCTCACAGACGTGGTGCGGCAGGAAAAAGACTCTGGCATTCTCCACAATGCAACGGCCATACGCCGGCAAATACAAGCCGCCACCGGAAAATCCACTGACGAGCTGCTGCCGTTCCCGCAATTTACGGTAAAAGGGTATCCTGATATTTACCGGATGACCGGCGAACACCTTATCGAGGGCCTGCACTATGCGTACGACAAGTACGGTATGGAAAGCACCATGGTCATCTGCCGTTCCAACAAGAACGCAAACCTATACAACCAGCACATCCGCAACCGCATTCTTTTCCGTGAGGAGGAATTGACGGGCGGCGACTACATCATGGTGGTCCGCAACAATTATTTCTGGCTCGCCGCCGAATCAGATCGGGCAGGTTTCATTGCCAATGGCGATATGGCGGAGGTACGGCGGGTACGTAATGTGCACGAACAGCATGGTTTCCGCTTTGCGGATGTAAGCCTGGAATTTATGGATGCGGACGAAACCGAACCGGTTGATTGCCGGGTAATGCTCGACACGCTCCACACCGATTCGGCAAATCTGCCCCAAGGCGATCAGCAACGGCTTTTTGAGGCCGTTATGGCCGACTATGCGGATATTGCCGATAAAAAAGAGCGATTGGCGGCGCTCAAGGCTGATCCCTACTACAACGCGCTGCAAATCAAATTTGCGATGGCCGTAACCTGCCATAAAGCGCAGGGTGGACAATGGCAGGCGGTATTTGTAGACCAGGGCTACATGACCGAAGAACGGCTCGATGTCGAATTCCTTCGCTGGCTTTACACGGCCTGTACCCGTGCCACCGACGAATTATTTCTGGTCAACTTCCACGAAAAGTTTTTCAACCAATTGTAAGTTATCGGCCTTTCATTACGAAACCCACATAAATATTACAATCTGAGCTAAACAAACCTAACCACTAGTTGTCTATACACCGTACACCAATCGTAACAACTATTGTATGAAGGAAGGAAACGGGGTTGGTAAAGACAGCCCGAAACCTGTGCTCCGTATAGTGGATGCTGTGGTTATTATTGTAGGCATCGTTGTTGGAGCCGGGATCTTCCGTACACCGTCACTAATAGCCGCCAACACGGGAAGTTGGGAATTATTCCTTTCAACCTGGCTGTTGGGCGGTCTGGTTTCGCTTATCGGCGCGTTGTGCTATGCCGAACTTACCACCACTTTTCCAAATACCGGCGGGGATTACCACTTCCTCATGCGAGCGTTCGGGAAGCGATTTGCTTTTCTTTTTGCATGGGCCCGGGTGAGCGTTATCCAAACGGGTTCGATTGCGCTGCTCGCCTATATCGTAGGCGATTACATTTCGCCGCTGTATCAACTTGGCACCTATTCGCCTGCCATATACGCCTCATTGGTGGTTATCGTGCTGACCACTATCAATATTGTTGGTGTTAAATTTGGTACCGGCACGCAAAAAATCCTGCTGGCCATCCAGTTTGCGGGATTGCTACTCGTCGCTATCGTCGGGTTTTTCATCACCCCCTCGCCCACCGCTTTAGCTGAATTACCCGTTGCCGGCGGCGGTACCGGAACCGCGTTGGGCCTCGCTATGGTATTCGTGTTGCTTACGTTTGGCGGCTGGAACGAAGCGGGATACATATCCGCCGAACTACGCGCCGGCAGCCGTAAGATGGTCCAGGTGCTGGTAATAAGCGTTCTCGTAATAACGGCAATTTATCTGCTGATAAACGGGGCTTTCCTGCGGGTGTTGGGTATGGACCGGATGGCGGCATCAGACGCGGTCGGCGTAGATTTGATGCGTGTCACGCTGGGCGAACCGGGTGTTTTCATCATCGGCGTGTTGGTAGCCCTTGCGGCCCTTACCTCAGTAAACGCCACCATTTTTACGGGTGCGCGGACCAATTACGCGCTTGGTCGTGATTTCAAGGCCTTCGCCTGGTTGGGAAAATGGCATGACAGGACTTCATCACCCATCCACGCGCTGCTTATTCAGGGAATCGTCGCACTCGTTCTCATCGGATTTGGTGCCATGACGCGCGACGGCTTCCAGTCGATGGTCGACTTTACGGCACCTGTATTCTGGTTCTTTTTCCTGGCCATAGGCGTTTCGCTGGTTGTGCTGCGCATGAAAAAACCGGACACGCCCCGCCCTTTTCGGGTACCGCTTTATCCGGTTACGCCGGTCATATTTTGCGGGTCGTGTGCCTATCTACTGTATTCAAGCCTGATGTACACGGGCATCGGTGCGTTGGTAGGCGTAGGCGTATTGTTGCTCGGTATGCTGTTTTTCTTTGTTATACGATGATGATGCAGTAACAAACTAAAAGCACGCCGCGAAATGTGACTAATATGATACATACACTAAGCGAAACAATGTTGGCTATCATGTGTTTACCAGATAACCAGTGCAAAAAACTTACGTTGAAATGCTATTTATAAATCAATGAGATAACACTAAAAAACGAAGATGATGAGCTCGATGAAAAATTGGCTGATTGCCGTATTTGTGGGTGTATGCTCGGCTGCATATGCCCAAAAAACTCAATTGGATGTGCCTTATGTACCCACTAACCAGGAAACGGTCGAAGAAATGCTTAAACTGGCCGGTGTAAAACCTGGTGATGTGGTGTATGACCTCGGATGCGGTGACGGCCGGATCGTCATTACCGCAGCGGAGAAATTCGGCGCAACCGGGGTAGGTGTGGACCTTAACCCCGAACGCATTGCGGAAGCTAATGCCAATGCGGAGGCGGCAGGCGTAACTGACAAGGTGAAGTTTGTACAGGGCGACCTGTTTGAATTTGACTTCAGCGAGGCCAATGTGGTAACCATGTACCTCCTGCCCTCGGTAAACCTTGAGTTGAGGCCCAAGCTCCAGAAAGAACTCAAACCCGGGAGCCGTATCGTATCGCACGATTTCGACATGGACGATTGGGAGCCAGAAAAGACTGTCCGCGTAGGTAGCCATGATACCATCTACCTGTGGACAATCCAGTAAGCTGACACTTGAAGACCGGTCTTCATCACTGCCGGAGACCGGTCTTTCCAACATCACGTGATTATTACAATCGCCCATCCGTTATTTTCAACCTAAAATCTGTTCCTTTGTGGCAATACAGGTCCAAAACACGCCATTAAGCCACTATGCAAAAAGGTTACATGCTGATATTCCTCATGTTCGGGTTCCTGAACGCGGGAATTGCACAGGAAAACGACATGAATATCCGGGCAAACTATCCGTTAGCTGCCCGGTTCTCACCTGAAAAATTGAAGCGGATGATCTTCTCCACATCGGTCAATCCGCAATGGCTCAAAAATTCCAATCGGTTTTGGTATGCGTACGAGACGTCAGCAGGCAAAAACTGGTATATCGTAGACCCCCAGGCACATCGTAAGGAAACACTTTTTGATAATGCGCAACTGGCGGCACAGCTTACACGGATTGTGAAAGACCCGTTCGATGCCCAACACATCGACATCCGCAACCTACGGTTTACGGACGATGAGCAACGCATCCGCTTTGAAGTAACCAGCACAAAGGATACGCTCAAAAATGAGGAGGAGCGCGAAAAGAGCAAAAACAAAACCGATTCGCTGAAGAAAAAGGTCTTTTACCTTGAGTACGACCTGCAAACACGCCGGGTTGTCGAACTTGCCGACTCACTCAAACCGAAGCCTCACCTTTCCTGGGCCTCCTTCTCGCCCGACACCAATACGGTAATCTTCGCCAGGAACTATAACCTGTATTGGATGGACCGCGAAAACTACGAGAAAGCCAGGAAGGATGAAAAAGATAGTACCATTGTGGAACATCAGTTTACCACCGACGGTGTGCAGTACTATGCCTGGGGTGGTGATGACCGCAGTACCACAACCGGCGATGATAAAAAGGATGAGGAGGAAAGTGAAAAACGCAAACGGGCCCGCGTTATCTGGTCGCCGGATGGCAGCCATTTTGTGATTGTACGTAAAGATAATCGGCACCTCAACGCGCTGTGGGTCATCAACAATGTGGGTACCAAACGCCCTACGCTGGAAACTTATAAATACCAGATGCCAGGCGAAACCGACAGTACAGAGCAAGAACTTCATCTTTTTGATTTGGCCACCAAAAAACCAAATCGGATTCCTGTGGCCGCATTTAAAAACCAAACGCTTTCCATCTGGACAGCCCCGCCCGCCCGTAATGCTCAACCCGGCGATATCCGGATAGACACCTGGCTGGGCACCAACGAACGGTTTTTCATGGCACGTAGCAGTCGCGATCTCAAACGCATCGATCTGATCACGGTGGCCGTAAATGGCGACGTGAATACGCTCGTGGAAGAACGGGCAAACACGTACCTCGACATCCAGCAACCGGCACTGATTAATGGCGGACAGGAGTTTGTATTCTGGTCTGAACGCGATGGATGGGGGCATTATTACCTTTATGACGGCAAGGGTAACTTAAAGAACCAAATTACGTCCGGCGAGTTTTACTGCTCCGACATTGCCGGGCTGGATGAAAAAGCACGTACCCTATACTTCCAGGCCAATGGCCGCGAAAAGAACGAAGACCCTTATTACCAACATCTCTACCGGATAAACCTGGACGGTGGCGGCATGCAGTTGCTGAACCCGGGCGACTTTGACCATCAATCGGAAATGGATGAAAACGAACGGTTTTTTGTTAACAACTCATCGCGCGTCAACACCGTGCCCGAATCGGCACTATACAACAGCGGCGGACAACAAATCCTGCAACTGGAAACGGCCGACCTGTCGCAACTGTTTGCTGCAGGATACCAGTTTCCGGAACCATTCCGTGTAAAGGCTGACGATGGCATCACCGATCTGTATGGCGTGATGTACAAACCGTTCGATTTTGATTCCACCCGGACGTATCCGCTTATCGAGTACGTATACCCCGGTCCGCAAACCGAAGCAGTAAACAAAGCGTTCGGGCGCAGTATGGACCGCATCGACCGTTTGGCACAATTCGGCTTTATTGTGGTCACTGTGGGCAACCGGGGCGGCCATCCTGCCCGATCAAAATGGTACCACACTTACGGATATGGTAACTTGCGCGACTATGGCCTGGCCGATAAGAAAGCGACTGCCGAACAGCTGGCCGCCCGACATCCGTTTATCGACATCAACCGCGTGGGCATCACCGGACATTCCGGTGGCGGCTTCATGTCTACCGCCGCGATGCTCGTATATCCTGATTTCTTTAAAGTCGCCGTATCAGGTGCGGGCAACCATGAAAATAACATCTACAACCGTTGGTGGAGCGAGCGGCACCACGGCGTTACCGAAAAGGTATCCGCCAAAGGTGACACGACGTTCTCCTATGCCATCGAGAAAAATACCGAACTGGCGCATAACCTCAAGGGCCGGCTGTTACTCGCTACGGGCGACATTGACAACAACGTGCATCCGGCCAACACCATCCGCATGGCCGAGGCGCTCATCAAAGCCAACAAACGGTTTGATTTTCTGCTATTGCCAGGTCAGCGCCATGGGTTTGGCAACATGACGGAATATTTTTTCTGGAAAATGGGTGATTATTTCTGTGAACACCTGCTCGGCGATTACCGGGATGAGGTAGACCTCACCGAAATCAATAAAGAAATACCCCGTGCGCGTTAGGTTGTTACCCGGCAAAAGCGGGTAAATCAGATGAAATCATCTAAATAAATTTGTTTATTGCAATAAGCGTCTTATTTTTGGCGACTCTTTAGTTAAGACCTATTTTAACAATGAAGGGTTTTGTAAACAGTTGAATTGGATATAATGGAATTTTTACAAGAAAATTTGATTTATTTAGTACTTGTGTTTGCCCTAATCGGCATTGGGGTAATGATCGTAAAATCAGCATGGGTACGGAAACAGGACGCCGGTGACGATCGGATGAAGGGTATTGCAAAAAACATCCAGGAAGGTGCCTTAGCATTTCTAAGGGCGGAATACCGGATCCTTCTTATCTTTGTAATCATCGCGTCGGTAGCCCTTTTTGCAGTGTCTACCATCGTCGAGACTACCCCTTGGATTATTGTTGTTGCTTTTATATTCGGTGCTTTCTTTTCGGCCCTGGCTGGAAATATAGGCATGCGCATAGCCACCCAATCCAATGTGCGTACTACACAGGCCGCAAGAACCAGCTTACCCAAAGCGTTGAAAGTTTCGTTCTCGGGTGGCACGGTGATGGGATTGGGTGTAGCCGGATTGGCCGTGCTCGGTTTAACCATCTTCTTCCTGATCTTTCTCAACTTATTTATTACCGGTAACCCAAACAATCTTTATCATGAGATGACGGTGGTGCTGGAAGCACTCGCCGGATTCTCCCTCGGGGCCGAATCCATCGCACTTTTTGCGCGCGTAGGTGGAGGTATCTATACAAAAGCTGCCGATGTGGGTGCTGATCTGGTGGGCAAAGTGGAAGCCGGCATTCCGGAAGACGACCCGCGGAATCCAGCCACCATTGCCGATAACGTGGGCGATAACGTAGGTGACGTAGCTGGAATGGGTGCCGACCTGTTTGGTTCGTACGTGGCTACCGTACTGGCATCCATGGTACTTGGCAATTACATCATCAAAGACATGGCCGAAGCCGCACGTGCACCGTACACCGATGCATTCAATGGTTACGGCCCTATTCTGCTGCCATTGGTGATTGCCGGTGTTGGCATTATCGCTTCCATCATCGGAACGCTTTTCGTTAAGGTATCTTCCAACGATGCCAAAGAAAACCAAGTGCAGGGTGCGCTGAATCTGGGAAACTGGGTGGCGATTGTCTTGACGGTTGTTGCCTGTTTTTTCCTGATCCGCTTCATGCTGCCCGAAACGATCACTATGAAATTTTTTGGTGAAGGGGTTAAAGACATCTCCAGAATGAACGTGTTTTACGCCACCATCGTAGGTTTGGCGGTAGGCGGACTGATTTCGTCGTTCACCGAATTTTATACCGGCTTGGGTAAAAAACCCGTATTGAATATCGTCCGGAATTCTTCTACCGGAGCCGCTACCAACATCATCGCCGGATTGGCGACCGGTATGAAATCAACATTTTCTTCGGTGTTGCTTTTTGCGTTAGCCATTTGGGGCTCATACGAACTGGCGGGCTTTTACGGCGTTGCCATTGCCGCATCGGCCATGATGGCAACTACCGCGATGCAGCTGGCCATCGATGCATTCGGCCCAATTGCCGACAATGCCGGTGGCATTGCGGAGATGAGTGAGTTGCCCAAAGAAGTGCGCCAGCGCACCGATATCCTTGATTCTGTAGGAAACACAACCGCAGCGGTAGGAAAAGGATTTGCCATCGCTTCTGCTGCTTTGACCGCTTTGGCACTTTTCGCGGCCTACGTAACGTTTACCGGGATAGACGGTATCAACATTTTCAAAGCAGACGTTCTGGCCGCTTTGTTTATCGGAGGAATGATTCCGGTTGTTTTCTCGGCATTGGCAATGCAATCCGTTGGTAAGGCCGCAATGGATATGGTGAATGAAGTGCGTAGGCAGTTCCGGGAGATTCCGGGAATCTTGGAAGGTACTGGGAAACCTGAATATGGCAAGTGCGTAGACATCTCGACCAAAGCAGCACTTCGTGAAATGATGCTTCCCGGTGCGATCACCATCATCACCCCTATCATCGTCGGTTTCGTGATGGGTGCCGAAGCGTTGGGCGCTTATATGGCCGGTGTTGCCGTTTCAGGTGTGCTTTGGGCCATTTTCCAGAACAACGCAGGCGGCGCGTGGGATAACGCAAAAAAATCGTTCGAAGCGGGTGTGGAAATTAATGGCGAGATGACCTACAAAGGATCGGAAGCACATAAGGCCGCAGTAACGGGCGATACCGTAGGCGATCCGTTCAAAGACACTTCCGGCCCATCGATGAACATCCTCATCAAATTGACATGCCTGGTTGGATTGGTGATTGCCCCTATTTTGGGGGGACACACCGGCAACCAAGCCACGAAAACCAATACCGCCGATTTTGAGGAAAAGGCATTGGTGTATGAAGCTGAACAGGCTGATGTTGAGGAAGATAATGCTGTTTCGCCGTTTTAAGGACTAAGATATTGGCTTTAATTACCCATATACGATTATTCAGGAGGATACCGGGCACTACCCGGTATCTTTTTTTGCATAAACCTGAGCAGGATTATGCAGGCTTGACGCCGCTACCAGACCAGTTAATATCGTTGAAATTTATCGTTAACAGGTTAATATCATGTGGTTGTAAGTGAAAAAAGTTGCGTTCATTACTAATAAAAATTTGTAGGTTTGGCCAATTACAAACGAACACCTGAATTGTAAAGGAGAACAATATGTTATTTAAGAAAACGATTCCAGCGTTAATTGCTGAGGCTGCAGAAAGTGGCGAAGGAACATTAAAACGAACGTTAACGAGTAGCGGATTGGTTGCGTTGGGTGTGGGCGCCATTATCGGTGCTGGTCTCTTTTCACTTACCGGTATAACGGCCGCCGAGAATGCGGGACCCGCAGTAACGATTTCGTTTATCATTGCTGCCGTCGGCTGCGGCTTTGCCGGGCTCTGCTATGCAGAGTTTGCCGCGATGATTCCCGTTGCAGGCAGCGCTTATACGTATTCTTATGCTACGATGGGCGAATTTGTAGCCTGGATTATCGGCTGGGATTTGGTACTTGAATATGCGCTAGGTGCTGCAACCGTGGCATCGAGTTGGTCGCAGTATTTCAACGAACTGCTATTGGTGTTTAACATTCATTTGCCAGAAAGCATGCTTCACGGCCCTTGGGAAGGCGGCATTGTCAATATTCCGGCGATAGTTATTGTCTGTTTGCTTTCCTTGCTACTTATGCGTGGCACACAAGAGTCGTCAGTTGTCAATAATATATTGGTTGTCGTTAAAGTGGCTGTGGTATTGATTTTCATCGCATTGGGGTGGAGTTTTATTAACCCGCTTAACCATGTGCCATTTATTCCGGCAAATGAAGGTGAACAAATGGTTAAATCTGGCCAGCTGGGTTTCCTGGAATTTTTCAAAAGTGATTATTTTGGACACTACGGCATAAGCGGGATTATGCGCGGTGCCGGTGTGGTTTTCTTTGCATTTATCGGTTTCGATGCGGTTAGCACAGCGGCTCAGGAAGCAAAGAACCCACAAAAAGGGATGCCCATAGGTATTATCGGATCACTGCTCGTATGTACGTTGTTGTATGTACTCTTTTCGTACGTGATGACCGGCCTCGAAAACTACGCTAATTTTGCGGGTGACGCCAAGCCGGTAGCGACAGCATTTGCCAAAACCGGATATACGTTCTTAAATACAGCGCTCATTGTGGCAATTCTGACAGGATATACCTCCGTCATGCTGGTGATGCTGCTCGGTCAGAGCCGCGTATTTTATACCATGAGTAAAGACGGATTGCTGCCCCGCTTTTTTTCCGATTTATCGAAAAAACAAACACCCTGGAAGACCAATTTAATTTTCATGGTGTTTGTAAGCATCTTTGCCGGATTCGTACCTGTTTCAGATTTAGGTCACATGGTAAGCATCGGTACGTTGTTTGCATTTACACTGGTTTGTATCGGTATTATGGTTCTTCGCAAAACCAACCCTGATACACCACGCCCGTTCCGTACGCCATTGGTTCCACTGATACCGATACTCGGTATTATCGTGTGTATCGCGCTGATGGCATCCCTCCCTATCGAAAGTTGGGAGCGGTTAGCCATTTGGATGATTATCGGCGTTGCTATCTATTTCCTCTATGGCAAGCGTCATAGTAAAATACGTGCCGCAGCGGAAACCGGAAAACCACAGGGCCCGACCGTTTAAACAAGCCAGACGAAATTGATTTACACTGCCTTTCATCCATCCGTGAAAGGCAGTGTTTGTTTACCGGATGCCGTATACTTTTTAAAAACCAACCACAACAGCGTTTTCCAGCGTATCCTGAACAGCTTCTGCAAGGTTAGCAAACAAGTTGTAACCCGTTCGTTTTTCAATGTCGTCAATGCTAACCCGGTAGGTTTTCCAATCGGCAGCAACATCATTTGTGTTCGGCATGTCTACGGCAATTACCGCTGTACGTGAGGTGACTCGGGCCAGGTCATTATCACCATGGGGTAGCAGCAATGCAACCTTCCATAGGTGTGCCGGTACGGTAATCTTGCCGTCACCCAGTGTTGTTGCCTTGCCATTGTTGCCTTCCCCACCGGCACCGTAAGCCCCCATTATGATGTACGCCTCATACCCGTTGCGCACCTGTTCCCGAATGTGGCTTTCGAGGTCCGCCCAGGGGCCGCCATTATTTGCTGGTGCCTGGGGAATCATATTGGTCATTAAAAAGGTAGCAGCGTTTGCCGCGTACGAACTGGTACGGTCGGCCGAGGGGCAGTTGTGCCCCCGGTCGAAGCCCGATGCCGTATAGCTGCCATGCGATACGGCGTACCAGTTTTCAGGGATACCGATATAAGCGGCGAAATTATCCTGACGGCTTACCGTACCCGTAATATCTGTTGCATCCAGGTGCCAGCTCACCCAATTTGGTGTACCGCGGTCGCGGTTATACGACAACACGAAATAATGGTGGTCAATCAGGTAATTTGAATAATTCATAATGTTGGCCGTTGCACCAGATGGATTACCAAACAGCAGGTTACTATTGTCGCCTGAGGCAGGAGGCGCGTCGTCACCACGGTCTACGCCACGCGGTGGATAGGGTTCTTTATCGTTATCCGCCTGTTGCTCGCCGGGTTCGCCCAGGATGATACCCGACTCGCCTTCGCCCTTGAAAACAATATCATCGATATTCAGACGGCCACCACCGGTTTTGATAATCCGTAACCGTACCTTTCCGGTATCTGCGACAACGAACGAATCGATTTTCAGCATAGGCGAACTCGTGATGATTTCATCGCTTATATCCACAAAATCGTGTTCCGAGGCGGCGACCTGAATTTTCCAGGTCGCTTCCCTGTCCGTGCCAAAAACTGCGTGTTTCAGGTAGATCATCTTTAGGTTGGCAATCTCGAACCTCGTTGTCACCTGCCCGGCATTCCGGATGCGCAGGGAGCGTTCGCCGTTCTTCGCATCGGCCTGTGAGGCACCACTCCAAATCAGCGCGTCGTCGAGTTCCCAAATGCCCGTGCGCAGCCGGATACCGGCTACGGCATATGCGTCTTTCCGTGCACCTTCAAAATCTTCGGTAATGCGGTAGATCCGGTGTTCGGGTTGCGCGTCCTTCCGTTTAACGCTACATCCCAATAACAGCAGTAGGCAGCCGACGAGTATAATTGGTTTCACCTCCCAAACTTAGGTATACTTCAGGTTACTTGCAAATGCATGCAGACAACGGACCTACTTCCTCCAAAGTGCGCGAACACTGGTCGTGAAACCGATTACCTGTGCTGCGGAAGTCTGAGGTATTCGCAACTACTAAACCATAAAAAAGGGGCAATCTAAATGCGATTGCCCCTTTTTTAGGATCTTGCTTCAATTAATAAAGTTGGCTTAAAAAATATACCGTAATCCCAACATCATATTCCATGTGGTGCTCACGGTAGATTGGTTGCCGAAGACATCATCCGGGGTAGGCATGTTAAGGCCAACAGGATTCATGGTGAATGTCGGAACGCCGTCGCTAGAGACGTCGGCCACATTCAGCATACTTTGGCTACCGGTTAAGCGTTGGTATACACCCCAGTTTTTGCTGAGCAGATTTCCAACATTCTGGATATCCAGACTTACCTGAAGCGAATGCCGACGGCCACCGGCATTGATGAAGAAATCTTGCATGATACGCGCATCCACGCGGTTGAACCATGGCATCAATGCACCGTTTCGCTCAGCATAATTGCCACGGCGGTCGCTCAGGTAGTTGTCGCCATCGATAAACGCGTTCAACGCTGCGCGTTGTTCGTCGGGGCTGAAGATTTTGGTTATTTCATTACCGTTCGCGTCTTCACCGGTAACGGTAAGCGGCTCGAACTGCAGGTTATTCGCATCATTCGGAATGTACATTAAGTCGCCGCTGATACCATCATTGTTGATATCTCCGGTAAAGTTGTAAGTATACCGTCCCTGGTGTGATCCGTCGTAGTAAACCGAAAACGTAGTCGCCATGTGATTGGCATACTCAATCCGGTAAGACACGTTACCCATTACACGGTGTGGCAAGGCGTATTGTGAAGGGTACAGGATCTGGTCGTTCGCATTGTTTACAGAAGGGAATCCCCATGCGGAACCGGCGTTTGAACCCGGGTTATCCGATACCGACTTCACTTGGTTGTAGGTATAGTACACACCGCCATAAAGTCCGCTGCGCGGCGCTACCGACAGGCCAACCGTTGCATTAAGGGCATATCCCTTTTCCTTCGTATTAGCCAGAATAACACCGTTGTTGGCACCTACCCTATCGTTATATCGCGATTGGTTGGCGCCTTCGGGCCAAAACTCGCGGTTATCGTTCTCACCTTCTCCACCGTAATTCATGCGGAATTCCGTTGGCTTACGGTTAGCACCGAACTGCATCACCGCGTTGATGTCGTGGGTATACATTACGTCTGCGGTAGCAATCAAAGGAGTGTTCGGAATTTTGTAATCACCTCCGATACTGGTCCGCCATACCGAAGGCATCTTGAAATCATCATCGACCAATGCAAAACCACTCGGGAATCCACCGGACGGGGTACGGATAAATACATCCTCAGCGCCTGCGGGCGGATTGTTGAGCCAGTGGTAAGGATCGGGGTTAAAGCGGATACCGCCTATCCATCCGGCCACATCAGCATAACTACCCGGTTCAACCGTGTTCTGCAGTACGCCTGAATTGGTCGGCATGTTGCTCAGCCAAACGAAAGGTACCCGGCCGGAGAAGATGCCCGTACCACCGCGGATAAGCAGTGAACGGTCTCCAAACACGTCGTAACGCACGCCTACGCGGGGTGAAAGCATCACGCGCGATTTCGGCCAGCTTCCGGATGAATAGGTACGGATATTCCCATCTGTATCGTAAAGTTCCAGTGCATCAATAGAAGGGTTAGCCGTCAGGTCATTCAGATAAAGCGGCAGCTCGGCACGTAATCCAAGCGTCAGTTCCAGCTGATCATTCACATTGAATTTATCCTGGGCGTACAAGCTGGCTAACCCGAAATTGGTCCGTGCATACGGATCCATTCCCTCATAGGGATAGGTTAATCCGAACATAATCGGCGCAACCTCATTGGGCGTGCCTGTCGACAGGAAGTCTTCTACCGTCGCGTAGCGGTAGTACGATGTCCCCAAACGCACGTAGTTGTTACCGAATTTCTGCACATCGAATGAGGCGCCAAAGGTAAAGGTATGCTTACCTGCCAACAAGGTCAAATTATTGATAAAACCGAAGTTGTTATTCAACATATCGTTGTTTTTACTGAATAACTCATACCCGGCTGTGATGTAGTTCGCATCGCCATTGCCGATTCCGGTATCCCAAATATCGATGAAGGGGAATTCTTCACTCGGTGTTGTCCGTACATCCTGGATACGGCTATAAGTAGCCAAAAACTGGTTGGATAAGGTTGAATTAAAGGTACTGTTGAATTCCAGTGCTAATGAACGCACTGAATTCTCGGTAGCGTAGTTCGATTTCTCAAAGGCCATCGAGTTTTGGCTCACGCGGTTGAATGCCGAACTATTTCCCCCACCCGACCGCGGCCTGGGGCCCGAAGCGCCGTTTACCAATGATGGGCTCTCATTTACCGATTGGTTGTACCGCAACGCCAACCGGTGTTTTTCGTTGATGTTATAGTCCAACCGGACGAGGAACTTATAGTTCTCTGCCTTTGCGTCATTGGCATAGCCCTGATACGCGCCGGGGTCATATCCCCACTGGTTGATCAGGTGGTCGCGTACCGCGATCATATCCGATTCGCGAACACGGGTAATGTTTTGTTCCGGGTTGGCTACACCGTCAGCAGATGCGCGCCAAAGGTTCACCCCTTGTACATCGCCGCCTGTGTTTGTTTCCTGCTCATAGTTTGCAAAGAAAAACAGCTTATCTTTGATAATCGGTCCGCCAACGCGGGCACCGATAGTACGGCTCATGGCCTTGTCTATGTTCTCTAAACGGACATCGCCGATGCGGCGACCGGCAAAATTCTGATTACGATAAAATCCATAAACCGACCCTTCGAACTGATTTGTACCGCTGCGGGTAACCGCGTTGATACCTGCGCCGGTAAAGCCTGATTGCCGGACATCATAGGGTGCAATATTAATCTGCATCTCTTCCAGTGCATCGATGGAAATGGGCTGTGCGCCCGGTATGGGTGTACCGCTCAACCCAAATCCATTGTTGAAATTGGATCCGTCTACCTGAAAGTTGTTATAACGGCCATCCTGTCCGGCAATTGAAAAGCCATTGGCCTGAGGCGTCAACCGCGTCAAGTCCGCAACGCTGCGGTTTATTGTCGGCAAGGTCGTTATCTGGGCAGAACCAATGTTGGTTGCGGCGCCGGTTTTATCGACGTTGAGGGAGCCGGTTTGAGCGGTAACCACCACCTCCGCAAGCTCGGTGCTACCGTCTGTAAATTGCACGTTCAGTACGTAAGGTTGGCCCAGTTGCAAGAAGATGTCTTCGTAAACTTCGGGTGTCTGACCTACGTAAGTCACTTCAACGTGATAAGGTCCGCCGATACGCATGTTGGCCAGATTGAAGCGGCCGCTCTCGTTGGTGGTAACGCTATACGCGGTACCGCTGGGCTGATGGACGGCTTTAACAGTAGCACCCGCTACGGCCTCTCCGGTGCTTCCGGCAACCCCGCCGGTTAAACTACTGGTAGTTACCTGCGCCGATACCGTAGCGCATAACGCCAAAAATGTAAATGCAAGAAGTAAATACTTTTTCATGTGATTTCTTTAACGTACATAAGTAATTGATATACCGGGCAAAATTAACAATAGATCTTCAATGTTGTATTACGTTAATGTTAAGTTAACATGCACTTTTAATCAACACAACTGAGGGATTGTTAGGAAGTGTCTTAGGTCTAAAGGCCGTAGGCTTATGAATTGTAATAAAACTCCTCCACGTAAGTAAGTTCCATCATCGCATTGTTAAATTGTTGCAGGTTACGCCGGTCGGCCGATAACTCGAAAACCACCGACAACTTGCCTGCGCGTTTTGCAACTGTTTTACGGGTATATTTGATGCGGTGTTCGTCCATCATACCTTTTAGCTTTTCCAGGTTACCGGTATCGGTATCGCCGAACTCCACGTAAATCGTCCGCGTGAGGAATAGCTTCTCCATCGCATTCTCCACCTTATTGAAGAGTGAAAGTACGATGACGGTGATCACGGAGAGCGACAACGCCAAGCTATGGTACCCCATCCCCGCTGCCATACCTATGCCCGCCACTACCCAAATCACGGCGGCAGTGGTAAGGCCCATGACCGAAAACTTATCCTTGAAAATAACCCCGGCACCGATAAATCCGATACCTGTAATGATATTTGCCGCTATCCGGTCGTCACTTCCCACGCCAAAACGGGAGGCGATGGTAAATGCGGTCGCACCGAGGCCAATCAGTACAATCGTGCGGAAGCCAGCCGACTTGTTTTTATACTCACGTTCGAGCCCTACCAGACTACATGCTATCAGGGATATGCCAATCCCTAGTAAGTCGTTATTTTCAGGTAAAAATTCCATCAAATCAACAAATCTTCAAACCCCAAAGAGTCCATTAATCCACAATACGTGCGTTAATCCAAGTAAGCGTACGTGATCCCTTCTCCGCCGCGATCGGGGTGTTCATCTTCCACGCGTGTTACTTCTCCATACTTACGTAGGTACTCACGGATAAATTTACGCAAGATACCGTCGCCTTTGCCGTGGATAATTTTCAGACTCGGAAATCCCATCATCAACGCCTTATCCAGGTATTTCTCAATTTCAGCAAGGGCAGCTTCCGTACGGAAACCCCGTACATCTACTTCCGGGCCGAAACTCGCTGTACTGTCGGCCAGCTGCGTCTGGTGTGAACTTCGGCTGCTCGATCTTGATCTCTTTTTATCGATAAGAACCACGTTGCTTCGCTTTTGAACGGTCCGCAGTTCGCCCATGGCCAGCACCAGGTTGTTCTTCGCTGTGCTGATCACTTCCGCTTCATTGCCGGTACCCAGTATCTTAACCCAATCGCCTACCTGTATAGCAACCGTTTCCGAAGTTTTTTGTTTCACTGGTACAATTTTCTCCTGCTCCGGCGAATGTTTGTCTAGTTCCTGATCAAGCTGCTTGCGTAATGCCTTGGTTTTTGCCTTATCAGCCTGGCTTTCCCGAATACCGGAAATGGTGTTTTCAACCAGTTTATTCGCATCCCGGATGATCGTACGGGCTTCCTCCCGGGCTTTGCTGATGATACTTTTCTTATTTTTCTCCAGGTAAGCCTGCAACGTGTCGTTTTCGGCCTTCAGCCGCGCAAGCTGTTTTTCTTTCTGTCCCAGCGATATTTTTGCATCATGCACTTCTTTTTTTTCGCGTTCCAAATCGACCAGCAACGTATCTACCCGTTTCTGCTGCACACCGATTTTTTGCCTGGCCGCGTGCAGGATATTCTTGCCTAAACCTATTTTTTCGGCAATCTCAAATGCATACGAACTGCCTGGTTTACCGGTTTGCAGGATATATAATGGCCGCATGGCTGCGTTGTCAAACAGCATCGATGCATTTTCGATGCCGTCGGTATTGCTGGCAAAGACTTTTAAGTTGGAATAGTGAGTGGTCATCACGCCCCTTACTTGCTTTTTATTAAGGACTTCCAATACGGCCTCCGCAATCGGGCCACCAAAAAGCGGGTCGGTTCCGGTACCGAATTCGTCGATAAGGACCAACGTTTTTGCATTGGCGTGTTCCGAGAAATGTTTCATTTTGGTAAGGTGAGCGCTGTAGGTACTCAGATCGCTCTCAATGGACTGGTCATCGCCAATATCGGCAAAGATCTGCCGGAATACGCCAAGCCGCGACGTAGGGTCGGCGGGGATCAACAGACCGGCCTGGACCATCAGCTGCAGTAGCCCGATGGTTTTCATGCATACCGACTTGCCACCCGCATTGGGCCCCGAAACCACTACAATACGTTGCTCCCCATCGATGGTGACATTCAACGGCACGACTGCTTGCGGCGTGCCCCTGAAGTTAAGCAATAACAACGGATGCCGGGCGCCTACGAGTGAGATGGACGCTTCGTCAACCAATTCAGGCATGTGGGCATCAATATCGATAGCAAAAATGGCCTTTGCCCGCACGAAATCGACCTTGGCTAGGAGTCGGTGGTAGTCGACAAGCAAAGGCACGTGCGGCCGGATCTCGTCAGTAAGCGCCGTAAGTATTCGGATAATCTCCCGCCGCATTTCAAACTCCAGATCGCGCACTTTGTTGTTGAGGTGAAACACCTCCTCGGGTTCAATATAGGCGGTTTGTCCTGTCGCAGATTCATCATGGATCCAACCTTTTACCCGGCGTTTGTGTTCGGCCAGCACCGGAATACATAACCGGCCGTCGCGAATGGTCAGGTTGCCGTCGGCGGTCCATCCCTGCTGTTGGGCTGTCCGGAATACCTGATCGATACGCTTCCGGGCTTCCTGTTCTGCTTTAGCAATGTTGGCCTGGATATCGGCAAGCGCCGGCGAAGCATTGGGTCTTACCTTGCCTTTTGCATCGATCACCCGCTCAATAGCAAGCAGGATACCTTTTTCAATCGGCAGGTGTTCAAATAATGTTTCGAGATTAGGGTATTGCCCGTTCCGTTCATTGAAATAGCGGATAATGGCAAATACGGTACGCAGGGAAAGCATAAGTTGGAAAAAATCCTCCTCGGCGAGGAAAGCACCTTCCACGCGGGCTTTTTCGGCCAGTGGCCGTATCGGATAGAGGTGATCGACCGGCAATGGTGCATCATTGGTCAGTACCTCTTTAAATTCGACCGTTTGCCGAAGGAACCGGTTAATCTGGTCAAAGCGAGTCTGGGCTTGTATCCGTTGTACAAGCTCCTTCCCCGCGTCGCTCAGACATTTGGCAGCGATCAATGCCCTGATATCAGCGAAGCCAAGTTTTTCGATGGCATTATCTGGGAAAGTCATCGTCAGTTAATTTTTTGAATGGGCTTTAGCACGGGTTCGGCATGCGTTTCCACGTCTGGGGCGGGTGTCACGGGCGGCTTTACCGGCATGGCACGCGATGTATCGGGCTGTTCCGTTGCGCCGTAGCTGTCGGGTAGCCCGATGGTTTCCATCATGTGTTCGCGTAGCAAGGAATAAGTTACAGGTATTGGATGGCCATAACTTATGCTGTCGGGACCGTCTACGTACAGCAGGTAACGTTTGCGCTTAAAATCCAGCGAATCACGCGTCACGCTCCGTAGACTATCAGTACGTCGGGCATTAGTTAAGGAGTCGGCTTTGCGTTGTGCATTGTATCCTGCTGTTATTGCTTGCTGCTCGGCTGTATTATAGGCTTCCAATTGTTTCTCGATATCGATATATAGTTTCTTCATCAACTCGGGCCGCGTTGAATAGAATTCGATGCTCCGCTCAAATGTGGTCGAGTCAATGCCGTATCGATTGAAAATAGCATCGTAATAAGCATCGCGGTACATCCGTGCGGAATCAGCTACCATGGAAGCCAGCCGTCCATCGGCCAGGTGCATATCCAGTAGCATTGCGCCCATCTGTCGTTGCGGCAACACGTTCTCCGGCACCTTGCGTCCGCAGGCAGCACCAACAATTGAAACAATTAATACAATGATTATCAGACGCATGTATACACCTTACCTCATCTATCGATACACCTTGATCGCCTATCCGCCAATTCCAGCACATGCCCCCTTGATGGATACCCGCAGGTTTTGTAGTTTTGTGCAAACTTAGACATATTGCTTTTTAATTGCAATATGTCGGTCTCTCATCTGCCGCTAAAAGAAAAGTTATGACAGATGAAAACTTAGACAAGTTGCTATTTAAATGCAATTTGGGAAGTGCATAGTACTAGACTTATGGATATAGCTGATCAGATCAAAACCATTAATGAAGAGTTGGACCGTTTAAATGTCACGTTGGTGGCCGTTTCCAAAACTAAACCGCCCGAGGTAATCCGAGAGGCATACGACGCGGGTCAGCGTATTTTCGGAGAAAACCTGGTTCAGGAATTGGTAGATAAATACGATACACTGCCGAAAGACATCCAATGGCACCTCATTGGTCACCTGCAACGCAATAAGGTGAAGTACATTGCGCCGTTTATTACGCTTATCCATTCGGTGGATAGCTTGAAGCTACTGAAGGAAATAGATAAGCAAGCAGCGAAAAACAATCGCATTATCGACTGCCTGCTGCAAGTACATATTGCTGCGGAAGACACCAAGTTCGGGCTGGATCACGTCGAATTGATCGAATTACTGCGATCGGAAGAATTGGCTGCATTTAAACACATCCGTATACGCGGACTCATGGGCATTGCCACCAATACGCCCAATGAACGGGAGATAAAAGCGGAGTTTGGTGAACTGAAGTCACTGTTCGACGGCATCAAAATTAGTTTCTTCAAGGAGACCGACCATTTTGATACGCTCTCAATGGGAATGTCTGCGGATTACAAGCTTGCCATTGAACAAGGTTGCACAATGGTTAGGTTAGGAAGCACACTTTTCGGAAACCGATGAAAACAATGGTTCCTACCTTACGTTTGGCAACCGCCACAGACTGTCCACAACTACTCGATTTGGTCAAGGAGTTGGCACGATACGAACGCGCGCCCGATGAAGTCACCGTTAGCCTTGACGAATTCATTGACGCCGGCTTCGGCGACAATCCAGTATGGGAAGCGTTTGTAGTCGAAGTGGGTGGCCGGATTGTGGGCATGTCACTCTTTTATATCCGTTACTCCACCTGGAAAGGCCGCCGGCTTTACCTTGAAGACATCATCGTAACCGAGACCATGCGTGGCAAGGGACTGGGTAAATTACTTTTTGATGAAACCTGGGAACTATGCCAGTCAAGGAAGTACAGCGGGATGGTCTGGCAGGTACTGGAATGGAACGAACCTGCAATCCGGTTTTATAAAAAATATGGAGCGACTTTTGACAGTGAATGGGTAAATGTATCAATCACTGGTCCGGAGGCAACGACGAGTAAGTAAAAAGAACACGTAATGGAGATGACAAGGGTAACCACATATTGTATTTTCGTGGGTATGGCACTATCAGCATGCCAGCCAAACACGGGCGATCAGGATACGACAGGGACGGCCATTGAGACAGACACATTGGCTTACGTGTATGAAGATTATATCAAATACAGTAAGAACCTAATCCAAACGAGCGAAACTACCGATACAGCTTTTTTTGCCGCATCTTACCCTGTATTTGAAGATTCAACGGCCAATCGGTTTGTCAGCGCGGCTTTATTGGGCAATGACACCAGCACGGTTGAAGACGCAGCACGCACCTTTATCGGCGAGTTCGACCGCTTCTACGCATCAGACCCGTATCCGCGCGTATGGACCTCAGAATCGCACGCTAAGGTATACAGCATAACGCCCAACTACCTGGGACTCGCTATCTTCGCGTCGTCTTATACCGGCGGTGCTCACGGCAACTATGCAACCATTTTCAAACATTACGATCTGCAGACCAACGAGCCGCTAAGATTTGACGATGTAGTGACGCCGCCATTTCAGAACGAATTGACCGCCGTAGCAGAACGCTACTTCCGAGACCAGGAAAACCTTGGGGTTGACCAACCACTCGATGACGCCTATTTTTTCGATGATGGCCGGTTTAGCCTGCCGGATAATTTCGCGCTCGAACCCGACAGTTTGCTGTTCCTGTATACCATCTATGAAATAAAACCTTATGTAGACGGCGAGACTAAACTCCGTGTCCCGTATGCCGATATTGAACGGCTCCTGACGGAGCGGGCAAAACAAATCATTGCCGAACTGAATATACAAGTTGAACCTTAATGCAAGTATTTAAATTTGGCGGGGCATCTGTCAAGAACGCCGATGGCGTAGTGAACCTGGGCCGTATTGTTGCAGCACATAGCGACAGTAAGCTGCTAATCGTTGTTTCAGCGATGGGCAAAACGACCAACTTATTGGAACAGTTGGTACAGCGTTATGTTAACGGTACGGGCTCTGTGGCCGACTTACTCGAAGAGACCAGGCTATACCACGATACCATCACCCGGCAGCTATTTCCTGATATTAATCATCCGGTACACAACGAAGTGGCCAACCGGTTCGTTGAAATCGAGTGGATATTGGAGGAACCGCCGATGGATCCATACGACTACCTGTACGACCAGATTGTCGCCGTTGGGGAACTTGTCTCCACGACTATCGTAAACCATTACCTGAATGCCATCGGGCTCAAAAGCCATTGGATAGATGCCCGTGATTATGTCCTCACCGACAATACACACCGCGAAGGCCGTGTGGATTGGAAAGTTACCGCTGCGCGCATACAGGAGCGGATACCCCGATTACTGGAAAGCAAACTATTGGTAACACAGGGATTTATCGGCTCTACATCCGAAAATTTCACCACCACATTGGGCCGCGAAGGGTCAGATTATTCGGCTGCTATCTTTGCTGCCTGCCTCAATGCAGAAAGTCTCACCATATGGAAAGACGTGCCGGGTGTACTGAATGCTGATCCGAAATGGTTTGACCAAACGGAACTCATCCCCGAGCTGTCTTATCTGGATGCCATCGAACTCACCTATTACGGAGCAACGGTTATTCACCCAAAAACCATCAAACCGCTCCAGAACAAGAATATCCCGCTTCTGGTGAAATCATTTGTTGATACCGACAATGGTGGAACGCAGATTAAAAGCACCAATGAATCGCTGCCGGTGCCTTCGTTTATTTTCAAGGTAAACCAGGTGCTTGTATCCATCCTGCCCAGGGATTTTTCGTTTATCGTTGAAGACAACCTTAGTGATATCTTCAGTCGCTTCCATGCACATAAAATAAAGGTAAACATGATGCACAATAGTGCCGTGAACTTTTCGGTAAGTATAGACGATACAGGCAATAATGTAGCCACATTGCTTACTGATCTACAAGCGCGATACGACGTGCGACACCAAAACGGATTGGAACTGATTACCATACGCCATTACAACCAGCAGACCATTGACCGGGTATTGGTTGAAAAAGAAATCATCATGGAACTTAAAGATAGTTATACATGTCAGCTTTTGGTACGTAAACTGTGATTAGAAACCCTTACATTTGCACACATGACAACACGGATAAATCTCATTTCAATGCTTGCGGCTGGTTTCTTTTTTGTATTGGCAACGTCGTCGTGCAATAATAGCAATAGCGCTACCACAGCGCACGCAGACAACCAGACGACCACAGAACAGGCACACGCAGCTACTGCGACCAACCAACAGCAACCTCAGCAACCAGTAGCTTCTACGGAGCCGGCAGCGTCAATTCCTGACTTTACGTTCTATATCCTGAAAAGTGGCATCCGTTTTACAAAATCCGATCTGGCTAAATCGGGTAATCTTGTTTTCATTTTTTTTGACCCCACATGCGGCCATTGCCAGCACGAAGCCAACGATATCGGCAAACATTACGACCGTGTTAAAAACGCCAACTTTTACTTCGTATCAATGAACGATCCATCGTTGATGGCATCCTTCCTCGATACCTGGGCTACACCTCTCGTTGGCAAAGAAAATGTTGAAGTGCTCTATGACCGGGGAGCCGACTTTGTCAATAAATTTCACATCCCATCACAATACCCGGCTACCTATATTTATGGCGCCAATGGTGAATTGAAGGAGTATTGGAATGGCGAACGTAATATTAACGAAATCATTACAGCTATTAACAAATAGCGGCGCCCATCACGGAATCCCGGCGGCTACGTTTTCGAATTGTGCTTTGTCGGTGGCTGTTCACTGAATTTACGCTTCAACGCCGGCGTCGCTGTTTCAGCGTTCCGCGGCTTCTGATGTGCACGCGTCTTTTTCGTAATGGCCTGTTCGTCCTCCCGCGGGCGGTGCACTGAGTCTTCGGGTTTTAACTTTTCATTTTTCTCCATACCATCACAACCCGAGCATCTTGAAATTGTTTCCTTTCACACCAACGAAATATGTAACTTTGTTTGCAATAAAACCGCAAAACGTACATGAACATGCTCCACGTTGCCATTAACGGATTTGGCCGTATTGGCCGCAATACCCTACGGAACATCCTGCTTCGTAAGCCGGCGGGGATTGCGGTCGTTGCCGTCAACGATCTTACGGATGTGCCGACCCTGGCCCACCTTTTTAAATACGACTCTGTACATGGTCCTTATCCAGGTAATGTGGTAGCCGATGGCGAACGCTTGATCATCGATGGGCACCCCCCTATTCGCATTGTGCGGGAGCAAGAACCCACGCAGTTGCCCTGGGTTTCCTTAGGCGTAGATGTGGTCATTGAATCGACGGGAAAGTTTACAGCCACACCACATGCCATGCGACATCTCGAAGCCGGTGCCAAACAGGTTATTATTTCGGCACCCTCACCGGATAAGGAGATACCCACCATCGTACTCGGTGTAAACGACAAAGATATCGACCTGCGTGCTCCCATTCTATCCAATGCTTCCTGTACGACGAATAACCTGGCGCCCTTGGTAAAGGTACTGGATGATCACTGGGGCATTATAGACGGCTATATTACGACCGTCCATAGCATGACGGGCGACCAGAGCCTGCACGACCGTCCTCATCGGGATCTCCGGCGTGCACGTGCGGCATCAGCGTCAATTATCCCCACCACGACAGGTGCTGCCAAAGCCATTACCAATGTATTTCCACATCTTGACGGTAAGCTCGGTGGTGCCGGCATCCGCGTACCTGTGCTCAATGGGTCGCTTACTGACTTCACTTGTACCCTGCGGCAACAGCCGACGGTACATGAAATCAACACCGCGTTCAGGGAAGCTGCCGAAGGTGAGCTGAAGGAGGTACTTCAATATACGGAGGACCCGATTGTTTCGGTAGATATCATTAATAGTCCCTACTCATGCGTGTTTGACGCACAGTTGACATCTGTGGTGGGCGGATTGGTAAAGGTTGTCGGCTGGTATGACAACGAGTACGGTTACTCGAACCGGTTGGTGGATCTATTGATCCGGCTGACCACCAAGGGTTAGATTTTAGGTGGCATAAAAAAGGGACGCCACCAATGGGGCCTCCCTTTTTTACTAACAAAATCGATATTGGTTTTTTAAAACGTTATTTCACTGCATCAACAACGGCTTTGAAAGCCTCCGGATTGTTCATCGCCAAATCGGCCAGCACCTTGCGGTTCAAATCGATGTTTTTAGCGTTCAACTTACCAATCAATTGCGAATAGGAGATTCCATGCTCGCGGGCACCGGCATTGATACGTTGTATCCACAACGCCCTAAATTCCCGTTTTTTGGTCTTGCGGTCGCGGTAAGCGTACAACAAGCCTTTTTCTACTGTGTTTTTAGCAACGGTATACACCTTGCTGCGTGATCCATAATAGCCTTTGGCCATTTTGAGGATCTTCTTGCGTCTTCTTCTCGACGCTACTGCGTTAACCGAACGTGGCATAATTTTACTTTTTTTGGTAGCAGGCGCCGTGTTTTACAACGGTCTTACAACCCAATACCCGGTTAAATAATAATACTAATTCTTACTACTACTTATGACTTACGACATAAGACTTATTTCCCGATAACCAGCATACGTTTAACGTTGCCCATATCGGCTTCAGACACTAAACCGGTCTGCGTCAGGTTGCGCTTGCGCTTGGTGCTTTTCTTCGTCAGGATGTGACTTTTAAAAGCATGCTTACGGGCAATCTTACCTGTTCCAGTAAGCTTGAAACGCTTTTTTGAACTGGAATTGGTTTTCACTTTTGGCATGATTACTAATTTTTATATCGACTTGTTAGTATTTATTTTTTTGCGGCCGTTTTGGGCGCTACGGTAAGAAACATCCGCTTGCCCTCCAACTTGGGTAGCAACTCCACTTTGCCGTATTCCTCAAGAGCCTGCGCAAAACGCAACAACAGGATCTCTCCCTGCTCTTTGTACACGATGGCACGGCCCTTGAAATGGACGTACGCACGGACCTTCTCCCCAGACTCCAGGAACTTAATGGCATGTTTGAGTTTGAACTCAAAATCATGGTCGTTCGTATTGGGACCAAAGCGAATTTCTTTGATCACCGTTTGTTTGGCGTTGGATTTTATCTCCTTTTGCTTCTTCTTCTGCTCGTAGATAAATTTGCTGTAGTCAATTATCCGGCAGACAGGAGGCACTGCTTTTGGCGATATTTCCACCAAATCCAGCTCCAATTCATCCGCAAACTCCAATGCCTTTCGCGTGGGATATATCCCTTGCTCAATATTATCGCCTACCAATCGTACCTCGGGTACCCTGATGTGTTCATTAATACGATGTTCCGGCTCCTTCTTTCTGAATGGTGGCCTCGGGCCTCTGAATCCTGGTCTTTTTAATGCCAAATGTTCAACTAATTTAAACGGTTATCTCTTTTATTAACTGCTCGCGGAATGCGTCTATGCTCATCGCTCCCAAATCCCCAACACCATGCTTCCTCACAGAAACCGTACGGTCGGCTTCTTCTTTCTCGCCCACAATTAACATGTAGGGGGTCTTCTTCAATTCCGCGTCCCGGATTTTACGTCCAACCTTCTCGTCGCGTAAGTCCAGTAGGCCGCGAATATCGGAATTATTGAGCGATTCTAAAAGTTTTTTCGCATATTCTTCATATTTTTCGGATACTGGAAGAATGATGAATTGTTCTGGCGCCAACCATAATGGAAACTGCCCTGCGCAATGTTCAATCAGCACGGCCACAAAACGTTCCAGCGAACCGAAGGGTGCCCGGTGTATCATCACCGGACGGTGTTTGACATTATCGCTGCCTGTATATTCCAGTTCGAACCGCTCGGGTAAGTTATAGTCTACCTGGATGGTACCCAACTGCCACTTGCGCCCCAGCGCATCCTTCACCATAAAGTCGAGCTTCGGCCCGTAAAATGCGGCTTCACCATATTCTACTACCGTATTCAACCCCTTCTCCGTGGCTGCTTCGATGATATCCTGTTCGGCGCGGTCCCAATTTTCATCCGTGCCGATGTATTTCCCTTTATTTTCGGGGTCGCGCAGGGAGATTTGCGCGGTATAATCTTCAAAACCCAATGCGCCGAACACGTAGAGTACCAAATCGATAACTTTCTTAAACTCATCTTTTACTTGATCAGGGCGACAAAATAAGTGGGCATCATCCTGCGTAAAACCGCGAACACGTGTCAACCCATGCAGTTCGCCGCTTTGCTCATACCGGTACACGGTGCCAAATTCGGCATAGCGGATTGGCAGATCCTTATATGAGCGCGGTTTCGTTTTGTAAATTTCACAATGGTGCGGACAGTTCATCGGTTTCAGTAAGAACTCCTCCCCTTCCTGCGGCGTGTGGATGGGCTGGAATGAATCCGCTCCGTATTTGTCATAATGGCCCGAAGTTACGTACAGGTTCTTGTGCCCGATATGTGGAGTTACTACCGGTTCGTAACCAGCCTTTATTTGTGCCCGCTGTAAAAAATCAATCAGCTTCTGGCGCAGCCGCGCACCCTTGGGTAGCCAAAGCGGCAGCCCCAACCCCACTTTTTCCGAAAAAGCAAACAACTCCAGCTCCCGGCCCAACTTCCGGTGGTCGCGTTTCTTCGCCTCCTCGATCATGTGCAGGTATTCGGCCAATTCGCCGGCTTTTGGAAATGTTACGCCATAAATACGTGTCAATTGTTTACGGCTTTCATCGCCACGCCAATAAGCACCCGCGACGTTGGTGAGCTTCACGGCCTTTATAAAACCCGTATTCGGGATGTGCGGACCCCGGCACAGGTCGGTAAAATTGCCCTGTGTGTAAAACGTGATACTGCCGTCAGGTAAATCCTTGATCAAGTCCAGCTTGTATTCGTCGCCTTTCCTCGTGAAATAATCAACTGCTTCAGCTTTGCTTACGGGCTTCCGCTCGTAAACGGACTTCGTCCGGGCCAGTTCGACCATCTTGTCCTCAATCTGTTTGAAATCGTCGGAAGAGAATTCACGATCGCCAAAGTCGATATCATAATAAAAGCCGGTTTCGATCGCCGGGCCGATACCGAGTTTGATACCGGGATACAACGCTTCCAGCGCCTCCGCCATCAAGTGGGCAGACGAATGCCAGAACGTAGATTTGCCGTCCTTGTCGCTCCAGGTAAGCAGACGCACCGAAGCATCGTGATTAATGGCACGCGATGCATCCCACACTTCGCCGTCAACTTCTGCAGCTAAAACATTGCGGGCCAAACCTTCTGAAATGGATTGTGCGATTTCCATCGCTGACGTTCCCTGCGCATATTGCCGCACGGAACCGTCCGGTAGGGTAATGTTAATCATTTACAAGTATGATTTTGCGTTAATCAAATATTCAACAAACCACAATACAAGTGTGATTATCTGTTCGTGTGCAAAGATAATGAAAGGAAATGATTTATTCGTACCTTTGCATTTCCAAAAAATATGGCACACCAGGTTCCCGAAGACGGCACGTTACTTCCATTGATGGAAGAATTTTACACTATCCAGGGTGAAGGATATCATACAGGCAAAGCGGCTTATTTTATCCGTCTTGGCGGGTGTGATGTAGGTTGTCACTGGTGCGATGTTAAGGAAAGCTGGGATGCTGAACTCCATCCCCTAACCGCCGCAGACAGCATCATCGAGAATGCCCGTAGGCATCCTTCGCAGGCGGTGGTGGTAACGGGCGGTGAGCCATTACTATATAACCTCGATTATCTTACCCGTGGGCTGCAGGCAGCGGGCATCCAAACGTTCATCGAAACCTCCGGGGCTTATCCGCTAAGCGGCTATTGGGACTGGGTATGCCTCTCGCCCAAAAAGTTTAAATCGCCCCTACCTGACGTGATCGCGGCGGCCGGAGAACTGAAAGTCATTGTATTCAACAAGAGCGATTTCACATGGGCAGAAAAGCACGCTGCGCTTGTGCCAGCTACCTGTCGGCTGTACCTCCAGCCAGAATGGTCAAAAGCGCAGGAGATGACTCCGCTTATCGTTGATTACGTGATGCAGCACCCGAAGTGGGAGATTTCGTTGCAAACGCATAAATACCTGAACATTCCGTAATCCTTGCGGCGTTAATCTGAAATATAATACTTACCTTCGTAGCTGTAGCACCAATTATCTAAATGATGCCAGCGCACACAGAACATATCATTACGGCATTGGTTACCGGCATGCTGCCGTTTACACAAGCCCTCTTGGCTCAGCTGGTTTTTGCACAATACTAACAACAAGTCCATTCCTATCCTGTTGTATTAATGGCCGGGCGGTTTCGCCGGGACCTGTTGCGTTGTCAATTATTAATTATTCAAAAATGCCAATATATCACACTTTAGGGAAAATCCCTGCAAAACGCCATACCGTATTCCGCAAGCCGGATGGCGGCCTGTATGCGGAGGAATTGGTATCCACACACGGTTTCTCCAGCACCTACTCGCTGGTATACCATTGCCACCCGCCTACGCTCGTAAAGCAGATTAGCGAACCGTATTCGGCACAGCCGAAGGTGGCACGTGAGAAACACCTGAAGCATACCAGCCTCAAGGGATTCGATATTGCGCCAGCCGACGATTTTCTGGATAGCCGCAAGCCTGTGCTCATAAACCGCGATCTGCATATCTCTCTGGCGGCACCAAGAAACTCGATGACCGATTATTTTTATAAAAACAGCCAGGCCGATGAGATCATCTTTATACATGAAGGAAGCGGCGTGTTGAAAACCGGATATGGACAAATCGTGTTTGAATATGGCGATTACCTGCTGATACCAAGGGGGGTAATCTACCAGCTGCATTTCGATACTCCGAAGAACCGGCTATTCATCGTGGAATCATTCAGTCCGGTGCGCACTCCGAAACGATACCGGAACGAACATGGCCAATTGATGGAGCACTCGCCGTTTTGCGAACGCGACATGAAACTGCCCCGCGACCTGGAAACACACGACGAAGCGGGCGATTTCAACATCGTGATAAAAAAGGAAGGGCTGATGTACCCGTATACCTATGGCACACATCCATTCGACTTCGTAGGTTGGGATGGCTATCATTTCCCGTGGGGATTTTCCATACACAATTTTGAGCCCATCACCGGGCGGCTGCACCAACCGCCACCCGTACACCAGACTTTTGAGGCTGACCACTTCGTGCTATGCAGCTTCTGCCCGCGGATGTACGACTACCACCCGCAATCCATACCCGCACCATACAATCACAGCAACGTAGACTCGGACGAGGTGCTGTACTACGTAGATGGTGATTTCATGAGCCGCAAAAGTGTGGAACGCGGTCAGATAACACTTCACCCTGGCGGCATACCCCATGGTCCGCACCCAGGAACCGTGGAAAAGAGTATCGGACAAACGAAAACAGATGAACTGGCGGTGATGATTGACCCGTTCCGGCCGCTTATGCTTACTGAAGAGGCATTGGAAATTGAAGACAGAAATTATTATAAATCCTGGCAAACCGATTAACGGAAGGCAGCGCAATCAGATAGCGCGGTTTATTAGTACGAATTGCTAAGTATTCAATTATGGAAACATTAACATTTGCAGAGAAAATAGCGAAGGCGGGCGACTTCCTGCCGATCAACGGCACCGATTTCATTGAACTGTACGTAGGCAATGCCAAACAGGCTGCCCATTACTACCAAACGGCCTTCGGGTTTCAGCCAGAGGCGTACGCGGGTCCCGAAACAGGCGTACGCGATCGCGCCTCGTACGTGCTTCGGCAACAAAAAATACGGCTCGTGCTCACTTCGGCACTGCACTCGGATCACCCTATCAGCGAACACGTGAAAAAACACGGCGATGGCGTGAAAATACTGGCGCTGTGGGTAGACGATGCCTATAAATCATTCGAAGAAACCACCAAACGCGGTGCTAAAAGCTACCAGGAGCCACAAACGCTGACGGACGACAGCGGCGAACTCCGCACCGCCGGCATCTACACTTACGGTGAGACGGTTCACCTTTTTGTGGAACGAAAGAATTACAACGGTGTTTTCATGCCCGGATATATCCGATGGGACCCAGTGCATAAGCCCGAAGAAACCGGATTGTTATATATAGACCATTGCGTGGGCAACGTGGACTGGAACCGTATGAACGAGACCGTGAAATGGTATCAGGAGGTCATGGGATTCGTAAACATCCTTTCGTTCGACGACAAGCAGATCAACACGGAATATTCCGCGCTGATGAGCAAGGTGATGAGCAACGGGAATGGCTATGTGAAATTCCCGATAAATGAGCCCGCCGAAGGAACCAAAAAATCGCAAATCGAAGAGTATCTGGAGTTTTATGAGGGCGAGGGAGTCCAACATGCAGCACTGGCCACCAATGACATTATACGTACTGTGAAACGCTTGCGCGAGCGCGGTGTTGAATTCCTCAGCACACCGCCAGAAGCGTATTACGAAATGTTACCGTCCCGGGTCGGCGCGATAGACGAAGAAATAAAGGCTATCCAGGAGTTGGGCATTCTGGTCGATCGCGACGAGGAAGGTTACCTGCTGCAAATATTTACAAAACCCATACAGGACCGACCGACGCTGTTTTTCGAAATTATTCAGCGTAAAGGTGCCCAAAGCTTCGGTGCCGGCAACTTCAAAGCGCTCTTCGAAGCGATTGAACGTGAACAGGAACGAAGGGGTAATTTGTAGCAAATATGTTGCAATTCGATTTCTTTTTGGAACATTTTTTGACCTTTCATCTTAAAACAGTAAGTTTGCTTATCGCAGATACGGCGATATCCATACTAGAACAAAAACTAAAAGAAAAACAATGATGAAGAAAATCGCTACAATATGCGTTGCATTGGTCGCTTTTGTTTGCACCACTGCATTGGCACAACAAAACAGCAAGGCGGAATTCAAGTTTGACAAGGAAACCCACGACTTTGGCAAAATCCCTCAAGGAAAGCCAGTAAGACATGAATTTACATTTGAAAATGTGGGTACAGAACCCATCATTATCGCCGAAGTGAAGCCGTCTTGCGGCTGTTCGGTGGCTGAGTTTACCAAAACCCCGGTTAAACCCGGCGAAAAAGGCAAGATATCAGTAACCTTTAATGCTGCTGCAAAACAGCCCTTTACCAAAAACTTCACCGTACGGTCCAATACGAAGACCCCGGTAAAAACCCTCTACATCAAAGGGGAAGTAACGGGCTAATTAACTACACGCTTCAAAACAAAAAAGCCGCTATAATAAGCGGTTTTTTTGTTGTATTAAGTCAAAAGCTATCCGTAATATTGCATCCTAAATTATTGTAGTATGCCATCAATATCCGTAAAAGGCATTGAAATGCCTGCCTCGCCCATTCGTAAACTTACACCCTTTGCCGATGAGGCCAAGGCCCGAGGAAAACAGGTATATCACCTGAACATCGGCCAGCCCGATATTGAAACCCCGCAGGGTATGCTCGATGCTATCCGTAGCATTGATTTCAAGGTATGGGCGTATACCCCATCGGAAGGGACGGCGGCTTACCGGAATAAGTTGAGCGGATATTATAATAACCTGGGATACGACATTACCCCCAATCATATTTTGGTAACCAACGGCGGATCGGAAGCCATCACCATTGCTATGCAGTCATGTATCAATCCAGGCGAGGAAATTATCATTCCCGAGCCATTCTATGCCAACTACAATGGATTTGCACGCTCGGCCGGCATCATCGTGAAGCCCATCCTTTCGTATATCGACAATGGATTTGCACTACCTCCTATCGCGGAGTTTGAAAAGGTTATCACTGAAAAAACACGCGCCATTGCCATTTGCAGTCCGAACAACCCGACGGGATACCTCTACTCACGTGAAGAACTGGAAGCGCTGCGCGATCTTTGCATCAGGCATGATCTTTTTCTCCTGGCCGACGAAGCTTACCGCGAATTTTGCTACGATGGCCGTGAATTTGTGTCGCCCATGCACCTGGAGGGTCTGGAGCAGCATGCCGTAATACTGGATACCGTAAGCAAACGGTACAGCGCCTGCGGTGCACGGTTGGGCTGCATGATTACAAAAAACCAGGAGCTTTGGCAGACAGCGCTTAAATTTGCCCAGGCCCGCCTCAGCCCACCTGCGGTGGCCCAAATCGCTGCTGAAGCCGCTGTGGATACGCCACAAAGCTATTTCGATGCTGTGAAACGGGAATATGAAGCCAGAAGAGACGCCCTGGTTGCCGGGCTAAACCACATCGAAGGTGTATATTGCCCCAATCCCGGCGGTGCATTTTACGTATTGGCCCGACTACCTATAGATGATGCTGACCGGTTTTGCCAATGGATGCTGGAGCACTTCACTTACGAAAACCAAACGGTAATGATGGCGCCCGCGAGCGGTTTTTACAGCACGCCGCAAGCCGGCAAAGATGAGGTTCGATTAGCGTATGTATTGAATATAGGCGATTTGAAGAAATCACTCACGTGTCTTGAAAAAGGCTTGGCCGCTTACCCCGGTCGTCGTTAATTTTGGTCCTGCCGCGTAAGCCGATCGAGCACAAATTGTAACTGCTCGTCTTCATTGAGATCTGTATTATCCAATATAACCGCGTTTTCCGCGCGTACCAGCGGGCTTTCGACACGCGTAGTGTCGATGTAGTCGCGGTGTGCCAGGTTTTCAAAAACTTCTTCCAGCGTGATGTCGTCGCCTTTACCTTTCAATTCGAGGTAGCGGCGTTCGGCGCGCACCTTCGGATCGGCCGTCATGAAGATTTTCAGATGCGCATCGGGAAAAACGGTGGTGCCGATATCACGGCCATCCATCACAATGTTCTTGTTTCTACCCATCCGCTGCTGCTGAGCCACCATCGCCTCACGGACGGCCTTAATCGCACTTACTTCACTCACGTAATCGGAAACCGGCATTTGCCGGATTTCATCAGACACGTCTTCCCCATTCAACGAAATACGGGTCTTCCCAGGTTCAATATGGAAATCGATATGAATGCGGTCTAACGCAGCAGTCACCTTTTCTTCATCCGCTATCGGCACGGCATGCCTGATAAAGTAAAGTGTAACCGCACGGTACATGGCGCCGCTATCGATGTAAAGGTAGTGCAATGTTTCGGCCAATGCTTTGGCAAGCGTACTTTTCCCACAGGAGGAATAACCATCTATTGCAATGATTTTATTTGTCAAGGCCATGTAATCAGTTTTGCCCCCCGATAAGCACGCCGGGCTTATTCAAGACCGGAATCTTAATCAGGTTATCATCGATAATGCTTTCTGGCAGAAAAATATACTTCTTGTCATAAATGGTACCATCGATATAATAACTTAGCCAATACTCATTGGTGAGTCCAAACACTTGTTCGTCAATGGCCTCAATCCTGGCGTAGTCATGCGGATCGATATCGCCGATAAAATGCCGTAATATCGAGGTCTTTACTTCCTTCTCGTCATTGATCCCATAGCCTTTGGAACTGACCATCACGTTGCTGATCGGTTCGCTTTTCTCATTGATCAGATACACATTCCACGTTTTGCCGGTAGGTGCCTCACCTTCCAGTACAACGGCTATGGAAATATCTTCGACGATATTCTGGGGTAAATCCTTTTTCACCTGTTTATTTTTTGTTTCTCAATTGCCAGATGGAGCCTTTGATGATTAAGATAATCATTGCCCTGTGTGCTTAATGATTATTTTAATCATGTCGGGTTCATTTTTTTCCGCGGGCTTTCTTTTTAGGCTTTTTATCATCTTCTGCTGCCCATTTGACAACGTCTTCATAGGTAATGTCATTTACTTCTGTCCCCTTGGGAATTTTGATATTCTGTTTCCCGAAGCGTATAAATGGACCCCAGCGCCCGTTTTCTATACGGGCATCGGCGTTTTCCTCAAAAACCTTGATAATTTTCTCTTTGTCTTTCTGGCGCTTATCCCTGATGATCTCTATAGCCGATTCGGTAGTGACATCGAGCGGGTCCAACCCTTTCGGCAACGAGAAAAATGCGTTGTTGTGCCGGATATAAGGACCGAACCGCCCTACGGCAACAGTCATTTCTTTACCTTCAAATTCACCCACTTTCTTGGGTAGCTTAAACAGATCGAGTGCCTCCTCAAAAGTAATGGTCTCAATCATCTGTCCAGGCCGCAGGCTGGCGTAGCGGGGCTTTTCCTCGTCGTCGGCGGATCCGATCTGTACCATGGGCCCAAACCGCCCAATACGCACGCTTACCCGCTTTCCGGTACCCGGTTCCTCACCCAGCTCACGTTCGTTTGTAGCCCGATCTGCGTGTTTGGTCGTGGTCTCTACTTCTTGATGAAAAGGACCATAGAAGCTGTGCAGCATCGCCGTCCACTCCTTCATCCCCTGAGCAATCTCGTCAAACTCCTTTTCTACTTTGGCGGTGAAGTTGAAGTCCACGATGCCATTAAAATGCTCAACCAGAAAATCATTGACCACGACACCAATATCCGTGGGAAATAACTTCGATTTCTCAGCGCCTGTTATTTCGGTTTTGACTTGAGATGATATTGTACCGCTCCCCAATTCCACGACCCGGTAATCACGGGGTTTTCCGTCACGGCTTTCCTTGACCACATATCCCCGGTTTTGAATGGTGGAAATCGTTGGTGCGTAGGTAGACGGCCGGCCAATTCCCAATTCTTCCAGTTTCTTGACCAGGCTTGCCTCGGTATAGCGTGCTGGTGGGCGGGAAAAACGTTCGGTTGCCGACATCTGTTTTAGTTGTACTTGCTGTCCGTTAGTCAACGGCGGCAATAGTGCATTATCGGTGTCGTTATCAAGATTCGGCTCATGTTCATCATCCGTCGATTCGAAATAGACCTTCAGAAAACCGTCAAACCGCATCACTTCGCCATTCGCCACCAACTCTTCTTCGCGCGTGGATACGCCAATTTTTGCCGTGGTCTTCTCAAATTCCGCTTCGCTCATCTGCGAAGCGATGGCGCGTTTCCATATGAGCTCATACAACCTCCGTTCAGCGTTGTCACCTCCGATAGTATGTTGATCAAAGTATGTTGGCCGGATGGCTTCGTGTGCCTCCTGGGCGCCTGCAGATTTGGTGCGATACTGGCGACGCTTATGGTACTTGTCGCCATAAGCTGATCTTATTTCCTGTTCGGCACCTTGCAGGGCCGTATCACTCAGGTTTACCGAGTCGGTACGCATATAGGTGATGCGACCTGCTTCATAAAGCCGCTGCGCAACAGCCATGGTACGTGCTACTGAAAATCCAAGTTTCCGACTGGCTTCCTGTTGCAATGTAGACGTGGTAAACGGCGCCGCCGGACTGCGTTTTGAGGGTTTCGTTTCCAAACTATTGACCACAAAATCTGCCTGAATGCAGTCCGTAAGGAAACGTTCTGCCCCAGCGACATCACTAAAGCGCTTAGGCAACTCCGCCTTAAACAATTCCTTCGGGTTATCGGTATGGAAAATAGCGACAATTCTGAAAGCCGCCTCCGCCGTGAAGCGGTTGATCTCCCGTTCGCGGTCTACAATCAGTCGGACAGCTACGGATTGTACACGCCCCGCCGACAAGGATGGTTTTACCTTCTTCCACAATACCGGCGAAAGTTCGAAACCTACGAGGCGATCGAGCACACGCCGGGCTTGCTGCGCATTGACCAGATTGAAGTCTATGCTACGCGGGGTTTCAATAGCCTGCAGGATGGCCGGTTTGGTAATCTCATGAAATACAATACGCTTGGTCTTTTCGTCATCGAGGCCGAGTGTCTCGTAAAGGTGCCACGAAATAGCCTCTCCTTCCCGATCCTCATCCGACGCCAGCCATACGGTTTCCGCAGCTTTAGCTAATTTCTTTAACTCGCTGACTACAGCCTTTTTTTCAGCAGGAACTTCATAACGTTGTGTAAAATTATTTGATGTATCGATTGCGTCGTCGGTTTTCACCAAATCGCGGATATGACCATAGCTCGATTTGACTAGGAAATCCTTACCAAGGTAACCTTCTATTGTTTTTGCTTTCGCAGGTGACTCTACAATCAGTAAATTCTTTGCCATTGATTTTTTCGGATTTCTGCAAATAAAGGGATTTATTCAGGGAATGGCAAATCAAAAAAATATGTCCAACAGGAAAAAACAGGCGAACACGACAGATGCGATACCGTTGGTTGTCATGAACGCCCGGTCTACCCTACTCAGGTCACTTGGGCTGACAATACGATGCTGATACACAAGCAACGCACAGTAAAAGACCACGCCTAGGATATAAAACCAACCCAATGGAATGAAATACATGGGCAAGAAGACAAAGATGGCGGACAGCACATGGAATACCCCCGAGACACGAAGTGCGGTGCGCTTACCAAGCCAAACGGGAATGGAACTGAGCCGGTGTTCGCGGTCAAACGCTTCGTCCTGCAACGCGTAGATGATATCGAAACCGGCCACCCAAAACAGCACAGCACATGCGTAAAATACAGGTACAACATGGAAGGTGCCGGTGACCACAAGGTAGGCGCCAAGGGGCGCAAGACCAAGCCCAAGTCCAAGGATAACATGACATAGTGGTGTAAACCGCTTGGTGTAACTGTAACCCAATATTACCGCAAGCGCAACCGGCGATAAGTAAAAGCAAATCGGATTGATAAACCAGGTGGCTGCCACAAACAGGACTACATTCGCAATAGTAAAGCCCAATGCTTGCGAAGCACCGATACGGCCGGCGGGAATATCGCGCATAGCGGTACGTGGATTAGCTGCGTCAATATGGCGATCGAGATAGCGATTAAACGCCATGGCCGCATTGCGGGCGAAAACCATGCAGGCTAACATCAACAGTAGCTTCAACCAGTTAAAATCGGCTGTTGTGGTGTGGACAGCGAGAAAAAAACCGATAAAAGCGAAAGGAAGAGCAAAAACACTATGGGCAAAAAGGACGAGGGAAAAGTATTTCTTCATTTGTAATCTAATAAACGCAGTCAGCGATCCGTAGTATCAGGCGGCCGGAAATTCGTATTAATCTCATCAATAGCAGCCAAGAGCTCCTCACTGCCAGCCCGGGTAGCTGCCGACGTGAGGAAATGTGCCGGTGTTTCGTCAAACCATTCAAGCAGTGCCCGATGGAACCGATCCACATTAGCATTGGCCTTACTGAGCGACAACTTGTCTGCCTTGGTGAAGACCAACAAAAAGGGTATGCCGTTTTCGCCGAGCCAGCAGCAGAAATCCAGATCATTTTTTTGCGGCTCATGGCGACTGTCGATCAGCACAAAAACACACTGCAGGTTTTCCCGGACAGTGAGATACCGCCGGATGAATTTTTCCCAAGCCGCGCGATTGGTCTTAGCGGTCTTCGCAAAGCCGTACCCCGGCAAATCCACCAGATACCACGCGTCGTTGATCAAAAAATGATTGATAAGCTGAGTTTTGCCCGGGGTTTGCGAGGTCTTGGCCAATTGGCGGTTGCCCGTGAGCGCGTTGATAAGCGATGACTTTCCTACATTGGATCTGCCGATGAACGCGTATTCCGGCAGGTCGGCTGGGGGCAATTGGTCCACACGGGTATTGCTCGTTATAAATATCGCTTTTTTCACCACCATGGTGCAAACTTAGGTAAATTCTGCCATATAAAACCAGTCGTTCATGGTAAGCCATTAACGGATTATTAGCATACCCCGTTTGCATTTTAATGTTGGTCAGTCCGTCAAAATATGTAAATTAGCCAAACATTCAAGTACAGTTACCAGATATCCACATGAGACGTATACACCTGTTAACGCTTTTGTTAGTAATGAGTTCGATAACTTTTGGCCAAACACGGTATGCAATGGTCATCCACGGTGGCGCAGGAACGATTTTAAAAGAAAACATGACTCCTGAGCGCGAACAGGCATTTAAGGAAGCGCTTTCGGCGGCACTCCGTGCCGGATACGCCAAATTAAAGACTGGCGGCAACAGTTTAGATGCCGTGGAAGCAGCCATCCTCGTGATGGAAGACAATCCGCTATTCAATGCCGGAAAGGGTGCCGTATTTACCCATGAGGGAAAAAATGAAATGGATGCTGCCATCATGTGGGGGCCAACGCAAGCGGCCGGTGCTGTAGCGGGCGTGACCAACGTCCGGAATCCCATCAAGGCCGCCCGGGCGGTCATGGAGCAATCCGAACATGTGATGCTTTCGGGACGGGGTGCAGAAACCTTCGCTGAGGCCCGCGGGCTTGATCTGGTTTCCCCGGATTATTTCCGCACCGAGACACGGTGGCAGGGACTGCGGCGGGCATTGCAGCAAGATTCATTAAAAACAACGCTTGACCATGATGACGACAACTCCCAGTCGAGCACTAATAAACACAACGACGATAAATACGGCACCGTTGGTGCTGTGGCACTGGACAGTGAGGGCCGCCTGGCCGCGGCCACCTCTACTGGGGGGATGACCAACAAGCGGCACGGACGTATCGGCGATGCGCCCATTATCGGTGCTGGCACTTATGCCAATGAACAGGTCGCCGTTTCGTGTACGGGATGGGGTGAATTTTTCATTCGCGGGATAGCAGCCTATGATGTTGCCGCCCGGATGGCCTATAGCGGTATGCCGGTGGCCGAAGCGGCCGCGACCGTTATTGCTAACATAGGTGCGATGGGTGGTGATGGTGGCTTGATCGCGCTAGACAGCGATGGAAACATGGCCATGCCCTTCAACACCGCCGGGATGTACCGCGGTGCCATCACGGAATCGGGCGAAATCGAACTGGCGATCTACAAATGATGGTACAACTACAACGCCCCGGCGCCGGGTTTATGTGCTGCTTGCTGGCGGCGGTACTTTCATTCAGTGGGTGTCTCACACGGAAGAATGCGTTACCCCCCGGCCAACCCGAGGCAACCAACACACGCAAACGCGCACCGAAAGGATCAATCCTCACAGACGCTTCATCATCGCCGAAAGATGTGCGAACAGGAAAGCAGTTACTCGATGGCTATGCAACGGTATTGGGCGTCTCTCCCCACGAATTGCAACGCCCCGAACTATATGGCTTTATCGATGACTGGATGGGTGTACCACACCGCACCGGCGGAAGCGACCACCGGGGACTGGACTGTTCGGCTTTTGTTGGGTTGGTGATGCGAGAGGTGTATGACAAGGGTGTGCCGCGGGCATCAAAGGATATGGCCGAACACGTCAAACGGAAGTATGAACGCCAATTAAAGGAAGGCGACCTTGTATTCTTCTCGTTCGGCCGGCGGAACATCGACCATGTAGGGATTTACCTGCACAATCATAAATTCGTGCATGTATCGACCAGCAAAGGGGTCATCATCAGTGACCTTCGCGACCCATGGTATTATAAATATTTTACCCGCGCAGGAACTGTCCAATAAGGTGGCTAGCGGCCATCCCCGTTTTGAAAGCTCCGCTGCTTTCGTTAGTTTAGCCAACACAAGTAAACATTAACTACCGAGTCATGAATAAATTATTGAGTATTGCAATAGCGGCTTTAATTGCCACAGCCTGTCAACAAACACAAAAACAAACGGAGACACCCGAAGCTGATCCCAATGCCATTACCTGCGATGGCATCGGACCGGTGAAAATGGCTTATTCTTATGCTGCGCTCGATAGCGCTATCGGCAGCAACAAGCTGGAAAACGGAACGGAGGAAATAGATGGCCAAACAGTACATATTACTAAGGTGTTTCCGAATGAGGCAGAGGAGATTACCGTTTATTGGGCCGACAGCCAGGAGCCGTTTAATACCATCACCAAAATCGCCATAGCGAATAATTTCGGCCCTTATCAAACTGCCGACGGATTGCGTGTTGGATCTACATTGGATGAAGTGAAAGCGTTGAATAACTTCATGCCCGTAACGATGACCAATTTCTACAACAGCCTGGATGGATTTGCGACGATACGCAGCTTCAACGGCGGCGATATCGAAACCAATTATCCTTGCATCGGTGGCAAACTGGATATTGTGAAGCAACGGGGCGTTGACGTGCGGACATTGGATGAGATTAAACCCGAAGTAGCGTTACAATCATCCCATAAACTTTTTAACTCAATTGATGTGGAAGTAGTGGAGATAAGCATTTCAGCGCAATAATTCCTAATTTATATACCGATTACCCGTGCCACATTATCCTTCAACTTGGTTACGTCGGTTTTCAATCCACCGTACAGCGACAATACGTTAACCGGACGCTGCTGAATATGTCGGAAATTATGAAGCCATCCCGTTTCGATAAACAGGAAAAAACCACCAATCTGATAGTCAGCGCCCGCACCCCCGCGTAACGTGGGCGTAAGATGCGTTGAAGTTTCGATAGTTACCTTACTAGCTGGCGAAGATACGGCTGCCCGGGGTTCTACCACAACGCCCGCGCCCGGCCCGGCAAAGGCGTACACGTTAAGCTTACCCAACTGCTTGCGGATGCCTCCAGCCAAATTAAGGATGTAGAAGTTACTGCGCCCCCGGTCCAAATCATAGGGATATCCGGAGTCAGATACCTGCTGGTTGTAACGGAACGTAAGGAAATCGATCGAAGGATAGAGAAAATAATGCCTATTGGCCAGCGAAATATCCAAGCCCAAGCTGTTGGAAAATTTAGCTTGTAACACATCATTTGTTTCGCCTAATGCGAACCCCCACCCCATCCCGCTGGTTACATAGATTTTACGGTGATGGAGTGAATCCGTCGCTGATTGAGCCACGGCATAACCGATGGCCAACAAAAACCAAATAAGCAAGTAATATTTCCGCATCATTTTCATTTCAGCCTGACACTAAAACAGGAACCGGCGCAAAAGGTTTTCGACCGTTAGAGATATCCCTTGCTTTGTGGCCCATGATTAAATAGCAAATCGACGATACTTAGATCTGCGATGAAGCCGTGCCTGGAAGCAAATACCTGATAGTATGGTTTGCTGCTTTTTGCCAGCGGATTGAGAGGCGGGCTTTTGGGATGGATAACCTGCCTGAAGTCGGTCGCCCGTGGATAATCTTTGCGATAATCCGTGGTATGCCCTACCACCTTTTCTATTTTTAACAACCGGAGCAGTAACCCAAATTGAGCTTCATTGAAATCGAATAACCAATCGAAACGTTGCTGATAAAACGGAGCAAAATCATCTTCATAATATTCGAAATAAGCGGAACTGCGGTAGGCTGTTTGTATACTGGCCCAATGCAGGCGCTGCCAATCAGCTTCATAGCTAATCCGAACGTCCTTCATGGCCGTGTGGTTCTTGCTGCCATGCTGTACCGGTATGATCAGATCGAGCTTGCCGTTGGCCGAATAAATAGATGCACGGTTACGGTAGGTCTGCTTTGGATAATGCTCATACCGTTCGAGTTGTATCGGCGATTGGGAGGCGTGGAGTACACTGAAGTATGAAATCGGAGGTAAATAACAAACGGGTAAAATAAGGGAATTGTCCATCTATCGCAGGAAAAATAAGTTTGCGCGGTAAAAATAGGATATTTCCGCTTTAAAATAGCATGCAGCAACTGCTAAGCGAATCGTATTGCATATAAACGTAACTTTATCTAAGTTTGCGGCTTCGTACACCTTTAAATGGCCAACATGCGAAACGCTTCCATCTTGTCCTTCTTTATTTACCTGTTTTCCCTGCTGCCGTTCCGGGTGCTCTATGTATTATCTGATTTGGTTTATGTTGTCCTATACCATATCATTGGCTATCGAAAAGCCGTTGTTTTCAATAACCTGAAGAACGCCTTTCCCGAAAAAAGCGAGGAAGAACGGCGACGGATTGCACGGAAATTCTACCGCTTCCTCCCCGACCTGCTGGTGGAGGCGGTTAAGATGCGTAGTATTTCGGCTAACGACGTAAATAAGCGGATGCTGATGTATCAGACCGAGGAACTGGAACGTCACTTTAGGTCAGGAAAGGGCATCATTGCCGTTACAGCACATTACGGAAATTGGGAACTTGGTATACATCGTATAAGCCTATTTACGGAACACCCGGCGCTGATTATCTACAAACCCTTGCACAACAAAGCGTTTGATTCGATCTATAATGGTATCCGAAGCCGCTTCGGTGCCCTCATGGTCCCCATGAAACTGACCTTACGGAAAATTATCGCATACCGGCATCAGCCACACATTAGCGTATTTGTAGCCGATCAGACACCGGGTCGCAGCGATTCACACTATTCCATTAATTTCCTCAACCAGAAGACATCGGTATACACGGGCGTGGAGAAGATTGCCCGGGCAACCGGGTTTCCCGTTGTTTTTTGCCACATCGATCGCGTAAAACGGGGGCACTATTGCTGTACGTTCACGACATTGGTCGAGGACCCCGCCACGATTCGGGAACACGGCATTACCGATATCCATAATAAATTCACGGAAGACATCATTCGCCGCAAACCTGAACTGTGGTTGTGGTCGCACCGCCGTTGGAAAAGGAAAGCCACATCATGAACCATTACCCGAAAGTAGCCATCGTCATATTAAACTGGAATGGAAGGTTCTTTCTTGAAAAATTCCTGCCGTCGGTTTATAACAGTGACTATCCCAACATCGAGTTTATCGTTGGCGATAATGGTTCAACCGACGACTCGGTTGAATTTGTCCGTACCGTCTACCCTACCATCCGCATCGTACAGAACGATTTTAACCTCGGATTTGCCGGGGGATACAACCAAGTACTGAAGACGGTAAAAGCCGATTACTTTGTGCTGCTTAACTCAGACGTAGAAGTGCCACCCAATTGGATTACCCCTGTAATTGAAATGCTGGAAAGTAATCCCGATATGGCAGTTGCCCAACCAAAGATACGATCGTATTATCACCGTGACCATTTTGAGCATGCCGGCGCGGCCGGAGGGTTTATCGATGGTTACGGCTTTCCATTCTGCCGGGGTCGCATGCTGCATATACTGGAAAAAGACGATGGCCAATACAATCATCCCTGCGATGTCTTTTGGGCCAGTGGGGCGGCGTTTTTCATCAAACAACAACATTGGGAACTTTCCGGAGGGTTTGACGCAGACTTTTTTGCACACATGGAGGAAGTAGACTTGTGCTGGCGCCTGCAACAAGCTGGTTACCGGATCGGGTGCTGCCCCCAATCGGTGGTTTACCATGTGGGTGGTGGTACTTTAGCGACCAGTAATCCACAGAAAACGTACCTCAACTTCCGCAATAACTTGTTTATGCTCCAAAAGAACCTGCCTTTCTTACAGGCATGGTGGGTTATCTCGGCACGTATGTGGATTGACCTGGCTGCGCTGATACATTTTATGATCGTTGGCAAGTTCCGCGATGCCTGGGCAATCAGCAGGGCACACCAACGGTTCTTCCTCGATATATTCAAAACGGCCCGTAAACGGAATCGCAATGGCAAACCGGGGAGACTCCGCGGTTTCTATCGCGGGAGTTTTATCTGGGCATTCTATGTTCATGGTAAACATACATTCAGCAAACTCAACCCCCGACGTTTTTTGTAAAATACCGGCTACACACCAACTTTTTGAACGAATAGTTGTTACCTTAGAAGTGGAATTGATTACGATAACCAACATAGTGAACCCATGAAACATATCATCATTTTATTTGCCGCAGGTGCGACCTCCCTCACTGTTAACGCACACCAATCGGACGCCCTGGCCGGGGCATGGCATACCCAACAGGGCGATATCCAGCAAACGGCAGTTTTTGTAGACGGCTATATGTCGCACAGTGTATTTGATGTAAATAACAAAAAGTTCGTTTCCACAAGAGGCGGCACCTATGTTGTCGAGAACGGCAAACTTACGGTTACCTGGCAATATGATACCGAAAAGGCAGCTAATGACCAACCCAATGATACCTGGGTGGGCACGAGCAGCACATTCGATATCAATACCGGGAGTCAATTAACCACTGATCTTTCGGGCAGCAGCACCTCGTGGAACCGTATCGATGCCAATGAGGGGCCGATGGCCGGCGTGTGGCGCATCACCGGCAGGAAGCAAGGCGAAGACATCGGCCAGATGCCGCTCCGCGACCGGAGAACCCTAAAAATATTAAGCGGGACGCGGTTCCAATGGGTGGCCATTAACATTAAAACCGGTGAATTTTCAGGTACCGGTGGCGGCTCATACACCTTCGAGAATGGAAAATACACCGAAAACATCGAGTTTTTCTCGCGCGATAACGATCGCGTCGGCGCATCACTTTCGTTCGATGGAAAAATCGAGGACGGTTCCTGGCACCACTCCGGCCTGAGCTCGACTGGCAACCCCATTTTTGAAATCTGGGATAAGCTGGAAGAGTAAATCCATAAAATTCGTATTTTAGCTGCCATGTCACCAGCAGAAGCAGCTATCCGTATCGAAGAGCTTACGAGGGAACTCAACGAATACAACTACCAATACTATGTATTGGCCAATCCATCCATTTCCGACTACGATTTCGATCAGCGTCTCAAGGAACTGGAGGAATTGGAGCGGCTGTTCCCACAACTCCAGGATCCCGATTCACCTACCCAAAAGGTAGGTGGTGATATTACGCAGCGCTTCCAGACCGTACGCCATCGCTGGCCAATGCTCTCGCTGAGCAATACCTACAGCGAACAGGAACTGCGTGATTTTGACCAACGAGTGCGCAAGGCCATCGGTAACGACTTCCAATACGTATGCGAGCTCAAGTTTGACGGCCTGTCCATCAGTCTCACCTACGAAGGCGGCTTGCTCAAACGGGCGGTTACCCGGGGCGACGGTGTGCAAGGAGATGAGGTGACGGCCAACGCACGTACCATCAAGAAGATTCCGAATAAGCTGCGGACGAACGGCTATCCTGAAGTATTCGAAATAAGGGGTGAAATTTTTATGCACCGACCGGCATTTCAGCGGCTCAACAATGAGCGGATAGAAAATGGTGAAATGGCTTATGCCAATCCCCGCAATTTTGCTGCCGGGACCGTAAAACTACAGGACTCGGCAGAGGTAGCCCGCCGCCCATTAGATTGTTTTCTCTATTTCCTTTACTGTGATGATCGCAACCGCCTTTTTAATACCCATTGGGACAGCTTGGAAGCGGTAAAATCTTGGGGATTCCACGTGTGTGAACACACCGCGTTGTGCACCAACATTGACGAGGTATTGGCGTTCACTGCCAAATGGGATAAAGAACGTTACAACCTCAGCTACGATATTGATGGTATTGTCATTAAGGTAAACGACTACGGACAACAGGAAGAGCTCGGGTTTACAGCCAAATCGCCCCGATGGGCGATCTCCTATAAATACAAAGCTGAACAGGTGGAAACCGAATTCCAATCGGTGAGTTACCAGGTCGGCCGCACCGGAGCGGTGACACCTGTAGCCAACCTGAAACCGGTATTGCTGGCCGGCACCACGGTAAAACGGGCAAGCCTGCACAACGCCAACGAAATTGAACGGCTTGATTTGCGGGTTGGTGATACCGTATTTGTGGAAAAAGGCGGCGAAATTATTCCCAAGGTTATGGGAGTTAACCTGTTGAAACGGGCGGCAGATGCACAACCCATTCTATACCCTGTGGAATGCCCGGAATGCGGTACGCCATTGATCCGCAGGGAAGGCGAAGCCGTGCACTATTGCCCGAATGACGAAGGATGCCCCCCGCAAATCGTGGGTCGCATGCAGCATTTTATCGGGCGGAAAGCAATGGATATCGAAGGCATGGGCGATGAAACGGTCGATACGTTCTTCAGACAGGGCCTGCTTCGCGACATCACCGACATTTACCTACTTAAAGACAAGCAGGATACGCTGAAGCAATTGGACAGGTTCGGACAGAAATCCATTGATAATATGATCGTCGGCATCGAAAAATCGAAGGAAAAACCGTTTGAGAAGGTACTTTTTGCGCTGGGCATCCGTTACGTAGGCGAAACCATCGCAAAAAAATTGGTGGCCCATTTCAAAACCATTGATAACCTCGCTACAGCAACCAAAGAAGATATCGCATCAGTTTACGAAATCGGTGAACGGATAGCGGAAAGCGTAACGGATTATTTTGCCAATGACATCCACCGCGAACAAATCGAACGACTGAAACAACATGGTCTCCAACTCACCGCCCGGGAAAAGGTCGTGGAGCGTCTTGGCGATTCGTTATTGGGCAAAACATTTGTCATTTCGGGCGTGTTTGAGCATTTTAGCCGCGAAGCGCTAACCACCCTCATCGAAAAACATGGCGGTAAACTCCTGAGCAGTATTTCAGGAAAACTCGATTACCTGGTAGCCGGAGATAAAATGGGTCCATCCAAACTAGCCAAAGCCGAAAAACTGAAGATTTCCATCATTTCTGAGCAGGAATTACTGCAGTTGATCGGTACTTGAAATGAAACCCGATTGTTTCGGAAAGAAGATGCGGTAAAATCATTTATTTCCACTAATTTTGACCGCTTGGCAGCCCCGTGAATTGGGGCATTAAAACAGCATAGAGTTAACTTAATAGCATGAACGAGCTATACGGCGCAGGGGTAGCACTGATTACCCCATTTCATTCGGATGGAAGTATTGATTTTGAAGGTCTGGAACGGGTTATCGAACACCAAATTAAGGGAGGAATGGATTACCTTGTTTCCCTGGGTACAACGGGCGAAACTGCGACACTTACCGGAGATGAACGAAGCGCCGTATGGAAATTTACCGCTGAAGTGACAGCGGGCCGGATACCCCTGATTGCCGGTATCGGCGGCAACAACACTGCGGAGGTGATACGTCAGCTTGAAGCCTTCGATCAGCCCGGCTACCTTGCTATTCTTTCGGTAAGCCCATATTACAACAAACCGACCCAGGAGGGGATTTATCAGCATTACAAGGCTGTGGCTACGGCCTCCTCCCTGCCCGTCCTGCTGTATAATGTGCCGGGACGAACAGGAAGTAATGTCAGTGCAGAAACAACGGTACGGATTGCCCATGATGTCGACAACATTGTGGCTACAAAGGAAGCTTCGGGAGATTTTGATCAATTCAGCAAAATCATGCGTGACAAACCCGACGGGTTCTTGCTACTTTCGGGTGATGATCCCGCCACATTGCCGATGATGGCATTGGGTGCGGCGGGCATTATATCGGTCGTAGCTAACGCATTTCCTGCCGAAGTATCCCAGCTCGCCAAGCTATGCCTAGAAAGCAATTACGAAGAGGCCCGCAAAATCCACAGCAAACTGATTCGCATAACGGAGCTCTGCTTCGTGGAAGGAAATCCCGCCGGTGTGAAAGAAATACTTCACCAATTGGGTATATGCGGACCTGCGGTAAGGTTACCGTTAGTCACGGCAAGTCCTGCACTCGCTGCCACCATTCGTGATGAGTTACCTAAGCTATTGTAAATCCCAAGTCTTTGCTGTTCTTCGCATGGGTGATGTTCCACCATACGCCCCGTAGTGCTGCTGAGACCAACTTCAGCTTGCCTTTAAGTAGGTATTTAACGATGAGCACCGGTATGGCTACTATTAAGTAATAGCAGCTGAATATACACGCTTGTAGCGGCTTTGCGTTCCGGCGGATAAACAACCATCTGTTGCGCACCATGAAGTATGTCTTTATCGGGCTTTCCTTCCCCACGCTCATGGATTCTTTGTGGTAAATCTTTGCCTTTCCGGTAAAACCGATCTTGAGGCCGGCGCGTTTGAACATCTCACACCAGTCGAGTTCTTCATAATAGAGGAAAAAATGTTCGGGCATAAGCCCCACCCTTTCCAAATCCTTCCGTCTGCATATCATGGCGGCACCATGGCAATATCCAGTCTCGGTAGTCACGTGGTCATATTGACCCCTATCGTCTTCCATCGAGCCGATGCCCTGGTTTCGCCCAGTAAAGTAATTCATCGGCGTATAGCCGGCATATTGGATTTTTTGCTTTTCCTCATCGTACAAAATAAGCGGTGAAAGAAGGCCGATAGCCGGATTCCGGTCCAATTCTTCGCGTAGGGCTTGGACAAATCCCTTCGTAATCTCAGTATCGTTGTTCAAAAAAAGTAGGTAATCCCCTTTTGCGTGTTGAATGCCCAAGTTGTTGCCTCCGGCAAAGCCAAGGTTTTCTTTAGAATGGATGTAGACTATGGAGGGAAATACCTTCCTGAAATAATCGCAGTTATCGTCAGTAGCACCGTTGTCCACGACAATGACTTCCATGTTTTCTTCCCCCGCATGGCGCGCTACCGAACGCAGGAAATCGACCGTATGTGTCGCTTGTTGATAATTGACCGTTATGACCGATAGTAAACCCATGTTTAACGAAACCATTTATTGGAAACCTTGCAAAACTAAACGATTTTTTCTGACTCCGTTTCGAACATGAAGTATCAGCGACGATAATTTCAACAAGATGTAGCATATACACTACAAAACGATATTTTCGGCAGGAACACAGGTAGTTTTATGACAATACTATTTTACTTTTGAAATTGAAATTGAAAAACATGGGAGATAAATTGTGCCAAAAAAGCCGATACGCTGATCAGATTGCTTCTACCTACCGTAAGCCATTTTGATGCAGACAGGAAAGGTCCAGGGCTCCACTGGGTTTCAACTGGATAAAAACGTGATATGGAAAGAGATTCACATTTATCAATCATCGATAACATCTATCGATGGGCCGGGGAAATACCGGACGCGATCGCATTGCGGTGTCGTAGACAGTCTGTCACCTACCGTGAGCTTGCCGCTGCTGCCGACCGACTGGCCTTGCACATCTGTGCGGTCAACGATCCCTGTCCGTTTATCGGACTAAGCGGCACCAAAACGTCCGATACGATTATCGGGATGGTTGGCATCATCCAATCGGGCAAGGCCTATCTTCCGTTAGACCGTACCTATCCAGCCGAGCGCATTGCGCAGATGATCGAAGATGCTGGCATCAGCTACATCGTGTGTGACGAATCAGAAGCTGAGTTTTTCGCAGAGTTTGGTCTAACGACATTGGCGGTTCCGGGTGCGGTCTCAATAGAACACGCTTCCGACTCGATATTGCCGGGAGCAGGGGAATTGGTCGCATTGCTTTATACATCCGGTTCGACGGGCGTCCCGAAAGGGGTTTGCATGACCCATTCGGGCATGTTGAATCTTATCAATCACCAACTACAAAACAGTAAAGCGACACGGCATTTAAACAATCTACTCTTTTCACATCTAAGTTTCGATGCGTCATTCCAGGAAATATTCGTGAATCTGACCTCGGGGGGGACTTTACACATCATCGACGAGGCCATCCGGCTCGACGCCACACGACTGTTAACCTATATCGAGCAAGCGCATATTGCGCGGATATTCATCCCTTATGTCGTATTGCAATACCTGACCGAAGCGGCTCGCCACGCCAACCGTTACCCTCAGTCGCTGATCGAAATCACGACAGGGGGAGAATTACTCAAGGTCACCCCTACCATTCGCGATTTCTTCCTACATATGCCGGACTGCACCCTGGTCAATGTCTACGGTCCTACCGAAACCAGTATCTGGGTAACCGATTTGCGATTAACGGGAGATGCTTCGCTGTGGCCGGACATTCCTACCATCGGAAAGCCCATAGGTAACGCCGATATCTTTTTGTTGGACGAGCACATGAACGAGGTACCGTCGGGAAACGTCGGCGAAATATATATTGGCGGGATTAACGTATCAAAGGGCTACCTGAATCGCGATGAACTGACACGCGAACGTTACATCCAATGGGAAGACTCAAGCGGAAAGGGTCGTCGCCTGTACCGCACGGGCGACCTCGGAAAAGTATTGAAGAACGGTGAAATTGAATTCCATGGCCGCGCAGATCATCAAGTCAAAATCAGAGGCAATCGCGTAGAATTAGGGGAAATTGAAGTTTGCTTAGCGAGCCTGTCCTATGTTGCCCAAAATGTGGTCATTGCACGGGAGGATATTGTCGGCAGTAAACGGTTGGTCGCTTACCTTATCGCTGAGGACGGCGTACCTCATGACCTCTCTAAAATCCGCGAGCACCTTGCCCGGCATTTGCCGGATTATATGATCCCATCGGCATTCGTGTGGTTGGAAAGCTTTCCCAAGACAACCAGTGGCAAGATAGACCGCCTCGCTTTACCCGTCCCGGAAATCACCCGGCCGAACATCGGGGTGTCATATCGCAAGCCAACTACGGAAAAAGAGCGTAAAATCGTTGAACTATGGTCCGAGCTATTGTTAATAAAGCAGGTAGGCGTTGACGACAATTTTTTTGAATTGGGTGGGAACTCGTTGCTCGCCCAGCAGACCATTGCGCAATTGCGGCTACGATACGGGTTCGACGTGGCGGTAACGCAAATTTACCAACACCCAACGGCTGCCCAATTGGCCAAGGCGATCGATCATGCAGGAGCGCCAGAACCAGAACAACGAAAGACGCCGGCAAAACGCCCTCATCGAGACAACCGCGGTGTGGCCATCATTGGCATGGCCGGGCGGTTCCCCGGCGCCGATTCGGTCGCCAAGCTTTGGGACATCCTGCATTCAGAAAAAGAGGCGGTGTCATTCTTTTCAGACGAAGAGTTGGACGACCGTATTCCCGACCGCCTGCGGAATGACCCGCATTACGTCAAAGCGCGTGGCGTTATCGATCAAGCCGATGCATTCGACGCCGCCTTGTTTGGCATTACGCCTACAATGGCGAAACTTATGGATCCTCAGCAGCGTGTTTTCCTTGAAATATGCCGTGATGTTTTAGAATCTTCCGGCTATTTGGCTTCAAGGGAACGACACCACATCGGCATTTTCGCTGGGACGGGTAATCCTACCTATTTCCAGAACAACCTACAGCACCACCCGGAGGAAATCGAAAAAATCGGTGCATTCCAGGTAATGCTGGCCAACGAGAAAGACTATATTTCGACGAGAACCGCTTACCAGCTTGACCTTAAAGGGCCTGCCGTGAGCCTTAATACCGCTTGCAGTACATCGTTGGTGGCCATTGCCCAAGCCGTTGATGCAATCCGGAACGGACAATGTGACATGGCAATCGCCGGCGGCGTATCGATTACGGTACCGATCAACAGCGGGCACCGATACGAAGAAGGTGCCATGTTCAGTGCCGATGGCCATACCCGGCCTTTCGACGCCGATGCAACCGGAACGGTATTCAGTGATGGAGCCGGAGTCGTGCTACTGAAAGACCTGGATCAAGCTGAAACCGATGGAGACACCATTTACGCCGTCATACGCGGCGTAGGGTTGAGCAATGACGGCGGCGGTAAGGGAAGTTTTATGGCCCCATCGGCAGTTGGTCAAGCGACAGCCATCCGAATGGCGTTGGACGATGCCGGTTTTTCCCCGGATACCATCGGTTATATCGAAGCACACGGAACCGCGACCCCACTGGGGGATCCGATTGAAATCGAGGGATTGAAATTGGCTTTCGGCAATGTATCAGCGCGGCAATACTGCCGTATCGGATCGATAAAAAGTAACATCGGACACCTAACCCACGCGGCTGGAGTGGCTGGAGTTATCAAAGCGGCATTGTCGCTCCACTATGGCATTATCCCCCCATCCATCCACTATCGCCAATCGAATCCAAACATCGATTTTCCCAACACCCCATTTGTGGTGAACGACAAACCCTTCGCCTTGCCCTCTCAAGAGCGTTTCCGCGTCGGCGTAAGCTCATTTGGCGTGGGCGGAACCAACGCGCATGTCGTGCTCGAAAACCACATTGCTGCGGAGAGGAATAAAACGTCTACTGCACCGGATCACCGTCCGACCCTGATTACTTGGTCAACAAAGACAACGGGGGCTGGAACCCTATATGCCAAACGGCTGGAAGATTACCTAAAGGCAAACCCTACACTTTCCCTAACCGCGCTGTCCTATACCTTGAATACCACACGTGAACAGCTCATTCATCGGCACGCGGTCGTCGTGAACAATCAACAGCAATTAGCGGATAAACTGGCTTCCCAGGAATGGCAGAATTATGCGCTCAATGAAAAAGCCAGCCATCTCGCATTTTTATTCCCCGGACAAGGTGCCCAATACCCCAATATGGGCCATGATCTATATCACAAAGAGCCTACCTACCGTGCCGCCGTCGATCGTTGCGCTGAAATTCTCCTGACGGAAATGGGCGAGGACATCCGTACCATTATCTTCACTTCGGATGACAACAACGAAACGCTTCGAGACACTTACTATACGCAGCCTGCTTTATTTGTGACGTCTTACGCACTTGCCAGTCTCTATAGCAGCTGGGGGGTAAAACCCGATGTTTTTGTCGGCCATAGCATCGGAGAATTCGTAGCTGCTCACCTAGCCGGTGTATTTTCTCTCGAAGACGCCCTGCGATTAATCGCCATACGCGGCCGCCTTTGCCGTGACGTTTCGCCCGGGGGGATGCTTTCGGTTCGTGCCGCAGCAGAACAGGTGAAACCGTTGTTGTCTCAAGGGTTATCCGTTGCAGCCGTCAATGCACCGAAACTCTGTGTAATTGCCGGGCCTCATGAAGAGATAGGCGCTTTATCAAGCGTACTGGAAGCCAGGAGAATCCCCTGCAAACCACTACATACCAGCCACGCCTTCCATTCCTCGATGATGCTTTCCATCCGCGAGTCGTTTCGAGATGAGGTCGTGAAAGTGGCCTTAAAGGCTCCGGAAACACCGATCGTTTCAACGGTAACCGGACGTTGGCTATCCGCACAGGAAGCCACCGATCCGGAATACTGGGCAAATCACCTGGTCGCCACCGTACGTTTTTCGGATGCTATCTTATTCCTCCAAAAGGAGTGGTCGCCGATCTACGTGGAAGCAGGCCCTGGCCAAGTGACATCCACGCTGGTAAAACAGCATGGTTCCGATTTCGGCGCTCACGCATTTGCTTCCCTATATCCCACGAAGGAAGCGATCGATGAACAGACCACGCTATTCCACACACTGGCTAATCTGTGGTTAAGGGGCATTGAACCTCAATGGGAAAAAGTGTATCGAGATAAAGACCTACGGATTATTCAGGAGGTTCCTACGTACGCCTACGATCGGAAAAGGTATTGGATAGATGCTAAAGGCACACAGAAACATGTTGAAAACAACAACAAACAAACAACACATACCACAATGAGAAAAAACCTATTGATCAATAAGATAAAGGAGCTTCTGGAAGACGCTTCCGGTATCGATATTTCGGACGCTCCCCTGCAAGCGAGCTTTATTGAGATTGGCTTTGATTCCCTGTTGCTCACTCAGGTTGCGCAAAGCCTGTCCCGCGCCTTTGGCGTTGCGATCACTTTCCGGATGTTGAATGAAGACTATCACACCCTCGATCAACTTGGCGAATACCTTGACAGGCAATTGCCCACAGATGCTTTCCAACCATCGCAGCCTGCGGTCCAAGTCGCACCTTCCGTGCCATCGCCCATGGTCTCGCCCCCCGCTCAGGCATTTTCTCAACTATCCCATCAAACCGTCGGTGCACCCTCCTATGATACAATTGCGCTGATATCTCAACAAATCAGCTTGATATCACATCAAATCGTACTGTTGCAGGGCGCGGCCACTGCCCCGCCTGTATCACAGTCTGCGGAACAAAACGGAGCCGTCCTAAACCCTGCCGTAACCAACCGGCCGCAAGCCGTCAAGCCTACGGTTGCCGCTGCTCGTCAACAACCAGATTCGGACTCCTCGTTGGCACCGGAAGAAATGGCCGAATTGAAGAAACCTTTTGGCGCTACCGCCCGGATCGATCGGCAGGGGTCTTCCCTCGACGAAAGTCAAACACGTTACCTGGCCGATTTCGTTCTCCGATATGTGGAAAAAACAACCAAAAGCAAAACATATACGCAGGAACACCGGTCATACATGGCCGATCCCCGAGTCGTGTCCGGTTTCAAGCCCTCGACCAAGGAGATGACCTACTCTCTTGTAACCAACCGATCGAAAGGATGCCGGCTCTGGGATATCGACGGAAACGAATACATCGACGCGTTGAATGGTTTCGGATCCAATATGCTGGGGTATCAACCCGATGTAATTACGGAAGCGTTGCACCGTCAAATCGACGAGGGGTATGAAATCGGCCCTCAGCACGAAAAAGCGGGCGAGGTATGTAAGTTGGTATGTGAACTGACAAAAACGGAACGATCCGCCCTTTGCAACACCGGCTCGGAAGCTGTGCTCGGGGCGATGCGGATCGCCCGGACAGTAACCGGCCGCTCGACCATCGTCGCTTTCTCGAACTCTTACCACGGAATTGTGGACGAGGTTATTGTGCGGGGCACGAAGAAGCTGAAGACTTTTCCCGCTGCGCCGGGCATTATGCCCGAATCGGTGCAGAATATGCTCATCCTTGACTACGGTACGCCCGAATCGCTGCAGATCATCCGAGAACGGGCCGATGAACTAGCCGCCGTGTTGGTAGAGCCTGTACAAAGCCGCCGACCAGAGTTTCAGCCTGTCGATTTCGTAAGAGAGCTCCGACAAATCACCGCGGAGTCAGGCACTGCCCTCATTTTTGATGAGGTCATTACGGGTTTTCGGATGCATCTCCACGGCATGCAGTATCTTTGGGGAATCGAGGCCGATCTAGTGACCTATGGAAAGGTCGTAGGCTCAGGTATATCCGTCGGCGTTATTGCCGGGAAACGCGTTTTCATGGATGCGTTGGACGGCGGGTATTGGGGATATGGTGACGAATCCGTACCCGAAGTAGGTGTTACTTATTTCGCAGGTACATTTGTTCGACATCCCTTAGCGTTGGCTGCCACCAAAGCTGCGTTGGAATACTTAAAGGCACAAGGTCCTCAATTGCAAGAAAATCTTACAAAACGTACGCAATTACTTGCCAACGAACTGAATAAAATTTGCCAAAAATACCAGACACCGATGTACATCGCACAATTTGGCTCTTTGTGGAAAGTGAAATACCATCAAGAATTCCCTTACAGCGAGTTGCTTTTTGCCGCGATGCGCCTGCGGGGTATTCACATACTGGATGGATTCCCGTGCTTCCTGACCACCGCACACACCGAAGAGGATATACGGCAGATTGTACATGCCTTCGAAGGAAGTGTGCATGAACTGGTCAAGGCAAGATTCATCCCTTCCGCTCAAATCGACGACATGAGTATTCCTCCTGTCCCCCATGCTCGCCTCGGCAAAGACGCCGATGGCAACGCTGCCTGGTTTGTACAGGACGAGAGTAATCCGGGAAAATATTTGCAAGTAGTCACCCCTTAACCGACATGAATACAAACTCATACAACCTAGTCCCCATCGATCATGATCCATTCGCCCTAGGCGAGATCGAACGCGTTATTCCCACTGCGGAAACGCAACGAGAAATCTGGCTGTCTTGTGCTATTGGGGGGCACGATGCCAACTGCTCTTATAATGAATCCATTTCGCTGGAATTGGAAGGTGCGCTGGATATCGTAATTCTTGAGCAGTCGTTATACGATATTATCCAACGTCACGAAGCGCTACGCTATACGTTTAGCGCAGATGGTACACAAATCCATGTAACCGAAGGAAGCCTGACCCGATTCCATTACGAAGACCTCTCGGGCCAAACAGATGCCGATCGGGAACTCCGTCTGACGGATTTCAACGACCGGGATGCAAAGACTTTATTCGAACTGGGAACGGGACCGCTTTTCCGGATAGCGCTGTTCAAATTGGCAGACGACCGGCATCTGCTCAAATTGACCGCCCACCACATCGTCTGTGACGGTTGGTCGTTTGGAATCATACTCGAGGAACTATCGGAGATCTATCAATCAACACGGACAGGGCGCCAACCAGTACTTCCGGACGCCATTCCGATGGCACAATATAACCGGGAAATGGAAGCGTATGCCGCCCGTGAGGAATACGGCCACACACTTCGCTATTGGCTTGATAAGTTTCGGGAAATACCCGAACCGCTGACGGTTCCGACAGATCGCCCACGCCCGGAGGAACGCACGTATCAAAGCCGTAGGGATGATTTTGTCTTAGATCCCCTACTCGTACAGAGTATCAAGCAATTAGGGATAACCAACGGGCTCAGTCTCGTAAATACACTCTTGATTTCCTTCGAGGTGTATTTGAATCGCCTAACGGGGCAGTCCGACATTGTCATCGGTTTGCCAACAGCTGGCCAAGCAAGTACGGGCCACTTCAACCTCATCGGACATTGCGTAAATCTGCTGCCGGTCCGGAGCACCGTACTGTCTTCCATTCCTTTTATCGAACACCTCAAGAACAGAAAGCCTCAATTATTGGATGATTACGATCATCAACTATTTACGTTTGGGACACTACTGAAATCACTGAAAATCAAACGGGACAGTTCGCGGGTACCGTTAGTTCCCATTGTATTCAATATCGACATGGGAATGGACGCCAATGTATCGTTCCCCGACATCAAGCATAGGTTGTTCTCCAATCCACGGGCGTTCGAAAACTTTGAGATCTTCCTGAACATGACGGGCTCACGTGACAGCTTCGTATTGGAATGGTCCTACAACACGCATCTGTTTGATGCGGCAACCATCAAACAGATGATGGCAGATTTCGAAGGATTACTGCGCGCGGTCATCCAAGACCCCTCCATCCCGATCGGTCAACTGAAAATTGCGAAGCAAGCGCCTGGCGCATCGGATGCCCCTGCCACTATTGTGTCGGCAAAACAGGACTATCCGGAAGACACGCCTTTCTTTAAGCTGATTAGCGAAATAGCACAACGCACGCCGGAAAAACATGCTGTCCGATTTGGATCGCAATGTTTGTCATACAGCGAACTTGACAAGCGATCCAATCAATTTGCGCATTACCTGCAGGGCGTAGGCATTACACAGGGAGACGTCGTTGGACTTGCTATCGACCGATCCATGCCGCTCGTGGTTGCATTACTCGGAATTGTCAAATCCGGGGCGGCATACTTACCCCTAGATCCGGAATATCCCAGTGAACGGATCGCCTACATGCTGGATGATTCGGGCGCTAAATTACTCCTTACCAATCAGCAATATATCGGAATGTTCTCGGAAAAAGTCCAGGAAATTCCGCTTGAAACCCTCGAACACGATAGCGCGGCGTTGCCCCATCATGCCCCCGGGAATCAAACCACGGGTAACGATCTGGCGTATATTCTTTATACATCAGGATCGACCGGCAAGCCCAAAGGCGTGGAAATCGAGCACCACAGCCTCACCAACTTTCTGCTAAGTATGCAGCGTTCACCTGGAATCACTCCAGAAGATCGGCTCTTGGCGATTACGACTATATCGTTCGATATCGCGGGATTGGAACTATACTTGCCACTGATTAGCGGTGCTGAATTGATCCTAGCCGACAAAGAATCGGCCAGAGATGCGCGGCCGCTGATGAAGTTGATGGACTCGGAACAGGTGACCATTATGCAGGCCACTCCTGCTACTTGGCGTATGCTGGTCAACGCGGGATGGAGTACAAAGAAATCACTCAAAGTATTATGTGGTGGAGAGTCCTTTCCGAAAGATCTCGCGGAACGGCTGCTGCAACTCAGCGGTGAGGTATGGAATATGTACGGCCCGACCGAAACAACGATCTGGTCGACCGTAAAACAGCTCCAAGCAAACGAACTAAACACCATTACGGTGGGAGGCCCCATCGCCAATACATCGCTATATATCCTTGACGAACAATTCAACCCAGTACCTCACGGTGAAGCGGGACAACTATTCATCGGTGGTGCGGGCGTGGCCCGGGGATATCACGGCCGGCCAGACCTGACCCGGGAGCGCTTTGTGCCTGATTTGTTGGATTCTTCAAAACGGATATACGCCACGGGCGACCTCTGTAAAATTGCTGAAAATGGTGAAATTGTCTGCCTCGGCCGGATAGACCATCAAGTCAAAATAAGAGGATATCGAATAGAACTGGGCGAAATAGAACACCAACTGTCCAAACAACCCGGCATTAAAGAAGCGGTGGTTGTCGCCCGCGAAGATACACCCGGCGACCAGCGCTTGGTGGCGTATGTAATCCCCAAATCCGTTAATGAGCCCAATGGACAATCCGTAACATGGAAAGACAAATGGGATAACATTTACCATCAGGGGATCAATTCGGAAGCCGACCTGGATCTCGCCGAACAGAATCTCGATGTGGCCATCGTAGAGCAATTGGGCAACCAAGCCGGCGACGTAAAAGAACAAACGGCTGAGTGGTTGGGTAGTTCAATCGACCGTATTAAACAGTTGGCACCTAAGCGAGTTTTTGAGGTAGGAAGCGGAGCTGGACAAGTAATGTTTGAATTGGTTGCGGGAGTTGAACAGTATATCGCTACGGATTATGCTGAATCTGCCATTCAAAAACTGCAAGAGAAAATTGCCGCCTCGCCCGCTACCTTAGGTCATGTGCGGGCGCACGTCGCTCCGGCAGACGATTTCAGTTGTCTTGATGGGTTGAAACCTGATCTGGTACTTGTGCACAGTGTGGCTCAGTATTTCCCCGACATGGATTATCTTGTTAAGGTGATTAGCGAAGCGACCAACCACATGGACGAGGGATGCATATTCCTGGGCGACATCCAAGGTAAAAACACGTTACCTGTCCATCACACGGCAGACCAACTACAGCGGACAAAAGATACGGCAACGATTACTGATTTCAAGAAAATCATTGCCAACCGATTAAGATTGGAAGACGAACTGACCATGGATCCGGCATTCTTTTATCGTCTTCAAGAGTTAATTCCCCAAATTACGGGTGTGGACGTACAATTGCGCAGAGGAACATTCCTCAATGAAATTACTAAATACCATTACGATGTATGGCTGTATGTCAATGGCAGCCAAACCTACGCAGATCCGGTGCATACGGAAATATGGCAATCCATTGAGCGGACCAAACAGGTATTGGAGCGGTATCAGGGTAAACCCGTATCTATTCAAGGTATACCCAACCGGCGTACCGCACGTGACCTCACAATTATGGCGTGTTTGGACAAATTGGACGACACAGACAATGTGGGCATGTTCAAAGCGCGCGTGGAACAACCGACCAGCCGAGATTATATTGACCCAAATGTACTGTGGGACTTCGCCAGACAAAACGGTTACCAAGCCCATGTCCGCTGGGCAACCGACGGCACAGATGGGCTGTTCGAAGCTGTGTTTATCGCCGAATCGACACCGCAGCTGCTCCCCCCTCCTCCTGCTTCGGTCGACAATCGTAGTGATATCCGTGAATTTATCCGGATTCCAGGCGAAACAGTAACTAAACCGGGGGAAGATAGTTGGACGGAATGGAAATCAAATCTACGTAAATCACTACCGGATTACATGATTCCGAATGACTGGATCATGCTTGACCGGTTCCCGCTGACGGACAATAACAAAATTGACCGGAAGGCATTGCCAAAACCCTTGCGACGGGTTATTGATGAGACGCCTGATCGTGTAGCTACTTTATCAGCCAATGAAAAGCTGATAGCCGACATCTGGTCTCGGGTGTTGAAAATTAACGAGATACAGCCGGAAGATGACTTCTTTGAATTGGGAGGACATTCTTTGCTCACTGTTGAGGTAATGACACTTATAGAAAGAGCTATCGGTATTTCTTTGCCGTTAACCAGCATATTTAAACATTCGGTTTTACGCGATTTTGCCAGACTCATCCAACCTGAAGAACCCGTCGTTGAAAATGAATCGCAGACTGACGGTCTGACACATACGCCCGGAACGGAAGTAATCCATGTGCTTCCCACCATCGAACCGCAGCGCGAAATCTGGGTAGCATGTATGATGGGCGATCAAGCCGCCACGAAAGCTTACACCATCCCGTTTGCTATTGCATTGTCGGGGGCGCTTGATGAAGACGCATTGCGACGCGCGGCGCAACAGCTTGTAGAACGACATGAAGCATTGAGAACAACATTCAATGAAGACGGATCGGAAATGCAGGTGCACGGTGAAATGCAGATACCATTTGTTTGCGAAGACATCTCGTCCCTCTCCGAACCCGATCAACAGAAATATCTTTCGGATTTTCATCAGGCAACGACAGAATTTGTTTTTGATTTCATCAACGGGCCCCTTTTCCGTATCACACTGATTAAACTAGGTGACACGGAGCACCGATTGATGCTGTCCGCACATCACATCGTTTGCGACGGTTGGTCTACAGCGGTGATTGCGGAGGAATTGGGTGCACTGTACAGTGCCTACCGAAACGGCAAGGAACACTCCCTTACTGCTGCACCGAAACTGACCGAATACATAACCCAGAAACATCGGTTTTACGAAAGCGATACCTACCGGGAAGCCGGAGATTACTGGCTCAGAAAATTTCAGCATGATATTCCTGTGTTAGAGCTTCCCGTTGATTCGGCGAGACCTTCGGCACGCACGTACCAGAGCCGCCGTTTACTTTTTTCAGTCGATGCCCCGACAGTAGCATCTTTCCGGCAAATGACACGAAAGACCGGAGGAAGTATGGCCATTAACCTGATGGCACTTGTTGAGATTTTACTATATCGGCTGACGGGATCTCCCGATATTGTTTTCGGGTTACCCGTTGCTGGTCAGTTGGAGACTGCCGAGAACCGTGGATTGATCGGACATTGTGTAAATACCTTACCGATTCGAAGTGAGGTAACGGGAGATGCTACGTTTGAACAATACCTTAAGAAGCGGAAAGTTGAAATTATTAACGACTACGATCATCAGCAATACACATTCGGCAGTTTAGTGCAACGGCTTAACCTTGTACGGGATCCTTCGCGCATTCCGCTGATTCCGTTTTTATTCAACTATGAAGCAAAATCAAATGATGACGTGCAATTTGCTGACCTGACGCACACCTTCATCACCCAGGAGCGGCTATATGACAACTTCGAAATTGTGTTAAATGCTTCTGACGTCGATGATGGATTGCTGTTTTCATGGGTTTATAACAAGGGCTTATTTTCTCCGAGTTCCATTGAGGGTTTCCAACGTAAATTGGAGCGTCTATTGAAGGCAGTGAGCAGTAACCCAGCCCTGCCAATCGACGAACTTCCGTTCTATGAGGAAGAAGAATTGAATAGAAGGGAACAGACTTGGGCGGCAGATTATATCGAAAAGCCGATCAATACGACTATTCAACAACTTTTTACGGATAGTGTTCGACGGTTTTCGAAACATCCAGCACTATTTTTCGAAGGCCAATCGCTCTCCTATAGCCAACTGGACAAACGGTCAAACCAACTCGCCCATTTACTCATTGAAGAAGGTGTGGTTCCGGGCGACCATGTGGGCATTGCGCTCCAACGGTCTTTGGAACTGGTCGTAGCAGTGATTGCCATCCTTAAAACCGGGGCGGCGTATGTGCCGTTGGATCTGTCTTTTCCTGAAGACCGACTGGCAACGATCATCGAAAACGCAGACATCAGATGTTTGCTGACCTACCGAGGCAACGAACACAAATACCCGGACAAGGTGTTATCGCTATACACCGAAGAGTTGATTCCGCGCCTGGAATCATTACCGAACATCGCTCCTGGTGTGGAAGTTTCGGGCGATCAGACGGTATACATCTTGCATACTTCGGGTTCGACCGGTCAGCCTAAGGGAGTTTGCTTAGGGCAAGAAGCCTTAACAAATCTTCTGCTCTGGCAGCGCGAACACTCGGCGGCAAACCAACAAACCCGCACCTTACAATTTGCTCCGGTTACTTTTGATGTATCCTTTCAGGAAATCTTTGCGACCCTTACTACAGGGGGGTGCCTGTACCTGATTCCTGAAGCACTCCGTTTGGATATCGATTCCCTACTGGAATATCTGGATCATAATCAGGTGAACAGAATATTCCTGCCGTTCGTTGCGCTGAATGCAATCGCTGAACAAGCTTACGAAACAGACAGGTATCCGGGTTACCTTACCGAAGTGATGACCGCAGGCGAACAGCTCAAAATTACGCCCCAGCTCATCGAACTATTCAAACACCTACCCAATTCTTCGTTATTCAACCAATACGGGCCAACAGAATCCCACGTTGTTACTCAATTCAAGCTTGAGGGGAACCCCGAAACGTGGCCCAGTCTTCCATCGATTGGCAAACCCATATCCAATACACGAGCGATTATACTCAGCGACCGGTTAAAAGAGGTTCCCAATGGAGCCGTCGGTGAATTGTGCATTAGTGGCAAATGCTTAAGCAGCGGATACCTCAACCTGGATGCCCTTACGGGTGAAAAGTTTGTTTGGTGGACCGGCCCGGACGAAGTGCCCATCCGCGTGTACCGCACAGGCGATTTAGCTCGGAGGTTACCCGATGGTAACATCGAATATCTTGGCAGGAACGACCATCAGGTGAAAATACGCGGGTATCGGATAGAGCTTGGCGAAATAGAGGTTGTATTAAATCAACATGAAGACATTAAGCAAACAGCCGTAACCATGCAGGTAGATAACCGCGGACAACAGCGGCTCGTAGCCTATGTCGTATTGAACGGGCAACCGCTGGATATAAACCAACCACGTGCGTCGTGGAAGCACTTTTTACAACTTTCGCTTCCCGAATATATGATTCCACACGAATTTGTTATCCTTGAAAGCCTACCGTTGACGAGCAGCGGGAAGGTCGCCCGGAATGCACTTCCGAAAGTCACCATTTTTTCAGAACACCATTCCGACAGTTATGTTGCACCCACAAACCAAACGGAACAACTGATTGCAAAGATTTGGGTAGATGTACTCGGTGTCAATCGCGTTGGAATCCACGATAATTTCTTTGAACTAGGCGGTCATTCGCTGATTGCTGTTAAGGTGATGTTGGCTATTGAGAAAGCAACCGGAAAACGGATGCCGCTATCGGCCTTATTTGAGAATGCGACCGTTGCCAAGTTGGCCATGCTAATTCAAGCAGGTGAGGAGAAAATCAAATGGGATGCATTGGTTCCGATTCAAACGGAAGGATCGAAGCCACCGATTTACCTGGTGCATGGTGGTGGGCTGAATGTATTGATCTTCCAGTCCATGGCAAAATACATCGACAATGACCAACCTGTATATGCCTTGCAGGCGCTTGGGTTAAATGGGCACGGTAAGTTGTTTGAAACCATCGAAGAGATTGCAGCAAAATATCTTGAAGAAGTGACAGACAACAACCCCACCGGACCGTACCTGCTTGCGGGCTATTCGTTAGGCGGAAAGATAGCCTATGAAATGGCAAAGCAACTGTTAGCCAAGGGCAAAGAAGTTGCGCTATTGGGTATCTTTGACACAGTAGCAACCCAGCCTCCATGTACAGCGCATACGTGGACGAGATTGACGGAAAAAATAATGCGGCAATTCAGGAAAATTCCATTTTGGATCAGGACATTTAGAGAAAGTCCGAGCGAAGCGATCGCTTATCAGCGGCTCATTATCGGCGAACGTTTGAAGGAAATAATTCATGGTAAAGATTACGACGGTATAGAATCGTTTTCATTCAATCCGGAGGTTTTAAAAACATATATCAAGGCATACAACAATTATCAAATTGAACCGATTGATCTAAAAATTGACTTATTTAGGGTGAAAAAGCGGCTATATTACCTTGATGATCTTGTTTATCTTGGTTGGGGAAAATTTGCTAAGCAAGGCGTGGACGTTCATGAAGTACCGGGTGATCATAAAACCTTTATTCTTCCTCCCAATGACAAGATTTTAGCTTCTGTTTTACAGCGATGCTTAATACTGAAATCTCAAGATATGTCACGGACACATCAGATGACTTTTTAGAAATAAATCTTAATGGAAACGATAATTTATTTTTAAGAAAAAGGTTTTTTTTGCATTTTTTGAAATAAATCATCAAATTTATCGTTACTTGGTTGTGGTTAAACACTTTGAACGAAAATTCGATGATGATTATTAATTCCTTTTCAAAGGTAATTTTTGTAAGATTGGCTGTGAGCTGTTTGATTTGGGGTGGGATTTTATTATTGCCTGTCCTTTTGGTGTCGTGTGGAAAAAGGCAGGTGATTGCAGAGATTCCCACTATTCCTCCTCCCGATTCTATAGGTGGTAAACAGGATGACGAGGACCCTGATATCACTCCGCCACAGGGGGATTTTGTTATCGTAGGCAATGGTAGCGGGTCGTTGGTCATCGACGGAAAAGATGGGCGTTATTCTTGTAGTACGACCATCAAAATCAAGAGCGGAAACTACGCTAGCATTGCCATACGCAATTTGTCAGGTGAACAGGGCTGCCCTTTTGTCATTGTAAATGAAGGTTCCGTCGAGCTTAGCGGGTCTGGGCGGACCATGTCTCTTGAAAATTTGTCCTACGTTAAGGTACTTGGAAATGCGGACCCGTCGGTAACATACGGCTTTTTGTTCCAGAATATGAACAATGAGGCAATTAAAATATCAGGAAAAATCAATCACTTCACGTTATCAAATGCGCGCTTTAACCGTGTCGAAACATACAGCGTAATCAGCTACAAACCCTCCTTGGTTTATAGTGGTTCTGACGATTCTTTCCTTAAAGACCTCCGGTTCTTGCATTTAAAAAGTGAAAGTTCAGGAACACTTATCCGGTTTGAAGCAAGCGAAGGCAACCAAAATATTATTGGTTTGGTTCGCGGAATTGAAATTGCAGACATACATTACTCCAATTCGCCCATGGTAGGCAGCGTAATAACCCTGGAGAAAGCGGAAGATGTAGACATACATAACAATATAATTGAAGACATCAATTCGGCAAATAGTAATCATAACGGCGTATTTTATATACGAGGCAATGGGAAATTCTACAACAATATTGTCCGGAATCACCAAGGCAATGCCATCCGAGCATGGATTTTCAGTATTGGTAGTACACCTAAGGAAATGCTTATTTACAATAACATTGTAGTAAACTCGCGCGAGTATGGTGCTTTTGAATTGCAAGCTTTTGACCGCGATATGGTTCCGGGTATTTCTACGTTTGCCAACGCGAAAGTGTTCAACAACACCTGCGGCGAACTAAAGCCTAAAGACGGCACATTTCCAGCCCAGATTGTTGACCTATACGATCTGCATGGAGGCGCATGCGAAATTTTCAACAATGTCGGCTATAGCTTTTACCGAGTTGGACAAAATAATACCAACTATTTTTGGAATCAATTAGGGAACACCACGCCTACTAAGCATAGCAACAACTTGTATTTCGATAACTATCAGGAAGCAGGCATCACCATCAACGACACCAAACTTCTCTTAAAATCGGGGTCTCCACTCAAGCAGGCGGCAGAACCATTTCACCTACTTACGGAGGATGTCTATGGGAACAAACGAGGAAATAAACCATCAATAGGTGCTATCGAATAGTTGGAAACGAACAAAATGAAATATATTCATCAAATGATCAAGCTGTTTTTGTGTTATATCGTTATCGGGATGAATGTCATTGGGTGTGCGAAAAAGGACACTGGCGTTGATAATGATCCCGCAACAGAACTTCCGTCTGAGGTAGACCATGAACCAAATGACGTACCTTTTAGTAATATGATTGGGGTAAACGGATTTGACTGGGAGTATTTAACTGATCAGACCGCCAATTTTGATAACCAAAAATTTGAACAAATCCGGACATTCACCGGTTTCCGTCAATATTTGGACTGGGACCGGATTGAAGAGAAGGAAGGCTACTATCGATTTGGCTACGACGAGATTTATCAAAAAAATAGAGAAAACAGCATCACAACCCTCACCTGTCTGCAGGTAATTCCCAAATGGTTTCGGCAGAAGTACTATGCGGACGAATACAACCCAAACGATCCTTATGGAAGCCTTCGGGACTATACGCCCATCCCAAAGGGTGCCGATAAGCTCGATCCTGCTTCGTATATCGCAATGGCTAAGTTAGGTTTTCAAACAGCTGCTCGTTACGGCCGCAAGTCAGATATCGACTTATCGCTGATCAAAGCAGTTACCTGGGGCGACCGACCGGATGTGAAAGTCGGTCTGGGATCGTTGGAGTATATCGAATGCGGTAATGAGCCCGATAAGGATTGGCGCGGCCCGCAGGCACAGCAGACTCCGGAAGAGTATGCCGCGCAGCTATCGGCATTTTACGATGGCCACATGGGCAGCCTGGGTCCAGGCGTCGGCGTTAAGCAGGCAGACCCATCGATGAAAGTAGTAATGGCTGGTATTGCATTCCCCGACCCAAACTGGGTTAGCCGGATGGTGGAATGGTGTAAAAAAAATAGGGTGAAAGACGGTCACTACTCCCTTTGCTTTGATGTGATTAATTATCATGAGTATTCTTCCAAACGTCAGGGAGAATACTGGAACAATCCCGACTTAAACAATAATCACGGGATGGCTCCCGAGTTATCTGGTGTTGGCAATATTGCACAACAATTCGTTGCGCTTAGTAACGAACAACTAGACGACATGGAAGTTTGGGTAACGGAATGCGGCTTTGACATTAATGAAAGAAGCATTCAGCGCGCATTACCCATCAAAGGCAAATCGACAGAAGATACACAAGCAGACTGGATCCTTCGTACGGCATTGCTTTATTCACGTTATGGCGTTGACCGTGTATTCTTCTATATGCTGAACGACGTCAATATCAACAGTGAAACGCAATACGACTCATCCGGGCTGTTGGCCAACGGTCGACGCAGACCATCTGCTGATTACCTTTTACAAACCCGTAAATTACTTGGCGATTATTACTATACTGAAACAATAAACGACGACCCGTTAGTCGACGTTTATACCTCAGAAGATGAAAAGACCATTTACGTACTAACTATCCCAGACCAACAGGGCCGAGAGGAAAACTACACCTTGGACTTAGGAAATGGTATAACGAAGGCAAAAATACATACGTTGAAAAAAGGCAACGACACCACGGCTTCCGAGACTTTGTCGGTTTCTGACGGAAAAGTGAATGTAAGTGTAAGTGAGACGCCCGTTTTTGTAGAGGTATTATAAATTCCGCAACAGGCACATCCTCACTTCGTCACGAAACCTTGTTTTATTGCCTGACCTGCCGCATTATATCCACAGCCCCCTGTCTCATCATGGCAAGGAAACTGACTGGGTATCCATGACGATTTATCGCAGCTAGTGCAATTATAAGGCCAATAACAACACTTACCGCTGAGGGTAGCGTTGCAGCATAAATGCTTTCTGAAACGTAGATACCGACAAAACCAGCGAGGGAGCCAACAGTGACCATTACTAACACTTTCATAAAGTTAATCTTTGGAAGTTTAAATACATCAATGGTCATAGCGATAATTCGCTCTGCCGGAAACAATAGCGTGATGAGCATATAGATACGCAGGATATTAGGAGCAGCTGTATCTACATATTTTTCGCCTGCCAACAGCAAAATAGCCCAGTCGGCAAAGACAATAGTCAATAAGCAGACGGGTATCAGCGCTAATGTAAAGACACCTATATATCTTTCCATCATCGAGACCACTCCCCGCTTATCTCCCGTATTATATCGCTCCGACATAGCTGGCAATGCGGCGTACACCAAACTCCGCAAAGGTAGTTCTACGATCTGCACCAATTTGGAACCCGCATTGTAAACTGCCAACGCCGGTGCTCCCAACAAAAACTTAATAACCACCGTTCCGAATACGGACATCAATGTTGCCGTCATATTAGTCCCAACGCTGTATTTTCCAAAATTGAACAACTCATTTATTGCGCTTCTTGTCGCTGATCTCATTTTGCTAATCAATGTCCATCCGCACAATAGGGCAATCATGCTCGAAAAAAGATTCGCGGCCATATAACAATAAATCACGGTATTGACGTCGATATGCCCGGCAAAAATGACGATTAAGATAAAAGCCAACAATGCCCCTTGATTGCAAAGATTGATTATCAGCAACTTCCCAAACTGCTGTTGGGCCTGCAACACACAATTGGCCATAAAAAAGGGTAGCGAAAGCGTATAGATAACTCCAAAATAGTTCAAAAATAACCGCACACTAGAATCCTCTACGAAATCTACTACAAAATGAGCTAACCCGCTTACCAGCAAGGAAGTAAGAGTAATACAACCGGCAATAATCCACGCAGCTCCTGCGGTTTGGTCTTTCTTCGCTCCTGAATATCCAGCGTAATAGTTAATAAAGGCAGTAGAAATAAAGCCTGAACGAAATGTATCAAAGAATAACAAAACGGTCAGAAAAAACCCGTACTCACCCATCGCATCTAATGTCAAATGCCTAAAAAGGACGGTAAGCGTTACCATACCGATAAAAGCGTTGGACCCATTACTCAATAGGGAAAGCAAGTATTTATTCTTGAATAGGTCGTATATTTTGTTATAGTTCATTTTTTTTCATCGAAGTCACTGCAAAATGACAGGCTCTTGCGGTAAGTGCCATATACGTAAGCGACGGATTTTGGCAACCCGAGGAAGTCATGCAACTACCGTCAGTCACAAAGACATTTTTCACGGCATGTACTTGGTTAACATCATTCAAAACAGATGTTTTTGGGTCCCGTCCCATACGCGCTGTTCCCATCTCATGTACCGTAGTTCCTCCGGGATGTTGATAATCAAATGGTTCAATATGTTTAAAACCCGCGTTTTCTAACATTTCGACCGCTGTGGTTTGGATATGCTTTTTCATCATTTGCTCATTTTCTTTAAATGAGAAATTAATGGAAACCGTGGGAACATCCCATTGATCTTTATGCACTATAGACAGCTTGACGGTGTTATTAAAGTACGGCAAACATTCACCCCAACCGGCCATCCAAACCGACCACGGGCCAGGGGTCAACAACTGTTGTTTGAAAGTTTTGCCAAAACCACGTAAAGATGATGCCTGGTCTTCCCAGCCCAATCGTTTACCCTCACCCTGAAAATTATAACCCCGCAGGAATTTTTCAGCGGATCCTTTCCCAAGATTTTGGAACCGCGGAATCAAAAAACCACATGGTCGACGCCCTTTATAATACCGGTCTTGAAAACCTTCATGTGTGCCGTAAGCTCCGGACGAGCTATGATGGTCCATCAAATTGTGGCCAAGCTGACCGCTATCATTGCCTAAACCGTCTGGAAACCGGGCAGATTTCGAGTTTAATAGAATGGCGGTTGTGGCAATCGTAGAAGCATTTACAAAGATGACACGTGCAAAATATTCATATTGCTTTTTGTCGACCGTGTCAGTAATCCGTACTCCCGTCGCCTTTTTTAAGCTGTCGTCGTAAATAATTTCCGTTACCACCGAAAAAGGGCGTAACGTTAGATTACCGGTAGCCAACGCCGAAGGGATTGTAGCGCTGTTACTGCTGAAATACCCCCCAAAAGGACACCCCCTGCTGCATTGATTCCGGTACATACATGGGCCACGATGTTTCCACCCCCTAGTAAGGTTGGCTACCCGTGCAATCGTGAGGATACGATCGTCATATCGTTTCTTCAACGTAGAAGCCATGTGCTCTTCAATACAGTTAAGCTCCATCGCTGGTAAATACTGCCCATCCGGAAGTTGCGGAAGGTGTTCGGCTTTCCCACTAACGCCGATAAACCGTTCCACATAATCATACCACCTCTCCAAGTCACGGTACCGAATAGGCCAGTCGACCGCTACCCCTTCCTTCTCGTTGGCAGCAAAGTCCAAGTCGCTCCATCGGTAACATTGTCGTCCCCAAACCAACGACCGTCCGCCCGTCTGATAACCCCGGACCCAGTTAAACGGTGTTTCCTGGATGTAAGGATGTTCATCGTCGGCAACAAAAAATTGCCTGTCGGTTTCGTTGGAAAACAACGACTGAACGGGGTTACTCTGTCGATACAACGGTGTGTTAAAGCCGCGATTCGGCATATCCCATGAATTTGACATCGCGGTCGGATAATCTTGAACATGCTCTACATGCCGGCCACGGTCCAACAACAGTGTACGCAACCCTTTTTCACATAACTCCTTGGCAGCCCATCCGCCGCTGATGCCTGACCCGATGACAATAGCATCATACCGTATCGTATCCATTGCTTTTCCAATTACACCAGCCATCGCTCTCTAATTTAATGCCCAAGCCCGTTGCCCAGGACTGAGCGGGATACATGCTTCAAAACGACCTGGAATATAATCGTAAGCCAACCCTTTCGTTGCCCCCAACATTGACGTACAGTATCCTTCCACAGTTAATTCTTTCAATTGCTCAATAAATGAGCGCCCGAAAAGCTTTCTATTGATTTTATTAATGATTGGAAAGCGAGAAGAGACTTTTTTCTCAAAATGGTTTAACATGGAAACCTTTTCGCGTGTTGAACAAGCCGTGAATGCTCGATTATAGGCACGTTGACTAAAACCCTCTATTTGCCTTAAACCACGCACAAATGTCACCTGTTCTTGTCGGAGCTCTCCCGTTCCTACCATTTGAATAATATAAGCCGCCACGCCTGCTTGCTTAGCACCCGGCAAATCTGTTTCAGGGATAACCGCTTCCGCCAACTCTTCAATTAAATGTGAGTTCTCTTCCAAATATCCGATGTCAAAAACAGAGTATCCCACTCGTCGATATAACCAAAACAATAACATGCCGATTATCCCTGCTCCCAATAACAACTTAATAGATGTCCTTCGTGTCATACTTCTATTCTTAATTGTTCGTTTTTGCTAAGGGGTCATCACACGTTGATAAACCTGCTCTATGTTCCGTACCATGTCATGCACACCAAACTCCTTCGTTATTGTGTACTGGGCTGCGGCACCGAGCTGATCCCGCATAAAACGATTGCTAATCAAACCTGTTAATGCTTCGGCTAACTTTTCCGGCGACTGCTTAGCAACTAATAAACCATTCCGGCCATTTTCGATGACTTCCCGGGTTCCGTCTACGGCCGACGCGACAACTGCTTTTCCCATGGCCATTGCCTCCAAGACCCCGATGGGCAACCCCTCCCAAAGCGACGGAAGGCAATAAATATCGATAGCATTTAAGATATCTGGCACATCCTGTCTAAAACCCAAAAAAATGACTTTGTCCGTTAATCCCAACTTATGCACCAAGTTGACAACCTTATTTTTTAATTCGCCATCGCCAATTAATAAAAATTTTACGGACAAATCCGCAGGCAATAACGCGATTGATTGAACCAATGTAATCGGATCCTTCTGCTTAGTCATTCGTACAATATAACCCACCACCACCTCATTGTCTTTCAAACCAAATTCAGTACGGATAGGTTGAAAATTTGCACCCGAATTAAATTTATTCAGGTCCACACTTGGTCTAATCACAGTTGCCCTATCCATTGCGAAACGTTTCATTCCATCTTGGAGGTTACTATACGACACACAAATTGTGCAATTTGAATGCTTTACCAGATACTTCTCACTCAGCGTTCTAACCATTCGTATAACCGGATTTTGGTCCGGATGAAAGGACCAACCATGCACGGTATAAACAATGGGTATCTTCAATTTCCGGGCACTATAATGGGTATTCGAGTTCGCCCGGGTGCCGTGTGCATGCAATAGATCAACTTCTTCGTCTACCATCAACTGACGTACTGATCTCCATACCCGAAAGTCGAAAGGTCGCTCCGTAGGAATCACGAATACTTTAACGCCTAAGCTATTCATCCGTTCCACCATAGGCCCATCGGTAAATGAAAGCACCAAACTTTCGTAGCGCGTAGGATCTAGTGTTTGAACAAGGTCAATTACATGTGACTCGCCCCCTCCGATTTGTCCTTGTCTGATGGCATGTAGCACACGTATTTTGGATGATGTGGTCGATTGCTTGGTTATCATAGTTCAAGATGATTTCAAATCATTAATTTCAACCTGCTCTTCGTGCTTTGTCGCGACGGACAATTTATTAGCCCGACGAGCGTTGAGTAATGCAATTATCTGATGGTAAACAAAATACGGAGCGGATAGTAGAGCTCGGTAGATACGCCTGTCTGCATTAAAATGCCGTAGCGCTTTCCATAAAACAAACCCGAATGCCGCCAGTGTAGCGACCCAATACCATACCATGTATGGCATTAAAAACAAGTCAATAAGTAGTATTGCAAACACTCCCCCTAATACCAAGAATAGCGGCGGACGCAATAACGTCAACGCGAACGCAAATCGATTAAAATCGAGTCGCAAGCCGCCTTTAACGAGGAGTTTTCCCCCAAGCAAAGCAAACTTAAACCAAGTATTAATCCAGCGGGCTCGTTGGTTAACCAACTGTCCAGACTTTGCGGTTTTTTCATCGTACACAATTGCCTCTTCAGCAAATGCAATCCGCAAACCATCATTTACAATAGCGTACTGCAGCAGCTTATCAAACCCTGCACCCTTCTTATGCCGATAAGGTCGCAAATACCGCTCATAGCAAGTGATTGAGAACGCCATACCTGAACCCGCTAATGAAGCCGACGAGCCGCATTGAAATAACAACGTTCGATCGATATAACGATAATACATGTCTCCGGCTTCATCCAAACACGCGTAGGAGGTATTTAGATTTTTAGCTTTGCGAATTCCCTGAACAGCAGCAAAACCTACATCGAAATATCGGTTTAGGGCATTCAAATATTCCGGATCCACCAAATTGTCACTATCGATAACCGTTAACCGCTCATGGCTACGCTGAAACCGGTCAATGGCATAAAAATGCGATTTGATATTACTCGAAAGGGGTTCTTCTGGACGTAATACTATCACGCGATTATCCGCGATATGCAGTTGACTAACGTCGCATCGATCGGCGACAACATATACTAGGAAATTGGCATAGTTCATTTGTAAAATAGAGTCAACGACCTGCGGAATCTGGGCAATCTCCTCATAAGCAGTTACGATAATAGCATAATCTGTCTCCTGCTTTTGATTAGATCGCCTCGTAGACGCTTTTCGCTTTAACATACAGACAAGATAGCGAAAAAACGGCAATAGCAACGGGAGTGATAAAATGAGTTGAAGCACGATAATGACCGTCAAGATTTCAGCTGTTATATTCATATTTCCGACCATTTGTATGTGTCTGTACTTCTAGGTTAAATATATTTCAACATGTTAGCAACACTGTTTTCCCAAGTATGGGTAGTTACAAATGCTTTACGTTTTGCTTCCAATTCAGGTGTATTTTCGGCGAGCGCTTTGTTAATAGCATGACTGTACTCCTCATACGAACCCGCCAAATACACGACCGATCGAAAGGCCTCCATAGTCGGGTTACACGTCGCAACGACAGGTTTACCCAAAGCGAGGTACTCGTCTATTTTTCGGGGATAATTGCCGATTGTGATAGCATTAGTCAGTTGAGGATTCAAACACACCGAGAACGCACCAATATACCGAAAGAGGTCGTTCATTGCTTTTTTTCCCAAAAACCTCACATTTCTCTTGCGATGCAATTTGCTATTCTGGAAGGCATTATCTTCGGGCCCCACAAGAACCATCACATACTGTGGAAACGCATCAGCTAAGTGGCTCATCAACGCAATATCCAACCGGTTGCTATCAAGTGCGCCGATATAACCCATTATCGGCACAGTTATATCGACTATATCATCAGGTAAAACAGTATGGTCGTGCCGCTGTAGAAGGTCGATTTCAAATCCTTGGCCTACATAATGAGAATTCTTATTGTATTTTGCACAATAATCTCGTAAATATAGGGAATTGGCAAAACAAACTTCATTCTTTGCAATCAACAGTGGTTCAAGACGTACCCCATGACGTTTCCAATAAGGCACACCAATCATATAATCGCGAGAATAATAGATGCTACGTTTAGGGCGAAGCATTTCGTTTAAATAAAATGCCTTAAAAATCTCATTGTCGTTGAACAATATGAATTCATCGAAACGAAGCGAGGTGATTGCCTTACCGATGGATTTAGCAAACCGTCGATTATTAACTTTGTTAAAGTAATCGAAAACTGGCGCGAATGGTAACCAATTGACCGATTCGACAACACAGTCGGGATACAAGGTCCACAGGTTCTCAGCAACATATTGCAACCCGTCAGACTTCCCCCGGATAACATCGAGTCTGCGAACAACCTTGGGGTCTTTCCGGTTACGGAATAGCGTCGCCCTATCTAATGACGAATTCACATACAATACGCGGTGTCGCTTCCTAAGTTCCAATGCAATGTTTTTGCAATTGCTACCTATCTCGGTATCCCAGGGTTGCTGCCCGACAATAACGATATCGCATGTTTTCATTCTAGTCAGATTTTCTTCCATTTATTTGTCTGGTGATCGTATTGTTTAACAACTCTCGCAGGATTCCCAACCACCACCGCATATGCCGGAACATCACGTGTAACCACACTCCCTGCCCCGATTATACTATGTTTCCCAACAGTAACGCCAGCAGTGATTACGCTGTTCGCACCAATCCAAACGGAGTCGTCAATCGTAATTTGTTTACAGATAACTTCTTGTTTACTAGGCGGAACCATAACGTCCTGATAACCATGATTGAGTCCCGAAACGACAATATGCTGTGCAAGCATGACATGGTGCCCGATCGTCACCGGACCGATAATCACATTACCAATCCCGACAATGGTTTCATCACCAATCCGTACCGGCCCCACGCCATTATTAATGGTTGCAAAATCCTCAATCACCGAATATCGACCCAACTCAAATTCCTGATAGGGGAACACATCCAAGCGCGTGCGTCGGCGAATAATTGAACCGCGCCCCCGACGATGAAAAAACGGGTTTATGAACCAACTAATCCAACGTCTCGGTCGTTGTTCATGCGCAGGAATCATCGCCCAAAGCGAAATCCGCTTTAATGTTGGGTTGTTTTTTATATAGGTACCTATTCCCATGCTATGATTTTTTGAATGCTTTCCAAAAACCCCACGCAAAGCATAGCAATCCGGGGATTAAAAAAATTTCGAATGGCATTTCATTTATATGTTAAGCGGTATTTGGCTCCTTGTCAAATGAAGGAGCCAGAAACACAAAGACCAACGACAAATTTGTAACGATCAATGAAGGCATCGTATTAATTACCTCATTCCCATAGCTACAGAAGAATATTCCGGCAACGCCGGAAAGGAGTGCAATACACTTGATACGTAGACGTTCATCTTGAAGTCTCCAAACAATTGCCGCCCCCCTTCCCAATAAATACATCATGCCACTAAACCAAATGGTAAACCCTACAATACCGTACATCGCCCAGACCTTTACCCAGTAACTATCGGGTTCTACTGACGACAAGAATTTATCTGCGTTATATTCTTTGCCGTTTGCTCCGATAACACCCAACCCACCACCAAATGGCAAGGATACCATAAATGCCCTCAACCGTTGCTGATTTTCAAAACGTACATTAAGCGAGGGATCGTCCGGGTTAAGTGCTGTGCGGAGGCGGTAAATCTCGTAGTTCCCGTTACCGATTGTCGTATACTTCAGAAAACCCACCGCCATTACAACCAAGAGTGAACCTAATAACAACACCTTGATATTCTTGCTGAGAAAAAGCGCAAAAAAGGCAGCAACCAATAAGGCAAAAAGCGCCCCCCGGGTGCCGGAAATCAGCATACCATAAAGAAATATCGCAGAAAGTGATGCAAGAAGTAAACGCTTCCACCATTTAAACTTGCCTAAAGCCAAGACTGCCGCCAGCACACAAAAGTGTGCCTGGGAAGCGCCGAACTGTCCGGCATCGCTGTAAAATGAAAAGACACGTAGTTTTCCAAACAAAACGTGCGTGATAGCCCCACCTTCATCCAAGAACCGTTGCTCTCCTGATGACAACCCAAAATGCAACTGCTTTATGCCGTTTAATGTTGCTAACAGCGAGAACACAAAAACAACTATCAAAAAAGTATCCAAATCGGTCGATTTTCGGAAAGCCAGAAACCCAATTAACACAATTAAAAAGGGATAAAGCGCTGCACTCCGAATCTCTTGAGACCACCCTCTGATGCTCGCCCCCGCTGGATTGACAACCTCCAAGACGCTTATTACCAGCCATGCCAACATCAACCAAGTGAGCATCGTATTTGTTCGCTGCCAATCACTTGCATTCGAACGAAGAATCAAAGCAACGAAGGATAGCATTAACAACGCCTCAATACCCAACCCATAAGGAATATCTCCACCGATTTCACGCGTAAAAAAGAACAAAAGAAAACAAAAGACCAGTAAATAATAGACTCCTATTATTGGCTTATACAAAAGCGCAAGTATGGCTAAAACCGCCAAGCAGATACCGAGTATTGCCACACTCGCCAATAGCGACACCGATGTTGCTACCGGAACCACTGACAAAGCCAATACACTTACCAGCAACAGTATAATCGTTTTCCGATCGGTAATCCATGAAATAAATGACTGATTGAACATGGTCTCACCAAGTTTCTTTTAAACTGCAAGCTTTACTTTATTCATTACCCAGCCCAGATTACTGCGATGGTTCTTAAAATACTTCAGGAATTCGCGATCTAAGTCGCTTAACTTACTACCTGAAGCAAACACAGCCACACTTTTATCTGCAAACATCAACCATTCCTTCACTTGATTAATATCCTTCAAATTGTCGATATCGGTGATGATAATGTCAAACTCTTTCCTTAATACCTCAAAAGCATTGGTGATACCTGCCGCATCTTTAATTTCAAGTAGTGACGTATGCGAGGGGTTACGACTTAAAACCGTAATCAAATCTTCCGCAACGATTTCTTTTTTGACGACAAAGGACTCGAAAGCTTGTTGCTGGGAAGCTTGTTTACTGGTAATGAGTTCAGTAAGATTAGGGTAATCTCCTCCGATTAACAATACCTTCTTCCCGATCATTGCAAAGGAATAAGCTAAACCAGCGGCTAAAAATGTCTTTCCTTCCGACTTATTTAAGCTCGTAATTCCCAACACTTTACCTTCCTTATTAAGCAGCTGTTCATTGATTTCAAAGCGAAGGGCACGTAATAGGTTACGATAAATGGCAAACTCCTGCGTATTGTCTGCCTCATTCCAAATATCCCGCAAATCCTTATTATTGTCATCCAGTAGGTTTATACTCCCCAATACCGGAATTCCTGTTAATTCGGCCAATCGATTGGGATCTGTAATGGTACGGTCCATTAAAAACATAATCACCAGCGCAACCAATACAATACTACCACTCGCAATAGCCGACAAAGCCAAATATAAAAGTGTTTTGGATGGTTCTGGTAACCCGATGTAACCGAGTTCAGCGATACGCAATTGAGTCGCAGCCACGTTTTCGAACTTTGCTTGGTTATAACGGTTCAATGCATTGGTGTATTCCTGTACGGCTAAGTCCGCCTCGCGCTCGTAATTCTGCATATTCGCGTCTGCCGGGACCATTGAATAGTATTTGCTTCTAAGCGAATTAAGAGCAGACTCAATAGAACTCATACTGTTTTCTGCCCTTGAGAGTGCTATTTCCATCGTTTGGCGCTCACGCAATAACTCTTCACGTATAGCACCTCTATCTACAGAACCGCGTTTATCCGCCAATTGAGCAATCCTAGCCGACCGCAAACGTTGCAGGGAATCTACCCTCCGCTTATCTGCTTCGTGAAATCCGTTATCCACGTATCGTTGGTTAGCCAGTTCCAATTCTTGTCCCAATCGTACCACTTCATTATTTTCTGAAGAAACACCTGCTCCTTCCGAAGTCCCTTCGCGTTGCAGTTTGCTGTCAACGCTCTGAATTGCTCCGCGAAGCGATTGAATCTCACTCAGTACGTCGGATCGCTTAGTCTCCTGTTCGGAAATCTGCTGGAACAACACCTCCGATTGATTACCTAGGTTCAACGCTCCACTACTCGCTTTGTACTGCTCTAATTGACGATTCCGGTCGTTCATGTGCTGTTCCTTTTCTCGCAATACCGAATCAAGTAAAGCCAAGGACTTATCTTGGTTTTGAACAGAGGCCATGTCATAATAAGAAATAAACTCGGTGGCAAACGTGTTCACCACGAATGCCGATAATTCCGGGTTCTCCGACGTAAATTCAATATTGATAAAATCACTTTCCCCATTCCGATAAATGAACAAATAGTCCTGTAGAGTTTTGCCATCGTACCCCATCAACGTAAAATAGTCGAACAATGGGTACTCCCCATTTATTCGGGGAGTGATTAGTTCACCTCGGGTCAACATCGACTGATACAGTGCAACCACCTCACCCCGCTCTGCATCCGTCAACTCGACAAGTTGCGTCGGGATAGGGGTCAACGGAGCATCTATATGCTGAAGGTCATGTAATATCAGTCGATACGAGAGGATGTCTATTACGCGTTTTGATTGCATCACCTCCATAACGTTACCGAATTGTTGATTCACGCGGAAATAGTCCAATTGACCGCCAGATACTATCTCCTTAAAACGATCAGTAATACCGGTTGCTAATTGTGTCGTCGATTTATATTTCTGAGGCAAATCTTTAACCAAGAAAAAGGTAATTCCTACACATATAATAGGGATTGAGACAATCAACCACTTATAACGCCATAAATAGGCCATGAGGCCTTTGATATCTATCATCGTATTATCACCGAACAATTTTGAACTACTCAACCATTTCGATCTTTGTACCAATAAGCTGTTCAAGCATATCTTTTGCTTCCAAATAAGCTGCTTCGCTTTCCAATCTCGCCGAACCGGCTTCCGATACCGCACTCTTTCCCTCAGCGTAAGCGGCAAGCTCTACTTCTCCGCTCTCAAATCGCAACTGCCTATCATCACTCAACGCCTTTACGTCTTGAAACGTCTGCGTCTTTATTTTCAAATCATTCAACGACAGAAGATAACGATAGTACCTTCTCCGTACTTCCATTTCCAATTGCTCATCAAAGGCAATTTGTTGCAACTGTGCAATCTTATAATCCGCTTTAGCAATTTTTACCTCTGCCGGCTTCTGCAGTAATGTGCCCAAATTGAGATTTACTCCAAATTGAAAACCATTAACGATGTACGGGTTTTCAACACCCAATGCTGTTTGGTTATCGGGGCGGTAAAAGTAGGAAACGCTGACAAGGTCTAGATAAGTTGCCAACTGCGAGTTTTGGGCAGATTTTGCCTTTTCCGTCGTAAGACCGGCTATTTTCCTATCCGGCACATGTTCCTTCGCTAACTGGATCAGCTTATCCAATTTATCCTGATCGATATTCCCAATGATGGTTTCCTGTGCACGTAGAAAAAAAAAGGCACACAATGACATTAGACATGTTAATATTGACTTCTTCATAGATTGAATTTTTAATCATGTACTTATTTCCATCACAAAAGTGGAGTATTTTTCACTTCAAACTTTACTAGCAATCGCAAAATAGTTTCATTTGTAGTTATACACCTACAAAGCCTATTTACCTTCTTGGAAAGAGGACATCCGCATAAATTGGTATCTATTTTGAGGAATAGTTATTACTTAATTGAGTATCCAAATGAGGGTAATGTTGGCAGATGTTTCTTCATCGCTGAGAAACAGACAACAAGCAGTTTATTTGATTCATTACCTTCATAATAAAACATAGAATGGCGTGAACTCCAAACGCAAAATCGCTAAAGACGAGATATACCATACTATCGTTGCGGTTATGCACAACAATCACGTTGACTATCAAGGAAAAAAATACAGTGCTTTTTGTAGAAAAAGTACTACAACTTGAAAAATATTATTTTATCGCTCGATGACAACTGTCCCTCTCATTGCCCATTTGCTCCTTGTTCACAAATCGCCTCAACAAGTGGCTAGACTTACTAGGGTATTGGTTTCACACCCAGCTTCTGTAGTTTACATCCACGTGGATGCCAAATCATCGATTCTACCTTTTATCAAAGCCTTGGATGGAATACAACAAGTCCATTTCATAAAAAAACGAACGCACATAAATTGGGGAGGTTTCAGCATGGTCGAAGCCACCTTACAGTTATTAAGGAGTGCTTTCGAAGCAGGAAATTATGACTATTTCAACCTTTTGAGTGGAGAAGATTACCCATTACAGCCAATGAGCGAAATCCATCAATTTTTCAATACCCATCAGAGGAAGTCGTTTGTGGAATTTCAGCAACAAGGTAACCCGTGGTGGGAACAAGCGCAAACGCGTTTTAAAAAATATTATCTAACGGATGTTAACCTTCCAGGCAAACACACTATAGAACGAGTGATGAATTTCTTTCTTCTAACTCGTAAGCCTCCACAGCGCTTCACTTTAGTAGGGCGCTCTCAATGGATGACACTTTATCGGGACCATGTCAACTATATTATCAAGCACGTAACCGATTCACCGAAACTGAATCAGTTTTTCAAGTATTCCTGGGCGCCGGACGAGTTTTTCTTCCAGAGTATGTTATTTAACTCGCCGTATTGTAATGAACTTATAAACAACAACCTTCGCCACATCGTGTGGGAAGAAGGGAAGGCTAGTCCGAAAACAATGACACCCGAAGACTTTCCAATCTTAATGCAAAGCGACAAATTATTTGCGAGAAAATTTGATGAATCACGCTATCCAGGAATATTGAACGAACTAGACCGTTCGCATACAGCTTCTGGTCATTTGTAAAATTGAAAGCGAAACCTTAGGCCATCAGAAATCAAGGATTGTTTTTAAAGTCGCGCCATATCGTCCTTACCCCTACCTCGCCTCAGGCAATGGAGCTCGCGTGCTGGGAAGCGAAATGGAGCGATTGCAGAACAGGCTTGCCCTTGGTACCGAAGCAGCGCCAATCTAAAAATAAACGAAGATATTCAATTGTATCTAATTTCAAACACACTCATGAACTTACTGCATTCGGTCGCATCTCTCAGCTCATAGGGTCGAATTCAGTGTCGCAATAAACAAAAAAGTTGAAAGACGAATCGCTCTGTTTTTTTTACATTTGTACTTTGAAATATCTGTAAATTAAAGACTTTTTTTCGTCCCAAGGCAACATCACATGAATTTATGCCACAACTTGAACTCCATTTTGACATATAAAAACTTCAACTATGTTTAAATATATCATCAAGCTAATCCTGATATGTTCGACGTTGGCTGCTATTTCGTGCACAAAAAGCAGTAACCAGCAGCCGTCCGACCCTTCACAGCCAAACGGCCAAGACCGAGAGGAGTTGAAACCGGCAGCTCCCTGGGACGATACCCCTACCACGTTTAATATTATACTCACATTTAACGGAACACCGACAACAATTCGATTCGCCGACCTAAAATACAATAAAATCGGAGCATTTTCAATGGATTGGGACGACGGGGCCAGAAGTTCGCTGAAAGCGATGAAACTATTCAACGAGCTCGAAATCCCTGATGGTACCGGAAAAACAATACCCTGGCGAGGAGGGGTTGCAATTATTGGCAAAAGTGCCTATAACGATACTGAATTAGGTAACGACACCTATTCCGAAGTGCTGCAATACGGTGAAATGATTGAACTCGTTTCGGAAGGGTGGGATATCATGAACCACGGACTTTACAGCGGATTTGGTGGAAATAACGAAAGTGCCTCTGCCTATGATGACGTCGCAGAACTTGATGAGTTACTACATTCCAAGATCGGATATAAAGTGGCCGTCACGGTTGTTCCCGGCATGGAGGATGGATTTGTTGAGGCATCGGCTCAACTTGGCCATCTCGCCGCAACTTCTCAGCGGAATGATGTGGGCGGTATATACGCTCCCATTCCCGATGCAGAATGGAAGCCATTACCCGACATGGCGACATGGAATCCTGGCTTCAAGTACCTTACACGATCATTTACCGACTCTTGGAACTCAAATGATCTGATCGAAAAGACAACGGAACTAGTAACCACCAGCAACGGAACCACCCATAAATTGTTGCGAATTGGAACCCACGACTCTAGCCCCGACGGATTCAACGATTTCATCGCTCAGCTCAATGAAAAAATGGGCGGTGACTTCCTCGTCTGTTCATTACGCGAACTGATGGAGTATGAAAAAATAAAAACGGAGTCGGTTCTCAACGTTAACGACGGGTTAATAACGGTACAAGTGCCTGCTGGCTTAAGGTGGGAAGACTTCACGCTGTTAGTGGAGGGGGCCGAAGTTCTTTCTGCTACATGCGTTGAGGCTGATGAAATTACCTTTTCGGGTAACTTGGTAAATGTATATAAGGACCGCCTAAAGCTATAGACCCAACACATTATCGATGGCCCGATGGATAGGTCAAGCGTATACTCATGAAGACACGTCCGCGGGGGATATCCAACATAGACCCGGAATACCGGTCACCGTGAAATCCATCATCAAAAACTACTATACCGCCTCTTTCTGAAACAACGCCGGGACCGTTTTCATTAGAATTCTCAAATCCATCCAAAAGGAAAAATCGGTAGCGTAATCGTTGTCCAGTCGTCGGCGCTCCTCGTCAGACATCTCACTCCTTCCTCGTTTAGTCACTTGCCATAGTCCCGTAATTCCCGCGGGTCCCAGAAAACGCAACGCCCACTCATCAGAAGTGAGCTCCTGCGCTTCGTACAGGGGTAAAGGTCTATTGCCTACTAACGACATATCCCCTTTCAGCACGTTGAGAAGCTGTGGAAGTTCATCTAAACTTGTATTACGTAACAAGGCACCCAATTTGGTAACCCTCGGATCATTCTTTATCTTAACAAATGCGGATGAACCACCATTTGCTGCATATTGATTCAATTCCGATAATTTGTCTAATTCTTTGTCGGCATTTACCTTCATGGAACGGAATTTATAGAAAGAAAAAACCCTATACCCTGTTCCTGCCCGTTTGCTCCGATAAAAGACCGGACCTTTCGAATCCAATTTTATTAATAAAGCGATTAACAGCATGAGTGGCAATCCAGCCAATAGTACCAATCCGGCAACCACGATGTCAAACATTCGCTTGGTAAACGGAATCTTGTAATGTGTTACAGGAATCGTAACCGGCCGCTCTTTCCTTTCATTGCGGATATATTTAAACCGCAGAATGAACTTGATACGTTCCCTAAGATCAGCTACGTTGAACGGATAGAAGTAAATATCATTCACAAAAGGCCGGAATGTGTCTACAACCGCGCTCTTATTTCCTGAAAAATCAAGCAAAATAATGCTGATTCCCTGAGTGACAGGATTATTTTTTATATTAGTAATCAGGCGTTTGATTTCAGCTGTTTCGTTGCCTATTTCCAGCAATAGCAACTCGGGGACAGACAATAGATTGCAATTGCTGATAAACCGCTCCAAATCTGCTATTTGATTGAATTTAGTAATATCAGCGTTTTCAAAAAAATCGTCCTCCAATTCGTCACTGAACTTAGTTCCTAAATATCCAATAGATACGGTAAGAAAATACTGTTCTTTTTTTATATCAGTTAACAAATCCATAGGGCGATGTGTTAAAAATATTTTCGATTGTTTGTTTTAGTCTAAGCGGATCGAAAGGTTTACGGAGACATTGATTAACGGCGTCCGGAAGATCGTTTAATTCCTCGTGGATATTTTCAGAAGCAGACAATACTATTACGGGTATTTCACAATATAGCCCACTTACTTTAAGACATTTAAGAAAGGATTTTCCATCCATCTGTGGCATTACCCAATCCATGATAATCAAATCAGGAACATTTCTGTTTTCTAGATAAACAAAGGCTTCGTAACCATTAGCTGCAGCATCTACGTCAAAGTCCTCTGACAATATGAAATGTAACAATTTTTGTATGGTGGGCTCGTCTTCTACCAGAAGTATTCTCTTCTTCATATTCACAGCTTGGAAATCTTGCTGGAACAAATCTCTGCGTTTTTTACGAAATCTGATTGAAAAACCGCGGCTTTCTATTCAATTGTAGTGATTCCTCTACAATCGTACTTTCTGTCTCGAAAAAACATATAACCCGCTATCGATTTAATATTAATTTTTACACTTTTGATTTCTTATTTAAATAATTCGATGAGAACCTTTATTAAGAAATATGAAGTTTGGATCTTCTTGACGCTCGCGCCTTTACTTCATGCGGTTATAACTTATGCTAACAGTAAAGGTATTATAGGTGGATACGCATATCAACACGGCCGATTTTTTGCCCTTTTATTCTTTTTGATTTGTGTCGTCACCTTTACAAAAGGGACAAAGGGGGTTAAAGATTTGTTTAGGCCTATGCTTACGTGGAAAATTAATCCTAAATGGTATTTATTTAGCTTATTATTCGCAACGACAATCTGTTCTCTCACACTGTTGCTTAAGAGTTTTTATTACGGGATTGATTATGCTTCGCTTATGAAGTTTGATTTTCCACCATTGAGCATCTCTTTCATGTTGTTGGCTTGGGCATTTATGGGGGAGGTTGTTTGGGTCAGCTACGCAATTCGTGAATTATCAAAAAAATTAAATCCTTTTTATGCAAGCCAAATCATCGGTTTCTTTTGGACCTGTTGGTGGCTGCCGTCGGTTTTAATCGATGTAGGTGTTATCTCCAATCTTCCGCTATGGGCCCTACTACTGAATATGATGGGTGCCGCAGGTATGTGTGCGGTAGTTTATGAAAAAACGAAAAGTGGCGTCTGTGTGTGGATACTACAGTTTATGCTGAATATGTCTTTGTTGATACTACCGGTTTCTCCAACTGTAGGGGGTATTCCAACGTATGAAGCGTTCGCTATCCTTTACTTTATCGCGATGTTGGGCTTTATGTATTTTATGAATCCGGCCGTCAGAAAAACCTCAAGCCTTAGTAACATTTGATTAGCCATGAGGTATGGCATGCAAAACGAAGCCTACAACCGCTTCACCCGGATATTCCTAAAGTGAACCTCAGACCCATGGCCGAGGAAACCAATGTGGCCGGTACTACGTTTCAATCCCGGGTGTGCTTTCTTGTCCAATGTGCCGTTTTTCGAAGCTTCTGCCAAATCTCCATCCACAATCACCGTCCCATTCAATGTCACCTTGATTTTGTTGCCTTTGATCCAAATTTCTTCATTATTCCACTCACCCACCGGTTTTAAAAAACCCCGTTTGGCCGGAATAACGCCGTACACCGAACCGTGATACTGGTATTCTGCCAAATCTTTATACATATCGGCCCCATCATCAAGCACCTGTATTTCCATACCAGCATAAGCGGCATCCCCTTCCAGCGGCGCCCGTATGCCAATGCCGTTGTTTGCCCCGGGAGTCAACCGGAACTCAAACCGATACACAAAATCTCCAAATTCTTCCTTCGTATAAAGGTTCCCGCCCGATCCTTCCGTCGGATAGATCGCTAATGTGCCTTCATCACTCACACGGTAAGCAGTTGTGTTGCCTGTCCATGCATCTAAATCGGTCCCGTCAAACAACACTTCGAACCCTGCCGATCGCTCTTCCGCGCTAAGCGTAAACGGTTCCTGAGCGTGTACTGCCGTGACATCGGCGTTTTTTGGTACGATTGTCCGGCCGTCGCCCTGCTGAGCATATAGCGTTGTCTGCAATGTGATAAGCGCTATAAGCGCAGCGATCGTCCTTATCATAATCATGTTGATTTCCAAACCGATTCCGTTATCACAAACATATCGTTTTCCCAAACAAAGCCAAAACTTTTTAAACCTTCTCTAAAAAGATATTCGATATTTGTATCACAAACACCTCCTTCGGGTCAATGAGTAAAACAACGATTATATCAACCTGGATAACTGAACCACAATGGACAGATGGCTGGCCAATAATACACCGCTCCGATCAGGTTCCGCGGCCGAGCGTATGGTTGATAGATCCTGTACATACCCATGCCGTAATCGGCGACCGATGTAATCAAGTATTGAGCGAAGCAGAGTTGACCCGGGCCGCGCGTTTTCATCAGTCCGCGCACCGGATTCGATACAACGCTACCCATACTGTCCTCCGGATGTTGCTGGCTGCTGGCACGCATGCAGATGCGGCAGACTTGCATTTTCATAGCGGGCACCACAATAAGCCAAATTTGTCAGAGAATCAAGACCTGTCGATAACGTTTAATCTATCTTATACCGAAAACAAATCGATGATTGGTGTCGCTGAAGGTCAGGCTATCGGTGTAGATATTGAGTGGTCTCGCCGTCCCATCGTGATCGACGATATGCTCTCCGCCTGTTTCTCGGCCAATGAAATCGACTACATCACCGCGCAGGAAGACAACATGTATCGTCGTTTCTTTACGCTATGGACAAGAAAAGAAGCCATTTTGAAATTGACAGGCGAAGGTATTGGTGAGCACCTCCCCCTTTTCGAAGTTTTGGATGGCAGCTGCATTACCGACAAAGAAATTATCGGAGGTCATCCGCCAGATAGAATTTACCTGTATTCATTCCACATCAGTGATGGCTACGTGGGTTGTTACGCCACTTCAGCGTCGTTAGATCAGCTGCAGTTCTATCTATTATAAATAAAGAAGGGTTTACTTGTATGCGGGAAGTAAACACTTATATGTTAAATGTAACTAGTTGCACCGTATACGTGTTTACTTTCTACGTATACGTAGTTACTTCCTACACGTAGGTAACTACTTCTGCCGTATACCTGTTTACTTTCTTCGCATAGGTAACTACTTCCGCCGTATAAGTGTTTACTTCCGACTTTATAAGTAACTACTTCTGCTATATACCTGTTTACTTTCTTCGCATAGGTAACTACTTCCGCCGTATAAGTGTTTACTTCCGACGTTATAAGTAACTACTTCTACTGTGTAAGCGTTTACTTCCCACGCATAAGTAATTACTTCCGCCGTATACGTGTTTACTTCCGACTTTATAAGTAACTACTTCTGCTGTATAAGCGTTTACTTCCGACGTATAAATGTCTACTTTCTACGCATAAGTAATTACTTCCGTCGTATAAGTAATTACTTCCGACGTATACCTGTTTACTTCCTACGCATAAGTAATTACTTCCTGCGCATAAGTAATTACTTCCGTCGCACAAGTGATTACTTCCGTCGCACAAGTGTTTACTTCCGTCGCACAAGTGATTACTTCCGCCGCGCAAGTGATTGCTTCCGCCGCGCAAGTGATTGCTTCCGTCGTATAAATGATTACTTCCGACGCGTAAGTGTTAACTTCCCGCGTATAGGTGATTACTTCCCGCGTATACGTAATTACTTAAACGAGTTACTGTTTGCGACTTGAACGCTCCCAGATTGCGCTTTGGCCATTACCGAAATACCTGATGATTCCCGCTATTACCGCGTAATTCATCACGCAGAAGTAATAAGGAACAAACAAGATTTTCACCCGTAGTGCTCTTCGCTCAAGCAGGAAGCCAGCTATCGCACATAAATAGAATGCCAGCTGAGCGCAAAGCAATATCGTATAACTTACGCCCGATCCGCTGACAAACAAAAGGACATTGAGGATAAAAACGACCACGAGCAATACCGGCGTAATCGTCCACCGCAGCACCCGGTGGCTGATGTACTGAAATGCCAGCAATGGATCGGCAAACGGGTTGGGTGCGCGCTTTAAACGCATAATGGACTGAATGCCGCCCGCCGCGATTCGGATTTTCCGCTTCAGTTCTTCTTCTACATTTTCCGAAGCCATTTCGGTCGCATACGCGTCAGGCTCATAAACCACCCGATACCCGCGTTCAGCGATCCGCATCGAAATCATAAAATCATCCAGCACCGTATCCAATGGAACGGGCTCATATAATGCCCTGCGGATACTGAACAGCTCGCCGGCACTACCCACCACCGTATGTAAAGCAGAATCCCACCGCTTCAGTGCCGACTCGTACTTCCAGTAAAACCCCTCTCCTGCGGCACTAGCATCGGCTTTTGCGTCAGCATGCACCCTTTTCTCGCCGGCCACGGCGCCCACCTTGGGATCGGTATAATGGTTGCATATTTCCAATAGCGCGGTGGGGTTCAGCAACGTATTTGCATCTGTAAAAACAACAATTTCGGTAGCGACGTATTGCATAGTCCGATGCACGGCAGCAATCTTACCGCCACGCACATCGGAATGCAGCAAATTAATCTCCGGAAATTTTCGAACAATTTCGGGCGTTACATCCGTAGATCCATCCGTTACAAAGCAATACGTTAACTTTCCTTCCGGATATTGTAAAGCCAGCGTGTTACGAATCTTTTCTTCAATAACGGACGCTTCATTGTACGCCGCAACTATGACCGTACATGACGGCAGTTTCTCCCAGTCGATAGCCACCGGTTTCAACCGTTTCTGCGGAACAGCCAGTCGTTTCAATCGGGTCAACACATATAGTACAATACCATAACCAATATAGGTGTAACCTATAATGAACAGACTAATCCAAAAAACAATTTCCATTGCCTCCGCTTTTACAAATGACGGCACGAAAGTATCGAATTATCCGGTGTCAAGGAGTACTTTTGGGAACGGATCCTGCCTTAAAAATGCAAACCGTGGCTTTTTTCCGACAGAAATGCGCGCAGCGCAATGCGGTCTATCTCAAAGGTGAGGTCAGATTCTGTCAGTTTGTCGACAGGTACCCAGCGAAACACTTGATCAACGGTCTTACCCGCTTTAAAATCGAACGTTTTATCACTGAAGCGGCATTCCAGCGGTGTTGTGTTTTTGACAAGGTAGTATACCGCAATGACCTGACTATTGTTGAATGCCGATTTTATAAATACATCGGTGGTATGGACATGCCGCAAAATATCAATCTCAACATTGCACTCTTCTTTAAATTCCCTGGCGATCGCCGCCGAAAGCCCCTCGCCATATTCGAGCCCGCCCCCTGGAAATTTACTGAACTCCATACCATATTCACGCTCGTCACTAATCAGTACTTCCCGGTCGTCGTTAACCAGGATGCCGTATACACGTATGTTAAAATGACCGTTCACCATAGGACCCAAAACTACGGTTTAAATTATGATTCTTGTCATATTTTAAATATAATCCGAAGGTTAAAAAAAGATTATCAACCCATTTGATTACCTTTGCATAGTATGCAATTGACACAACAAATACCTGAAGGATCGCGTAAAGAAGTGATGGCGTATCTGGAGCCGTTCATGCTTAAAGACATGGCTGAATACCTGAAGCCGGTAGAACAAATGTGGCAACCAGCAGATTTGCTTCCCGATTCGTCAAGAGATACCTTTTTTGAGGAAGTAAGGGATTTACAGGAAAGCGCCCGGGAGTTATCCTATGATTTGGTTGCCGTACTCATTGGTGATACCATTACTGAAGAGGCGCTACCCACCTACGAGTCATGGCTTACCATGGTAGAAGATGTCAATAAAAACGAACAAGGGGGGTGGATGAAATGGGTACGTGCCTGGACCGCCGAAGAAAACCGGCATGGCGATTTACTCAACAAATACCTATACCTCTCCGGCCGCGTAAACATGCGTGAAATGGAAATCTCTACCCAATACCTGCTTCAGGACGGCATCGATATCGGAACGGGTAATGACCCTTACCGTAATTTCGTTTACACCTCGTTCCAGGAACTGGCCACCAACGTATCGCACAGAAGGGTGGCTGCTTTTTCGAAAAAAGAGGGCGACAAGTTGTTAGCCAAAATGTGTGGTGTGATTGCAGCTGATGAAGCACGTCACGCAAAAGCATATATGTCTTTCATTTCCAAAGCGATGGAAGTCGACCCCAGTGAGGTTATGCTGGCTTTCGAAGACATGATGCGCAAGAAAATCGTGATGCCTGCCCTTTTGCTTAGGGAGTCCGGCGAGCCCCAGGGGGAAGCATTTAGCCATTTCTCCGATGCCGCCCAACGACTGGGCGTATATACCGCGGTAGACTATGTTGATATTCTCAAAGAATTGCTCCGTGAATGGAAGGTCGAATCTGTAAAGGAATTAAATGAGGCTGGTGAACGTGCCCGGGATTACCTGGTGCGCCTTCCCGACCGATTGCTTCGCCTGGCCGACCGGATGAAGGTTCCGCAGAAAAGTTACGCCTTCAAATGGATACATACCAAGTGATGTGATAATTAGTCCATTCTCCACGTTCCCCCTATTGGTTAACCAACTTGTTTAGCTTCAGGTAACCCGGGTATAACTCGTCATTTGACCGCCTGGGTTCAGATGTTCCAATTTCTATAATGTATCTTTCTTTTAGGCGGGGTGCCAGCACTTCTTCTATTTCGTATACGTCATCCACATCAATCCCGTATTTATCGTCAATATGCGACGAAATGTTGTGTTTCCAAAACGTCTGTTCCTTCGCCTGCCTGATCGCATCACCGGCAGTTGCACCTACTGAAAGGCACTTATAGTGATATTCCTCGAAATCATTTTCCTTATAACCGCCAAGGTTGATAAAAAACAGCTTCTGTCGTTTTTCAGGTCCTGCGGAATTATTTCTCAACCTCACGTTAATGGCATATCCATCCACCACCGTCACTTCACGCCAGGCATCAATATGGAGTTTACCATCGGCTTCCGGCCAGAAGTCAACAATATCAGGCACCAACGCTTTCAATGACCTTCCAATGCCGAAGAAAACATCGTGCTGTTCAGTATGCCGGCCCGAAGGTTTGCAACCAAGCAATAACATATATAGTTTCAAATCATTCATGGTTTACAATATGAGGTAAATATACTTCCGCCATCATGCAACGGGCACTCCCACCACCACTTTGTTCAATGGTATCCAGTGGTGAATGGATGATGGAATTAAACGATTCCAACAACGTTACCTGACCTGGTTCAAGCGCGCCGAATGCCTGTGATGACATCACGAGGTAACGCTCACCTTGTTTGTTTTCTACCTGTAGCATATTGCCGGCAAAGCTGGCCATTTGCGCATGGCTAATCTGTACAATGGTTTTACCCGACGCGTTCAAGGCATCGGTTACCGGTATCCGATCCGCCTCAGCAATGGCCTCGACATTAATCACCGCATATCGGTCAGCAATACACATCATCACATTCGTGTGGTAGATAGCTGTACCGCCTCCATCGAGGGCATCAAAAATAATCGCACGATATCCCAATTGTTCACAAAAAGCCCTAAAAAGCAGTTCGTCGGTACGTGGCGATCGGCAAGCATAAGCCACCCGGTTCTCCCGATCGAGCACAAAACTACCGGTTCCCTCCAGAAACCGTCCATCGATTTCATTCGTACTGAGATCTATTTCCTGATGTACTAAAAACCGTTCTTTTATGGCAGCGATGACGGCTTGTTTGCGTTCCAACCGCCTATTTTCTGCGAACATCGGGTATAATACCATCGAACCATCGCGGTGGAAAGACACCCAATTGTTTGGAAAGATGCTGTCCGGTGTATGCGGTTCGGCACTGTCCTCTACCACTAACACATCAATATCATGCCGCCGCAAGTTTTCCACGAAAGCATCAAATTCGTTAAGCGCCTGCCGCTGTATGGCAGCACCATCTTGTTCCGGGCGCTGCTGGAAGGCATTATTGCCTGCGGTCTGCACATTGTAGCCGAATCGTACCGGCCGAATCATCAATATAGTCATGGCATCAATCCCGTAATAAAGGCATACTCATGCAGTGGAAACCACCCCTTGCCCGCGATAACTCTGCCGACGGCATCAGCACCAACGTATCGGTTAAGTCGCCCGCCTTCACCTTACCCGACTCCAGGTCGGCCAGCAAATCGGACACGTTGACGACGTCAAAGCCGATTGCCCGGAATGCATCCGTGGTTTTATCGTTGCGGTCGTAACTCAATACCACTCCCTCCTGGATGGCAAGTACGTTACAGCTATCGGTCCATTGTTCGCGGGCATCATAAGGAAACTCATTATTTCCGGACATAATGATACGAACATCCTCCGGCGCGGAATCCAGATCAGTGACGCTGATGTGTACGAGCAAGGCTTCCAGTGACTGAAAACACCGCGGATTGGACAAATCCCCTTTTTCAAACTGCAAAATCTCCAAATCATCCACGCGGTGTTGTTGGACACGGAGGGCCCTGTGTAGGGCATCCGTTTGCGAGCCCGTCATACGTTGGTTGGAAAAATCGCCCAACATCACCCACACATTCCGTTTCACCTGAGTAAAGACCGTATCGATGTGCATGTAATCGCGTTTGTGGGGAATTTTTACAACGGTGGCTTTTTGCACCACATCCTTCTCAAACAAGCGATCCACCGCTTGAGCCGCCGCCTCCCTGGTGGTGCGCTCACTCACGCCAATCAGTACATGGTCCGGGCTAACCACCATCACATCGCCTCCCTCCAAGGTCACCCGCTCCACATCGGCGTCATTGGGCAAAAGGAAATGATGTTGGGTATCCGTAAGTTCGATGACCTTATCGTGATAGGCGGCAAAGACGGGGTGATGATAGAAAATGTATTTGGCAAGCAGGGCCTCCCGTTTACGAGCCTCCTTCATCGGCTTATTAAGCAGGATATGGTCATTGATGACAATACCGATATCCCGGGTGAAAATAAAGTTGGGGATCGGTGGAAAAATCATCTCACGCTCATCAGGCGTACCACTGAAGAATACCCGGGCCAGTGTGGCCGGCGCGTACCCCATCAACTCGCGCTGTATTTCATAACTGCATGCCTCAATCGCACAGACCGAAGCAACCAGCTGGCTCTTGATCGACGTATCCGCGAGGATATCCGCAAGTAACACCTGTAACTCGATTACCTGCTGTGAGTTGTAAAAATCAGGGTGGTCGGGCTTATAGAAGTTTCGCTGATGCGCTGGCGCATCGATAGCAGCCAACCGACCCTTTATTTTTTCTTCGTCAAGGAAATACAACAACAATTTGATATAATAATCGTACTCATGCCGCCGGATGGTGTCCAGGTGTACAATATCTTCAAACAACCAATCCTGTGCTTTGGAAGGCACGACTTTACCTAAGCCGCTGTCAGGACTATGTACCAGTACTTTTCGTAGGCGGCCGGTTTCGGAAGAGACATGAATGGTATCGGTATAACGCTTCATAATGGTTCATCTAAAAAGCGCAAGATACAAAATTCGCAATGGTTCCAAACTGCCAACCTCGGCTCGTCAGTCGCCGATAATCGCCTTAATATCCGCGATAACCTCCTGTGCAACGGCCTCCGCGCGTTCGGGTGTGGGGCCTTCCGAGTAGATTCTGATAATCGGTTCGGTATTGGATTTCCGTAAATGCACCCACTCTTCCTGGAAATCGATTTTCAAACCGTCAATGGTGCTATGGGGTTCGTCCTTGTATTTTTGTTGCATAGCGGCCAGTAGCCCATCGATGTCTAATCCCGGAGTAAGGGTTATTTTATTTTTAGACATGTAGTACTGTGGATAACCTGCCCGTAGTTCGGAGATACGTTTGCCACTTTTGGCCAGGTGGGTGAGGAAAAGTGCGATACCAACTAAGGCATCTCGTCCATAGTGCACTTCCGGGTAGATAACACCACCGTTGCCTTCGCCGCCAATCACCGCGCCCACTTCCTTCATTTTCGTTACTACATTCACCTCACCCACGGCCGCTGCGTGGTATTCTGCCCCCCTGTTGACCGTCACATCGCGCAGTGCGCGCGTAGATGAAAGATTGGACACCGTATTCCCCGGCGTATGTTGAAGCACGTAGTCGCTCACCGCCACCAGGGTGTATTCTTCGCCAAACATCTTGCCATCTTCCATCACAAAGCATAACCGGTCGACGTCGGGGTCTACCGCGATGCCCAAATCTGCACCTTTTTCAACGACCAATGCAGACAAATCAGTCAGATTCTCGGCCAGGGGCTCAGGGTTATGGGGGAAAAGTCCATTGGGTTCGCAATGTATTTTATAGACCGTTTCAACCCCCAGCGCCGTCAGCAAAGCAGGCACAAATATCCCGCCTGTGGAATTAACCGCATCGACCGCTATTTTAAAACCGGCCGCACGTATGGCACCCACGTCTACCAACGGTAGCGATACCACCTGATCAATATGCTTTTGCAGGTAACTATCGTCGGTCGTCGCCTTTCCTAAACGGTCAACCTCGGCAAAATCAAAATCCAGTTCATCAGCGATTTCGAGCACGCGCCGTCCTGCCTCGTCATCAATAAACTCGCCTTTCGCATTGAGCAGCTTTAATGCATTCCATTGCCCCGGGTTATGGCTCGCCGTGAGGATAATACCGCCAGCAGCTTGTTCTTCCGGTACGGCAATTTCCACGGTGGGCGTGGTAGAAAGTCCCAGGTCAACTACATCCATCCCGATGCTCTGCAACGTTCCTATAACAAGGTTCCGTACCATCTCCCCCGAAACACGCGCATCACGCCCCACCACGATTTTATCTGCTGCCGATTGCTGCTGGATAAAGCGTCCGAATGCGGCTGTAAATTTAACAATATCGATTGGGGTCAGTGCGTCTCCAGGCCTACCTCCAATGGTTCCCCGTATGCCTGAAATGGATTTGATTAACGTCATGTATACTATCGTCTTTGAACCCGTAAACTTAGATAAATTTCACCAAGGTAACGGAATTTTAGAATTAATTTTTATTTTTGTTGCAACTTTGTTTAATTTATATGATCGACCAACTTATTTCGTTCGACCAGGACGCATTCCTGGCGATCAACCAGGGGTTGAGTAATGCGTTTTTCGACTGGTTGATGCCTATTTTGCGGAATCGGTACACCTGGGCCCCGCTTTATCTATTCATTATTATTTTCTGTATCAGGAACTACAAAAGGAACGGACTATATATCATTGCTTTTCTGTTAATAACTTTTGGTATTACTGACCATGTTTCTTCTTCCATTATTAAAAAGTCGGTAGAACGGGTACGGCCCTGTCGGGATGTGGAATTTAAAGACCAGGTGAATGTGTTGGTGAGGTGCAGTGGCGGTTATAGTTTCACTTCGTCTCACGCAGCAAATCATTTCGCCATAGCCGTGGCGCTGATCATGGTTTTTTACCGAAAATGGAAACACATCCTATGGCTCGGGTTATCATGGGCTGCTATTATCAGCTTTGCCCAGGTTTATGTAGGGGTCCATTACCCACTGGATATTATTGGGGGCGCATTGCTGGGATGTGCCATTGGATGTCTTACCGGCCTGGGGTTCCGACACTTAGTTCCTGATCTAACGCCTGTCAAAAACGAAGCATGAGTTCCTTTGCTATTATTGTCATTTTATTTGCTTCTGCATTCGCAAGTGGTGTAGCTGTATTTTTTGTAAAGCGCGACAACACAAACCTGTTGAAGCTTGTCCTTTCGTTCAGCGGTGCCTATCTTTTTTCCATCACCGTACTTCACCTGATTCCGGAAGTTTACCACACCCATAGTACACATGCGCATACCATAGGCCTTTTTGTGCTGTTGGGGTTCCTCTTACAGCTTGGTTTGGAGCAGCTTTCGCATGGTATCGAACACGGCCATATCCACCACTCTGAAAAAGAGAATAGCATATTTCCTCTTGGAATCATGATAAGCCTTTGCCTACACGCAGTACTGGAGGGCATGCCGTTGGCGGCTGGCCATCAGGGTGCGTTGACATTCGGTATTGCGCTGCATCATGTTCCTGCCGCTTTTGCGTTGGGCAGCCTGCTGCTCAACACATCGCTATCGAGAAAGAAAATCATCTTGTTGCTAGCACTGTTTGCCATTATGACACCGCTGGGCTATCTCGTTAGTAAAGCCATCAGTGCGGGCGGCATGGGGTATATTGAGCAATATTTTGATCGGATGATGGCTGTTGTCATTGGTATTTTCCTCCACATCTCCACAACGATCTTGTTTGAATCGGGATCGGCCGACCATCACCAATTCAACAAAAAGAAAATGATTGCAGTAACCTTGGGTATTGCGGTATCTTTGCTAAATTTCGCATTTGATCCCCATGTGCACTAGGCCATTAATCTGTACCGTTGCTCACATGAACATGACCACGTAACTTATCAAGCAACCCATTTAGCACCTCGCATTCTGCTTCCGTAATGTTTTCGGCGAGCACATCCATCATTAGCATACGTTCTTCAAGGCCGGTCAACACTTCCAATCCTTCGGATGTAATCAACACATCCACCGCACGACGATCGGTAGGGCATGATGCTTTGGATACCAGCCCTTTGGACACTAACCGATCAACAATTCGTGAAACATCGGGTGTTTTATCAATCATCCGTTCCCGGAGCAGGCAATTGGTAGCGGGGGCCGGATACTGCCCGCGTAAAATACGAAGTATATTGAATTGCTGCAGCGTAATGTTGTGCGTAGCGGCTCTCTTTTCCAGGATATCGGCTATCCAGTTGCTGGTAAACACCACATTAATCGTAGCCTTGTGCCTTTCATTGCGGAATTTACGCGATTGGATTTCGTCTTCAATCTTCCTCATCGTATGTCTTTCCAGGTGTCAGCAATTCACCGGACTCCGGTTCCAGCGATTTCATCAAATTTAAAAAGGTTGTCACCGCCTGTTTCTTCTCGGCATTGTACTGATAATCGATGTTTTCCATCAAGTATTGGCGGTAATCGAAATCAATCCGGGCCGGTAACTCGGCAATCAATGCCTCTCGTTGGCTTAAGCCGTAGGCCAAAGCCTCGTTAAATGCCTGGATAAACGACGGCGTCAGCGGCTTATTGGCCACCCAGGCCGCAAAGGTAAACGGCAGCCCCGTGAATTCCTTCCAATGCAACGACAGATCATACACGTAGGGGTGGTCATGTTGCTTTCCGAATGTACGATCGCCTATCTCTACATAAGCATCAGCCTCGCCTCTTACCGTAATGACGGCCTCGTTTTTCCAATAATGCCGTAACAGTATCCTCGCCAACGCATTGGAAGTTCGTGACTGCTCGTCCAGGCGAAGCGATTTAATGGCAGCAGCCGGCTTTTCGCTATAAATGAAAACAGAATTGACGGCACCGGTTGCTCCCAGGCAATAATCGGAAACAATTTCCGCATGCGGAATGTCGGGCAATGCCGCTACCGGCACAATGCCCAGATCGGCCTCGCCATGAATCAATTTGTGCGCACATGTACTGGGAACATCAAGGGTTAACGAAATCTTATCAATCAACGGCGAGTGCCGGAGTCCGTATATAAAAGGCAGTGTATTCGTATAGGATACCGCCGAGATCTTTACTTTTTCCATAAACCAACTATTCGGTAAGCAGGTCTGCTAAATGTTCGATATTATAAGCATCTGCGATGGAGAAGGCCCGCCCATCGTAATGTACCTTGTACAATGCGGTGTTGGTGTGGGGGAATTCATCCATTTCTGCGATATCGCGACCAATCAACAAACAAAGAAATACCCGCATGGCCCGCCCATGCATGCATACCAGCACGGTTTTTTCTTCCGGGTGGGACAGGATATGACCGAGTGCCTCTCGTTGCCGTGCTGCCAGTTCATTCGGCGTTTCCCCACCTTCAACCGCACGGTCCAATTCACCCATTCGCCAGCGTTCAATCAGATCAGCAAATCCGGCCATGATATCGGGATTTTGCTCCTTTCCTTCATAAATACCCCAGCCAATTTCGTCGAGCCCGGGCAGTTGTTCGGTAGGTATTCCGGTAAACAAGGCTACCGTTTGGTGCGTACGTACCAATGTGGATGTATAAATCTTATCGAAGTCTACGTGCCGGTAGTGCTCGTAAAATGCTTCGGCTTGTTTTTTGCCCGTCTCGTTCAATGGAGAATCAATCCCCCGGCCTTGCACAATCCCCTTTAAATTGAGGTCGGTTTGGCCGTGACGAATAATGTAAAGTGTTTTTTCCAAAAATCTATTGCTATTTATCGTTCAATACCGGTAACTGATAATACCGTGCTTGTTTCTCAGGCACATCGTCGTTGAACGTCACCTCATTGTAATCCGTGATGACATTATATAACGTATCCCGCTCGATAGGATGTTTGCCAACCTGTTTAATCAATGATACCAGTTCCTGTGTCGTCATCGCCGGATGCTGCTCTTCCGCACCGGCCATGGAGTAAATCTTTGTCGTATCGTCAAGCGTACCGTCGATATCGTCTACACCAAAGCTGAGGGACAGTTGCGCAGTTTCCCTGCTTATCATTGCCCAATAGGCCTTGATATGTGGGAAATTATCGAGGTAAATGCGACTAATGGCATAGTTGCGGAGATCCTCTACGACGGTCGACTCCGGCACATGGGCCATCTGGTTATCCTTGTTCCGGAACTTCAGCGGGATAAACGTCTGGAAGCCGTTGGTTTTATCCTGTAGCTGCCGCAATCGTTCCATGTGGTCCACGCGATGCCAATACTTTTCGATATGTCCGTACAGCATGGTCGCATTGGAGTGCATGCCCAGCTTATGCCATTCTTCGTGAATCTGCAGCCATTGTTCGGCATTACATTTATCCTTTGCAATCTGGTCCCTGATTTCAGGATGAAAGATTTCAGCCCCACCACCCGGCATAGACTCCAGGCCGGCATCTTTCATCATGGCCATACCGGTAGCATAATCAACCTTCGCTTTTTTAAAAATATAGTGATATTCAACCGGGGTGAGTGCTTTGACATGCAGGTTGGGGCGATGCTGTTTGATTGCCGTAAACAAATCCATGTAAAACGCCATGTTATATTGCGGCAGCACCCCTCCTACAATGTGAACTTCCGTAACCGGCTCATTGTCGTATGATTTTACGACATCAAGCATTTCTTCTTTCGTGGCTTCCCATCCGTCGGCCCGTTCCTTGATTAGCCGCGAATACGAACAGAATTTACAATCGTAAACACAAAGATTGGTGGGTTCGATGTGGAAGTTCCGGTTAAAGTAGGTGATATCGCCATGTAGGCGTTCGCGTATGGCATTAGCCAATACGCCGAGATAACCTAATTCTCCACGCTCGTAGAGCAACACACCTTCCTCCCGGTCAATCCGCTTGCCGTCGCGCACTTTGGCCGCAATGGTTTTCAGGTCATTGTCCAGGTGCTTGTCTTCAAGAAGAAATGCGAGCTTTTGTTGGGCGTCCATACCTTGATATCTTAGATAGCAAACTTAGCTAATTTTGCTTTTATATGCAATGGTACCCCCCTATTCGCCAAACTGCTGCATTTCTATTAATCGTTTGTAAAGGCCACCGTTAGCCAGTAATTGCTGGTGATTACCTTCTTCCACGATGCTGCCGGCCTCAAGCACAACAATCTTATCCGCATTCTGAATCGTGCTTAATCGATGGGCTATGACTAATGTGGTACGGTTTTGCATCAGCTTAGCGAGCGCCTCCTGCACCAATTTCTCCGACTCGGTATCCAAGGCCGAGGTCGCCTCGTCGAGCAGTAGGATGGGTGGATTCTTCAAAACGGCACGGGCAATACAGATCCGTTGCCGTTGGCCACCGGACAGCCGCACACCACGGTCACCGATAGTCGTCTCGTAACCATCTTCCATCTCCAATATAAAGTCGTGCGCATTGGCAATCCGAGCTGCCGCCACCACATCTTCTTCAGTAACCCGGGTAGATGCGAAAGCGATGTTGTTAAATATCGTATCATTAAACAAAAACGAGTCTTGATTCACTAACCCGATTAACGACCTTAAGTCATTCGTCACTAGCTCTTTAATATTAACACCATCAATCAACACCTCACCACTGCCCACATCCATGAACCGTGGAATCAAATCCATTAGCGTGGACTTTCCGCCACCTGAAGGGCCGACGAGTGCAACGGTTTGCCCTTTCGGTATTTCCAGGCTGACATTTTTTAGCACTTCCCGTTCTCCATAAGAAAAACGCACATTATGCAGTCGGATACTTTCGTTGAACGCCTTTATAGGCTGTGCATCCGGCTTTTCGGGCAGCAGGTTCTCCTGATCAATCAAATCCAATACACGTTCGCCAGCCGCAATTCCAGAGTGAATATTACTAAAGGAATCGGTAAGCGCCTTAGCAGGCCGCATGACCTGAGAGAACAAGGCAATGTATCCGATAAAGGCCGCCGGCGAAAGCTCTCCAGAACCACTCAATACCAGGTTACCTCCATATAACAAGACAATCGCCACCATCACAACGCCCAATAACTCGGAAACGGGCGACCCCAGCTGTTGTCGACGTACCATCCGCCTACTGATCCTGGAAAACCGTATATTCTCGTCGTGGAATTTCTTTTTGATGAACCGCGTCGCATTAAACGCCTTGATGATTTTGATTCCAGATAATGCCTCGTCCAGGTAACTGATCATATTCCCGTACACTTGTTGGGCTTGGGTAGCTTGAGCCTTGAGCCTTTTCACAATCCTGGAAATTACGAATGCCGATATAGGAACCACCAGAATCGCAAACAGCGTAAGTTTTGCCGAGATTAAAAACAAGAAAATCATATAAGCCAACAACGTGAGTGGCTCTTTGAAAACCACTTGTAATGTAGCGGTTACAGAGAATTGAACAACCTGCACATCGGAGGCAATTTTCGATATGATATCTCCCTTACGCTGACTGTTGAAGTAACCAACATGTAAGTCCATCACATTATCGAACACCGTTTTCCGCAGGTTTAACAGCGTATGGATACGAAGGTTCTCCATGATCCGCTGCGAAAGGTATCGAAACACGTTACTTAGTAATACAGACCCGATAATAACCACACAAACCCGCTGCAATGCGCCATAGGGTCCGTAATGCTCGGCAGCGACTTGCGCGTAATAGTTGAAATTATCAGCTACTTCATACCAATTATCAGGCTTTACCAATAATTCACCGCTGGCCTCGCCCGTATTAAACAGGGTATGCAGGAGCGGGATAACCAACGCAAGGTTCAACGTAGCGAACAGCACACCCAATAACGTACAGATGACGTAAGGAATGGCAAATTTCCCCAATGGCTTTGCGTATGATAGTAGTCGGAAATATGTCTTCATTAAGAACCAAACAAGCCGCAAAGCTACCAAAAAAGAAAGGCTAGCCGAAAAAAGCGAACTCAATTATTGAATGGATTTGCTTAATTTAGTCGCCTAAACGTAAAAAAATGCAGATACAGGTTGCCAAACGGCTTCAACATACGGAAGAATACTACTTTTCAAGAAAATTACGAGAAATTGAAGCATTAAACCAGACCGGTCAAAAAGTGATTAATTTGGGGATTGGGAGTCCGGATTTACCTCCCCACCCTACGGTTATTGACGCGTTAAACACTTACGCTACCCGGCCGGATACACATGCTTACCAGAATTACAAAGGCATATTGCCGCTTCGGCAAGCCATTGCAGATTGGTATCGCAATTGGTATGGCGTATCGTTAGATCCCAACGTGAATGTACTTCCGTTAATTGGCTCCAAAGAAGGTATTGTTCATGTATGCATGACCTACCTAGAAGAAGGCGATGAGGCACTTTTTCCTAATCCGGGATATCCGGCTTACGCGGCAGCCGTGCGTCTGAGCGGGGCGACGGGTATCCCTTACCGTTTGGAAGAAAAGCAGGGCTGGTTGCCTAACCTCGATGAATTGGCGCGGCGTGACCTGAGCAAGGTGAAGATGATGTGGTTGAATTATCCCCACATGCCAACTGGTACGCCTGCAACGTCTGCATTTTTTAATGAGGTAGTCGCTTTCGCCAAACAACATGAGATCCTGCTGTGTCATGACAATCCCTACAGCTTCATACGGAATGAGCAGCCACAAAGCCTGCTTGCCACAGCAGGTGCGATGGATGTAGCCATCGAACTCAATTCACTGAGCAAGTCGGCCAACATGGCCGGTTGGCGCGTGGGCATGCTGGTGGGTGCCGAAGCCCGCATCCAGGAGATCATCCGATTTAAGAGCAACATGGATTCAGGAATGTTCCTTCCCGTGCAAATGGCAGCGGCAGCTGCGCTGGCGCTCGGGCGCGATTGGTACGACGAGCTGAACAGGATGTACCGGAGCAGGCAGGATAAGGTATACCGTCTATTGGATACATTGGGATGCACCTATAGCCGTCAACAGGTCGGTTTATTCGTATGGGCAAAAATCCCCGATTCGTATCCCGATGGATACTCATTGAGTGATGCTGTTTTACAGCAATCGAGGGTTTTTATCACACCCGGCGGCATTTTCGGTGATGGCGGAAACGACTACATCCGGGTGAGTCTTTGTGCCACTGCAGACGTGTTGGATGAAGCATACGACCGTATTGTAAATGCGCAGGTTAAGGTGGCCGATAAGTTATAAACAAAGCATAAAATAGAAATGAATATCGCCATTGTTGGTGTTGGGCTCATTGGAGGATCCATTGCCATTACTTTAAAAGAAAAAAAGATCGCCACAAAGATAATCGGTGTCGACAAAAGTGAAGCCAACATAAAAAAAGCACTTCAATTAGGACTAATTGACGAAGGGATGTCGCTGGAAGATGCGGTAGAAGCATGTGAGGTGATACTGCTTACTGTGCCGGTAGATGCTATCCTTAACCTGCTGCCGGGATTGCTCGACCGAGTGACAAATCAGGTGGTGATTGACATGGGGTCTACCAAAGAACGCATATTACAGGTTATTGCTGACCATCCGAACCGTGGACGCGTTGTCGCGGCACACCCCATGGCGGGTACCGAGTATTCCGGACCGGAGGCTGCCGTACCCAATTTATTCGCCGGTAAGGTCATGGTATATGTGGATGCCATGAACAGCGACGAAGACGCTTTCGATATCGTAGACACGATTGCAGAACAGCTGGACATGCAGACGACCTTTATGAGTGCACATGAACACGACGTGCACACGGCGTATGTCTCCCACATTTCCCACATCACATCGTTCGCACTGGCACTTACCGTACTGGAAAAGGAAAAAGCACAGGGAAGGATTTTTGAATTAGCCGGGTCAGGGTTTGAATCCACTGTGCGCCTCGCCAAAAGTTCACCTGATATGTGGACGCCGATCTTTATGCAGAACCGTGAAAACGTGCTCGAAGTATTGCAGGAACATATCAATCAGTTACAGCATGTGCATGATGTACTTCGCGATGAGGATTACGACGCATTTTATAAACTGATCAAGAAATCGAACAAAATCCGGCGGATTCTGAAATAAAAGCTTATCCGCTTCAATGAGCAAAGGGGCAGCCAAGAGGCTGCCCCTTTCAGGTTTCGGGTCAATTGAATTCGTTAATATTCCAACACCGTCACTTCGGTTCTGCGGTTGGCTTGATGTTCTTCCCGTGAGCATGGCACCCCATCGGCACAGCGGTTCACCAGGCGGGTTTCGCCGTATCCTTTGGCTACCATCCGGTCACGTGCAATGCCCCTTGACACCAGGTAATCCACCGCCGACTGCGCCCGCCGCTGCGATAACGCCTCATTGTAAGCATTGCTACCGCGGCTATCCGTATGGCTCGACAGTTCGATTTTCAACGTCGGGTTATCGCGAAGTGTACGCACCAGTTCGTCAAGTATCGCCGCTGCATCCGGGCGGATGTTATGCTTATCGAAATCGTAATAGATATTTTCCAATTCAAACGTCTGCCCTACACGGAAGATGGGTTCCAACAGCAACGCTACT